>Ga0208192_1000080_pt1 | contig 104702 bp, 89 predicted proteins | sample June2015DPH_13_1_2_FD_184711 | JGI IMG/M metagenome (GOLD analysis project Ga0208192, IMG submission 184711) | Peatland microbial communities from SPRUCE experiment site at the Marcell Experimental Forest, Minnesota, USA - June2015DPH_13_150... | ecosystem: Environmental > Terrestrial > Soil >... | reverse complement strand
CCTCTGCCACGGCATCGCTCCCGGCCTCCTCCCGTGGGGAAATAATCCCCACCTCGGCCGGAAACTCTACCCCAAGGTGTAAAGCATGTCTTGGCACTAACTGTAAAGGATCTCCTGGCACCATACACTAAAGGTCAGCGCTACTGCGGCTTTGGGTTTTGCGTTTTAACTTCCATTTGCGGCTCCATCGCCCTGCGCTACCCCGCGGGCACAAATCTCGTGGTCTTGGACCCCGATGTCCGCAAGGCCTTCCGCAGTGAAAGAGCCGTTAACGATGCCTTACGCTTGGTGACCGAGTTGCGCAAGGTGGGAAGCTACAAGCGCCGAGGTTACAGTTCGAAGGGTGCCTGAGGATGTGTGACCCCGAGGTAGCCACGGTCAATTCGTCTTTGGAATTGACCGCGGGTTCGTCATCGAAGGAAAAGCCCACGGTCACAAAAGCAGTGACCGTGGCTTGTATCTTGAAATTCCGTTACAACTGAGCAGGGTTGATGGCGTTTGGTCCGGCGGTGGAGGCCGACCGTGGCTGAGGCCCGATCCCGCCCCGGTGGGATCGCGAGCCTGTCGGGTAGATCGGCCCCCCGCCCTCTTCTCGCAGGCCGAGGAGAATCTAAGGCCCCAGGAGCCTGTATTTTCAAGCTCGACCCGAGAGGGCGCAGGGTCGGGGAGCCGGACGAACAGCCTAACCCCAGGAGGCGGTGATGAACAAGACGGATTATGGCGGGATTGAAGTCAGTGCCGAGAAGCTGCTCGTGGCTCTGGAGCGTGACGGCGCACGTCAACCCCAACGGGAGTTCACGAATACACCCTCGGATCATGCCGTGCTCTGCCGCTACTTGCTCCGGGCGGGGCGCACGGTGCGGGTGTGCTTGGAATCCACCGGCGTCTATGGCTTGGACTTGGCCCTGGCGCTGAGCGGGCATCCCGGTCTGCAAGTCAGGGGGGCCAATCCGCGGGCGGTGCGCCACTTCGCCACCGCCCTGATGCCGCGGAGTAAAACTGATCCCCTGGACGCCGAGGTGCTGCGGGAGTTTGCCCAGCGCATGCCCTTCCAGCCCTGGCGAGCGCCTTCGCCGGCCGCCCTGGCGTTGCAGGCCCTGGCCCGGCGCTTGGCTGCTTTGACCGAGCTGCAGAAGCAGGAGAAGAACCGTGTGCACGCGGCGCGCGTGTCGGAGACAACCCCGGCGGCCGTGCTCCGGGATCTGCAACGGAGTCTGCGCTCCCAGTGTCGCGCTTTGGCCCGCCTCACGCGCGAGGCGCTCCAGCTCATCGCCCAAGACCCCGAGCTGCAACTGCGCTTCCAGCTCGTGCTCAGCACGCCAGGGATCGCGGAAACCAGCGCCGTGCAGATCCTGGCCGAGTTGGCCGTGCTCTCCCCTAACTTGCAAGTTCGGCAGTGGGTGGCGCACGCCGGCCTGGATCCCCGCCAGTACTCCTCCGGCAGCTCCGTGCACAAGAAAACCCGCATCCGCAAAACCGGCAACCGCCACCTGCGCCGCGGTCTTTACATGCCGGCGTTGGTCGCTGTCCGGCATGATCCGCCTGTGCGCGCCTTCTATCAGCACCTGCTCGAACGCGGCAAACTCAAAATGCAGGCCCTGGTCGCTGTCATACGCAAGCTCCTGCACGCCCTCTACGGCATGTTCAAATCCCGCCAGCCCTTCGACGGCTCCAAGCTCTACCGACTCCCGGAAGAAACCTGTGTCCTGCAGCCGGGTTTTTCCACAACGGAGGCCGCATGAAACCTCAAAAGAGAAAAGGTTCCTGCACCTCCAAAAGAGAAATCTCTCTTGAAATTCAAGAGAGAATCTACCGGCTCCTTGCGCATTTTTCTATTATACGGCATTCATGGACCATGGCCGAGCAAGCGTAGCGAAGGCCGCCGTCTTTGACGCTTGAGATTTTTCCTCAGACTCGCGCTTTCGAATTCAAGGGCAAACTGGCAATCGTTAACCCGCAGCGGCGCATTGGTTACGCCGCACCCGTGCGGGAATACTCGTTCACGCTGGACCATCGCCAGGGGGTGGGAGTCTGCGCCGTTGAGACAAACGTAATACAGGGATCCTTAGTCGTTCCGCAGGGCGGGACTCCTCAGGATGACAGCGGCCGGCTCCGCACCCGCGCCAGCGCCTCGACCCTTGGCAACTCTCTCCTGCTCATTTCGGTTCGCCCCAATCTGACCTCCTTCCGGAGATCACCTTAGGGGACATTTCTATCGAGGACAAAAGGGGACATTATCATCGACGTACAACATCACTCCTTCCCCGCGCTTGCGGGCGCTTCCCACCTGTGGTATATTTATAAGTTGTCTGTATAAAATTGCATGGACAAGATCTACCGGCGAACACAGATCCTGGACCTCCTGCGCAGCGAAGAGATCGAGACCCAGCGGGACCTTCGCCGCAAGCTGGCGCGGCGGGGCATCCACGTAACCCAGGCCACGCTTTCGCGCGATATCGAGGAGCTCGGCCTGGTGAAAACGCGCACAGGTTACCGGCCCCCCGAGCCGGCTGAGCCGGTGGCGCCCCTCCAGCCGACTTTGCCTGTTGTGTTGAAGGAATTCCTGACCGATGCCCGGCAAGCCGCAAACTTGGTCGTCCTGAAGACCCGGCCGGGGAACGCGCACTCCGTGGCTGTGGCGCTAGATGCCGAGCCCTGGGAGGAGGTTGTGGGAACGGTGGCTGGCGACGACACGATTCTTGTCGCCACCCCCAGCCCCCGCCAAGCCGCAGAGATTCGCAAGAGAATCCTGGCGCTCGTGGCGACCTGAGGCACAGGGAAAGACGCGAAGTGTTTTGCTCGTGACGCCTCGCGCGCCGGTTGATTTGTGCCGGGCGGGTAGCCCCCCGGCCGACTCTGACCAGAAAGGAAGTCGAGTTTCGATCCCATGTCCGCATCTTCCGCACCGCACGTCAAACGCGTGGTTTTGGCTTACTCCGGAGGGCTCGACACCTCCATCATCATTCCCTGGTTGCGTGAGAATTACGCCTGCGAAGTCATCGCCATGGTCGGGAACGTCGGCCAAGGCGACGATTTCGCTGCCGTGCGCCGCAAAGCCCTGGCCAGCGGCGCCTCCAAAGTCTTTGTCGAGGATCTCCGCGAAGAATTTGTAACCGGTTATCTTTGGAAAGCCGTCAAGGCGGGTACCGTGTACGAAGGGAAGTATCTGCTCGGGACCTCGCTGGCCCGGCCGGTGCTGGCCAAAGCGCAGGTGAGGGTGGCGCTCGACGAGGGCGCGGACGCGCTCGCCCACGGCTGCACGGGCAAGGGAAATGATCAGGTGCGGTTTGAACTCGCTTACCAAGCGCTGGCGCCACACCTGCAAGTCATCGCGCCCTGGCGGGTGTGGTCGATCAAGTCGCGCGAAGACGCCCTGGAATACGCCGACGCCCACGGCGTGCCCGTACCCGTCACCAAGACAGAGCTTTACAGCCGCGACCAGAATCTGTGGCACTTGAGCCACGAAGGCGGGCCGCTCGAGGCCCACCTGGGCGAACCGCCCGAGGACGCCTGGAAACTCACCTGCAGTCCCCGCCGCGCGCCGGACCGGGAAGGAACGGTGGTGATCGGCTTCGAAGCAGGCGTGCCGGTCTCGGTGAACGGCAAGCGACTCGGTTCCGTCAAGTTGGTCGAGACGTTGAACGAGATCGGTGGGCACTACGGCGTGGGCCGCACGGACCTGGTGGAGAACCGGTTGGTGGGGATCAAGTCCCACGGTGCTTACGAGACGCCCGGGGGCACGCTGATCTACACCGCACATCAGGAACTGGAATCGATCTGCCTGGACCGCGAGACGCTCCACTACAAACAACATGTCGCCTTGCGATATGCCGAACTCGTTTATTATGGTCTGTGGTTCGCGCCGCTCCGGGAAGCGCTCGACGCCTTCGTCGAGGTCACCCAGCCGAACGTGACGGGAACGATCACCCTGGGGCTTTACCGGGGCAACGTGCGCGTGCTCGACCGGCAGTCGCCTTATTCGCTCTACGATGCCAGCATTGGCAGCTTTGTGATGAACCCGGATTACAATCAGAAGGACGCGGAAGGGTTTATCAACATTTTGGGTCTACCGCTGCGGTTGGCGGAGGCCATGCGCAAAAAGCGGGAAGCGAAGTCCGCGCGGAGAAGAGCGGGATGAAGCTTTGGGGCGGACGCTTCCGCGGCCGGCGCGACCCACAGTTCGAAAGCTTTTCCGAATCCTTTTCCCTCGACCAGCGATTCGTCCTGTACGACCTGCGTGTAAACTTTGCCTATGTGAACGCTCTGGGCAAGGCGCGTGTGCTGAAGCCACCTGAGGTCCGGCGGCTGGCTGCGGGACTCGAAGCGTTGTGCCGCAAAGTCCAGCGCAATCCGCGCTGGGCGCGCGGGCAAGCTGCCGAAGACGTCCACACCTGGGTCGAGAGGGAACTCGAACGAAGCGTTGGCGACGTGGCGCGCAAGCTGCGCACCGGCCGCAGCCGCAACGACCTGGTGGCGACGGAGACCCGCCTGTATGTGAAAGACGCGACGCTCGAGCTCGAGCGCGCGCTGGCGGAATTGCTCGCCGCGTTGGTCGGCCAGGCGCGGCGGCACCTGCAGGTTGTCCTGCCTGGGTACACGCACCTGCAACCTGCACAACCTATCCTTTTTTCACATTATCTGCTTGCGTATTTTGAAATGTTCGATCGAGATGTGAGCCGGCTGGAGGATTGCCGCGCTCGCGCCGACGAGCTTCCCATGGGTGCAGGGGCCCTGGCGGGAACCGCCTTCCCGGTCAACCGCGAGCGGCTGGCGCGTGAGCTGGGATTCGCGCGCGTCGCCCGCAACAGCCTGGACGCGACCTCGGAGCGCGACTCGGTGACGGAACTGCTTTTCGCCTGCGCCTTGTGCATGGTCCACCTGAGCCGCTGGGCGGAGGATCTGATCATTTACTCCTCGCCGGGGTTTAGCTACGTGGAACTCGCCGACGCCTATTCCACGGGCAGCAGCTTGATGCCGCAGAAGAAGAATCCGGATTCGCTCGAGCTGATTCGCGGCCGGGCGGGGACGCTGCTCGGAAAGCTCACCGGAATGCTGGCGGTGATGAAAGGTTTGCCCCTCGCCTACAACCGCGACCTGCAGGAAGACAAGGCCGCCTTGTTCGCGGGGGTGGAGGCGACTCTGGGGGCGCTGACGATGGCGGCGCGCGTCACCGCAACGCTGCGGCTGCATCCCGAGCGGATGAAGGCCATGACCCAGCAGGGGTTCCTGATGGCCACCGACCTCGCCGATGAGCTGGTGCGGCGCGGCGTGCCTTTTGCCGAGGCTCACGAGCAGGTGGGAAAGCTGGTTCGACATTGCGCGGCGGAAGGCAGGACCTTTCAGGATTTGTCAGCTGTAGAGGCTAAAGAATTTGTGCCTGCCTGGGATGCAAGGCTGCAGGCTGTGGCCATTTCGCCGGAGCGCTCCGTCGCGCGGCGCGATGTAATCGGTGGAACTGCTCCGCGGCAAGTGGCGCGCCAGATCGCGCGTGCCGAGCGGACCGTCGCCGAGCTGAAGCGGAAGCTCCCCTGAGCCGGGTAAACTATCTCGGTCAACCTTCGCCGCTCAATTGTGCTTCAAGAACTTGCCGTTTTTCTTGCCGACTAGTGAGTTGTACAGTGTCTCGAGATGGGCATCCTCGTTGATAAACCCTCCTGCGAACTTGTGCCAGGGAGCGAGGACCTTCTGCTGTTTCATCTCCTCGAGCGTTTTCCCCTGCTTCAGGGCCTGCCCGACGGCGTCAGTGGTCTCGTGGAGCATCCCGACGTAAGCACGAACGTCGTCGAGGCTGCTCAGGTCGCCGTGTCCGGGAATAACCTTCACGTCCCGTGGGAGCTGGGGGATGACATCCGCGCAGGCGGCGATCATGCCCTGGACACTGCCCCCGCTGTCGATGTCGATAAACGGGAAGCCGTAGCGGACGAAGTCATCGCCCATATGGACCACGTTTGCCTGCGGGTAAAAAATGATGGAATCCCCGTCCGTGTGACCGGCCGGAAAGTGAAGCGCCCGGATGTCCTCGCCGTTCAGGTGAACGGTAACGTCGCGCTCGAAGGTGATAATTGGCAGCGCGGCTTTGGGGGCAGGTTTGTTCTCCATGTGAATTGAAGCGCCATTGCCCGCCGGGCCGCCCGCGGCCAGACGCTTACGCACGTTATCCTGGGCGATGATCGTCGAGGTCTCGCTGAAGTTCGGATTCCCGCCCGTATGGTCTCCGTGATAGTGCGTGTTGATGACGAAACGCACCGGCTTGTCTGTGCCGGTGATGTCCTTCAGGGCGGCGCGAATCTTCCCCGCCAAAGGAGCGAACTGGTCGTCCACGATGGCGATTCCGTCGTCACCCACGGACGCCGCGATGTTGCCGCCCTCGCCTTGCAGCATGTAGACGCTGCCGGATACACGCGTCACTTTGATCTGGACTTTGCTGAAGTCCTGATTCCCCTGCCCCGCGGCCAGGGCGCCGGCCGAGAGGAGCGAAGCCGACAGCAGGAATTCGCGGCGGTCGAGTTTCACGCTGATCATTCTTCCTCCTTCGCGATGTTGAGGTGTCAAGGGCTTGCCCAAAGCCTGCATGCGCGAACACGCGACGCTATCGTACTGCTGCCAGCGAGCACCGTCAAACGCTTCGACACGGGTCGCTTAGCCAGGCAACTCAAGGGCATTCGATTGCCCCAACCGCTGGCTGACGCTTTGGCCGGCAACCGACGTGAGGCCGATCCCCACGATGCAAACATGTTCGAGCGGAACGGGAATGAGGTGCGCTGGCCGCTGGCTGCGCAATGCGCTGGAGCTGTCGGAAAGGTTATTGCGAAACGCCCGTCACGCCGTAAGGACTTCGATCCTGATCTTCTCGAAGTCGAGCTTTCCCAGCCCGCGATCCTGCGCGAGCTTCAAATAGGGCAACTGGCTGGAATCGAGATCCCAATAGGCTTTGGCGAAATAAGCGTCGAGAGCCACGGGGTCGGTTGCGGCGACGAGCGTCTTCTTAAGGAGAACGTCAGCAAGGCTGCCCCCGGTGGGCCCGTTGCGGATGAGCACGCGATATGCGTCCATCAGCGTCAGCGTGGGGCGCATGACATCGGCGAGGTCCGCCAGGCTTTCGTGGATGCGCTGGTGAAGCCGGTTGCGTGCCCCGCCCAGAATGCCAAACCAGTTCTTCATTCCCAGCGAGACGCCCGTCAGGCTGTGAGACTTGGCGATAGGGAAATTGATCATCTTGTCGGCGGCGATGAAGGGCTCGAGCACCGGCCACGCGCCCAGAACGTCGCCGCGCAGGTTGACCTGACGAAACAGGCGCTCCTCCGGCAGCACGACTTCGGCGCCCTCGGCGCTAGCCGCACGCGCAATGCCGCTGCGCTGGAAGCACCGTCGGGGTTCGTTGCAGCTCACGTCGGTGACGATGACCTTTTTGGCGCCTGCTTCCAGGCACTGCCGCACCATTTCCGCCACGGCCGGGGGATTGGTGTTGGCGGCCTGCTCGGGAGTGCGATCCCACGCAATGTTGGGCTTAATCACCACCACATCGCCGCGCGCGATGAAGCGCCGGATGCCGCCCAGCCCCTCCAGCGCCTTTCGAACCAGTGCCCGGGGATCTTCTCCCTGCGCTACCACCATCTCCGGATAGCGGGCGTCGGCCGGCACCGTGAAGCTGCGGTTGAGCACGAGTGCGACTTCCTCTTGCGGCCGCCGACTGCGGCCGCGGAGCCACAGACCAGCGGCCGCGGCTGCGGCACCCACGCCTCCCACGCGCAGCAGTTTCAAGAGTATTTCCCGCCGGCTGGCGGAGTCGGGCTCGGGGTTGGCGAGCGGGCTGGGGGTAGATGTCATGTTCATGTCCGTGAAACGCGAATTCGCTCAGTCAGTATCTGAGCTTTCCGGTGGAATGGCAACCGTATTGCCATCTAACCCAATGAGATGAGTGAGCAAACGGGCTTCCAAAGCGGGAGTCAACACCAGCCGAAACCGGCGCGGTCGCTGCGCGCCATTTTGTCCCTCATGGGGTTCACTGCCGTTATCGCGCAGGTTGTGCTGATGCGCGAGTTGTTGGTGGTTTTTTATGGCAACGAACTCTCGTTGGGAGTGATGCTGGCCAACTGGCTCCTGTGGACCGCCCTCGGCTCCAGCGTGTTGGGGCGATGGGCGACGCGGGCGAGCCATCCGCGAAGATTCATGGCGGGGCTTCAGACGCTCACGGCTTTCGCGCTGCCGCTGACCCTGCTGGCCGTGCGGGCCAGCAAAGTCTTTTTCCAGTCGATCCCCGGCGAAATCCTGGGACCCGTACCGATGTTCCTGACTTCTTTTTTGGCGCTCAGCGTTTTCTGTGTGCTATCCGGTGGACTGTTCGCGGCGGGCAGTCGCTTGTTTGCGGAACTGACCGGCGCCACGACCGCCACGGCCACGGGGGCGGTGTATCTGCTCGAAGCGGCGGGCTCCGGGCTGGGTGGCGTGCTTGCCAGCCTGGCACTGGTGCGAGTGCTGACCGCATTCGAGATTGCGGCGATTCTGGGCGTGCTGAATCTCGCGGCGGCTTGGGTGCTTGTGGGCAGAGTGGTTGGGAGGCGCCGGCTCTTGGCCGCGAGCTTCGGGGCGCTGGCGGTGCTGGTCCTTGCGGGGAGTTACGAGCTCGAGCCCGTGTCGCGCGCCTTGCTGTGGCGCGGTTTTCACCTGATCGCCACGCGGAATTCCGTGTTCGGCAGCCTGGCGGTAGTGGAGACGGGCGCGAGCCGCAGCCTTTTCGAGAATGGCTTGATCGTGATGACCGTACCGGACCCCGCCGCGGCAGAGGAGGCTGTGCATTATGCGCTGCTCGAACATCCCGAACCGCGCAGCCTGCTGCTCGTCGGCGGTGGCGTGAATGGCAGCGTAGCGGAGGCGCTTACCCATCCCAGCCTGGAGCGCGTCGATTATGTCGAGCTTGACCCGATGATCTTTAATATCGCGGCGCGATATTTCCCGGAAGCGTGGGAGAAGATCCAGCGCGATCCGCGCGTGCGCATCCACGCGATGGATGGGCGAAGGTTCCTGAAGAGCACGACGGATTCCTTTGACGTCATCATCGTGAACCTGCCCGACCCGCATACCGCCCAGCTCAATCGCTTTTACACGGAAGAATTCTTTCGCGAGGCCGCCGCGAAACTGCCCCCGGGCGGAATCGTGTCTTTTCAGGTGACCTCGTCGGAAAACTACATCAGCCAGGAGCGGGCAGATTTCCTGCGCTGCCTCGAGCGCACCCTGCGCGCGGTGTTCCCGGAAGTCACGGCCATTCCGGGCGAGACCGTGCATTTCTTCGCGGCTGCCAAACCCGGAACCCTTACCGCCGACCCCAAGGAGCTGGTGCGGCGGCTGCGCGCCCGCCGGTTGCACACCGAGTACGTGCGCGAGTATTTTCTGCCCTTTCGAATGTCGCCGGACCGCATGCAGGACCTGCAGCTCCAAATCGAGCCGCAGCCGAACACACCCGTGAATCGGGACTTTGCGCCGGTGGCGTATTACTTCGACGTGGCGCTGTGGAGCTCGCGCTTCCATCGCACCTCGGCGCGCTGGATCGAGTCGCTGGCGGGCGTAAGGTTCGAACGGCTTCTCGCAGCCACCACGCTGGCGCTCGCGGCCCTGCTGCCGCTGCTGTGGGTATGGCCCGGGGGTGCGGAAGAAAAGCCCGCGGCGCGTGCGCGGCGTGCGGCAGCGCTTGCCGTGGCGACGATGGGTTTCACCGAGCTGGGTCTGGAAATCCTGCTTCTGCTGGGTTTCCAGGCGCTCTATGGATACGTCTACCAGCAGCTCACGATTCTGGTGGCGCTGTTTATGGTGGGGATGGCCATGGGCGCGTGGCTGGAACTGCGCAGCGCGCGGGGACGGAGCGCGCCCCATGCGCGACGAGAACTGCGGGTTCTCGCCGGTCTGCAATTCATTGCCGCCGCCTCACCACTGCTGCTTTACGGGATGCTCGTGGAACTCGGGCGAGTGAGCAGCGCGGGCGGGCAACGGGTGGCGAGCCAGATTTTGTTTCCGGCCCTGGCGCTGGTGGCGGGATTGCTGGGAGGATTTCAGTTTCTGCTGGCAAGTCGCGTGTATTTTGCGGGCACGCGGCAACGCGCCGGCTCGCCCGGGGTGCTCTATGGTCTGGACTTGGCGGGCGCGTGCGCAGGGGCGCTCGCGCTGAGCGTCCTGCTGATTCCGGTTTATGGATTTCTGCGCACGGCCGTGCTCATGGCCGCGGCAAATCTAGCCCCGGCGCTCCTGGCTGCCCTGGCCGGTTGGGCAGGGTGGGCTGGTCAGGAAGGGAGACGTCTGTAGGAGTGTGCTCGCTGAAGACGAGCGCCGTGAACATGAAGATATCGGTGTCGTCGTCCTTCCAGGCCTGAGGTGGCAGGCCGGCCTTGACGCAGGTCTCCTCAAGGAAGGTGTCGCGGTCCCAGCGTTGCTCGACCGGCACCTGCGGCAGCAGCAGTCCCTCGATATCTCCCTTCTTCATAATCAATCCGTGTTTGCCGACTTTAATCTGTTTGATATCCAATACACGCCGGAGCGGCGACAGGACGGAAACCTCATACTGAAGCAGCGGCAATTCTGCCGTGCTGACGGGCTGGAAGCGGTGGTCCTGAAGTGCCGCATAGGCCGCCACGTCGCGGACGGTCTCCGCCAGAGGTTTCACGGGCGTGATGTAGCCGATGCAGCCGCGCAGCTCGGCATGCTCTTTGAGGGTGACAAACGCGCCGCGGGCTTCCTCCAGGCGCGGGAGGCCGGTTGATCCCACCAGATACATCTTTCTTTCGCGGACGGCAGTTTCAACGGAGTGCCGCGCGATCTTGAGCAGCTCGTCCTTCTCACGGCCGGTGAGAGAGAATTCCGCGCGCTTCTTGGCGGGCTCGGTCTCTTCCCGAGTGATGGCCACAGCGCCGTAGCCGACTACGCGGCTCTTGTCGCCTGTGGTGTCGCCGGAGTTGGCGTATTTCAGAATCTGCGCGTGAGTCGCGCCCAGGCGCTCTGCAGCGATCATGGCTGCGACGATGGGGCCGCCGCCACAGGCTTCCCAGGTGCGCGTCGCGAAGTTACGCCACAGGCTCAGGTAATCCCACTCCTCGATGGCCTGGAGCGTCTGGTGGTCGATCTGCACCGCTTCGTCGTAAGGATGATAGTGCGACAGGTCGGAGCTGACCAAGATGAGCGTCTGCGCGCGCACCTCGGGTTTCTCCGCCAGCAGCGCCTTCGAGAGCGCCAAGCCCAGGGCGCGGCAGAGGCCGTAGTCCTGGTCGCCCATCACGATGGGGACCAGCTTGAACTCGCCCAGCGTGCGCTGCAGAAAGGGTAGTTCAACTTCCAGGGCGTGCTCGCCGTGCCCCGAGACCTCGACGTGGCCGCGTTCGGAAACTTTGATGAGGGGGCTTGATTCAGCAAGCTTCGCGCCGAAGGCTTTGTCCACGGGAACCGTGCCGAGCGGGGTCGAGTAGGCGTCGCCATCGTAGACGGCGGAGAAGGGGAAATTATCATAGTGCGAGGGCGCAATCACCACCACGCGCGCGTACTTCCGCTCCTTCAGCAGTGCATAGGAATACGCGGCCACGGGGCCCGAGTAGATGTAGCCCGCGTGCGGCGAAATCAGAGCCACGAGCGGCTCCTGAATCTTCGGCACGGAGGCGTGCGCCAGGAAGCCATCGATCATCTGGGTGAGTTCTTTGGGGTCGCCGGGGTAGAAGGCTCCGGCGACGGCGGGCGCGCGAACCTTCTGCCCGTCGCTCCTGCCGACCCGGCGCGGGACCATAGCCAGCACGGCAAGCAGCGCGATGGGAATCAACCACTTGGCTTTGGAGTTTTTCATGGCATTACCTGAGGAATTCTGCTCCCTCCGAGCGCGGAATGCAAATGCGCGTCACAGCTTGCGGCGCGGGTTCAACCGCGCACCACGCGCGCCTACGTCCAGACACCCGGAATGGGAGTCTGGCAATACTGGCACTTGCCGTGATGCAGATGAATACCGGCGATCGTGTAACCGGTGCGCTCGACGACCTTTCTTCGGCAATGGGGACAGTAAGTGCTCTCCGCGGGATGACCGGGAACGTTGCCGATGTACACGTAGTGAAGTCCCTCGGCGTCGGCGATGGCCTTGGCCCGCTCCAGCGTCTCGAGGGGCGTGGGCGGCAGGTTCTTGAGCAGATACTCGGGGTGAAAGCGCGAGAAGTGCAGCGGGACGTCGGGGCCGAGTTCGGATTTGATCCAGCGCGCCAGGCCCCGGAATTCCGAGTCGCCGTCGTTGAGCGTGGGCACCACGAGATAAACAATTTCATTCCAGGTGCCATTCTTGCGGAGGGTGACGAGCGCTTCCAACACGGGCTTGAGCTCTCCATTCACAACTTCCTTATAGAACTTTTCGGAATAAGCTTTAAGGTCAATCTTGATGGCGTCGACCCGAGCACAGAGCTGGTTGAGCGGGTCGGTCTGGATGTATCCGCCACTGACCACCACGCTGCGCACGCCCGCCGCGCGCACGGCTTGGGCGCAATCGAGCACGTATTCGAGGAAAATCACGGGCTCGCTGTAGGTGTAGGCGATGACCGGGCAGTTGTTTTGCCGTGCCAGCGCTGTGAGTCGATCGGGCGGCACGTAGGTGCTGCGGACTTGCTCGGGGCGCACCTGGGAGATGTCCCAGTTCTGGCACATCTTGCAGTTGACGTTGCAGCCCGCGGTGGCCACAGAAAAAGCCTCCGCGCCGGGCAGGAAATGGAAGAAGGGCTTCTTCTCGATCGGATCGATGTGCGCCGTCACTACGCGCGAATGCACCAGCGTGTAGTAGGTGCCGCCGCGATTCTCGCGCACGCCGCAGTAGCCGCGCTCCTGATCGTCGATCACACACTCGCGCGGGCAGAGCTTGCACTTGATTTTCTTGTAGGGGAGCTTCTCGTAAAACTTCGCTTCCCGGATAAACTGAGCGTCGTTTTCGACGGCAGGCGCGACGAGCGGCCCTGCGAACAAGGGCGCGGCGAGGGGCGCCCCCACAAGTGCCCCACTGCAAGCCGCAAGGCACGGTAGGGAAGCGGCTTTCAGGAAAGCGCGGCGGTCAACGGTATTCAGAAGATCATCACGTCCACGGGCCATCAGATTTCCACCTGCTCGATGCGCTTCGGATCGCAAGTCCCCAACCGGTGCTCGGCGTCGGCGGCCGTCAGGATGTAAGTGGGGTGGCGCTTCAGTTCCTTCAGAGGCTTCATGCCTGCGTCGGCACGCTTCTTCTCAATGATCTTCCAGCCCACGTAGTCAAGCGCGACGGGGTCGCGCGCGACCAGCAAACCGTTGAACGGCCACATCCACTGCGGCATGTAGGACGGCCCGCCTTCATATTGCGCATTGATACCATCGCAGATGTGCAGGCGAAGCTTCCGGCGGATAGGCGGCAGCGCGAAGACGTCAGCCACGTAAGGATCGCAGGCGTTGGAGTGATACTTGTTGGGGTTGTGGATCGCCCCGAACATACTCTTGAGCGCCAGGGTGACGCCCGCGATGCCGTGATCCTTGAGCACGGGCAGGTTGATGACCGCGTCGCAAACCTGCGTGAGCGTGCGGCAGACGCGGCTGCCGGCCTGACCGAAGGTGGAGAGATCGTCTTCGAAACCCAGTGTGTCGTTTCCAAAACAGCGGGTGCCCGAACCGCGCTCGACGATCTTATAGCGGGCGCGCTCGAGGTCGGAATTCAGCCGCTCCCAGATGACGATCTCGGTGATGCCCGCCTGCTGCAAACGCTCCGAGATGGCCTCCACCAGCTCCGGGTGCGTGGCGTTGCCGTGTCCACCCAGACAGTTCACTTTCAGCCCGACGACTTCGCCCGGCCGCACGACTTTCTTCCACGCTTCGACGGGCGAGCTGCAATCGAAGGAAGCTTCGAGGGCGCGGTCGAGGAGCTTCGCGAGTTGGGCGGAGTCGAGACTGGAGTTTGCGGTGCGAATCTTCGCATCACGCGCGATAACGACGCGCGAGCGCTCCGGCTCGGGGGCAGGGCCTGGCGATGCAGCGGCCCCGCCCGGGTTAAGCGCCCAGAGCGCACTCCCCAGGGAGAAGCCTTGTTTCAGAAAAGAGCGGCGGGTTGACGCCGGGAGTTCTATCGACATAGAGACACCTAAGGTGATGATACCGGATGCGGGTCAGGGAATCGGGTGGTGTGCGAACTCCCCCACAACTTGAGCACAGACCCAGACCATTTGTAGCACACTGCGGGCCAAGTTGCGATGACGGGAGGAAAAAGTGCGACAATATGTCGTTACCGGTCCCGGCCACTTGGCCGCGCGCGGCATCTCGAGGCGAACGACTTGGGACGGGATTGCACTTGGCTGCCGGGGCGGAGTCTGGTTGGTGTCTAGCCTTTCGGAACTCCGACGGGGAGTGTCACGCGGAAGGTTGTGCCGCGGTTGACCTCGCTCGAGAAGTCAATCGAGCCGTTGTGGAGTTGCACGATTCGGAACGCCATGGCGAGGCCCACGCCGGTCCCGCCGGGCTTGGTGGTGTAGAAGAGCGAGAAGATCTTTTGCTGCGCCTCCGCCGGAATGCCTACGCCGCAATCGGTGATGGCGAGTTCGACCGCGTTGGAAACCACCCGGGGAGTGACCGTCAACGCGCCTCCTTTGGGCATGGCCTGGCAGCCATTCAGGACCAAGTTCAACAGAGCTTGCTTGATCAGGTCGCGATCAACGCGCACGCGCGGCGGAGCGCCGTTGCGCTCGAAGATGAGTTGGACGTGGTTTTTCCGCGCCTGCGGCTCGGCCAGCGCGAAAACCTCGCGGACCAAAGGTTCAACGTCCGTTTCGACCGGATGTATCTCCACGGGCCGGGTGAAATCCAGGAAGGTCTTAACGACGCGATCGAGACGACGAATCTCCGACGCCAGGATATCAATTTGCGGACGCACGCCTTCGCCCTGTTCCCCCAACCGCGCTTTCAGAACTTCCAGTTGCAGCACCATGGCGTTCAGCGGGTTTTTGACTTCGTGCGCCACGCCGGACATGAGCCGGCCGATAGCGGCGAGCTTGGTCGTGACGTCGATCTGGTCCTGGATTTCCGCGCGTGATCCCGTGTCGCGCAGGATAACCAAGCAGCCCACGCGCTGGCCAGCTTCTTCTACAAACTGAGCGTTAACGGCGACACGGCTGGAGGGTTCGCCGGGCAGTTCGAGCGTCTTCCAGAGGAGCGACCGTCGAGTGTGAAACGCTTCTCGCAACATTTGATGCAAAGGCGTGGCGCGGGAGAAGACCTCCTGGGCAGGGCGGTGAACCAGAGGGTTGACGGTGGTGCCGAGGAAGCGTCCCACGGCAGGCGTGGCCAGCACCAGCCGGTCCTGCCGGTCGAACAGCATGAGCCCATCGCGGAGGTTGCTGAAGAGCTGGTCGAGGTTCTCCTGGAACCGGACGAAGGCGGCCTTTTCCCCGCGCATCTGTTCGCCCAGAAGATTGAGTTTAGAGGAGAGGATGCCCCATTCATCGCGGCGCTTCAGGGTCACGGGTTTGGAGAACTCGCCCCGCGCCAGGCGGTCGACGCTTTGCGAGATCGTCTGGAGCGGCCGGAGCAACCGGAAAGAGACTACACCGGCGGAGAGCGTCGCGAAGAGGATCGCACCCAGCGAGAGCAGGAGAGCGGCACGCAGCTCCGGTGTGATCTGATCGCGGAGCAGAACCGTGGAAACGCCCACCCGCACGTCGCCCAGCGGCCGGTCGCCGATCGCCAGGGCCAGGATAACTTCGTAAACGCGCGGGGGTCCGTAAATCACGCGGAGCTGCCGGAGGAGTCCCGCCCGGACGAGCTGTGAGCACCGCGGCGCAGGCAGGAGAGGATAGCCAACCTTACTGGGATCGTTATGGACCAGGATGACCCCGACCGTGTCGGTGATGGTGACGTAGTAGAGTGTAGGTGAATAACCCACGGCGGATTCCATGAGCGACGCCAGGCCTGGATCGGAGGACAAACGCTCCTGCACGAAACTGCGCAGCGCCTGGAAGTCTTCAGGATTAGCGCCCGCCGGCATGCGGCTCTCTGCCAGCACGGTGCGCGCCTGGTGATAGACCTCGCTCGCGACGTACTCACTCTTGCTTTGGACTTCCCGCAGGGCTTGGCGCGTAAGGTTCGAGATGTGGACCGTGGAGGTGGCGACGACCACCAGGAGGACCAGCAAGGTGATCAGCGCGGTGAGCTTAGCTTTGAGGCTCAGCGTCATACTCTTTCAACTTGTTGTGAAGGGTCTTCAAACTGATACCCAGTAGTTCGGCAGCGCGAGTCTTGTTGTTCTGCGTGAACGCCAGAGTCTCGAAAATCAGGCGGCGTTCAGCCTCTTCCACCGTCATCCCCGGCCTTAACCGCAGGCCGTCACTCGCACCCGCGACCGCGGACCGGCCGAAGTCTGGACCCAGGTTATCTTTCCCAAGGATCTGCTCGGAGCAGGTGACCAGAGCTCGTTCCAGGGTATTGCGAAGCTCGCGGACGTTTCCCGGCCAGGTGTGCCTACGGAACGCCTCGAGCACATCGGGGGAGATGCTCTTTACGGCGCGGCCGTGTTTGCGGTTGAGGTCCTCGAGAAGGGAAGCAGCCAGGTCTGGAAGGTCGTCCAGATGCTCCCGCAAGGGAGGCATGGGCATATGCACAACGTTAAGGCGGAAATATAAATCGCTGCGCAGTTGCCCTTGGGCGACGGCCTCTTCGGGGACCTTGTTCGTGGCGGCCAACACGCGCACGTCCACAGAGATTTCCGACTTGCTGCCCAGACGGCGGACCTTCGAATCTTCGAGAACGCGCAGGAGTTTAGCTTGAGTCCCGGCTGGCATCTCGCCAATTTCGTCGAGAAGCAAGGTGCCGCCGTCGGCCAGTTCAAAACAGCCCTCACGCCGTTCCACCGCGCCCGTGAAAGCCCCTCTCTCATGCCCGAGGATTTCGCTCTCCATGAGGGATTCAGGGATAGCCGCACAGTTCACGGCAACAAAGGGTTTGGCCTGGCGAGGGCTGAGCTCGTGGATGGTCCGCGCGGCGAGTTCCTTGCCCGTGCCGCTTTCTCCGGTGATCAGCACGGATGCGCGGGAGGGAGCCACCATCGCGATCAGGCGCATCACTTCCTGCATTTTGGGGGAGCGTCCGACCAAGCTTCCCAGTACGCCCAGATCCTGCAAGCGACGGTGCGCGACCTCCAACTGGCGTTGCTTTTCGTGTCGCTCGAGGCAGTTGCGCAACTCCACCTGGAGCCGTTTGGGGTCCAGGGGCTTTTCCAGGAAGTTGTCCGCGCCCAGCTTGGTGGCTTCGACAGCCTCCTCAATGGTCCCCTGGCCCGTCAGCATGATGAAGTGCAGGCCGGGCCGGGCGTCCTGAAGTTGTCGCAGCAGTTCCATGCCGCCCATCTGAGGCATGCGAAGATCCGAAATGACCACTACGGGATTAAAAGCCGCAATCTTCTCCAGGGCTTCGGTGCCGTCAGCGGCCGTATCGGTTTCGTAACCCCAAGCGTTCAGCAGGTCGGATAAACCTTGCCGCTCGTGGGTGTCGTCCTCGACGACCAGAATCTTCCCGTGTTTCGACACAAAACCATCCTCCGGTCTCAGGATATATTACACTGCTTTCGCGATCTTAGGATGGTAGCCCGCCCCGCGGGCATTGGCCAGGGGGTAATATTTTGACTTTGCCTGGCAGGGTCTGTATACTGCCATGTAACTAGGCGTGCCCCTCGCCTTTGGTGGAGGCCCCGGTCGTCTGCGGCCTTCAGCACACTGCCATGAGTGGAAACGTGTTGTTCGTCGATGGTGATCTGTCATCACAGGACCAGTGTGTTCCCGTGTTGAGAGATTTTGGATTTCAGGTCAGCGTAGCAAACTCTGGCGCCGACGCCTTGGCGCTGCTCGGAGGCAGGAAGTTCGACACCGTTCTGATTGACCTCAGGCTGGCCAGCGTCGCCGGAGCCAATTTGTTGGCTACGATCAAACGCCTGCACCCTGGGATCAACGTGATCCTCATGGTGGAGGAGGGTGGCAACCCACCACTGGACCAGCCCTTGCGGTTGAGTGGGTATCCGCTCCTTACCAAACCGCTGAAGATCCGGGAGCTGCAGCGGATGTTCGATGCCGCAACCGAAAGGGAGACGCGGCCGACGGCGCGACAAACCCTCCCTGGGGCAGTGCCGGATCTGCCAGGGTTCGCGGGCCTGATCGGGCAATCGGAAAGGATGAGGAAGGTCTATCGGCTGATTTCCAAGGTGGCCTTGCAGCGGCATCCGGTTCTGATCGCGGGCGAAAGCGGCACGGGCAAGGAATTGGTGGCGCGAGCCATCCACGCGCAAGGTCCCTGGCGAGATCAACCTTTCGTCCCCGTGGATTGTGGAGCACTGCCGCCCACTCTTATCGAAAGCGAGTTGTTCGGGCACGTCAAAGGAGCTTTTACGGGGGCCACGCAGTCGCGGCGAGGCCTACTGGCCACGGCGGGGGCTGGGACAGTCTTCCTGGATGAAATCGGCGAGTTGCCCATCGAGCTGCAATCCCGACTACTGCGAGCCCTGCAGGAGCATGAGATCAGACCGCTGGGTAGCAACGAGCGCGCACGGTTCGAGGCCCGGATTGTCGCCGCAACGAATCAAGACTTGGACACGGCCATGAAGCGCGGTGCTTTTCGCAAAGACTTGTTCTTCCGCCTCAATGTGGTTTCCATCAAGATGCCCCCACTTCGCGAGCGGAAAGAGGACATCCCGGCACTGGTTCGACACTTTATGGAGAGTTTTGGGACCGAGAAATCAGTGAAGCACATTTCAGACGAAGTGATGGGACGTCTGATGAGCTATGAGTGGCCCGGCAATGTCCGCGAATTGGAAAACTGCATCCAGCGCGCGGTCTCGCTGGGCTCAGGGACCTTTATCCAAATGCAGGACCTGCCGTCCAGTTTGCTTTACCACCTCGGCCGCACGCCGTCTTCCCGGCAAGAACTGACCACCCTGCAAGCCCTCGAACAGCAGGCCATTCGGCAAGCCCTCCAGGCCACGGGCGGAGACCGTGTGCGTGCCGCAAAACTCCTGGGCATTGGCAAGACGACGATCTACCGGAAGCTCAGAGAGTACGGTATGGAAAATGTCGCTGGCCCCCTCCCCGACGCGTAGCCGCTGGCAACCCAGTGCCTGCCACCTGTCGTTTGCGGTTCGACATCGATACATCTTCAAGTTAATGGAGTATGTGATGGGGGGCCAAACCAGGCTGCCCGTTTTCAAATCGCTCGCTGCCCGGATTGAGAAGATGATGGCCGAGCGGTAGAAGCCGGCGGGAAGGACGGGCAAGCCCGCGCCGGGGCCGAATCACGGTCCAGAAGCCGCGCTCCTGGCCGTTCAAGCTGTCGGGTGATCTCTTCCAGGACTTCGCGCAGGGCTCGCTGTTGCCGGGCTTGCAGGGACTGCCGCTTGACGCGGATTTCGCCCCGCAGGCTGAGCGCCTGGCGCAGAGCGCCCCAGGCTTCCCACCGGCCAACGAGCGTGGACGCCAGCAGCTTCCCGAGCAGGGCAAACCCCTGCGCGGCGAATTCGCCCCGCGAATCCAGATGCAGCCAGTGGCCCAGCAAGCGGTTGCGCTCATAGATGGTGCGCACGTAGCGGCGCCGAAATCCCGGGCTGATGGTGGACGAAAACTGATGCCACACGGCACTGCGGGGCTCGTAATGCAGCTCGTAACCTTGCTTCCAGGCGCGCAGCGAGAGCTCCACGTCCTCCCAGCCGAAGGGCGCCAGCAGGTCGTCGAAGCCACCCAGGGCCAGGAACTTCTCGCGGTCGAAGAGCGAAGACCCTCCGCTGGTAAACGACGTGAGCCAGGGCGTCCCGCCCGTTTCCAAGGCCTCCGCCACAAAATACCGCCGGTGAATCTCCAGGAAGCCGCGGCGAAATCTCCCCAACTGTCCCGCGCCGCTCAGAACGCCCGTCTGGTAATCGTAAACCTGGCCGGCCACGGCGAAGACCCGTGGGGAATTGAAGTGCGCGGCCAGGGGAGGCAGGGTGGCGGGTTCGAGTGCGACGTCGTTGTTGAGCAGATAGACCAAGGTGTAGCTTGCGGCGCGGATCCCCCGGTTGGCGGTCGGTCCAAACCCCCGGCGCTGGGCGCTTGATTCGCACCGCAGGCGGGGAAAGTTCCGGGCGAGCCAGGCAGGCGTGCCGTCCTCACTCGCGTCATCCGCGACGAGGATTTCCGTGCGCTGGCGGCAGGTGGCTTCGTACGCCGCCGCCGCGCCCACGACACTGGGCAGGAACCTCTCGAGCAGCGCACGGCCATTCCAGCTCGGAATAACGATGCTGAGTCCGGGCTGTGGCGTTTCGATTGAACTCATGAGCGTGGCGCCACCGGGCGCTCGGCCGCAACCTGCATCGAAGAGCCGCCGCCCCAGTGCGTGCTGACCCATTCCCAGGGATGGAGCAGCGGCTTCAGCAGATAGTAACGCAGGCGCCCACTGCTCGGCCCGTGAAGACGCGTCAGGCGGCGCAGCAGACTGTGCTTGAGCGCGTGATAGTGTTGCGTGCCGAGGGAGGCTTCGACGACGCGCACTTTGAAGCCCGAAGCTTCCAGGAGGCGTGTGAGGGTCGCGGGCGTGAAGTGATAAAGGTGATAGGGCAGCGCCAGCTCGTACCAGTCCTCGCCAAAACGTCGCGCCGTATAGCCGGCGAAATTCGGCAGGCGCAGCAGCAGCAACCCCCCCGGCCGCAGAAGACAAAACGCCTGGCGGAGCGCCGCGACCGGGTCGGGCAGATGCTCGAGCACGTCCCAGAACGTCATCACATCAAAATGCCCGGCGGGAAATTCCGCTGCCGTCAATTCTCCCTTCACGATGTGGTCCGCACCCAGGCGGGGGACCGCTTCCTGGTAAGCGGCGGGCATCGCTTCCAGGCCATAGCGGTCCCAGCGGCGCGGATCGAGCGCCAGCAGGAAGAGGCCCAGACCGCAGCCGACGTCGAGAAGCCGCCCTTCGCGCCGGAAGCGCTCCAGGAAAGCCGTGCGCGGCCGCTGGTCGCGGCGCACCCAGGCAAGGTCGTCTGCGCTGGCGCGGCCCCAGTACTCAGCCTGATAATAGGCTTCGAGCTCGCTCTTCGGCAGGCGCGGCGTGGTGGCCACCAGCCCGCACCCGTCGCAACGCAGCAATTTGAAGGTTCGCGGCGAGGCCGTCCCCTTGAGGGTCGTCTCGAGCACGGCCTCATGGAGCGGCTTCTTGCAGAAGACGCAGGACTCTTCACTCACCAGGCTAACCATCATCTGTGAAACGGGCGGCGGAGTCAACCGGGTGGATTCTCCGGTGGTGTGATATTCTTGCGTTGGTCAGTGTCCGAATTTGGATTCTTGGTCTATGTGTGTCGGTTGTATTCCTCGCTTCCGCAAACTGCGAGTTGATCGGGAAGGATAGGAGAGTAATAGAAACACATCCGAGTCTCGTGTTGGGATATGTCCGGCCTAGCCCTGCTAAGAGGGTTAGCGTACTTGATCCTAAAACAAAAAATTGGCAACTTTCTACCAGGCATCAAAGCATACTCGGTTCTGTCTGTCGTTCTTGTGCAACCACGTACAAGGTCTGCAAACTTACTGGATGGCAAAAGCTCAAGATCAGCTTGCCCGGGTTTCCGACCCGGAACCAAAAGCCTAATTACGGGTATGGTTTCAGTCCCGTATTCGGCTATGGCGGGAAGCTCGTTCACATTCTCCACACATCTAAATTCAGCAGCAAACGAGATTATTTCCGCTGGCGTCTTCCCCAAATTACCAGCCCTGAAAGAAAATCCCTTAAATTCCTTTACCGCGAAAATGACGACCCATGGGCGGTCCGAATTGATGACAGCTTGAGCATTCAGCAGGGCAGCGTTAGCAGCAACTTCCGTGGCTTTGGTCTGTCGTTCAATGATGCGCAAGGTGCGCAGGCCAACCAAAATTGCCCCAAGTCCAGCGATGACCACGGCCCAACTGGGCCAAGATTCTGGCGAGAATGCTTTCTGCCAAATTTCCTCCGCCTTCTCTTTGGGGCAGTCTTTTTTTACATTGGCTGCTGGTTGGCATGGCGTAGCGGGGACGGGCAGCACGGCGGCTTTTGGTGGACCCTTATCGCTTACCTTTTGATGTTCCTGGGCGGCAGCCTTGGGCTTTGGAACTGGATAAACCGCGGCACCCACCAGAAGTCCAATTACGATAATCAAGGCCGTTATAATGCTCCTTGTTTTCATTCGGTGCATTCGACCACCAATCGCTTTGGGAAACAAGAGATTTGGTGGCGGCCTTGGCCGAAGTCTGTCAGCTTCCTAGGCTGGTCATGCTACAGCCTCCAAGAGCTCCTTGATCATCCAAATGTGGTCCGTGATTCCAGCTTCCATCGCGGGCGTAACCCGCGACGTCTGATGCACCCGGCAGAAATTGTACCAGGCAAAATAGAGAGCCAGAGCCGCTTTCGGTAGTGTCCGTTTTTCCCTTGATGCGCTCATTAGGGCCTAACGGTGTAACTTGCCCAATTTGCGGAAGCACCAAGGTTAAGTTCTCCGAGAAGCACAACCGCTGGCAGTGCAGCAGCCATCACGACAGACGCCAGTTTACCGCAAAGACCGGGACGATCTTCGAGGATTCTCCGCTCGGTCTGGACAAGTGGCTCTGTGCAATGTGGCAGGTTGTGAATTGCGAGAACGGTGTCAGTTCCTACGAAGTCCACCGCGCAATCGGAGTGACTCAGGAAACTGCATGGTTCATGGATCACAGGATTCGCCTTGCATTGCGAATGGGTTCCTTTCAAAAGCTGAGCGGCGAAATTGGGGTGGAGGAAACTTTCATCGGCGGCCTCGCTCGGAACATGCACAAGGAAAAGCGCGAGCGCCGCCTCACTGGCACTGGCGGAAAAGACAAAACTCCGGTGATAGGACTTTTGCAGCGTGGCGGGAGAGTCCGAGCCGAGGTAATTCCAAACCGGAAAAAGAAGACTCTCCACGGAATAGTCAGAGGTCAAGTAGCTGACGGCTCTGACCTGTACACCGATAACCTGGATTCCTATCAAGGTTTAGAAGCCTCCTACCGGCATCAGGTTGTTAATCACGCCATTGAATATGTGCGCGGTCGGGTTCACACCAACGAGCTTGAGAATTTTTGGAGACTGTTGAAGCGCGGCATCAAAGGAACGTATGTCTCGGTCGAGCCGTTCCATCTGGACCGTTACCTGGATGAGCAAGCCTTCCGGTACAATTACCGCGAGGACATGAATGATGGTGACCGCTTTGACCTCGCCGTCCGCCAGGTCGTCGGCAAGCGGCTGACTTATGCCGAGTTGACCGGCAAGGAAAATCCGGAAGCGTGAAAGCTTCCGTACCGCAGGCCGTCCAGAGGTCGCCGACGTTGACCCTTGACTTCTTCATGCTTTAGAATACTATACGAGGATGGCGCTGAGCGTACCATCGAAATACGTCGCAGGAATGAGTGCGATTATTGCGTTGTCCGAAGACTCCGTTGAGGAGTTGATCGCAGCGCTTTCGAAGATTGCTACCTCAATCAATCTGAAGGCAATTACATCAGAAACGGCGGCCAACGTTAAATCAATATCGAAACAGGACGTGGGAAGAATCGTCAGAGCTATCGTTTCCCTTTATGCCGCTCGTTCTTATTCCGGCAACCCTCCAGTTCCAGTTGATGAGTTTGTGGATGACCTTTTGCAGGCGCTAGGTGAGAGTGGTCGAAAAGAATTGCAGTTTCCACCGCAAGACAAAGAGCGCATCAAGGCACGCTTCGGGAGGTTGCTCAATGTTGAAGCGTTCATTGTTGGGGCCAAGGCGCTCAATCTGCAATATGAACATGGGAACACATTCTGTGCAGTAAGAATTCTAACTGACGCGCGCCCCGTATACGGACAGGACCCCAAGTTGCCTCCAAAGACTGTTGTGATCATCCACACTCTTAAGGTCTCATACCACCAGGAGAGCAGTGCAGCCCTAAAAGAATTTTACGTAGCGATGGACGCGGAAGACATCAGCAAACTCAAAGACGCCCTTGACCGAGCCCAGTCAAAAGCAGTTAGTCTTAAGTCTCTACTCGATTTAACGGGGGTTCTTGTCCTCGAATAGAGGTCAAGCATGAACGACCAACTTTTAGAAGAGACATTGTGTGTTCAACATCGGCCAGATGCGAGGGAATGGTATGAGCCTCACTCTGACGAGCCCGACACCATACACTTGTCAGCGCGGGAGATATTTAGAGGGGTGCTCAGATATCGCACATTCGCAGCTAGAGTACGAAGGCTCAAGAAGGAATACTGGTATCCACGCTCACCACGTCGGATAATTGCTGCGCAGAGACGTGACCCTGTTCCTGATATTCAGGATATTTTTCAAGATCTGGCGAGAAGGTGGAAAAGGGAGACCATGCATATGTCGTCTCTCACACGAACGTCGATGCATCCTGCCTATCAATGCATCATTGGAATGGGATCGACCGCAGTTCCATTCATCCTGAGAGAGTTGCAGCAGCATGGAGGCCACTGGCTTTGGGCGCTACATGCCATCACGCGCGAAGACCCTGCACCGGAAGGCAGTGATTTCGACTCAGCCGTTCAGGCTTGGCTGAGCTGGGGAAGGAGGCATGGACATATCTGACTCAGAACAGAAGGAAGTTAAGCTGGAACAGGAGTACATTGATGTCCTGGAGGAGCTTTTCCCGAAGCTAAAAGGAGAAGGTTATCTTCCAACGAGCGGGAAAGCAGACAAACCTAACTGCATTGGCTGGGCGCTGTACGACAACAATCAGTACTGGGACCCAAATGTGATTGGAGTGAGAGGCTATTACTGGCCTCCTGGCATCCCGAGGACTAACACCCTAGAGAGTTGGACGAAGGTGTTTGAACTGCATGGTTACAAGATCTGCACACATTCAGCGCTAGAACCCGATTTCGAAAAGGTTGCGCTCTATGTGACGCCAAACACTAATACTCCCGAGCATGTGGCTAGACAGAAAGCATCTGGAAAGTGGGTGAGCAAGCTGGGAACGGGCGCAGACATTGAGCATGACACCCTTAGCGGACTCAGCGGAGAATTCTATGGCGTACCAGTCCGATACATGAAGCGCCCTCGATTACCTGGAGCGGAATGAAGCAAACGACAAAGCTACAGGAAGAAACTCCGTGGGCACGGCTTGACCGTGCATTTCGGACTGTCATCGAAGTTCCGAAAGAAGCACTCTTGAAGGAAGAGGCCAAGCTGAAACGTCTACGGAAGAGGAGACTCGCCAGCAAGCCCGCCTGACTGACCTATCAGGCCCAACCCACCCGCCTAAGTCACCTTGGAGTTGTCACGTATATTGTTGCCCTCATTAGGGCTTCCGGCTTTGAACGCTGGCCTGCAGCCCCTTGATGCGTGCGAGAACGTCTTTCTTCGGTAAGATGCCGCGCTCGTCCAGCAACTCGGCTAGGGCGTTAACGGTGAGCATGTTGGAGTACGTCATCTCTTCTGCCGTAACCGTCCCGCGTTTACGCTGCTCGCTCATTTTCCGCCTCCATGCAGACGGTAAATCTCGACCCTCTCCTCCACCGTCAGTTGTGTGTATCGGATGCCCATCGCAACACCTCTTATACAAGCAAGGTGTTGCACTTGCAGCGTGAACTTAGCGAATCCAGTCCGTTGGCGGCCCATTTCCAATGGCTTGCAGAGTAGATTCCCGCTTTCGCGGGAATGGCTGCACGTGGGAGCGCCCGTGTCTCGCAAATGACACCAGTACCGATTCTCCCTTGGAGCGCAGAGGCCCCTGCGGGGGCGTGACCAACCTGCGCGTTTCCGCAATCATTATGTCCCCGTGCTGCTGTAATTAACGACGCCGCGGTTCCACACCACAATCGCCAGCAGGAAGAAGCCCACCGCCACGACAGGTACTAAGTGGAAGTACACGGCGAAGGTGTTTCGTCCCAGGAAGTGCGTCGTGGGATAGAACGAGGCGAAGCCGAAGGGGATGATCCAACTCAGCAGGAATTGAATAAAGACGTTGTAGATGGTCAGAGGGTAGCGCCCGAAATTGAGCATATTGAAGACCGGCGGCACAATTCCCACGCGGTCTTCAAACCAGAAAGAGACCGCGGTCAGGATCAAGAACACGGCGAGATAGATCACAGCCCCGCAAGCGACCATCAGGGCGAACCAGAAATAATCCGCAACCCCCAAGGCGAGATGCATTCGGCGAAGGCAAATGGTTACCACCGCGAAGCCGGTCACGACCTCCTGCAAGGACTCCAGGCGAAATTTCTCAAAGATGACTTGGAAGAGGGTATCGACAGGCCGCAACAGGACTCGATCGAACCGGCCCTCGATAATGTATAGTTCGCCGAAGTCATAGAGATTCCAACTCACCACGTTGAAGAAGCCGAGAGGAATCAGCGAGAATCCATAGAGGAACATCACCTCGTTGAAAGACCAGTCCTGCAAGCGCGGAATCTTTGAGAACAATACCAGAACGAAACCGAACCCCAGCACCGTGGCCGCCATGGAGGAGAAAAAGGCGATGAGGAAGTCCGCCTTGTAGGCCAGGCGCACTTTCGTGTACTGGGCGAAATAAAGAAGGAACAGTCTGAGGTGCCTCTTCATAGCAATCACTTTGCCTGCCAGTACGCCTGGTGACCGATGTAATCATCATCCGGCAGGTTGGCGATAATCAGCCGGCGCAATTCCAGGGGATCGATTTCATCCTGATATCTGTAAACGACTTCGCCGCCGGGCTTGATGAGCATGGTGTAAGGCACGGCGCCATTCCAATCCGGATCGAACGCCGACATCAACTTGTAAATATCCATGGAGCCGAACAGCAGATTAGTGCTGGAGGCATGTTCACGCTCGAGCACCCGCATCACCCCGGCCTGCGCGTCGGGGTAGTTCGTGCTCACCGTAACTAAATCAAAGGAGCGATGGCGATACATGCGGTACATGGTCTGGAACTCAGGAAATTCCTTCACACAGGGCCCGCACCAGGTGGCCCAGAAATCGATCAAAAGGAGTTTGCCGGCCTGATTCTTGCGGAGTGCCTGCAGGTCTTCGACGCCGGCCAGCTTCACGGTTACCGCGGCGCGTTCGATTTCGGCGAGTTCTTGCTTCCGCCCTGCTGCTTTGTATGCCCATTTGGTTGAGCAGCCGAAGGAAGGTGTCTTCGCGACGGGCACAGGCTTGGCGGCTAACAAGGCCTCAATCGCGTTGCGGGCGTCCTGTTGGGTGACGAACGGCTCACGGGGGTTATTGTCAACACGCCCTTCGTAGCGAAGCTTACGTTCCGAATCAAAGATGAAGACGTGCGGAGTGGCGCTCGGACCGTAAGCCCGTGCCACGCTTTGCGTTTCGCCGTCATACAGATAGGGGAAGTTGAAGTGCCGGTACGCGGCGCGAATCTTCATATCCTCGAACGAATCGCCCACATCGGTATAACCCATCTCATCAAGCCTTACGGCCTGGGGATCGTTGGGCTCGATGGCCACAAGCGCCACACCGCGGTCGCGATAATCGCTAGCCAGACGCTTGATACGACTTTCGTAGAGCTGAGCCGTCGGACAGTGATTGCAGGTGAAAACAATCACCAGGACCTGGCTGGAACTGTAATCCTTGAGGCAGTGAGTCCGGTCGTCGATACCGGGGAGGCAGAAGTCCGGTGCTTGGGCCCCCAGGGGTAAGGTGGGGCGCGCATCCTCGCCTCCGAGGACAGGCGTCAAGGTGATCGTCAGTAATATGATACTCAGAGCGCGATGTAGCATGTCGGCTTTCTCCTTTGCGAGGGGTAGGACAAGTGCGCGTCTTATCCACCCTGGATAGTGACCTTCCGGCTCGACCAACTCCACATGGCGTTGCCGATCGCCAGCAAGACCGCGACCCAGAAAAACTGTAAGGCGATGGCGCGGGCCAGGCCACTGCCGTCCAATTTGCCCAGGTAAATCAACATGGGCACGTAACTGATGTATTCGAAAGGCAGCAGGGCGAAGATTTTCTGGAAGACTTCGGGGAAAAAAGAAATAGGAAGCAAGAGTCCGGAGAAAAGCTCCAGCAGAAAAAACTTGGCACGCATGAGGCCGAGAATGGACTGCAAGCGCAAAGCAAAAGTGCCCACGATAAAGTTGATGGCCGCCACGATCAGAAAACTCAAGAGGACGCTGACCAAAAACACCCCCAGGTGACGGGCACTCGATGGGGGTCGCAGCGGATAGACGAGGAACAGCAGGAGTGCCGTCGGTGCGGTGAGCAAGACGAGGCGGAAGATGGACTCGCCCGCGGCGCGCGCCACATACATCAACTGAATGTTCACGGGCTTGATCAGGTCCATCGCCAGGCGGCCTTCCATGACCTGATAGGCAAGCTCCTGATCAATATTATTGAAGTAGAACGAACGGATGATCCAGCCGACGCCGATGTAAGTCAAAAGATGAGAAAAGTCGAACCCCTCAATGGAGGTGCTGTGCTCGTAGATGGCTTTCCAGATGAAGTAATATACAGATATGTAAATAAAGTACGTGACGATGCCCGTGACGTACCGCAGCCGGTAAGCGAGGGCGTTCACAAAGCCCACCCGGCCGAATTCCAGGTAAAGCCGCAGCCATCTCCAGAAAAGAGAGGAAGGCCTCTCGCCTCCTCGTGCGCCGGCGACGGCTGCGGCGGGCATCAGGCGACCTCGCCGCTCAGATAGATTCGCTTGACGATCTCTTCGATAGGCTCCTCTTCCACGAAGATGTCCCGCACCTCGAGGGTGTTGACAATCTGCCGAATCACTTCGGCGCTGGAATGTTGTTCGCGGTCGAAGCGGATCAGATACGTGAGTTCGTCAACGCGTTGGCAGGCGATTCCGTCCGATTGTACCCGGGACAGGTGCGCGACCTGCGAGCGGTCTTTCAGGAAGAATTTCACCTGGTTATACTTTGCCAGCCGCTTCTTCATTTCCCCCAGGTCGCCATCGAACAGGATGCGCCCCTTGTCGATAATGATGATGCGCTTGGAAAGTTCTTCAATGTCGGAGAGGTCGTGCGTGGTGAGTAGCACGGTCGTGCCCTCGGTTCGATTGACCTCCTTCAGGAACTCGCGGATGCGGTCCTTGGCTACGACGTCAAGGCCGATGGTAGGCTCATCCAGGAAGAGCAAGGGGGGATTGTGCAGCAACGAGGCTGCCAGATCGCAGCGCATGCGCTCGCCCAGGCTGAGCTTGCGCACCGGTGTGTGCAAGTATTCCCGCAAGTTGAGCAGGTCACTGAACATATCAAGCCGCTGGCGATAATCTCGCGCGGGGATTTCGTAGATTTCCTTCAGCAGCTTGAAGGATTCGATCACCGCGATGTCCCACCAGAGCTGGGTACGCTGGCCGAAGACGACTCCGATGTGCTTCGTGTAGCGCCGGCGCTCGCGATAGGGAACAAAGCCATTGGAGACGACTCGTCCGCTCGTGGGCACGAGAATGCCGGTGAGTACTTTGATGGTGGTGGATTTTCCCGCCCCGTTCGCTCCGATATAACCCACCATCTCGCCGCGCTCAATGGCAAAGCTCACATGGTCCACCGCACGCACCGTCACATATTCCCGAACGAAAAGGTTCTGCAGAGCGCCCAGCACGCCTTCGCGGCGGCGGAAGGTTCGGAACTCTTTCGTCAGATCTTTGACTTCAATAAGGGGCGGCATGCGGAGAAGATTCCCTCGGATGGATTTCGGTAAACCGACGGCCTCACTTCTTGGATTCTAGCAGAGTCTGGTTCGATACGAACCCACCCGTTTGAACGGCTTTTCACGGCCCCCATCATTCGCCGATTACTTTGATCAACACCCTTTTGCGCCGCTGGCCATCGAATTCAGCGTAGTACACCTGTTGCCAGGGGCCGAAGTCGAGCTTGCCATTGGTGACCGGCACCAACACCTGATGCCCAATCAGCAGGTTCTTCAGGTGGGAATCGCCATTGGTCTCGCCCGTACGGTGGTGACGGTAATCGGCGCGAAAGGGGGCCAGTTTTTCGAGCCACTCCTCGATATCCGCAATCAGGCCGTCTTCAGCATCGTTGACGTAGACGCCCGCGGTAATGTGCATGGCCGAAACGAGGATCAAGCCCTCCCTGACTTGGGACTTCGCTAGCGCTTTCTCAACCTCGTCAGTGATGTTGATGAACTCCCGATGTTTTTTGGTGTTAAACCAGAGATACTCCGTATGCGATTTCATAGTATGTCCTCTTTGTAGTGTTGCGTGGTTCCTCCTGGGTCCAAAACGACCCGCGATGATGCCTGAGGTGAGCTCACCGAAACTTCGCAGAATAACAGAGTTTTGGCTTAGGCGTGCTGATGCGCGTGGAACGAGAGGGGACCGTTGAGGATTTCGACGGCTGGGCAGAAGCGCCTGGCGACAAGGTACAGAGGAAGACCGAGTAAGCCAGGGCCGCTGGCAGCTTGGCAAAATCACGCAACTTGTGTAGTCTCATCCAGATGTCACCCAAGCAGAAATATGTGGCGGGCCTGGTGCAGATGTCGTGTTCGCCGAGCCCGGGCGAGAACCTACTGCGAGCCGCAGCGCGCGTCGAGGAAGCGGCCCAACGCGGCGCCGAAGTCATCTGTCTGCCGGAGCTTTTCCGTTCACAATACTTCTGCCAGCGCGAGGATGCGGCGCTGTTCGACCTTGCCGAGCCGGTTCCCGGCCCCACCACCGAAACGTTGGGGAAAGTCGCCCAAGCACGTGGTGTGGTCATCGTTGCGCCGCTGTTCGAGCGTCGCGCTCCGGGCGTGTATCACAACAGCGCGGCGGTGATTGACGCGAGCGGCGAAGTGGTGGGCCTTTACCGCAAGATGCACATTCCGGATGACCCTGCTTACTACGAGAAATTCTACTTCACGCCGGGCGACCTGGGATTTCGGGCCTTCGATACACGCGTGGGCAGAATCGCCACGCTGATCTGTTGGGATCAGTGGTATCCGGAGGGCGCGCGCCTCGCGGCTCTGCAGGGGCCCAGCATCTTGTTCTACCCGACGGCCATTGGCTGGCATCCTGCCGAAAAGGAGCAGTTCGGCGCTGCGCAGCGCGATGCCTGGCGAACGGTTCAGCGCGGTCACGCCATCGCCAACGGCGTCTACGTTGCGGCCGTCAACCGCGTGGGCTTCGAGAAGCCGACCGTCGCGGGCGCGGGTCTGGAATTCTGGGGTTCGTCGTTCATCTCGGACCCGTTTGGAGTCGTGCTCGCCGAGGCGTCGGCAGATCGAGAGGAAATCCTTCTGGCCGAAATCGATCTCGGCCGCATCGAAGACGTCCGGCGCAATTGGCCTTTCCTCCGCGACCGGCGGATTGATGCCTACGCCGGGATCACCAACCGTTTCCTGGATGAGGAGCCGTGGCGCAAGAAAGAGTAGGGCAGACCCCCGCCGCGCTCGGCTACCGCTTGCCCGCCGAGTGGGAACCGCATGAAGCCACCTGGATCGGATGGCCGCACAACCTTACCGACTGGCCACGAAAATTCGCACCCATCCCCTGGGTGTACGCTGAAATCGTTCGGAGGATCGCACCCGGCGAAACCGTGCGCATTCTGGTGAACTCGAAAGCGCATGAGGAAGGGGCCCGGCGAATCCTCACGCGCATCGGTGTGGATCTTGCGCGCGTGGAATTTTTCCGCTTTCCCACCGATCGCGGTTGGACGCGCGACTTCGGGCCGATGTTCGTGAAGCGCAGCGGACCGCGCCCCGATGTGGCCATCCTCCGTTGCGGCTTCACGGGCTGGGCGAAGTACCCGAACTGGCGTAAGGATTGCCAGGTTCCGGCACGCGCGGCGCGGGCGCTTCATCGGCGGCTGTTCGAGGGCAAGGTGAAGGGCCGCACCTTTGTTTTGGAAGGTGGCAGCATCGACGCGAACGGGCGCGGCACGCTGCTGACCACCGAGGAGTGTCTGCTTGATCCGATTACGCAAGTGCGCAATCCCGGCCTCAGCCGCAGGGAGGTCGAGGCTGCACTCCAGGAATTTCTCGGGGTGACGAATGTTCTCTGGCTAGGCAAGGGAATTGCCGGCGACGATACGCACGGTCACGTCGATGATCTGGGCCGGTTTGTGGGGCCGCGCACAGTGGTTCTCTGCGAGGAGAAGAACCCCCACGACCCAAACTACCGGCCGCTCGAGGAAAACTGGGAGCGCGCAGGAGACATGCGCCTCGAAGACGGGTCGAAGCTCGAGGTCGTACCGTTGCCCATGCCTGAGCCGCTCCACCTCGACGGCCAGCGACTGCCCGCGAGCTATGCGAACTTTTACATCTCGAACGCCGCCGTGCTGGTCCCGACGTTCAACGATCCTCAGGACCGCGTCGCTCTAGGAACACTCACCGAACTCTTCCCCGATCGCCCGGTCGTGGGGGTTCACGCCGTGGACCTGGTTTGGGGCCTCGGGACTTTGCATTGCCTCACGCACGAACAACCCGCAGGTTGAAGGGTACTTCCCCCTTTCTGTCCAAAAGGTACGCGCCGTTTGCAGCGTGCGCGTGAACCCGCGGGGCAAACCGCTCATGAGGTCTTTTCCAGCCTTCGTTTGATCTGTTCCACGAGCTCGCCCACGTCCACGGGGCGCAGAAGGGCCATCTCGAATCCGTGGCCGCGCAGGCCTTTCTCGACGATAAAGGTGCGGCTTGCGATGATCCAGATGGGGACTTGCCGTGACCAACCCGCGAGTGCCTCGACGTCGGCGGAAGGTTCATCGCTCTGCGAAATATCGGCAATAAACAGATCCGGCGGATGCAAGCGAGACTCCAATGCTGCTATAGCCTCGCGGATGGTTTCGTGGGCTTCCACCTCGAATCCTTCTTCAATGAGTTGAGCGCGAAGCAGAGCGCGCGCTTGCCAATCTTTTCCGGCGATGAAGATTTGGCTCATGTCGAGCCTCCGCGCAGTGTGCGCACGCGAGCAAACCTGCATCCAAAATTGTGTGAGAGAAATTCCAGTGATAATCTGAGCTTGAAACCGTGCGTCCAGCCGGCGCACCTAGCATTATGCGCCTCATTCTTTATTCGGGCAAAGGCGGAGTCGGCAAGACGAGCATTTCCGCGGCTACGGGCCTGGAGCTGGCCCGCCGAGGTCATCGCACCCTCGTCATGTCGGTGGATGTTGCGCATTCCGTTACGGACGCGTTCGATCTCGAAAAGCGCCTCATGGACTGCCGCGCCTCTTCAGCAATTTGCTGAAAAACTCGTTTTCTCAGCAAACTGCCAAGCGGCTGAAGGTTGCTCCGATGCGGATTCTGCTGACAGGTTCCAGCGGATTGATCGGCCGAGCGCTCATACCACTGCTGACGGCCGGTAGTCACGAGGTAATCCGCCTCATCAGGTCCCGGGCTCCAACGGCCACAGGCCAAATATCTTGGAATCCGAGCGGCGGAATAATCCCGGCGGACAGTCTGGAAGGATTCGGCACGGTTGTGCACCTCGCCGGAGAAACCGTCGCCGGCCGATGGACGGCTGGCAAGAAAGCTCGCATTCTGGAGAGTCGTGCGAAGGGCACCCGGCTGCTGAGCGAATCCCTGGCGCAATTGCGGCATCCGCCCGGAGTGCTGGTGTCTGCTTCAGCGGTCGGTTTCTACGGAGACCGTGATGACGAGATTGTGAACGAGGCAAGTCCCGCCGGCTCACTGTTCCTTTCGGAGGTTGCCACCGCCTGGGAAGTCGCGACCGAGCCCGCGGCGCGCAGCGGCATTCGCGTGGTGAATTTGCGCATCGGATTTGTCCTCAGCGCGACGGGAGGCGGGCTCGCCTTGATGCTGCTGCCTTTCAAGATGGGTGTGGGTGGACGCGTGGGGAATGGCCGCCAGTACCTGAGCTGGATCGCGCTCGATGACGTCCTGGGAGCCGTCATGCATGTCCTTGCTTCTGATGCCCTGCACGGCCCGGTTAATGTGGTTGCGCCTCATCCCGTGACGAATCTGGAGTTCACCAGGGCCCTCGGGCGCCTGTTGCGGCGTCCCACGATTCTTCCCCTGCCTGCCTTTGCGGCCCGCCTGATATTCGGAGAAATGGCTGACAACCTGCTTTTGGCCAGCACACGCGTAGAGCCTTCACGACTGCTGGCCACGGGCTATCGTTTTCGCTTTCCTCAACTCGAAGCAGCTCTCCGTCACGTGCTGGGGGAAACGCGTCCAACCTGAATTCCGAAGCGTGCGGGGAACTCCGCCCTCTCGTAGGGGTAGGGCTCCCCTACCACTGCACATCGACTTGCCAAGGTGTAGGGGGACGGCTTGCCGCCCCCTGGTTCCGCATTCACCATGCGGAGCGCCGGGTAGGGCAAGCCCTACCCCTACATCTCGTGATTGCATTCACCCATTCGAACGGCGCCTGAGGTTCTGTGGCCCGAAGGTAGCCACGGTCAATTCGTCTTTGGAATTGACCGTGGGTTCGTCATCGAAGGAAGAGCCCACGGTCACGAGAGCACTGGGCGTGGCCCCAGCTCGGTAGGGCCTACTTGTTTGTGATACAGCGCTTAGGCATCTCTGCGTACACCCCCAAAGCCAACCCTTTACTTTTGACCTGCTCAACTACTTTGCCCCATAACAATTTCATCGCGTTCAGACTTGGTTGCTCAGTGTATTTCACACCCCTGCCGAGATTACCCGTAATTACACCCGGAAGGATGATTCTCGGGCGGGCAAGCCCCTTTGGCTTCTCCGCGTAGGGCTGGCAGGGAAAGAAAGAGTACATCCCATGGATGGGTTTATCGTAACTGGCACCGAAGTAGAGTCGGCATTTCTGCGAGTTGGCACCGGCGCAGGCCTTACCCTTGGCAACGTTTTTGTACCAAGGAAATACTGTGACCTCCATATATTTTTGGCAAACGTGTCGCTCCAGATCTTTCACGCTGCTGTGGTTAATCGAGGTGCGATTCCCCACCACAAAAACCGTGTCGAGCACAAACGCATGGTCTATACGCGAGCCAAACAGAATGACCGAGCCCGGTAGGAGGTGGCTCAATTGCTTGAACGTGGGCTGCTTGCATCCAAAGTAGTGGAACTGGTCACCGAAAACAAAAGGATCGGTGTTTTGCAAGCCCTCGTAAGATTCCGGCACAACGTAATACGGTTTATAGACATATTGCGGCCCGTGCTTCTTGATTGGCTTGTCGATCCTCTCCGCTTTTGATTCCGGCTCCCACTCCCCCCAGAACACTATGTCGCCCTTCTTGGCCTTCTTATCCTTTGCGTCAGTGAGGTACTTGCCAGTTTGCTTCATGAACTTCCTCTTGTGGCAGTTCTTGTTCCACGCCTTGATTAAGCCGTTATCCGGCCTATGCTCCCCTCCGGGATGGGGGAATTGAACGAAGAGCAGTTTGTCATCCATAAATGTGATCCTTGAGGGCAATCGAGCGGGGACCTTTTGGTGAGGTCCGCGGCTCTTAACCGCCAAAATCGCTACGACCAAAAACCTTACGCCCGAAAAACTAGGTCTGCGCTTGCTCACCAAAACAAACTTTCGACTTGCCAACCAGAAGGCGCGTGCGCTGGTCGGTTTTACTTCGCAGTAGGTTGGGTAACAGGATAAGCATCCAACGGATTTCGGCCATCTTTGGTTTTCACCAATTCGCACACCCCAAATCTTTGGTTGGTAGAGAAGTACTTATCGTCAATCATTAAGCCGAATATGAACCTCCCGGTTGTAGGTTCAAACTTGAAATCCGCCGAGAGATGCCCATTGTTCTTGTGTAAGCTTTCGTTCACCATTTCCAGCGTGGCTAGTTGATTATCTTCTTTAGCCCACTTAGCCAGGGTCCAGACAGTAGCATCGGCCCCAAGACTGTCACGGAAGTCAAATCCAGAGTAGAGAGGGAGCACGATGAAAGCACCACCGATGCCCCGGTCGAAATGGTTGATTACTATGAATCCTTTCGATAATTTTGCTAGAAAGGCTGGGTCGGGTGGTGTCTTGGATATTTCCAACAACACTCCTTTTAGGAGCTGCAGGTCTGTTTGGAATAGAAGCTCACTCCCCTCAGCGCCGACTTCATCACGCAAATAATCGGGCGTGCTGGGGGAAATAATGAAAAAATCGGTGTCAGAGCGGCTATGAGCGGGCAGGCTCAGGGGATCGTTGGGAAAGCAAACGAGAGGGGAACGAGGTCCGAAGATCGGCGGAAATGCGAGCTTTACGAAATCTTTCAATGAAGATGCGTGCTCTATTAACTCAGAATAATACTGTCTGGCCGTAGTCTGCCCAGGCTTCATCACCTTGGCACCCTTGAGTGCGCTAATTAGTTCATCCTCGCCACCAGCCAAGCGAACTTCCTGAAGGTAGTCATCCGTGGGCTCAAAATCGATTCCGCGTTCCTGGACCAATGCAGCAACTCGTTGGCATGGTACCTGTCCAGCAAGTAAAGCGAAAACCTCCCCTTGCTTCAGCGGCTTCTTCGCGCTCGCGGGCTCGGGTTGTTTGGCTGCGCGCAGCGCCTTAAGAAATACCTCGCTCGCGCCTGCGGCCTTGAGGCTTTGCATAAAGTCCTCCGCCGGCGCGAAATCAATCCCGCGCTGCTCGATCAGCTTCGCTCCCGACTCGTCTCCCAGTCCGTCCCGCACCAAGCCTTGCACTTGATCCTGTGTGAAGGGCCTCTGCTGCGCCCAGTTGGCGGGAGCAAGAGTTAAAGCCAGCGCGATCAACAAGAGAATCACAAGCGGCGGGAACCTCATTTGCACCTCCCGAAAGCAGGGGCCGCCCTGGCAGGTTACGCGCATTGTACCACGGGGGCGGAGTACCTCGTGAATACCGAGGCCCGTTGGCCCGAATTCCGCACCACAGAGGGGAAGGGCGGGGTTCATGGTTTTTGAATTCTAAAGTTGTAGATTCTTCCCACGCCTCGATCGTGCAAGTAACCCCTCACCCGGTCCCGCCCTGCGGGACCACCCTCTCCCCAAGGGAGAGGGAAGGGGGATTTTTCCTGGGTGGCTTGATGAGTCGGGTCCCGCAAGGCGGGATCGCAAGACTCCTGCCTCAGCCCCGAAGGGGCGCAGCATCAATAGCCGGGGGCAACGCCCCCGGAAACCGCGCCCACCCCCTCACCCCCTTCCCCTCTCCCCGCTCGCGGGGAGAGGGGTGCCGAAGGCGGGGTGTGGGGGTCCTTTTTCCGTGGGTTTCACCCACGGCTATTCACGTAGCTCCCCTTCGGGGAGCACCGAACGGTCAAACCTTTTTGGGTCTCACTAGCAGCGCCAGCGGCTTGCCTCATTTGAGCCAAGCTCCAGAACCTGACTTGGACAAGTCCGGGTCAAAAGCGCCTCTGTTGATGTCATGTCGCTACCGCTGCGGCAGGCTTGGGTTTTTCAACGCCCTGCAATGCGCCCCCCGTGTATACTGGATATGCGGCTGTACTGTCGCTTCGATGTTCTCAGGTCCGTTCAGAGTTACGGGCAAAGCATGAAGGTGAACGTTTTGTTTTTCGGCCTCACGCACGACCTGACGGGTTTCGCGCAGGAGCAAGTCGAGCTCCCCGAAGGAGAGAACCTCGACGGTCTTTGGCGCCGTTACGAAACGCGCTTCCCGCGCCTGGGCAACGTTGCGGATTCGCTCCTCGTCGCGGTCAATCAGGAAATCGCCCGGCGCGCCACGCCCTTGCACGACGGCGACGAGGTGGCGTTCCTGCCTCCGGTGAGCGGGGGAGCCGGCGGAGACTTCTTCCGCATCACGCGCGATCCCATTTCCGCTTCCGACCTTGCGAATGAACTCCGCGCTTCGGAAGACGGGGCAGTGGTGATTTTCGAAGGCGTCGTGCGCAATCATTCGCACGGCCGCGCCACGCTCTATCTCGAATACGAAGCTTACGAGCCGATGGCGATGCGCAAGCTGGAAGAGGTCGGGCGTGAGGCGAAGCAGAAGTTCGCGATCGATCGCCTCGGGATGGTTCACCGCCTGGGTCGCCTGGAGATCGGCGAGACCAGCGTTGCCATCGTCGTGACTTCCGCGCATCGGCGCGCCGCGTTCGAGGCTTGTCAGCACGCTATCGACCGCCTCAAGCAGGTCGTGCCCATCTGGAAGAAAGAGTATTTCGCCGATGGCGCGGTGTGGGCGGAAGGGGAAGGGCAGACGCGCATTCTGGTGGAATCCCGAAAATAGCCGCGGAGCGGCAGGCGCCCGCCGTAGGGCGCTGCGGACCTGCCGTGCTCTCACGGACCTCATACCACTGGGTGCATTGACATCATGCCGAACTATCTCAGCACGGCGGTTGAAATCGCGCGCGAAGCGGGCACGCTGCTGGCGGAACTGTTCACCCAGCCCATGGAGATCAGCTACAAGCGTCGATCGGACCTCGTCACGGTGGCGGACCGGCGGTCCGAGGCCCTGATCGTTGAGCGGTTGCGCCGCCATTTTCCGGACCACGCCATTGTTGCCGAAGAAGGCGGCGGCCACCGCGTGTCGTCCGACTACTGCTGGTACGTTGATCCCTTGGACGGAACCACGAACTTCGCTCACGGCTTCCCCGTGTTTTCGGTCACCCTCGGGCTCGTTTATCGCGGTGAGGTGATTGCGGGTGTGGTTTACGATCCCACGCGCGAAGAGCTCTTCACGGCCGAACGCGGCGCAGGCGCGTATCTCAACAACCGTCGCCTGCAGGTTTCCCGAACGGAGAAGTTGAGCGAGTGCCTGGTCGCCACCGGTTTTCCGCCCTTCGCGACGAATCACGATTTGAATATCCAGTTCTATTTCCGCTTCACGGAGCTTTCGCACGGCATCCGGCGCGCGGGCTCTGCGGCGCTCGATCTTTGTTCCGTCGCGGCCGGCCGTTTCGACGGTTTCTGGGAGCTGAAGCTCAATCCCTGGGATAAAGCCGCGGGGTCGCTGCTGGTCACGGAGGCCGGGGGGCGCCTGTCCAACATCCAGGGGCAGCCCTTCAACCTGCTCGGCGACGATGTGTTTGCCTCGAATCGTCTGGTTCACGATCAGATGCTGGAAGTCTTCGCCGATATCTTGGCGCAGCGCGCCAAGTAGCCAGGAGTTTCCTCTCCCGGCGCTTTAGGCAAGGGTTCAGGAGCCTCGATTGGCACGGCGGTTGCGTCCAAGACGGTTTCTCCGGCGCGAAGGCCTGATCACGCTTTCCTTGACCAGTCCCGCGCCACAGCCTTTTCCGCGCCCTTTCACTCCCGATCCGGAAATCACTGAAACCGACATCTGGCTAAGGCGGCTCAGCACGCCGCACGACGGGCTGAGGATCGTCCAGCTCACTGACCTGCATCACAGCCTCTTTACGCCCCTTGAGGAAATCCAGCGTGCTGTACACCTGGCCAACCACTTGCGGCCCGACCTTGTGGCCCTCACGGGAGATTACGTCACGCTCTCGCGCGATTATATCTGGCCGCTGGCGCGGGCGCTCGGAAAGCTCCGCGCGCGCCTGGGAATTTTCGCGGTGCTGGGAAATCACGATTTTCAGGTTGACCCCGACGAGGTCACGCGCGCGCTTCGAGCCCAGCGCATCCGCGTGCTGCGCAATTCCCATTACCCACTGCGGTCCCGCTCCGCCACGCTCTGGGTGGTCGGCATCGATGACCTCTGGTGGCAGGCCGACGATCTCGACGCGGCGCTGCACTCCGTGCCCGCGCGGGATGCCAAGATTCTGCTTTGCCACAACCCGCTGGGCGTCCGCCTGGCCTCCGAGCAAGGCATCGATCTGGTGCTTTCCGGTCACACGCATGGCGGCCAGGTGCGCCTGCCGGTGGTCGGGTCGTTCTACGGCCGGTCCAAGCTCGGCGAGCGCTTCGTCGAGGGATGGAACCGGCTGAATGGCACGCAGATTTATGTCAGCCGCGGGATCGGCAAAGTTCTTGTCCCGCTGCGCGTCGGCTGTCCGCCGGAGATTACTTGCCTGCGTCTGCGACGATTCTCCTGATATGCTCTCTCCCGAGGCCCCAATCTATGTGACCCTGCCCAGGAGGCGCTTATGAAAAGGGTGTGGCGTTGCGCCGTGTTGGCGATGTGTTTGGTCATCTCGTTCGCATCAGGAACGACGGCCGCGCCGGGAGGTCGCAAGGTCATTATTGACACGGATCCCGGGGCCGATGATGCCGTGGCGATTCTGCTTGCCCTGAACTCGCCGGAACTCGACGTAAAAGCCCTCACGGTGGTGGCGGGAAACGTGGTTGTCGAGCAGGGTCTCGAGAACGCTCTCAAGCTGGTTTCGTTGGCCGGAAGGTGTGACGTGCTGGTGGCAAGCGGCGCTTCGCACCCGCTGGTCCAGAAGCTGGTCACTGCCGAGTTCTTTCATGGGGCAAACGGGCTGGGCAATGTCGAACTCCCTGCGCCCGCCTGCCAGGCCGATACCAGCTTCGCTCCCGACCTGATTATTAACCTCATTCACCAATCCCCTCACGAGATCACGCTCGTCCCGGTGGGGCCGCTCACGAACCTTGCCTTGGCGCTGCGGAAAGATCCCTCCATCGTTCCGCTCGTGAAGGAAGTTGTCCTGATGGGGGGTGCGCTCTCCGGAGGTAATGCCACCGCAGCGGCGGAGGCCAACATCTACAATGATCCGGAAGCGGCGCGCGCAGTGTTCGAGGCCGGCTGGCCGCTAACCATGGTAGGGCTCAATGTGACTGAGAAGACGCTGTTCACACGGACTGACCTGAACCGGCTGGCCAGGACGCAGGGGCGCGAGAACGACTTCGCCGTCGGCGTGCTGAATTTCATGGTGGACCTTGCCAGCAAGCTGGGTGGCAACGGGACGCCCATGCACGACCCGCTGGCGGTGGGTGCGGTGATCGACCGCAGCCTGATTACCACACAGGACATGTGGGTCGAAGTCGAGACGCGGGGTGAGTTCACGCGAGGCGAAACGGTGGCGAGCCGGCACAATTCCTCCGACCGCAAGGTCCGGCGCGGCGAGCGCTACGTCATCGACGGCGTCGAGAAGGTGCATCCTAACGTCCACGTCGCGGTGGAATCGGACTCCCAGCGGTTCATTGAGCTCTTCATTTCGCGCCTCGCAGGAAGATAGTCACTCCGAGCGCAGCCATCGGTGTGCGGACCATTTTCGCCAACGGCCTGGCCAACTTCCCCGCGACGGTGATCGCCGCGTTGCTCGTTGCCTGAGCTGCGGCGGTCCGCACGCGCGGGACCACAGGCCTCGCACCGACAAGGCAGGTGAAATCGATGCGAACTCCCGGCTATCTCGAAGCGAAGAAAGCCGCCGCCTATCTCTGTGCACGCTGGCCCCTTCGCCCGCGTGTCGCCATCACCCTCGGTTCGGGTCTGGAGGGAGTCGCCCGCGGCTTGCGGCGGCCGCTCTCGGTTCCGTATCGCAAGATCCCTCATTTTCTGCGGCCCACCGTGGAAGGGCACAGCGGCGTGCTACACGTGGGCCTCTGGCGCGAAGTTCCGGTCGCCATACTGTCGGGGCGCATACATCTCTATGAAGGCTACGCTCCCGCCGAGGCCGTCTTCCCGGTGCGCGCGCTGGCTCTCGCTGGGGTCGAGGTCTTCATCTTCACCTGTGCGGCGGGCGGTATCGCGCCTGCAGCGCAGCCAGGCGCGTTCATGGTCTTTTCTGATCATCTGAATTTCCTGGGCGCCAATCCCCTGGTCGGACCGCACGAGGCGCGCTGGGGTGAGCGGTTCGTCGCCATGAGCGATGCCTATGACGCCCGCCTGCGCCGCCTGGCGCTTCGCGCCGCTCGCGCTCTCGGCCAGCGAGGTTTCGAAGGCGTCTATGCTGCCGCCCTTGGGCCGAGTTACGAGACGCCCGCGGAAATTCGCGCGCTCCGCCGCCTCGGCGCCGATGCGGTGGGCATGTCCACGGTGCCGGAGGTGATCACCGCGCGCCAGCTCGGCCGCCGCGTCCTGGCCGTCGCCACTATTACCAACCGTGCGGCGGGCCTCAGCCGCGCACCGTTGACGCACGAGGAAGTGCTTTCCGTCGGCAAGGCCGCGGCGCGGAACCTGCAGCGCCTGCTCGACGTCATCTTGCCGAAAGCCTGGGATAAGGAGATCCAGATCACTGGCTGCGGGCGTGTCCCAGCGAAGAGAGCGGTCCCTTTCGGCGGGACCGGGTGAGGATTTTGGCGGCGGGGTTGAAACGCCGCGCTGCCGGCGAACAAAGCCGCGCGCCGGTGCGGCGCGAGGCCTCGTTAGTGTTTACCCGGAAGCTTCGGCTTGGTGGCTTCTTCCTTCTGCTTGATGAGCTTGATGGCCATGCTCCGGATAGCCTCCGGGACATTCCGGTTGAACGCCAGTCCCTTGAGATCGCGGTCGTTCAGCCGGATGACGAGGGGCATGGTGATGTCAATGGGCGCGCGGGGATTGTTGATGAGCGCCCTCGCCACCACGTAGGTTTTCATGAACTTGCGATTCGTGGCGATCAGCCGCAGCACTTCTTCGGAAACATTCCTGGCCCCCGCATAGCTCTCAATCTCCTGGTTGGAAAGCTTTGGCGACTGCAGCACGGCGCGCGCCACGAGCTTGTTCGAGTCGCGCACCAGGATCATGCGCGTTTCCAGGTTGCCGGTCAGGGCCGCCTTGATTTTTTCCACCGCTGACATGCGGCTGATCTTCTGGATCAAGGTTTCCCGGTCTGCCTTGGTGAGTTCGTCGTCGCGCTTGGTGACTTCCGGCGGAGCCTCGATTTCGGCCGGCAACTCCTCGAGCACTTTCCCATCTTCTTGCAGCAGCGCCGCGCTCAGCTTGGCCAGGATTGGGTTCGTGGCCTCTTCGGTTGGCGGTTCGGCGGCGGGTTTCGGCTGAAGCCTGCTGCGGATTTCTTCCGAAAGGCTGGGATTGCACAGCAGGACTTCCCGCAGATCTTCGCGCCGCGCGAGGAGTTGCTCAGCCGCGAAGCGCAGCACCGCGGGTGTGGTCAGCGGGCTGGCCAGCACCCGCCGGACTTCCGCGTAGTCCCACCTCTCCAGCGTTTCCACCGCTTGCGCGCGTACCTCCGCATCGGGGTCGGCCGCGAGCAGGGTCAGGACCTCGATTTTCTCTTCCACGGGCAACGGCAGGTTTCCCTCTGCACCCTTGCGACGAATCACCTGGGGCGCTTTGCCGTCCCGGATTAAATCCACCAAGTGCTCGGAAATGGTTGGCCTCAGGGTGCGGAGCTTTTCAGGTCCTCACGGGTGATATGCACGGACTTCACTTCGCCGCGGCGGCCCAGGGGTTTCAGGGTCTCGCCGTTCAAGGTCAGGATGACGCCTTGCGCGTTGCCCGCCGTCACGTCAAAGGATTCGTGCGCCTTCACGGTTTTCACTTCGTTGGGATTCAGCACGCGTTGGAACGCCGTTTTTCCGTCGGCGTCCACGGCCACCCAAGAGCGTTCCGTTGCGGCTACCTGGAGCACCAAGTCGGCATCCTGGGCGGATTGCGGGCTTGGTGGGGCGGTGGGCTGCGTCGGGGGGCTTTCGCCCGTCGCCGGCACTGCTGAAGCACTTGGGGCCACGCCACGGGTTGTTGCCGGCGCTGTGCCGCCCGCCGGGGGATTCACGCCGGCGGGCGAAGCGCTGGCATTTGGGGAGGTGATGGGCTGCGCGGGGGAAGCAGGCGGGCTGGGTGTCACAGTCGGACTGGGGGCGGGTGGCACCGGGGTTTCCGCCGCGCTCCGGGAGTAGTGGTAGAGCGCGTAGCCCCCGGTGAACAGGATGATGCCCACCAGCGTGGCCACCAACGGGGTCCGGGCCACTGGTCGCGGCGCGACGGACTTACTGGCCGGCGCCCAGTGCAAGTCCACGTCATCCCCGGGCTGAGCGGCAAGCTGGTATTCGGCCATCACCCGCTCTTCGTCCAGGCCCAAGTAGCGCACGTAGCTGCGGATGAAACTGCGTGCAAAGATCCCGCCCGGCAGCTTCGCGAAATCATCCTGTTCGATGGCTTGGAGAAAGCGCCTGCTGATCTTGGTGAAGGAAGCAATTTCTTCCAGGCTCACGCCGCGCATTTCTCGCTCGCGCCGAAGATTTTCACCAAAGGCGGGCATAGGTGGGCCTTCTTCGCTCCTTAGGGACTAAACCTCTTTTATCATATTTTCGTGCGCACGAGAGTGTCAAATGCTTTGACGTTAGCCGGCCGATGGGGGTTTCGGAGCGCCCCCCCGTCTGCCGTCGGCGGCCACCCCTTACAAAGGTGTTGAAAAGACGCGTCCAATGGTTTAAAAAGTCTATACGTCCATTTGCACGGATTAGTCTGGAAACTCGATGGGCCCTGAAGAAGAGATTGCCGAACTGAAGCGCCAGGTCGAGCGGCTTTCCCTCTTCCACGAAGTGGGCAAGGCGCTTTTCTCGACCCTCGATCTGCAAAAGATTCTCCAGACCATCATGGAGAAGATCAGCGATCTCCTCCAACCCGACACCTGGTCGCTTCTGATGCTGGATGAGAAGACCCAGGAGCTCTATTTCGAAATTGCCATTGGCAGTGGCGCCGACAAACTCAAGGACGTTCGCCTGAAGCTCGGCGAAGGTGTGGCCGGCTGGGTAGCCCAGCACGGCGAGCCCGTCCTCGTCGAGGACGTCCGCAATGATGCGCGCTTCACGCCCAAGGTCGATGAGCTGACGCATACCGAGACCCGCTCGATCGTCTGTGTGCCCATCAAGGCGCGCGGCCACGTGCTGGGAGTGGTCGAACTCGTCAACGCCCTCGGCAGGCCCAGCTTCGGCGTGGAAGACATTCCCATCCTCAAGAGCCTGGCGGACTACGCCGCCATCGCGCTCGAAAACGCCCGTTACGTGCAGCGCATCCACGAGCTCACCATCACCGACGACTGCACCGCGCTTTACAACGCCCGCCATCTCAACTTCGTCCTCGATACGGAAATCTATCGTTCCAATCGCTACGGCTACGAGTTTTCGGTCATCTTCATTGACCTCGATTACTTCAAGCAGGTTAACGACGTGCACGGCCACTTGGTCGGCTCCAAGCTCCTCTGGATGATCGGCGACCTCATCAAGGGCAACTTGCGCATGATTGACTACGCCTTCCGTTACGGCGGTGACGAGTTCGTCGTCCTGCTCCCGCAGACCTCCAAGGAGAATGCCTTACTGGTCGTCCGCCGTGTCCGCGAACTCCTGAACTCCCGCGTCTTCTTCAGCGAAGAGCGGATGGACATCAAAGTCACCGCCAGTTTCGGCATCGCCTCCTTCCCCGTGGACGGGCGCACGCGCAAAGAACTCCTGCTCAAAGCCGACGAAGCCATGTACCTCGTCAAAAACACCACCCGGGATGACATCGCCCTCGCCGGGCAAGGCATCCGCGGCTGATCGCCGCGTCGGTCGAGGTGCTGGCCTGGATCATCCCTGGAGAGGGCCAAATCGGCAAGAGCAGGTGCAGCGCAGAGCTCCGCCCACGAGATCTACGGCTTGGCGGGTGATCCCACCGACCGTGCTGTATTCCAGCGGTGTGTCGCGGCTGTGTCCCCCGCTGTCATCCTGAGGAGTCCCGCCCTGCGAGACGACGAAGGATCCCTGTATTGCGTTTGTCCCAGCGGCGCACATTTCCACTCCCTGGCGATGGTCCAGCGTGAACGAGTGTTCCGGCACGAGCGCGGTGCAAGCCATGCGCCGTTGCGGGTTAACGATTGCCATTTTGCCCTTGGATTCGAAGACGCAAATCTGAGGAAGAACCGCCCCGATGCATCGGGGCGCTACGCTTGCTTGTCGAGCGTGCTGAGGACTGGCCGTACTCATCCTTTCGAGTCGGAGGATACTGGCTGAAATTGTGTTGCGCGGTGCGGCGTTCGCAGGTGTCGCCTTGACGCGGCATCGCGCTTCCAGCGATGGCTATCCGCTACCGCAACAACTCGAGCGCGATGACGTATGTCAGCTTCGGGGGGACAGCGTTGCCGATCATCTGTGCCAATGGCGTTCTACACCCAACTCCGTCAAGCGCGAAGAAGTCCGGAATGAACTGGAGGCGGGCTGCCTCATGGGGGGTTATCGTCCGCATCTCGCTCGGGTGCACGAACCTGCCCTGCCCCATGCAACCAAATCCGCTCGTGATCGTTTGCGAAGGCTTGTCCCAATGCATACGGCCATAAACTGACCGGTACGTGTGTTCGTACAAGCGGTGACAGTCAGGCCGTTCAGTGTCCGGCAGGTCGTAGAGGTCGTGTTTGAACAAGTACTGAATGCGCTTCAGACTCGTCGCTGTCGGAGTGGACGCTATATCCAAGAGTCTATTAGATTTCCGCCGCAAGTCAGAGATCGCCCACAGCACGCTTGGCGCGGATCGCTGGTATTTCTTGATCATCTTGTCGAGCGCTACGTCATGAGCAAGGGAGGCCACCAAAACATGGCGCCGTCGCCGTTGGGGCACTCCGAGAGAGGAGATTTCCACGATCCGATGGTCCAACTTGTAGCCGAGCTTTCTCAGGGTTTCCACAGTCGCATCTACAACTTTGCCCTTGTCATGCAACACGGCGGGGACGTTCTCGATGATGATGTGCGTAGGAAGGACCAGCTCAGCAAACCGCGCCATGCGCTCATAGAGTCGGTTCTTGGGGTCTGTACGCCGGGTGTGGTTGTTCAGGTCGCTATGCCCTTGGCAGGGCGGTCCCCCCAACAACAAGTCGATATCGCCCGCACGTTCAGCCAGTTTCTTCTCGGCCTGAGATGGCGGAGCCCCGAGCGGAGAATCCAGGAGTTGAGAGATGTCTTCTTCCTTCGTGGTCGCAGACGGGAAATTGCTCCTGAAAACCTCAAGGGCGAGCAGGTCGGAATCCACGGCTAGCACTGGTTTCATCCGCTTTCCGACGGCACGACAGGCCTCCCAAACCCCCAGCGACATTGCCCCGAAGCTACTGAAAAGGTCGGCTGTGCGGACCTCCGTCGTCGTGTCGTCCTGCGTAGGCCAACTGCAGGACCGCAAAAAGATCTGGTCGGCCAGTTTCGCCAGCGCGGGGGCACTCAAATCAGTCCTTAGAAGGCGCTTTTCCAGATGGAACGCTGTGGTGTGCGAATCCCGGTTGCGGATCCTGACTGTGCGGTAGATTCTCAGACCGTCTCGTGAAAGGGAAAAAACTTCTGGCGGCGACCCTTCCGCTTGCTCACGCTCCGCGATTGTTGCGGCTGTCTTTGGGCGCCGGAGGAAACCGGCTTGGTTTTCAGCGGGCTGCGCTCTGATGCTTGAAGCGATCCCCAACCGTTACCCCCGAAGAAGCGGTCCAACTGTTTCTTAAGTCTAGCAAGTTTGGAGAGAGATTTCACCTGGCATTCCCAGACAGTGAGTACGCGGTACCCCAGCCGCCGGAGTTGCCGAACCTTCCGCCTGTCGCGGGCAACATTCTGACGGAATTTTTCTAGCCAGAAGTTTCGGTGATTTTTGGGGGTGGTACACGCCCGGCAGCCTCGGTGTCGATGCCAGAAACAGCCATGTATAAAGACGGCGAGCTTCGCCCACGGGGCGTATATGTCGGGGGAGCCCGGCAGTCTCTCGGCGTTGGTTTTGAATCTGTGCCTCTGGCCCCGGAGGATGGCGCGCACAGCAAGCTCAGGCGCAGAGCCCCTTTGGCGGACGCTCGCCATGAGCCTCGACCGGTTAGGCGATGTCGTGGATGACTTCATAGCTCATGCGGAACCCTGGGATTTTTCGCTACGATATCAGTTTAACGGATCTGTTGGTATACTCCATAGGAGAATCAGCCGTGCTGCGTGTCGTGGCAAAGGCAGCGGGCAGTGAGGAACTCACCGAATTCGACACGTTGCCCTTGCCGTGTCGAAACGCAATCCATGAGAGGTCGTAATGCCAGAGAAGCATGAATACGAGCTGACCATAGACTTGGCCACATTGGAGCACCTGGGAATCGGGCTTTACAGCAACATCCCTGCTGTGATTTCAGAGGTGGTGGCTAACTGCTGGGATGCTGACGCGACCGAAGTAAAAATCCGAATTGATAGCTCTGCAAAGCTCATAACTATTTCCGACGACGGCTGTGGAATGACAAGAGACGATATGAACAATAAGTATCTCAAAGTCGGGTACCGCAGAAGAGAAAACGAACCCACTGTCACCACCCGAGGGCGAAACGTCATGGGGCGTAAGGGAATTGGGAAACTGTCTCTTTTCTCAATCGCCGAAACGATCGAAGTTCACAGCGTCAGCGGCGGTAAGAAGAGCGGCTTCGTAATGAATACGGCCGCGATAGAGCAGGCTACCAAAAGCAAATTGCCCTACCATCCCGACCCAGTACCCCCGAGCGGGATTGAAGTTGAGAAAGGGACGAAGATTATTCTGCGCGACCTGAAGAAGGGAGTGGAGACGACTGAATCCTTTCTCAGGAAGCGTCTAGCCAGGCGCTTCAGCATTATTGGGCTGGAACACGAATTCTCGGTCTTGGTGAACGGGAAGCCGATTAGCATTGAAGATAGAGACTACTTCAACAAAATCGAGTACCTCTGGACGATTGGCGACAACGCCGAGTCGTACGCCAGTTTTTGTAAGAACGCGAAGAAGAAAAAGACGCTTCCAGGAGTCGTTGACTCGGAGAATAAATATGACGTGCGTGGCTGGGTGGGGACGTTCGATGAACAAAAGAGCATCGGGGAGGGAAACAACACCATTGCGATCCTCGCCTGGGGGAAACTCATCCATGAGGACATCCTTAAAGACGTTAAGGAGGGGGGCGTCTTCACGAAGTATCTGATGGGGGAACTGAGGGCCGATTTCCTTGATTGGACGGACAAAGAAGATATCGCAACCAGTGGCCGCCAAAACCTGAGGGAAACTGATCCTCGGTATATCAAGCTGAGGACCTTCGTGCAGGAGAAGATCCTCAACACGATTCAAAACAACTGGCGCGACTGGCGAAACGAAGACGCTGAGGAGAAAGCCCTTGAGAATCCTAAGGTCAAAGAGTGGTTCGACCAGCTTGGTTCGGGGAACAAGAAGTACGCTCGAAAACTCTTCGCCAAGATCGAGTCTTTTCCGATCCAGGATGCGAATTACAAGAGGGAGCTTTACAGGCACGGCATTTTGGCGTTCGAGACCCTCGCCCTAAAGGACAACCTCGACGCGTTGGATAACGTGGACACGGCAAAGGACTTCGATCTGCTCAAGTCAATATTCGCGGACATGGACGAACTGGAGGCGGTCCATTATTGGCAGATCACTAAGACGCGGGTGGAGGTTCTGAAGAAATTCGAGGGAATTCTTCCCACCGCCAAAGAAAAGCTGATCCAGACCCATATATTCGACCATCTCTGGTTGCTCGATCCCTCATGGGAACGGGCCAGCACCGATGCTCGCATGGAGGAATCGGTGACCAGGGAGTGGAAGGGGCTGGATGCCGGCCTCACAGAGGAAGAAAAGGCGGGGCGACTTGACATCAGATACAGAACAGCAGCCCTCAAGCACATTATTATCGAGCTTAAGAAGTACAACAGAAAGGTGAGAGTGGCCGAGCTAGTGGAGCAGGTCCAAAAATATCAGCGCGCCCTGGAGAAGTGTCTGAGAAAGGCGTATCCCAACGATCCTCACATCATAGAGTCCATCTGTATCCTCGGCTCCGCTCCAGAACCAGAAGACCAAGATAAGCAGAACAGGGCTGTGTTGAAGGCGATCGACGCAAGGTATATCACATATGATGAGCTCATCAGACAGACTAGGGACAGTTACCGAGAATACTTGGATAAAGAGAAGGAGATCAGCCGCATTCAACAGGTCATCGAGAACCTCTGAGAGGTCGATCGCCGGGCGGCACATCCCACAAAGCCAGGACTGGTCCAACCCGTCCTTTGGCTGAACTTAGTTAGGGATCTCCGGACAATTTGCACTGGAATGCAGCCCATCGGCTGGCGGGGATGGAGCACCTGGCTCTCAGCGGTCAGTGATCCGCCACAGACATTCCCGGCAGGGTGCAATCTGGGCGGGCACCAGCGGGAATCCAAGGGGCCGAGTGGACTAGCGCTTTCGCGGGCGAGACCCGGCAGGGGGCTTCCTGCCGCTGTCCATTGATCGTGTGCGCTTGCCGGCCGATGAACGCGCAAGGATTTGAATGAACCACAATGTAAAGCCGCAGAGTTACAGACCAACTCTGCGCTACCCACTGCCCGCTGCGCGCCATGCCTTCACTTGCAAGCCTCGCCTTCCTCTGTCACCATAAGTGCTAATCCATGCGCTGGGTTGAGTCACCTGTTGATTCTGAATCTGCCGGGCGGCTGGTGCGCGAGATGAAAGTCTCGCCGCTGGTGGCGCGCTTGCTGGTGCAGCGCGGGCTCGCCGAACCCGCGGCGGCGGATGCCTTTTTGCATCCGCACCTCGCGCAGCTCCACCCGCCGGAGCGCATGGCCGGCATGCGCGAGGCCGTCGCCCGCGTCGGTCGCGCGCTCGCGCAGCGGGAAAGGATACTGATTTACGGCGATTACGACGTAGATGGCACCATGGCGGTCGTGGTGCTGCTCACCGCGCTGCGCACGCTGGGCGCAGAAGTCGAGGCCTACATCCCGCACCGGCTTACGGATGGCTACGGCATGCGTCTGCCCGTGGTCGAGGAGGCCGCGGCCAGTGGTTTCCGCGTGCTGATCAGCGTGGACACCGGCATCCGCGAGCACACGGTCCTGGCCCGCGCGCGCGAGCTCGGCCTCGACTGCATCGTGACCGACCATCACTTGCCCGATGGCCATCTGCCGCCTGCCTGCGCGATTCTGAATCCGCGGCGGCCGGACTGCGGCTATCCCGAGAAGTCCCTGGCGGGCGTGGGCGTGGCCTTCAAGCTGGCGCAGGCGCTTTTGGGCGAGCGGCTCACGGAGCGGCTGCTCGAGTCTTATTTGAAAGTCGTCGCCATCGGCACGATTGCGGACGTAGTTCCGCTGCTGGGCGAAAACCGCGTCATTGTGCGCTTTGGCCTGGAGGGACTGCGCCAGCCCGCGCAATCCGGCCTGGAGGCGCTGATTGAACTCGCGGGGTTGGCGGGGAAGGAAATCAGCGCGGGCGACGTGGCGTTTCGCCTGGCGCCACGCCTGAACGCTGCCGGGCGCATGGAAAACGCGCGTGACGTGATCGACCTCTTCACCTTGCAGGACGCGGCGCGCACGCGTGAAATCGCCGAGCGGCTGGAGCGGCTGAACCGCGAGCGACAACGCGTGGAGGACGAAATCCTGCGCGAGATTGTGGAGCAGTTAGAGCGGCGCACCGATCTCGCCGGGCGCTACACGCTGGTGCTGGCGGGCCCGGGCTGGCATCGCGGCGTGATCGGCATTGTGGCGCAGCGCGTGGTGGAACGCTATCATCGTCCCACGCTGGTGATCGGCGTCGAAGACGGCGTGGGCGTGGGTTCGGGGCGCTCCCCCAAGCGGTTTCATCTGCTCGAGGCGCTCACCGCGGTGAGCGACCTGTTCGAGCGCTTCGGCGGGCACGCGCAGGCGGCGGGCTTCGCGCTGCCGGCGGACCGCGTGCCGGAGCTGGAGCGGCGCTTCGAGGAGTACGCGCGCACGGTGCTCGTGCCCGGGGATTTGGAGCCCGTGCTGCGTGTGGACGGGCAAGTGAATCTGGCGGAGATGGACTGGCCGCTCTATCAGGAGCTCTCGGAGCTCGAGCCTTTCGGCATGGGCAATCCCACCCCGGTGTTTGGCGCCTGCGGGCTGCGGCTGGTGGCCACGCCACGCGTCCTGCAGGAAAAGCATCTAAAGTTAAGGGTCGGGCAAGCGGCCCGGACGCTCGACGCGATCGGCTGGGGCTGGGCCGCACGGGCCCCGGCGCTTGCGGCGGGGCAGCAGGTGGACCTGGCTTTTACGCTCGAAGAGAACATCTATCAGGACATGGCCAGTCTGCAGCTTGTTATTAAGGATCTCGTGATGACCAACGGAGTGGATAACCCGTGGCGACGCCAGGACTAGGTTTGGGCCGGACACGGCGCCAGCAGTGGCTCATGGGCCTGGTGGTGGGCGGGCTGTCGGTGACGGCGCTGGTCGTCGCCCTCACCTACTGGATCAGCGCCAGGCGCAAAGACCAGCGGACGCGCATTCCTCTCAGTCCTCCTGCCGACGTCCATCAGCAGGTCTCCGGCTACACGTTTACGCGCTCGGACGAAGGCCGCGCGATCTTCACGGTACATGCCGCGCGCACCGTGGCCTTCCAGGAAGGCAAGACCACGGTCCTGGAGGACGTAATGGTGGAGGTCTTCGGCCACCGGGGCAACCGGCGCGACGTCTTGCGCACCCACCGCTGCCAATACAACGCGCAATCCGGGGACTTTACCAGCTCCGGGCCGGTGGAGATCGAACTGAACGCGCAATCCGGCGATTCGCCTGGCGCCGGCTTGCGCGGCAAGCAGCCCGTGTTTCTGGAGACGTCCAAACTTTCCTTTCACCAGGAGAGCGCGCTGGCCGAGACCGACGAGCCCGTCAAGTTCCGCGTAGGGCCCGCCTCGGGAACTGCGCGCGGCCTCGTTTACGCCACACGCGAGGGCTGGCTGGGACTGAAACACAATGTAGTGATCGATCTGCACCAGGGAAGCGAGCAGGCGCCCCAACCGCCCATCCGGCTGACGGCTTCTGGGCTTCGGTACGACAAGGACGGGGCGACGGTGACGCTCGCGGGCCCGGTGGAAGTCACCCAAGGCGGGCGCCGCGCCGTTGCGGAGAGAGCCCGGATCGCGCTCGACGACGGCAATCGTGTGACGCAGGTGGATCTGGAAGGCGACGTGAAGGCTTTCGACGTGAACGAGGTCCGCAGCGTCGAGATCGGCGCAAGCCACGTCCAGGGGGATTTCGATGCCGCCTCCGGCCAGTTGCGGCACCTCACCGCAGAGCAGGATGTCACGGGCGAGTCGAAAGCCAAGGGAAGCACGAGCCATCTCAGCGCCCAGCGGCTTGACCTGGATATGGCAGGCAAGCATCCGCAGCCCCTCAAGGGTGTGGCTACGGGCAACGTGCGCCTGACGCTGGAGTCGCAGCCCGTGCTCAAGCCCCCGGAGAGCAAAACGGCGCGCAGCGGACCCGAGAGGAAAGACCTGACCGCCGCCCAGGTGCGCTTCGATTTCCGCCTGGACGGCCAAAGCCTTGAGGACGCCGAGACCGTCGGCCCGGGCACGCTCATCGTCAGCCCCGCCGATCCCCAAGTCGGCGAGCGGGTGATCACGGCAGGGCAATTCCAAATGACCTTTGATGCGCGCAGCCGCATCGAAGCGCTCCGCGGGCTCGCGCCCACGCGCGTGCTCTTCCGTCCGCCCCCGACGGCGCCCCCGGGCAGCGTTCCGCAGGAGAGTCTGGCTGACCGCCTGGACGCGATCTTCGACGCCAGCGCCCAGACCTTGCGCGAGGTCCGGCAATCCGGCAACTTCCTGTTCAACGACGGTGATCGCCACGCGAGCGCCGCGGAGGCCCACTTCGACGCGCTGACGCAGAGGCTGCTGCTCCTCGGCCGCCCGCAGGTGTGGGACGCGAACAGCCGCATCAAGTGCCAGCGGGTGATGGTTGATCTGCGTACCAACACCTCGACGGGCGACGGCAAGGTGCAGGCCGTCCATCTGCCCACCCAGCCCGCGCAGCCTGCCTCCGCAGGCGGGGCAGCCGCGCGGCCGGCGGCCCCTCCTGCTTCGCCCACCAATGTGCTGGCGGACCGCATGGTGGCGGAGCGGCAGAGCCAGACCGTGCACTACGAAGGCCACGTGCGTGCCTGGCAGGGGACGGACGTGGTAGAGTCCTCAGCGCTGGATGTGTACCGCACTGAGCGGCGCGTCAGTTCCGGCTCGCAGGTGGTGACCAGTTACCTGCAGCCAGCCTCGCTCGTCAAGCAGGACGGGGCGGCCCCACATGCTGCGGGCGAGATGCGGCCGGTGACCGTTCGCGCCGACTTTCTGGAATACCTCGATCAGGGGCGGCGCGCTCGCTACCACGGCAACGTGCGGCTGCTGACGGAAAACACCACGCTCCAGTCTGACCAAATGGACGTTTATTTCAGTCAGGGAGACACGGTAGAAGGCTCAGAAGTCGACCATGCCGAGGCGGAAGGCCATGTGAAGGTCACGCAACGGGGCCGGCGGGGCTCCGGCGACCACGCCGAATACTCCGCAGGGCCTGGGAAGATCGTCCTGACCGGTGGTCCACCGAGCCTGTTTGATGAGGAAAAGGGCTTCACGACAGGCCAGCGTTTGACATTCTTCATTCACGATGATAGGCTATTTGTGGACGGAGATGAGAAGTCACCCTCATTAACAAAACACCGCGTCGCGCAATAAGCGACAATGCAGATTCTCTCCACAGCTGATCTGACGAAATCATACAAGGGCCGGAAGGTTGTTGATGACATTAACCTGAGGATCGCTCAGGGAGAGGTGGTCGGTCTGCTCGGGCCAAACGGCGCGGGCAAAACCACAACCTTCTACATCATTGTGGGCCTGACCAGCCCGGACGCGGGCCAAGTCCTCCTCGACGGAGTCGACATCACGAATTCCCCCATGTATCTCCGGGCGAGGCAAGGAATCAGCTACCTTCCTCAAGAGCCCTCCATATTTCGCAAACTCACGGTGGAAGAGAATATAATGGCAGTGCTCGAGACGCTGCCCCTGACGCCTGACCAGCGCCGGGCGCGGTTGGAGGAGTTGATCGAGGAACTCGGCCTGCAGCAGGTTCGCCGGAGCTACGGGTACCTGCTCTCCGGGGGAGAAAGGCGGCGGGTGGAAATCGCCCGCTCGTTGGTGATTTCGCCCTCCTTCATTTTGCTCGATGAGCCTTTCTCCGGCATCGACCCATTGACGGTGCTTGATATTCAGAAGATTATTGTTCGCTTGAAGGAGTCGGGAATCGGTGTGCTGGTGACGGATCACAACGTGCGGGAGACCTTGCAGGTTACCGACCGCGCTTACATTATCAACAATGGGCGCATCTTCCGCGCGGGCTCGCCTGAGGAACTGGGCAACGACGCCGAAGTCAAGCGCGTCTACCTGGGCGACACGTTTCGTCTGACCATGTGAAGGATTGGAAAGAACGATGGGTGGACCTGCTCCCAGAATCGGCCTGAACCTCAAGGTGGCGCAGAAGCAGATTTTGACGCCCGGCTTGGTTCAGATGGTCAGCGTGCTCGCGCTCAACAAGCTCGAGTTGCGCGAGATGATCAACCAGGAAATGGTCTCGAATCCCGTCCTGGAAGAAGTGCCGGAAGACGTGCCTTCGCTCGAAGAAGTGGCCAAGAAAACCGAGGCCGAAAAGCCCGCCACTCCCTCTGCGGAACACCCCACGCACAACGGCGACCACCAGGACTCCTTCGAAGAGATCGACTTTGGTTCCTTCTTCGACGAATACCTCGACCCCGGTTACAAATCCCCAGCGGCCGAGGTGATCGAAAGACCTTCCTTTGAGAACTTCCTCTCGCAGCCCACCTCGCTCGCAGACCACCTGGAATGGCAGTTGAGCCTCTCGGTTTGCCATGACGAAGTGCGCGAGGCCGGTCATTCCATCATCGGCAACCTGAACGAGGATGGCTACGTCACCGCGACGCTCGAGGAGATCGCGCAGTCAGGCAATCACCAGCTTGGGCATGTCCAGGAGGCGCTGGGGCTGATCCAGGAGTTTGACCCGCTCGGCATCGCGGCACGCGACGTGCGCGAATGCCTGCTTATCCAGTTGCGCGCGCTGGCCCCCGACAACACCCTGGCCCAGCAGATTGTTTCCGACCACCTCAAGCAGCTCCAGAATAAGCAATATCGCGAGGTGGCTCGCGCCCTCGACCGGCCAGTGAAGGCCGTGGAGCGCTGCGTCGAGTTGATCCGCAAGCTGGACCCGCGCCCTGGACAACGTTACAACAGCGCGCAGGCGCGCCTCATCGAGCCCGATGTGGCCTTCGTGCGCACCGGCGAGGGCTACCAGGTGGTCCTGAACGAGGACGGCCTGCCGCAGCTTCGCCTGAGCCACCACTACCGGCGCATGCTGGAAGGGGGCGGCGCGACGCGCGAAGTCCGCAACTACGTCAAGGAACGCTTCACCTCCGCCATTCAGCTCATCAAGAACATCGAGCAACGCAAGCAAACCATCATCCGCGTCTGCGAGGCGATCCTCCGCCGCCAGAAGGAGTTTCTCGACAAGGGGATCGATGATCTGCGCCCCATGATGATCAAGGAAGTGGCGGAGGAGGTCGGCGTTCATCCTTCCACTGTCAGCCGCGCCGTAGCCAATAAGTATGCGCACACACCTCAGGGCGTTTACGAACTTCGCTATTTCTTCTCGGAGGCGGTGCAGGGACCGGCGGGCAGCGTCACTTCTCTGATCAACTTGAAGCGCTTGGTGAAGAAAATGATCGAGGAAGAAGACCCGGTGCATCCCCTGACCGACGAGCAGATTACTCACCGTCTGCGCGATTTGGGCTACTGTGTAACGCGCCGCACCGTGGCCAAGTATCGCGAGGATATGCGAATCCCCAGCACCCACCAGCGTCGGGTAAAAGCATGAAGATCGAGCGGGTCATCCAGTTCCTCTCCCGCCGAGGCGAGGAGGTGGCGTTATGCGCATTCACTATACCGGTCGGCAAGTGGAAATCGGCGCGGACCTGCGTCGCTACACGCAGGAGCGGCTCAGAAGAATCGTTCGCCTGCTGGGCGAGCGCTTTGACCTGCACGTCATCCTGACCGCGGAAAAGCACCGGCGCCTCGCGGAACTCACCCTGAAATTCCGAAACCACACGCTGGTCGGCATGGAAGAGACCGGCGACACTCGCACGGCGATTAACGGGGCCTTGGATAAGCTGGCGCGCCAGGCCGTGCGCCTGCTCGAGCGCCACCGCACGCGCAAACGGCGGCCCAAGCCGACCTCGGCCGTCTTGCTGAACGTTGTGGGGACGGAGCGTGTGGACCACGAGGAGCGCCGCATCGTCCAGTCGGAACGCGTCCCCCTCAAACCCATGACCGTCGAGGAGGCCATTGAGACCCTCGATCGCTCGCGCTCCGGCGCGGTCGTCTTCCGCAACCCTGACACCGAACGCGTCAACGTTATCTACCACCGCCCCGATGGCGACCTGGGGCTCATTGAACCGGAACCGTAAAAGCAGAAGTCAGAAGAGGGAAGACAGAAGACAGGGACTTGAAACCTGATCTGTGCACGCTCAAGCCAGCGATCAGTGGGATTCAGCCACATGGGAAGACGAGTGGCAATTGTGGGCGGCAATCACCGGCAAAACGCTAGGGTCGTCGCGGTGCGAGTCATCCGGGCCGTAGCCACTGGCTTGTTTCTAGCGATGGGGTGTTTCGCGGGGCAGCTTTTGAGTCAAGAACACAAGAGTCTGCGCGTGATGTCCCAGCGCCAGTTGATCGACGGCCTGAAGGTTGATTCGAACTGCAAGGGCGTCACGGATTGGGACATCCCAAACGAGCTCGTACGAAGGGGAGACGTCAACGGGCTCATTGAGGCTTACAGGTCCGGGGACGGAGGTGTTCGCTCCGGTGTGCTGAGGGCCTTATCTCAGATCCGGGAGCCAAGAGTGGACCGGTTCATGCACGAGATCGCGTTTAAGGATTTGGGCGACGGTCCGGACCATGATCCCCAATACTGGCCGCTTGAATATCTGGCGGAGGAATGCAATGTACGCGCCTTGGCTCGGCTGGACCGCGACGTTAATTTCGTCGGTAGCTACCCTGTTGCGAGCATCGTTTGGGCGCGCACGATCAAGTACTTCCGGATATGCAGTTAGCGGGAGTCGACCCCGCGTCTAGTCACGGCGCTTGACTCAATGCTGCTTAACGTCAGCGCCGAGGCGGTGGAAGGTCTGCAGGAATTCCTGCCCGGTGCGTGCCGCAAGGAGGTCGAGAGCGGCCCTCTAAAAGATATCCTGCGTTGCTATCGCGACGCAGCCCAGAAAGCAGGGTACAAGCTGCCCCCCCCAGCCGTCGCCCAAAACCAGTCATTGAGGGTCACCCGAAAACGGGCCAGCGAAGCCGGCGTCGGCTCTTCCGGGTTCGCCCCAACAAATCCTCTTCATATTTCACCCTTCCTAATTCATAATTCCCCTGACGACGGACGACTGGCACCTTCATGAAGAAAAGACCTTCCGCGAGGAAGCGCACCAAGCAATTCGTGCTCATCACGGGCCTGAGCGGTTCCGGGAAGGGTTCCGTCCTCAAAACGTTTGAAGACCTCGGGTACCACTGCGTCGATAACCTGCCGATTGATTTGATTCCCAAGTTCGCGGAGATGTGCCAGCAGCCGGGCAGCCGCCTTGACCGCGCCGCGGCCGTGGTGGACATTCGCGGCGGCGAGGCGCTCAGCCAGCTTCCTACGGTCTACCGCGAGCTGACGCGGAATGATCTGAAGCCTTCGCTGGTCTTCCTGGAAGCTTCTGACAAGGCGCTGATCCGCCGCTTCGAGGAGACGCGCCGCCCACATCCGCTGGGCCGCGACCTGCCCGTGCGTGAGGGCATACGCCTGGAGCGCATCCTGCTGAAGCCCATGCGCCAGCTCGCGAGCGAGGTGATTGACACCACGCGTCTGAACGTCCACGAACTGCGCGACCTGATTCAGACGCGCTTCGGCGGCATCGCGGCGCGCCAATCGATGTTAGTGTCGGCGGTCTCGTTCGGCTATCGTTTCGGCGTTCCGCAGGACGCCGACTTGGTGTTCGACGTGCGCTTCCTACCCAATCCCAACTACGTGCCCAGGTTGAAGAACAAGACCGGGCGCGATGTGGGCGTGGGCCGCTTCATGGACTCCTATCCGCAAACGCGTGAATTCGTGAACCGGCTGATGAACTTGCTCCTCTATCTGCTGCCGCAGTACGTCCGGGAGGGGAAAAGCTACCTGACCATCGCCATCGGCTGCACAGGCGGCCGGCATCGCTCCGTCTTCCTGGCCGAACAGGTGGCCAGCGCGCTCGCGCACGAAGGCTACAAAACCAAGGTTTCGCACCGCGACATCGGTCGCGCATGATGGGTAGGTGCTAGGTGCTGGGTGCTAGGGGCTAGGGAAAGGCGGACCCCCGCCCCCAGAACCCAGTCCCTAGCACCCGACACCTGGTACCTGAAACCTGGAGGATCCCGTGAACAACGTTCTGGCCGTAGACATCGGCGGCACTCACTTTCGCGTCGGGCTGTTTGACGAGCAGGGCCGGCGCCTCCTGGTGTTCGACGGCGACACGGACCGCGCCGCCGGCCGCGAGTGGATGCTCGGCCAACTTGCGGCGCACTGCCGCGAACTGCTGGCCAGTACCGACGCCCCTGTCAAGGCTTGCGGCGTCAGCTTTGGCGGCCCCGTGGATTTCTCGCGCCAGTGCGTTACCTCCCTCCACGCGCCCGGATGGGAGGGTTTCGAGCTGGGAAAATGGTTTGAACAAACCCTGGGCATTCCCTGCCGGCTGGATAACGACGCTAACGCCGGCGCGCTGGGGGAATTCCACTACGGGGCCGGTCGCGCCGCCAAGTTGCTGGTCTATGTCACCATCAGCACGGGCATCGGCAGCGGCGTGGTGTGCGATGGCAAGCTCCTGCGGGGCAGGGACGGGATGGCTGGCGAGCTCGGCCACATTCCGGTGTCCGACTACGGCGTGCGCTGCTCCTGTGGCGCCCGCGGGTGTCTGGAAACCTTTTGTTCAGGCGGCGCCCTTGAGACCCGCATGCGCGAGTGGGCGGAGCGCCGCCCGGACCGAGGGGCGCGCATCGTGGAGCTCAGCGGCGGCCACGACATCACGGCTGAAGGGGTGATGCGGGCAGCGGCCGAGGGCGACCCGGCCGCCGTACACGTCGTCCGTGAGACCACTCGCTGGCTGGCGTACGGCTTGCTCATGGTCATCCGCATTCTGAACCCCGACCTCATCGTCCTGGGCGGCGGAGTGGCACAGTCGGGGGGGCCACTGCTTGATAATCTGCACACCTACCTGGAGGTGTTCGGCTCGCGCACGATCACCTATTCCACTGAAATCGCCACAGCAGCTCTGGGGAACTACTCGCCCCTCTACGGGGCTGCAGCGCTCGGACTGGAAGTCACTTAGGCCGCGACCTGTGATCATTTAATAAATACGCGTTCGGTTTGGCTTTTTTCCTTCAACGTGCAGTAAACAAAGGTCTTAGTGTCAGCAGCCGAAGCCAGGAGTCCTTGCCTAATCGCTATTTTCTTGACGAACCCTCGTCCGGTAACTAACATACTTATTTCTGAGTAGATTAGGGTACTTCCGCCTGGGGGCGGCAGACTGAATGAGTCAAGTTCAGCGCCTGCTTGGTTTCCTGCGGCCTTACGGCTTCCGTTTCTTTCTTGCCGTCGGTTTGATGGCCGTAGTAGGGGCCAGTGAGGCTGTAACCGCACTTCTCATCAAGCCGATTTTCGATCGCGTCCTCGCGCCCGACACTGAGGCCTCGCGCATTCTTCTCTTTCAACTTCCCTTTACGAATCATTACGTTTACCTGCAAGACTTTCTCCCCCTTCGGATCCACAACGTCTGGACCGTGGTGGCGGTGGCGATCATCACCGTGGCGCTCGCCAAAGGCCTTTCGGAATTTCTGGCCACCTACTTCATCAATTTCATCGGTCACTCGGTGGTGCGCGACCTGCGCAATCTTCTCTATACCAAAATCATTGAGCAATCGATCTCCTTCTTCGCCAAGAACCCCACCGGCCGCCTGATGTCGACCATCACCAGCGACATCGAACGCATTCAGATGGCCGTCTCGCAGACCGCCGCGGATATGCTGAAGCAATCGTTCACGCTGGTGGGTTTGCTGGGCGTCATTTTTTATGTGGATTGGAAGCTGGCGCTCGCCTCCATGATCCTGATTCCGCTGGTGGTTTTCCCCTCGGCCAACATCGGTCGCTACATCCGCGTTTCCAGCCGCAGCAGCCAGGATAAGATGGCGGAACTCAACAACGTCCTGCAGGAGACCTTCACGGGCATCCGTATCGTCAAGGCCTTCGCAATGGAATCGTTCGAGGTCGCCAAATTCAAAACTGCCACGCGCCGCCTGCTGGGAGCGAGCCTGCGTTGGGTGCGGGCCCAGGCCGTGTCGTCGCCGCTCATGGAAGTCCTCGGGGCTATCACCATCGCTGGCCTGCTGCTTTACGAGCGCAATGAGATCCTGCACCACGCGCAAACCGCCGGCGGCTTCGTGGCCTTCCTTTACGCGCTCCTGAAATCCTACGAGCCGGTCAAGCGGCTTACGGGGGTCAGCAATGCCTACCAGCAGGCGTTGGGCGCCTCCGAGCAGGTTTTCCATTATCTGGACTCGAAGCCGGAGATGACTGACAAACCCGGCGCCCTCGAACTGCCGCCTTTCGAGCGCGAGATTGTCTTTGAGAATGTGGACTTCGATTATGAGGATGGTGTGCCCCTGCTGCGTGGTATCGACCTGCGCATTGACCGGGGCGAAGTGGTCGCCATTGTGGGCTCGAGCGGCGCCGGCAAAACCACGCTGGCCAGCCTGATTCCGCGTTTCTTTGACGTTACGCGTGGCCGCATTCTGGTGGACGGCCAAGACGTCCGCGACGTCAAGCTCAACTCGCTCCGCGCCCAGATCGGCATCGTCACCCAGGAGACCATTCTCTTTAACGACACCGCCTACAACAACATCTGTTATGGCAGCAGGTGGCCGACTGAGGCGCAGGTCCGCGAGGCCGCGCGCGTGGCGCTGGCGGAAGATTTCATCCTGGAGATGCCGAAGGGCTACCAGACCATCATCGGCGAGCGCGGCCAGCGCCTTTCCGGCGGGCAGCGCCAACGCATCGCCATCGCCCGCGCTTTGTTGAAGAACCCGCCCATTCTCATCCTGGACGAGGCGACGTCGGAACTGGACACCGAATCCGAGCTGCTGGTGCAGCGCGCGCTGGCTAACCTGATGGCGGGCCGCACTGTGGTGGTCATCGCGCATCGGCTCTCCACCGTGCGCCGCGCCGAGCGCATCGTGGTCATCGACCGCGGCGCCATTTGCGAAGTCGGATCGCACGAGGATTTGATCAATCGCGGCGGCATCTACCAGCGCTTGCACGAGTTGCAGTTTGTCGATGCCGAGGCGTAAGGGCGAAGAGAAGCTTTCAGCATTCAGCGGTCAGCAGTCAGCTCTTGGTTGCCACTCGCTGGTGTGAAGGCGAGACAGGGATTGTAAAGAATGCGGGGAAGACGGCACGGACCTTGGGTAGAGGAGAAGTTAGCTGAAAGCTGATCGCTGAGAGCTACTTATGATCCGCAGCATGACAGGCTACTGCCGGGTAGAAGCTGAGGAAGCGGGACTTGCCCTTTCGGTGGCCATTCGCAGCACCAACCACCGTTTTCTCGACGCGCAGGTGCGTCTGCCCGCCGGCCTCGACGCCCTGGAACCCGTCGTGCGCCGGCTGCTGAAGGAGCAGGTTGCGCGCGGCCACGTGGAGATTTCCGTCGGCCTGGTGAGTGGAGGGTTGATGGAGCTGCAGCTCGACCGCCGACTTCTGGCCGCTTACGTCACGACCTACCAAGCGCTGCAGCGGGAATTCGGCACGACTGCGGAGCCCGATCTGATGCAATTGATGCGCGTGCCGGGGCTGGTCGTGACGAGCGACGGCGAGAAGGCGCCGGAAGAACTCGAGCGCATCCGGCGGATGCTGGAGCGCGTGGTGGCGGAAGCACTCGAAGAACTGAACGAAATGCGCGTCCAGGAAGGCGAGTCGCTTGAGCGCGACCTGCGGGCACGGCTCGCGCGGCTCGAAGCGCTGCGCGCGGGTGTCTCCAAGCTCGCGGAAAAGGTGCCGCAGCACTATCAGCAACGCCTGGAAAGCCGCCTTCACGATCTGGCCGCGAGCCTGGAAATCGACGGCGCGCGGCTGGCGCAGGAGGTGGCGTACCTTGCTTCGCGGTCGGACATTACGGAGGAGTTGACGCGCTTCCAAAGCCACCTGGACCAGGTTCGCCAGCTTTTGAAGGGGAATTCGGAAGTCGGCAAGAAGCTCGATTTCCTGTTGCAGGAAATGAATCGCGAGGCCAACACGCTGCTCTCCAAAACGACGGACGTTCCGGAAGTTGGCCTTAAGATTACCCGGCAAGCGATCGAGATGAAGACGGAAATCGAAAAGCTGCGCGAGCAGGCGCAGAACATCGAGTGAACGTGGCGAGGACACGCAAGATACCGCCGGCGCGGGGCAGCATCGTGGTGATTTCGGCGCCCTCCGGCTCGGGGAAATCGACCCTGATCAAGCGTCTGATGACCGCTTTCCCCGGCTTGCGGTTTTCAGTTTCCTACACCACCCGTGCCCCGCGCGCGGGAGAGAAGCACGGCCGGGATTACTTTTTCGTGTCCCGGAGAGTTTTCGAACGCATGATCGCCCGCCACGAGTTTGTGGAATGGGCGGACGTCTACGGCCATCTTTACGGCACGGCGCGCAAGCAGTTGCGAACCGCGGAGGAAGCGGGCCGCGACATCCTGCTCGACATCGATGTGCAGGGACATCGGCAGGTTCGCAAACGGCTTTCGGACGCGGTAAGCATTTTCATCCTGCCGCCTTCGTTCCGGGAACTGGCGCGGCGCCTCCGCTATCGCCACTCCGACGCGCCCGAGGAGATCGAGCGCAGGCTGCATACGGCACGCCAGGAAATTGCCCACTGGCCTGAGTACGACTATCTGGTGGTGAACGATCGCCTGGCCGACGCCGCGCAAGCGCTGCGGGCCATCGTGCGAGCCGCGCATTTCCGCCGCCCCAATCAGGCGGCCCGTGCCCGGAAAATCGTTGAGACTCTTGGAGGATAACGTCGAATGGAAATACCTCAGAACCTGGATAGCAAGTTTCGTTTCATCCTGGTCGCTGCCAGACGCGCAAGGCAATTGCAGGCCGGCGCCAGACCGCTGATTCAGACACCCACAAAGAAATCGACCCGGGTGGCCCAGCAGGAGGTTGGCGCGGGCTTGGTGCCCATTGAGATCATACCGTTGGCTTCCAACCACGATAAGAACAACAACAATAAGAAGAAGCCGGCGAAGTAAGGTGGAACGTCGAGTGCCGAGCGGGCTTGCGCGGCGTCCGTCCCGCCGGTCCGCTTGGGGAAGGTTCCCGCAAGGTCATGCGAGTTGCCCTGGGAGTCTCCGGAGGAATTGCCGCTTACAAGGCGGCGGAGCTGGTGCGCCTGCTCCAGGACAAGGGCCTGGACGTTCAGGTGGTGATGACGCGGAACGCGCGCGAATTCATCACCCCGCTCACCTTCGCCGCGCTTTCCGGACACAAGGTGATCACCGACATGTTCGGCGAAGCACAGGGTTCCTCCAACGTCGAGAGCGCCATCGAGCACATCGCGGTGGCACAGTCGATCGACGCCTTCGTGATCGCCCCCGCCACGGCCAACGTGCTGGCCAAGATGGCTCACGGCATCGCTGACGATTTCCTCACTACGCTTTGCTTGGCCACCAAGGCTCCACTCATCGTCGCGCCGGCCATGAACGTCAACATGTGGGAGCACGCTGCCACTCAGGAGAACCTGGAGATTCTGCGGAACCGCGGCGTGCGGGTGGTCGATCCCGGCGAGGGTTACCTGGCCTGCGGCATGACCGGCGCCGGCCGCTTGGCTTCGCCCGAGTGCATTGCGCAGGCGGTCTTCGAAACCCTGGGCTTGCGTGAGGATCTGAAAGGGGAAACGGTCCTGGTGACGGCAGGTCCCACCGAAGAGCCGCTCGATGCGGTTCGCTACATCAGCAACCGCTCGTCCGGAAAGATGGGTTACGCGCTGGCGGAGGCCAGCCGCCGCCGCGGCGCGCGTGTCCTGCTGGTCAGCGGCCCAGCGCGTGCGGAGCCGCCTGTGGTTGCCGCGCTTGAGCGCGTTCGAACCGCCGAGGAGATGGCCCAGGTGGTGTTCCGTCACCTCGAGGAGGCCACGGTGGTGCTGATGGCCGCGGCCGTCGCGGATTTCCGGCCGACGGAAGCGCATTCCGGAAAGATCAAGAAGCAGCAAGGTGCTCCGGTCGTAAAGCTTGAGCCCACGGTCGATATCCTCGCAGATATTGCGCGCCGCCGGCGCGAGGCGCAGGTCATCGTCGGTTTCGCCGCGGAGGCGGAGCATGTGGTCGAAAACGCTGCCGCCAAGCTGCGCGCCAAGCGCTTGGACCTGATGGTGGCCAACGACGTGAGTCAGGACGGCGCCGGCTTTGACGTTGACACCAACATCGTCACCTTGCTCTTTCCCGACGGCCGGAAAAAGGCTCTGGGAAAGATGAGTAAGCTGGACGTCGCCAACCGCGTGCTCGACGAAGTCGTCGAACTGCGCAAGCAGCGGGAGAGCCGCTAACTTCGCGGGCGTAGGGGCGCATGGCCAACCTGTCCCGATCTATCGGGATGCGCCCCTGCTCTCTGCACACCTACTGGGGTGACCCTTTTCCGAATGGACGACCGGCTACGTGAGGAACTGAGCGCATGGCTCGAGTTCTACCGCGAACTCGGCATCGAGGATTTCTATCGCCGCGAGCCGAGCTCGGTGGAGGTGCCTGCAAGTCTCGATGCTGCCCGACCCGGGCCGGCGGCAGCAGTGCCCCTACCGAGGCAAGTTCCGCCGCCCGTCGAGCCGCCGCGTGTGGTGGCAACTCCCCTGCCACCCAAGCCCTCCGAACCCAGACCCGCGGCGCCACCTGCTCCGTCGCCCGCGGTCATTCGGCCGCCGGTTCCCTCGCTTAGCTTGTTCGAGGCGCCGCCTGCGCCACGCTCCGGCCCCGAGACGCTCGCCCAGATTCGCGACGATCTCGGCGACTGCCATCGCTGCAAGCTGGCGGGCGGTCGCAAGACCATTGTGTTTGGGGAAGGGAATCCGCGCGCCGAGCTGGTGTTCATTGGTGAGGGTCCGGGGGCCGACGAAGACGAACAGGGCCGCCCCTTCGTGGGCCGTGCCGGCAAGCTCCTGGACCGCATGATTCAGGCCATCGGCATGAAGCGGGAAGAGGTATACATCTGCAACGTCGTCAAGTGTCGGCCGCCGGGAAATCGCACGCCGGAGAAAGACGAAGTGGAGGCCTGCTCGCCTTTCCTCTTCCGCCAGGTTGAGGCCCTCAAACCACGCCTGATTTGCTGCCTGGGCGCGCCCGCCGTGCGCACGGTGCTCGGCATCAAGGAAGGAATTACGAAAATTCGGGGCCGCTTTTATGACTTCAGCTCCTGGAAGGCGCTCGCCACCGTCCACCCCGCCTACATCCTGCGCAATCCGCGCGAGGAGAAGATCCTGCGCGAGGACTTTGAGAAAATTCGTGATTTCTTAAGGGGCGCGTAGCAGTCTCCACTCCCACGGCTTTGAAGCAGGCAGGTAGCCACGATTAAGTTGTCGTGTGAATTAGCCGTGGGCCTGTATGCTCTGCCGGGTCACCCCCGCGAAACCTGCCTGCGCAGGCAGGGCGGGTGTCCACTCCGCCCTCCTGGATTTCCGCTGGAGCCTGCCCCGACTGCGTCGGGGCGGGAATGACAGCCAGGGGAGGAGATTCCCATATGAGAAGGCCCACCCGCCGCGGCGGGGGAGAGCACCAACTGCCCTACCCACCTTCTTCGGGGCGTTTGACGTCGCTCCTGGCGGGGCCTGCTCCGACTTTGCTCTCCTCTTCCCCAACTTTCGTCCGCGCACGGCGGCTCAAGGGAGACCGTGAGCTAGAGGATGGCGCCCAAGAAGCGGGCTCCGCGCGAACGTTGCGGTTTCCGTGTTTACACGCTAAAGTTGAAAATTGGTGGCGGTTGGCTGTTCTGGTTAACGAGGCAGGAACTGATTGATGGGTTTTCACGACGCACTTCTAAATCCGTCCATCCCGGTAACGCTGTTCGAGGTGGTTCCGCCCGCTGCGGCGAAACCCGAAGCGATGGAGTCGTCTTTGCGCGAATTACAGCAGGTCCGAAACCTCGTGGATGCGATCAACGTGCCGGAAATCCACGACGAGGATCGCCCGGGCGAGCGCACCAGCAAGTTCGTCGCGCGCGTCGAGTCGCGCCTTTTCGGTTCTCGCATCAAGCGCGAACTGGGACTCGATGTGGTCGTCAATCATGTCACCGTGCACGACCCCGAACCGGAGCGCTGGTTCCGCGAGACGCTCGAACAGTCGGGCATCCGCAATTGGGTTTTGGTAGGCGGTGAGTCGGCCGAGATCCGTTATCCCGGCCCTGGCCCCACGGAGGCCGCAGCGTTGGTGAAGTCCCTCGCCCTGCCCGCGTCGGTGGGCGGCATCACGATTCCCAGCCGGGCGAATGAGCCGGAGCGCATCCGCACCAAGCACGTCCAGGGGATGGAATTCTTCACCTCGCAGGTGATGTTTGACTCGAACGATCTGGTTTGGCTGATTCAGCGGCTCAATGGCGTCGAGGCGCGCATCTTCATCAGCTTTGCTCCGGTCAGCCATCGCCGCGATCTGGAATTCCTGCGCTGGCTCGGGGTTGACATCCCTCGCGACCTCGACGCCTTCCTCCTCGGCTCCGCGCAAGGCACGACCGCTCCCGCCGCGACCTGCCTGGAGCGTTCCATCAATTTGGCGCAGCGCATCCTGATGGATGTGTTCGATAATCTGCCGCCCGACCCGCCTCCCATCGGCTTGAATATCGAGCACATTAACCGTAGGAACTTCGCTCCAGCGCTCGCCATGCTCGATCGGCTGGGAAATCTCTATGCCAACCTGGTGACCGCGCGCGCCCGCGTGTAGGAATTACGACTTGGGAACAAGCATTCGGTGTTGAGGATCCAACCTTCCTCAACCTTATGTCCTGAGCCAGAAGTTCGCTGACAAAGTCTCTCCCTTGCGGGTGACCGTTCCACAGCCCCGTCAGGGGCGCGGGATCGTAGCCCAGGGCGCAAGCCCTGGGGGACGGAGCCCTCACCCCGCCTTCGGCACCCCTCTGCCGCGCGGGCGGGAGAGGGGACGGGGGTAAGGGAGGGCTCCCTTACCCACGGCTCACGCCGTGGGCTACCTTCTTTCGCCCGCTCCGCGGGCTGACTTCATCAACGAACTTCTGACTCAGGACGCTAGATCCTGAATCCTAAATCCTGAATCCTAAATCTGGCGTAGAATGCCCACGTGGATCGCAAACCGTCTTCCACAAAGAACCGCACGCGCCCGCGCGGGGTGAACTTGGTAGACATTGCCGTGATGGCGGCGATTCGTAATACGCTCACCTACCGAGTCCCGGATTCCCTTTGCGTCCAACCCGGCCAGCGGGTGCAGGTTCCTCTGGCCACGCGCAAAGCCACGGGAATCGTTCTGGGCGCGGGGAGCCCGCTTCCCCCCGATGTTGAAGTGCGACCCATATTGCGCCTCATGGACCCTGAGCCGGTGCTCACGCCGGAGCTGCTCAAGCTGGGTCTTTGGATCGCCGACTACTACGTCGCGCCCGTTGGCGAAGTGTTCCGGGCAATGCTCCCATTGCGCGCACAGACGCGCCGCGCGCGCTTGGTTCGCCTGACCGAATTGGGGCAACGAAAGCTCCAGGAAGTCGCGCAGCCCTCGGAAGAGCACTGGGAGTCTGATCTCCTCGCCTACCTCGGCACGCGCGGCAGCGCTACGCTGGAAGCGCTTCGGCAGAAGTTCCCGGAGGCCTTTCTGCGCGCGCTGGAAGAGAAATGGGTTGTCGTGGAAGAAGTCGAACGCGAGCGCGGCCAGCGGCAAGTTTACTCTGTGCGGCTGGCGGGGCTGCCTGCGCAGGCAGGCTCCCTGGCGGAGAAACCGCCGCGCCTCTCGCCCGTCGCGAAGAGAATCCTGGAAGCACTCGAGCGCGGAGGATCAGCGGGAGACCATCGTGAACTCTTGCAGGCCACCCGCGCAGATCTTGCCGCGCTCAAGAAACTGAGCGCCTCTGGCCTGATTGAGCTGAACCCCGCGCGGAAATCTTCGCCGCCGTCGGGGGCCGAGCCGGTCGGTGAGGATTCGCCCCTTGTCCTGACGCCTGCGCAGCGCGCGGTTCTCGACGAGCTCACGAAATATCTGGAATCCGCCCAATTCCAAACCGTGCTCCTCCATGGAGTCACTGGCAGTGGCAAGACGGAAATCTACTTGCGGCTGATTGCGCGCTGCCTGGAAATCGGTCGCGCCGCTCTGATGCTCGTGCCCGAAATCGCCCTCACCCCGTCTGCGCAGGCGCAGTTCCTAGTGCGATTTGGTTCCCAGGTCGCGCTTCTGCACAGCGGCCTGACTGAGAACGAACGCCACGAAGCCTGGTGGCGCACCCGCCGTGGCGAGGCCAAAGTCGTCCTGGGAACCCGTTCGGCGATCTTCGCTCCCGTCTCGAACCTGGGCGTGGTTATCGTCGATGAAGAGCACGACACGAGTTACAAGCAGGAGGAGACGCCACGTTACCACGGGCGCGATGTAGCGGTCGTGCGCGCGCGCCTGGCCGGAGCGCTTGCCGTCCTGGGTTCCGCCACACCTTCGCTCGAGTCCTACTGGAATGCGCGCGAGGGGAAATACCGGCTGGCGACACTTCCCGAACGGGTGGAAGGACGAAAGCTCGCGGACGTCGAGATCGTCGACATGCGCCAGGAATTTCGCGAAACCCACACGCAGGTGCCCGTCTCCCGCCGCCTGCAGCACGAAATCGGGACGCAGCTTGCCAACCGGCAGCAGACCATGATCCTGCTGAACCGCCGGGGCTATTCGTGGTTCTTGTTGTGTCGCAGTTGCGGCCAGACGCAGCGCTGCGTGAATTGCTCGATCTCACTCACCTATCATCGCCGCGAGCATCGCCTGATCTGTCATTACTGTGGATACACGGCGCCGGTGCCCGCGCGCTGCCCCGGCTGTGGAAGTGAATATCTTTATTACGTGGGCGAGGGGACCGAGAAAGTCGAAAAGAAGTTCGCCGAGATGTTTCCTGCCGCCCGCGTGGCGCGGCTCGACCGCGACGTGGCGCGTCGTGCGGGGCAGTTCCGGCGCATCTTGGAAGATTTCCGGCAGGGCAAGATTGATCTTCTGGTGGGGACGCAACTGATCGCCAAAGGGCATGATTTTCCCGGCGTGACGCTGGTGGGAGTGGTTTCTGCGGACATCGGCCTGGGGCTACCGGATTTTCGTTCTGCTGAGCGGACCTTTCAATTGCTCACGCAGGCGGCAGGGCGCGCCGGCCGCGGCGACATGCCTGGGCGCGTGTTGGTTCAAACCTTCTATCCCGATCATTACGCCATTCGACTGGCCGCAGAGCAGAACTACGAAGCGTTTTTCCATAAGGAGATGCGCTTCCGGCGCATGATGCACTACCCGCCGGGGACCGCTCTCGCGAACGTCATTGCGCAGGGCACCAAGCTCGAACAGGCCGCGCAGGTCGCGAAGCAGGTCGGAGATTTCCTGATTCCGCTCGAGCAGCGCACCGAGGGGCTCAAGATCCTGGGGCCGACGCCTGCGCCGCTCGCCAAAGTGGAAGGCCGCTTTCGCATTCAGTTCCTGATCAAGTCCACTTCGCGCGCCCGCCTCAACACCATCCTGCGGCAGCTTGCGGACTACGGCGAACAGCAGGGCATTCCGCAGCGCTCCGTGATGATCGACATGGATCCCGTCAACATCATGTAGTTCCGCGCGAGGCTCGTTTTTTATCGGATGGAAAACGGCGTGGGAACGAAGGTGAGGGCAAGCATGAGCGCTGCGACGAGGGCGAGAATTTTCCTGCCTCGGCCGAGGGTCTCTGCCGGTTCGATAACCACGGGATGGCGCAGGCCGAGGAAGAGCAGGATCGCGCCCCAGACCATCCAGCCAATCCAGCAAAAGATTCCCAGCGGCAGCAAGACCAGGAGAAAGCCTCGCGAAATGTTCCGATGCTTATCCCCAATCACCGCATAAAGAATGTGGCCGCCATCGAGCTGCCCCACGGGGAGGAGGTTCAGTGCCGTGGCGAACAGCCCCACCCAGGCAGCGCACCCCACCGGGTGCAGAGCAATCTGTGCCGGATTGATTCCGGGTCGGAGCAGTTTGGTGAGCAGGATCAGCGCCAGAGGATTGCCGAGCGAGATCGACTCCGGTACGCTCGCCGGTGAGGCGGCTTTCGAAAGGAGAATCGCCAGCGTCAGGGCGGGGATGGCGATGACAAAACCTGCGAGCGGGCCCGAGATTCCGACGTCAAACAGTTCGCGGCGAGTCACAATCGGAGACTTGATGCGGATGAAGGCGCCCAGCGTCCCGATGAGAGTAGGAGCAGGGATGAAGTAAGGGTAAGTGGCGTGGATTCCATAATGCCGGCAGGTGAGGTAGTGGCCGAGTTCGTGCGCCAGCAGAATACTCAGCAGGGTGAAGGAAAACGGCACGCCCAGCATCACCAGTCCCGGGTTGCGCCACAATGCCTGGAAGTAGGCGCGCGAGAGTTCCCAATCAAAAACCGGAAGGTTTTGCGCGTAGTTGATTTCGATGTGGGTGCCCACGATCAGAGTAGTCAGGATCGTGAGCAGGAACAGCACGATGTGAAACGCCAGTGAGTGGTACCAGCGCCGGCGGGGTTCCAGGGGCCAGCGGACAGGGACCCACGCGGGAGCGGGCACAAGGAGCTCCCTGGCCTGAGAGCGGCCGACACCTGCGGATTGGAACTCGTCGCCCATACGTAAATGGGGGAGAATCCTATTCTCGCCCGCTCCTGGCCGCGTGTAAATAGATTAAGGGAGGGATTGCAGTTCCTTGCCGGGTTTGAAGCGCACAGCTTTGCCGGGCGGGATGCTGACTTCCGCCCCGGTGCGGGGGTTTCGGCCGATGCCGGTCTTGCGAGGTTTCACATTGAAGACACCAAAGCCACGCAGTTCAATGCGGTCGCCCTGCGCCAAGGCTTTCTTCATGGATTCAAAGACCGTCTCCACAGCCATCTCGGCTTTTGTCTTCGTGATACTCGTGCGATTGACGACCTCATTGATGATGTCCAGCTTTATCACGCAAACCTCCTGAAAATAGGGGCTTTAATCCTAGAAAGACGCTGGGCCATTGTCAAGAATTTTCTCCTGGACTATGATGCTCGTCCTTTTTCATGCCGGGCGGGAAAGACTCCGAGGCCGGAGGCGACTGCCACGAGCCCACACTTTACGCGAGGTAACTTTACATGCCGATCAAAAACGATCGCTGGATTCGGAAAATGGCCACTCAACACGACATGATTCACCCCTTCGAGGAAAAACAGGTCCGCGAGGGAGTGATTTCCTACGGGCTCTCCTCTTACGGGTACGACCTGCGCGTCGCGGATGAATTCAAGATCTTCACCAACGTTAACTCGACCATCGTTGACCCGAAGCAGTTTGATGCGCGTTCCTTCGTCGAATTCAAGGGGCCTGCCTGCATCGTCCCACCCAATTCTTTCGCGCTCGCCCGCTCCGTGGAATACTTCAAGATCCCGCGCAATGTGCTGACCATTTGTGTTGGAAAATCAACTTATGCCCGTTGTGGCATTATCGTAAATGTGACGCCACTCGAACCTGAGTGGGAAGGCTTCGTCACCCTCGAGATTTCGAATACCACGCCCCTGCCCGCGCGCGTGTATTCCCACGAAGGCCTTTGCCAGATCATCTTCCTGGAGTCGGACGAGATCTGCGAGACCTCTTACAAAGACAAAAAGGGCAAGTACCAGGCCCAGCAAGGAATCGTGCTGCCCAAGGTTTAGGCCGCCAGGCCGCGCGAGGTGTTCTGCCCATGCGATTCGGTTGGATACTGCTGGCGGCGAGCTTGCTGGCTACGTCGGCGGGCAGAGTGAGCAGTGCCCAAACCGAAAATCCTGCACTTCCCACGGCGCCGGCCACCCAGCCCGCTTCTCCTCCGGCGAACGCAACTTACACGCTCACCCCGGAGCGCCGGGCCAAGGCCATTGCCTATTCGCGCACGCAGTACGTTCTCTATTTTGTTGGGACCCTGCTTTCGATTGGCATCTACCTTCTTCTCTGGCGTGCCCGCGTCAGCGTGTTCCTCCGCGACTGGGCGCGCAAAACTTCCCGGCGCCACTTCGTCCAGTGCTGGGTTTTTGTGCCGTTGCTTGTGACGGCGGTAGCGCTGCTGAGTTTTCCACTCGATTACTACTCCAGCTTTATATTGGAGCACCGCTTTGGTCTCTCGACGCAAGGGTTCGCGTCCTGGCTGGCTGATTGGGGAAAGAATCTGGCTATCGTGGCTGCACTCGCCGGAATCCTGGTCTGGGTTTTCTACGCAGTCGTCCGGCGCAGTCCGCGCCGGTGGTGGTTCTACTTCTGGTTGGTGTCGATTCCCCTCGTCCTGGCTTTCCTTCTCATCGAACCCTACGTCATCGAACCTCTCTTCAATAAGTTCACACCGCTCCAGAGGACTCAACCGGTGCTCGTCGAGCGGATCGAAGCCATGCTCAAACATGCGGGCCTTTCGATCCCGCCCGCCCGCATATTCGAGATGGAGGCCAGCTCCAAGACCAAGGTTGTCGATGCCTATGTCTCCGGCCTGGGCACGAGCAAGCGCGTCGTCGTGTGGGATACAACTCTCAAGAAGATGGGACCGGACGAGTTGTTGTTGGTCCTCGGACATGAATCCGGCCACTACGCCCTGCATCACATTCCCAAGCAATTTGCCATCGACGAGACCCTGGCCCTGCTCTTTTTCTTTCTGGGATTCATCGCGGCGAACCGCTTGGTGGAACGAGTCGGCCCGCACACGGGCATCGAAGGAGTGGGCGACCTGGCTTCGCTGCCCCTGATTCTCACCGTGCTCACGGTGCTCGTGTTCCTGTCTTCTCCCCTCGTGAACGGGATCTCGCGCTACTATGAGCGCCAGGCTGACCAATTTGGTCTCGAAGTGGCCTACGGCGTCGTTGCTGACCCGAACGCAGCCGAGGTTCAATCCCTTCAAATTTTGGGCGAAGAAGACTTGGCTGATCCCGATCCGAGCCCCTTTATCAAATTCTGGCTTTACACCCACCCACCCCTCGAGGAGCGCATCCGCTTCGCGGCGAGCTACAAGCCCTGGGCGGAAAGGAAACCACTCGAACTGCTGCCCAATCTGAAATGAAAGCACGCTCCATTCCGCAACCCGGGCGGTCCGTGCATCCGCACTTGTGCTGCGCGCATCTTGCGGCCTTTCTCGCCAATGTGTTAACTTCGTTGGTTTAAGGGTTTCGAGGAATCTTGAGTGAGCAGGTGGAGGAATGATTCTCACCCTTGCGGGGCGGATGCCGCGCATCGCCGCCATGGCTTACGTTGGGGCGGGGACACTCGCCTCTGACCTCACCGAGCTGGGAAAGCCGCAGGGTCCCTAAGATTCACCCTGGGAACTCCGGCTCCAAACAACATGTCGAATCGAGTCGAACCAATTTGTTCTGTGAAGGGAACGCGCGACCTCCTGCCGCCCGACACGAACCTCTGGCAGCGGGTTGAGGCAGAGGCGCATCGCGTGTTCGCAGCCTATCATTACGGCGAAATTCGCACGCCCATTTTGGAAGAGACCGCGCTCTTCGCCCGGAGCGTGGGAGCCGATACCGACATCGTGATGAAGGAGATGTACACCTTCCGCGACCGCGACGAGGAATCGCTGACGCTGCGCCCGGAAGCCACGGCTTCGGTCGTGCGCGCGTACATTGAGCACAGCCTCTACAACCAGGGCGGCATTCACAAGCTTTACTACGTCGGCCCCATGTTCCGGCGCGAGCGCCCGCAGAAGGGGCGCTACCGCCAGTTCTATCAAATTGGCGCGGAAGTCCTGGGGTCGCAGAGTCCTTTGGTTGACGTGGAAGTCCTGGAGATGCTCGTGCTGTTCCTGGAGCGCGTCGGCATCCGCGAGTATCAGCTCCTCCTCAACTCCGTGGGCTGCCCGAAGTGCCGCGCCGGGTACCTGGAAGTTTTGCGCCAGGCGCTTGAAAACGTCAAAGCCACGATGTGCGCGGATTGCCAGCGCCGCGCGGAGACTAATCCGCTGCGCGTGGTCGACTGCAAAGTAGAGGTGGACCAGCCTATCATCGAGAAGCTGCCGAAGATCATCGACCATCTCGACCCGGAGTGCCGGCAGCATTTCGACTGCGTAACGAGCGAACTTCAGGCGCGCGGGCTTGCCTATCAGGTTACGCCGCGTCTGGTGCGCGGGCTTGACTACTACACGCGCACGACGTTTGAGATCACGAGCGGCGCATTGGGCGCGCAAAATGCGGTGGTCGGCGGTGGCCGCTACGACGGGCTTTCCGAGATGCTGGGCGGCCCGCCCACCCCGGGCATCGGCTTCTCAATCGGCCAGGATCGCTTGATTCTGGCTGTCCAGACGGCGGCTGTGCTCAAACCCGAGGCCCCGCTGGCGGCTTACGTCGTCTGGATGGGCGAGGCCACGCGCACTCCAGCCTCGCGATTGGTGCGTGAGCTGCGCGCGCAAGCCTTGAGTGTCGAGATCGACTACGACCCCATGAAAATCAAGAAGGCTATGGGCGTCGCCAACAAGCTCCAGGCGCGCTTTGCGATCATTATTGGCGAGGGTGAGCTCGCGTGCGGTCGGTATCAGGTGAAAGACATGACGAGCGGCGAGCAGCAGGAGATGGAGCCGGGAACTATCGCGGCGTACGTAAAAGAGAAATTATGAATTCTGAATTATGAATTATGAAACTCCAATTTTGGGCTTCAGGCCCTGTACTAAGGTCTTCTCCTCATTCACAATTCAGAATCCATAATTCTTGTTGCGGCGGTGAACTTGAATCTGGACCTTCTTGGAGATCGACAACGAACGCATTACTGCGGTGAGCTTCGCAAAACGCACTCGGGGCAGACCGTCTTTCTGGCCGGCTGGGTGGACGTCCGCCGCGATCTCGGCAACCTGATTTTCCTCGATTTGCGCGACCACACGGGCAAGACACAAATTGTGTGCAATCCCGCCGTCAGCGCGGGAGCGCATGACCGGGCGGAGGAAGTTCGTCCGGAATATGTGGTCGGCGTGGAGGGAGAAGTCGTGGTGCGCGCGCCGGGAACGGTGAATCCACAACTCGCCACCGGCGAAGTGGAAGTTAAGGCGCGCACGCTGCTCGTCTTGAATGAGGCGAAAACGCCGCCCTTCCCCATTGAGGAGGAGACGAAGACCAGCGAGGAGACGCGCCTACGTTTCCGCTACCTGGATTTGCGCCGGGGACGCATGCAGCGCAACCTGCGCCTGCGCCATCGCGCCAATCAGGTGGTGCGCGCCCACATGGCGGAGTCCGGGTTCCAGGAAATCGAGACACCCTTCATGACCCGCTCGACTCCGGAGGGCGCGCGCGATTTCCTGGTGCCGAGCCGCCTCCATCCAGGTCATTTCTATGCGCTGCCGCAGTCGCCGCAGTTATTCAAGCAGATCCTGATGATTAGCGGCTTCGATCGCTACTTCCAAATCGTCCGCTGCTTCCGCGATGAAGACTTTCGGGCCGACCGGCAGGCCGAATTCACCCAGATCGATATCGAAATGGCTTTCCCCCAGCGCGATGTGCTGTTCGAGCTCATCGAGCGGCTGATGGAGAAGCTCTTCGCGCTCGTGGACGTCAAAGTGGAACGGCCGTTCCGCCGCATGCCTTACGACGAGGCGATGGAGCGCTACGGCTCCGACAAGCCGCACCTGGGCACGTCGCTCGAATGGAGGCGCTTGCATCTCGAGTCCGCGGCTTCCGAGAAGGTACGCGTGGCGCAGCCGCTCAAGGCCATGCGGGTACCGGGTTGGGGCGATTCCTCGCGCAGCCAACTCGACAAGTTGCAGGAGACCGCCCAGTCCCTGGGCGCCGATTGGTTCTCCTATATCAAGGTGACCAGCTCCCAAGCGCAGTCGCCGCTCGCCAAGGCACTGGGTGAGCCCGCCGTGGCCGCGCTCGCGGCCTCGCTCGAGGCTCAGCCCGGCGATTTGGTTCTGCTGCTGGGGCTCAAGTCGGCGGCCGGCCGTAACGCCTTCCGGACGCTGGATGAAGCCTCGGGCGAATTGCGGCTGGATATCGCTCGCAAGCTTAACCTGCTCAAACCCGGCGCCTGGAATTTCCTCTGGGTCGTGGATTTCCCGATGTTTGAGTACGACGAAAAAGAAAATTGCTTTGCGGCCATGCACCATCCCTTCACCTCGCCGCGGGACGAGGATATGGAGAAGCTCGAAACCGATCCGGGGGCTATGAAAGCCCGCGCCTACGATCTGGTGTTGAACGGTTCGGAGATTGGCGGCGGCTCGATTCGTATTCACCGGCAGGATATCCAACGCCGCGTTTTCAAGGCCCTCGGTCTGACGGAAGAGAAAGCGCGGGAGCGCTTCGGATTCTTCCTTGAAGCCCTCGAATACGGCACGCCACCGCACGGCGGCATTGCCCTGGGCTACGACCGCATTATCGCGCTGATGGCAGGTGAGTCGAACATCCGGGAAGTGATTGCATTCCCTAAGACCGCCAGCGCTGCGGACCTGATGTGCGATGCGCCGGCCAGCGTCGAGCCCGAGCAGCTTGATGAGTTGGGGCTGGAACTAAAGCCAGAGTGAATCACTGAATCAGTGAGTCAGTGATTCGGTGGGAATGCACACGGAGTCAGTTGAAGCACTCGCAACGGCTTGTTCGATGATTCACTGACTCAGTGACTCACTGACTCAATCTCATGTCCATCATCCGCATTCTCCCCGAAGCCGTTGCCAACAAGATTGCCGCTGGCGAGGTGGTGGAGCGCCCCGCGTCGGTCGTCAAGGAGTTGCTTGAAAACTCTCTTGATGCGGGAGCGGGCCGGGTAGAGATCTCCGTCGAGGGGGGCGGGAAACGCCTGATTCGCATCGCAGATGATGGCGAGGGGATGACTCACGACGACGCGCTGCTGGCCTTCGAGCGGCACGCCACGAGCAAGATCCGCACTGCAGAGGATTTGTTCGAGATTGCGACGCTGGGATTCCGCGGCGAAGCGTTGCCCTCGATTGCGGCGGTCTCGCGGCTGGTACTGGAGACCAAGCACGCCTCCGAGAGCGCCGGGACGCGCGTGGAAGTTGCCGGGGGTAAGCTGCGCGACGTGAAGGAAGTGGCGCGGCCACAAGGGACGAGCATCGAGGTGCGAGACCTTTTCTACAACACTCCGGCGCGCCGCAAGTTCCTGAAGTCGGAGTCCACCGAGCTCGGCCACATCGCCACCTTGGTCACTCATTACGCCCTGGCGCACCCCGAGAAGAGTTTTCGACTGGCTTCGCTTACCAACGAGATCTTGAACGTCTCGCCGGTCGCGAGCCACCGCGAGCGGCTGTATCAAGTTATGGGTGAGCAGACCTTGCAGCAGCTTTTGGAAATCGCGCCGGTCGAGCGCCGGATTCTGACGCCGAGCTTGCCGGAAACCGGCGAAGCAGAGGAGCCCGCCGGGGAAGCCCCGGTGGTTCGGGTGCGCGGTTTTGTTTCGCGTCCGGACGTTCAGAAGCTAAATCGCAACAATATCTACTTCTTTGTGAACAGGCGGCTGGTTCGCGATCGCCTGATTCTGCATGCCATCTCGGAAGCTTACCGGAACATTCTGCCGGCAAATGTTTTCCCGGTGGCGCTCATCTTTCTGGAACTCCCCCCGATGGAAGTGGACGTGAACGTTCACCCGTCGAAAATCGAAGTGCGGTTTCGCCACTCGGGTTTCATGCACGACCTGGTGCGCGACTCGATTCGCCAGACGCTGCTCGCCGCCCGGCCTGTGGCCTCGTTCCCCATGTCGCGGTCTGCGCAACCGGCGGGCTTAGCCGTGGAGGCAGCGGACGTTGCCGATCGGCTGGCCGAGGAGCCACCCCTCATGCGGGGGACGATGGCGCCCGGGGAAACGGGCCTGCCGCTCCCGCGGTCAGCCGGAAGGGATTTGTGGCTTTCTTCACCGCCCCTCGAGCCGCGCGCGCAGCGCCTGCCCCTCGATTCAGCCCTCGCGCCCTTTGCGCCCGCGGCGCCGCCTGCACCACTCCCCGCGGAGCCCTGGGGGATGGATGTGGCTGCGAGCGCGGCTCCCCGCGAGCTGCCGCTCGACCTCCAGCCGCTGGGACAGGTGCAAGAAAGCTTCATCGTCGCGGTCAACTCCGCGGGCCTGTGGATTGTCGACCAGCACGCCGCGCACGAACGCGTGCTCTTCAACCGCCACGTGCGTCAGCGGCAGGAAAGGAAAGTCGAGGCGCAGCGGCTGCTGATGCCGATCATCGTGGAGTTGAAGCCCGAACAGCAAGTCACTTATCAGGCGATTGCCGACGAACTCGTCGCCAATGGTTTCGAAGTCGAGCCTTTCGGCCAGCGCACGGTGGCCGTCAAGACGGCGCCGGCAGAGATCCCCGCTGATGAAGTTGAGAAACTGATGATCGAGATCCTGGAGGGCGCCAGCCAGCAGGGAGCAACGATTTCCTTGGATGTTTTGCGCGGCAGGATTGCGGCTTCGATTTCCTGCCACGCGGCGATCAAGGTAAACATGGCGCTCGATCGAACCAAAATGGACTGGCTGCTGCAGGCGCTCGGCCGAACCGACTGCCCGATGACCTGCCCGCACGGCCGGCCCACCGTGCTGCGTTATGGAATGAAGGAGCTGCAGAAGGCGTTCAAAAGAATCTAGTCGTCGGTTGTCAGTGGTCGGTTGTCCGTTGCCAGTTCTCAGCAAACGGATCCGTGCGGAGCGAGCGCAGTCAGTCGGCAGCTCGGGACAACTGAAGGCTGAATATTGAGTCCCGAGAACTGACAATTGGTAACGGACAACTGACGACGGACAACGGACTCCGGACTACTCTCATCCATGTCTCAACCTCTGGTCATCACGATCGACGGCCCGGCAGGAGCGGGGAAGAGCACGGTGGCGCAAATGCTCGCGAAGCGCTTGGGGCTGACGTACGTCGATAGTGGGGCCACGTACCGCGCTGCGGCGCTCAAGGTGCTGGAAGCGGGGGTTGCGCCGGACGACGAACCCGCCGTTGCAGAGCTCATCGGTGAGACCGACGTGCAGGTGACGACAGACGGCGGCGAGCCGCGCGTTCTGGTGGACGGCCGCGCCGTTACCGCACGCCTGCGTACGCCGGATGTGACGCTGGCCGCCGCCCAGGTCTCGCGTCTGCCGGAAGTGCGCGCGAAGCTCGTCGAGATTCAGCGCAGCCTGGCGCGGGGCCGAGGTGTGGTCATGGAAGGGCGCGACATCGGCACGGTGGTCTTCCCGCAGGCGCCGCTCAAGATCTTCCTCAAAGCCAATGTCGAAGAGCGCGCGCGGCGGCGACTGAAGCAAGATGAACAGGAAGGCCGCGTGGCCACGCTTGAGAAGACGGCGTACGAAATCGGGCGCCGCGACCAGCTTGACGCGGAACGGAAAATCTCGCCACTCGCCGCCGCTGCCGACGCGGTGGAAATTGATTCCACGCACCTCACCGCGGAGCAAGTGGTGGAGCAGATTCTTGATCTGGTAAGGAAGAAGGGGCTAGCGGGAGAGTAAGGGCAGAAGGTACTAGGCAGTCGGCACTGGGTACCCAGCAGTAGGCGAGGACGGTGATTTGGAAATCGACAACAACGGTGCCGAGCGCAGCCTAGGCGGGGTCGCGGTGGGCCGGAAGAACTGGATGTTTTTTGGCAGCGACAACGGCGGACGGACGGCAGCAATGCTGACCAGCTTCACTGCCACGTGCAAAAGGCTCGGCATCGAGCCGTTCGCCTACCTGCGGACGACACCCATCAGCTCAGGCAGTTCGGCATCTAGGCGGGGCACGGCGGGCGACGACTGGGTCACCGCCGGTAGGTAAGCATTAACCGCTCAATCTCGCGCTTTTCCGGCTGCAGGTGCGTGCGGCTAAGCACGTGATCCAGCAAGGCATTGGCCTGGTCGGGTATCAGGTCGTCCCCGATACTAACCACTTCGCTTTGCTGGTCATCGGTAAAGTACACGCGGTGGGTGACGTGATCCAACATCGGAGTGCTCCCGCCCCGCGACCGGCGAGCGACGTAGTAGACCGTCTCGTCCACGGCGCCGCGCAGTGCCCGCCACGGAGTGAGCTTCCAGCCTGCGGCGGAACATTCGCGCAAGCCCGTGGAATCGGCTTCAATCTGATAGGTCGCCTTGTCGAGAGCGTAGAAGCTGAGCACCCCCACCACGAACAGAGCTATGGAGCCGTATCCCGCGCGCGCCCCCAGGCTGGACCGGCCAGTCCAGAACATGACCACACAAAACAATCCAATCGCGGCCTCCAGCAGAAACTGGAACCAGCTCCAGGTGGCCATCTTCGCGGAGAGGAGGGCAGGCTCGGTCCAGGACGGAGTCTGGTAATAGTTCCATTCACTGGACGACTGCGTAAAGAGGTCTTCAGGCAGGTCCGGGCGCACTCTTCTGGCATCGGAAGCGGTCCATTCTCCGGGCGGCGGTGAGGGATTTGTCACCCAGTAGAAGCCCCCGACGAGGGCCAGATACACCGCCCCCAACAGCGCCAGCAGGAATGGGGAGATGGTCACGGCGCGGGCAACGCGAGCCTGCTTGGTAACAGGATTGATGAGGAAAACGATGCGCTTGGGGCCCCACCGCAAGCCCTCGTCGCTCTCCAAGTCCAGAACGCGTTCGTCCGGCTCGTAGGGGGAAGGCCCATCAGTTTGAACGATAGGAGGAGCGAACTCGATGCCCTGTTCCACCTTGACTATCGGGCGCAGGGGATTGGCCACGCTGGTGATCTTGCCGATAACGCGGGGCCACTCGCGCTTGGCCGTCCAGTTGGTGCGCACAATAGTCCAAGCTGCCCACCATACCCCGGCAGCTAGCCCTATCATCCCGAGAATCAGGATCGCTCTCAGGTGCACCGGCGGGAGTGTATATCCCTCAGTCGGAGGCGTCAAGGCCCGCCCGAACGACTTCTGCGATTCCGTACCACGGGGGTTGCTCCACAGCCAGGGTACTGATTTGGCGCGAGTTGGTTGCGACGGGTGCGCAGGTGGAAGTTCTGATGGCCTTTGGAGGAGACAATGGCTTTGACAAGCCGTGCTTCGGCGTTGATTTTCGGGCTTGGGAGGAATACGTAGCAGCGGTGTCCGGACGGACACCTTCTTAGCCCCTTTCTTTGCGAGTTCTTCCGTAAGCATCCTGTGAACCCATGGCGGGGGTTCACCGGACGGTTACGTTAGACGAGCCTGCGTATGGCGCGCCTCCCCCCAACCCCTGCCCCGACGGGTCGGGGGCGGCCCCTCTCCCTGAGGGCGAGGGGGAGAAAATCTCCAGGTTATTCAGGATCGCGCGAGCGGCCTCTCTTACTTTGGTGGGGAGCGGGTGACGCAGAGTTTGGGTATTTCAAACTCTGCGGCTTATATGCTTTAGGGCGTTTCTGAATCTTGAAATATGAACTATTGTACGGAGTTTGAGGCACTGTGGTGGCGACGAACCCCAACCAAGGGCCGCAGAGCAATACGCTGCCGCGCATAACTCTGCGCTACCTTGCTCATTCAGTCGAGAGGAATGTTGCGGCCTAACCAGGCGCTGTAGGCGACGGCCGCAACCCGGCCGTGCCTGAGCGCCAGAACCGTTAGGCAGCGTCAAGAGATCCCCTGTGGCGTAACTTCCTCGGGTGGCGTTAATATGCAGCAGCTAGAGCTTGAAAGGAGGACCGCATGATAGGCGCGCTTGTCGCGAGGAAAGCTATTGCTGGCGCTTTCGATGCAATGAACCGGCATGATCTCCAGAAATTCATGTCGGCGTGGCGCGAAGATGGCGTGTTTGTCTATCCTGGCGATATACCCGAAAGCGGCACTTTTCAGGGCAAAAGCGCCGTTGAAGGCTGGTTTCGACGTTTCTTTGAGCAGTTTCCGAAAATCACGTTTAATATTCAAGACCTCTGCGTCCGCAACATCTTTGACCTTTCTGGCAGCAATGTAATCGCCGTTCACTGGAACATCGAGCTAACAAACCGAAAAGGAAAGGTGGGCGAAAACAGTGGTGTAACGGTGATCAGCATTGAACGCGGCAAGGTAATCTTGGTGAAAGACTATATCTTTGACCTTGGCGAGAATTTCAGGCTTAATTGGGGTGCGCAATAGCAAGAGATGCTACCTAACAACGCGTTGCAGCGGACCCGGTCCGTGCGGCCCGCGGTCCGCTGAGCGGGAAGCGGCCAAAGTTCGGTTTTGGAGAATGCAAGGGACTCTCGGGACGGTGGACCAGCCTCTAATCGCAGATCCCAGATTCCCGATGCCCTAAGTCGCCATGCTGGCGTTGAAAACACAGGACATGTGGCGATGTGAAAACCTGTCCAGAGGTTCTTGATGGGGATCGCCGCTACCGCTTCGGGCGCGGGTGGCAATGTGAAATCGGCGTTACCGCGTTGGGCGCGAGGCCAGAACTGCGGATTCTTCTCCCGCAAGGCGGGATCAGAATGACAGGTTGGTTACGACGGGATCGCCGGTCTGAGGCGAAGCCTCGCGAGTCCCTAGCCCCTTATCCCTAACCCCGAATTCCTAACCCCGAACCCCGGGTTTTCTAGCGCCCGCCGGTGCCGCCGCCGTTGCTCATGGAGGAGAGGAACTCGGAGTTGGTTTTGCTTTTTGCCAGCTTGTCGATGATGAGTTCCATCGATTCCACCGGCGAGAGCGGGTTCAGGACTTTGCGCAGGACCCAAATGCGGTTCAACTCGTCGCGGGGCACGAGCAGTTCTTCCTTGCGGGTGCCGGACTTGTTGAGGTCGATGGCCGGGAAGACGCGCTTGTCGACAAGCTTGCGGTCGAGGTTGATTTCCATGTTACCGGTGCCTTTGAACTCTTCGAAGATCACGTCGTCCATGCGGCTGCCGGTGTCGATGAGGGCGGTGGCGATAATCGTGAGGCTGCCACCTTCCTCGATGTTGCGCGCCGCGCCGAAGAAGCGCTTCGGTCGCTGGAGCGCGTTGGAGTCGACGCCGCCCGAGAGCACCTTACCGGAAGGCGGCACCACAGTGTTGTAGGCGCGCGCCAGCCGGGTGATGGAGTCGAGCAGGATCACCACGTCGCGCTTGTGCTCGACCAGCCGCTTGGCCTTTTCGAGCACCATTTCCGCCACCTGCACGTGCCGGGCGGCGGGCTCGTCAAAGGTCGAGCTGATGACCTCGCCCTTCACGGTGCGCTGCATGTCCGTGACTTCCTCGGGCCGCTCGTCGATGAGCAGCACGATGAGCGTGATCTCGGGGTGATTGGTGGTCACGGAGTTTGCGATGCATTGCAGCAGCATGGTCTTGCCGGTGCGCGGCGGTGAGACGATGAGGCCGCGCTGGCCTTTGCCAACGGGCGTGAGCAGATCGAGAACGCGCGCCGAGATGTTATCTTTGATCGTCTCGAGGTGGATGCGCTGCTGGGGATACAGAGGCGTGAGGTTGTCAAAGAAGATCTTGTTGCGCGACTCGTCGGGAGGCTCAAAGTTGATGGCCTCAACCTTGATGAGCGCGAAGTAGCGTTCGCCCTCCTTGGGCGGACGGATCTGCCCCGAGATCGTGTCGCCGGTGCGCAGATCGAACTTGCGGATCTGCGAAGGCGAGACATAGATGTCGTCCGGGCCCGGCAGGTAGTTGTAGTCCGGGGCGCGGAGGAATCCGAAACCGTCCGGCAGGCACTCGAGCACGCCCTCGGAGAAGATCAGGCCATTCTTCTCGGTCTGCGCCTGGAGGATCTTGAAGATTAACTCCTGTTTGCGCAGGCCGGTGGCCCCCACCACGGCCAAGTCTTTCGCGACCTGGGTCAGGGTGGTGATGTTCATCTCCTTGAGCTTGCCGATATCGAGGACCTCACCTTCTTTCAGTTCCTCGCTCTTTTCTTCCTGGATTTCTTCGGTCTTAACTTCTTGTTTCTTTGCAGGCATAGCTTTTCTCTCAGAATGGTTGAAGTTTCCGGTCGCAAGACCGCGCCGTTAGTTGTTCGGGTTCCATGGCCAAGTCACTCGCGGAATCGATTGCCAGGCGTGATGGATTACTCGAGTCACCTAAGCGGCGGTACAAGGTGCGGTATGAAGCGTCGTACGTAGTTGCGAAGCTTTGCAAATTTGGTTGTCAGAGGTTGAAAACCTGCGCCCTTTCACGAGACCTGGGGGCCTGTTATCCAATTGCTTGGATGCACCTCTGCTCTGATTAGTTTCAAACCCTCCGTTAACGAGCAATGATCCGTTTGAACGTCTAGTGCCGTTCCAACTTCTGGAGCAAAATTCCAGAGCGACGACCCCCAGGAAGCTTGCCTCTACCTTCAATCGGCGTTTCGTCCCAACAAGTTGGAACGGCACTAGTTGGTCATGGGTTCCCGGCCCAAGTCTTGAGACGGGGATTTTATCCCGGACGGGGTGCCTTCGGCCCCAACCATGATGGGCCGAGGTACGAGCTTGTTCTCGAGCGCAATCTCCAGCACGTCGTCCATACTCTCCGCGAAGCGAATCGTCAGCTCCTGCTGGATGTTCACGGGAATGTCCGTCAAATCCTTCTCGTTGTCGCGGGGCAGAATGACCGTCCGATTGCCCGCCCGGTGCGCCGCGAGGAGCTTCTCCTTCACCCCTCCGATCGGCAGGACCTTGCCGCGCAGGGTGATCTCGCCCGTCATTGCCACGTCCCGCCGCACGGCGATTTTGGTAAGCGCGCTGATGAGCGCCGTCCCCAGCGTGATCCCCGCCGAAGGGCCGTCTTTCGGGATCGCACCTTCCGGGATGTGAATGTGTACATCGAGGTGGCGATAGAAATCGGGGTCCAATCCCAGCAGGGAAGCGCGGGACCGCACGTAGCTCATGGCGGCTTGGGCTGACTCCTGCATCACGTCACCCAGTTTACCGGTCAGCAGCAGTTTGCCTTTCCCTTGCATGAGGGTCGCTTCAATGTTCAGGATCTGCCCGCCTACTTCCGTCCAGGCCAAGCCCGTGGCCAAGCCCACCTCATTCTTCTCTTCGGCCTTTGTGTCCCGGAACTTGATGACTCCCAGGTATTCTTTGACGTCGTCTGGCCCCACCGTGACCTGAAAGTTGCGACCTTCCTTGACCACCTTGCGAGCCACTTTGCGGCTGATGTTGGCGATTTCGCGCTCCAGGTTGCGAACTCCCGCCTCCCGCGTGTAATGGCGGATGATGTGGATAATCCCATCGTCCGTCAGTGTGAGATTTTCCGCCTTCAAGCCGGCAGCCTCACGCTGCTTCTTCACCAGGAAGCGCTTGGCGATTTCAAGTTTCTCCGGCTCCGTATAGCCTTCCAGCCGGAGGATTTCCATGCGGTCCTGGAGCGGCTGGGGGATGGTGTGGACGACATTGGCCGTGGTGATGAAGAACACCTTCGAGAGATCGTATTCAACATCCAGATAGTGGTCCATGAAGGTGTTATTCTGTTCAGGATCAAGGACTTCCAGGAGCGCCGCGGAGGGATCGCCACGGAAATCCATGCTCATCTTGTCCACTTCATCCAGCAGGAAAACAGGGTTTACTGTGCCCGCCTTCTTCATCATCTGGATGATCTGGCCGGGCAGGGCGCCGATGTAGGTACGCCGGTGGCCGCGGATTTCCGCCTCGTCCCGAACGCCACCCAAGGAGAGCCGGACGAACTTACGACCTGTGGCTCTCGCAATTGACCTGCCAAGGGAGGTTTTGCCGACGCCCGGAGGCCCTACGAAACAGAGGATCGACCCGCGGGGATTCTTAACGAGTTGTCGCACGGCCAGGAATTCCAGGATCCGCTCCTTGATCTTCTCCAGCCCGTAGTGGTCTTCTTCCAGCACCTTCTGGGCGCGGGTGATATCGCGGATTTCCTTGGATTTCTTTTTCCAGGGCACGGCCAGCAGCCAGTCGAGGTAATTGCGCGAGACGGTGGACTCCGCCGACATGGGAGGCATCATCTCCAGGCGCTTCAGCTCGGCCGTGGCGTGCTCGAGCGCATCCTTCGTCATGCCCGCGGACTCAATCTTCTTCTTCAGCTCATCGATCTCGTTCTTCTCGTTCCGGCCCAATTCCTTCTGGATGGCCTTGATCTTCTCGTTCAGGTAGTACTCGCGCTGGGCGCGCTCCATCTGTCGCTTGACGCGTCCCTGTATGGTGCGGTCCACGTTCAGTTTTTCGATCTCGATTTCCAGGATGTCGGCCAGGCGCGTCAGGCGGTCCACCGGGTCGAAGATTTCGAGCAGCTCCTGTTTTTCCTCGATACTGACGTTCAGATTGGCGGCGATGGTGTCAGTGAATTTGCCGATTTCATCCACTTTAACTGCCGCGATCATCGTCTCGTAGTTAAGGCTCTGGGAAAGCTTGACGTACTGCTCGAAGAGCGCCGTGGCGCGCTGCACCAGTTGTTCCAGGCTGGGTGTGGTGACGGGGCGGAATTGTCTGGTTTGTACACCGACGCGGAAGTAACCTTCCTCGTTCGAAAGCTTCAGAATTTTCCCGCGCTCCACGCCTTCCACCAGGACCTTGATGTTGCCGTCAGGCAGTTTTAGGCTCTGCACGATATTGGCGACGGTCCCCACCTGATAGATCTCGTTCGGTTTGGGATCGTCCACGGCGGCGTCGTGCTGCGTGGCGAGAAAAATCTTCTTGTCGCCGGCCAGCGCCTCCTCCAGAGCCCGGATGGAGCTCTCGCGGCCCACCACGAAAGGGGTCATCATGTACGGGAAGATGACCACATCGCGAATGGGCATCATGGGCAATGTGCGGGTTTCGTTCTTCTCACGACCGGAAAACATAAGGGAATCCATTAACCTGCCTTCTCGAGGAAGGCGGAACTGAAGTTGATTTCGTGGTTCTTGACCATCTCCTCGGTCACGACGAACTCCCGGATCTTGCGCTGACTGGGGAGGTGATACATCAGGTCCAGCATCAGGTCCTCCAGGATCATGCGCAGCCCGCGAGCGCCCACTTTCCTTTCGAGCGCCTGGGCGGCAATCTTGCGCAGGCTCTCCTCCGTGAAGCGCAATTTGACGTTTTCGAATTCGAAGAGTCTTTGGTATTGACGGATCAGGGCATTCTTGGGTTGCGTTAGGATTTCCACGAGCGCTGCCTGGTCCAAGTCACTGAGCATGCTCACCACCGGCAAGCGGCCCACGAATTCCGGAATCAGTCCGTAGCGGATGAGGTCGGTCGGCTGCACTTGCTCCAGAAGCTCGATATCGCGGCGGCTGGTGGTCGTCGGCACGGTGGGACTCTCGGCGTGGAAACCCATGGCCCTCTTGCCCATGCGGTGTTCGATGACCTTCTCCAGCCCCACGAAAGCCCCGCCGCAAATAAATAGGACATTCGTGGTATCCACAGGTGTGCATTCCTGGTGGGGGTGTTTGCGGCCACCCTGCGGCGGAACGTTCGCCACGGTGCCTTCCAGGATTTTGAGCAGCGCCTGCTGCACACCCTCGCCCGAAACGTCGCGGGTGATGGAGGGGTTCTCGTCCTTCTTGGAAACCTTGTCAATCTCGTCGATGTAGATGATGCCCTGCTGCGCGCGCTGCACGTCGCCGCCGGCATTCTGCAGGAGCTTTAGGATGATGTTTTCGACGTCCTCGCCGACGTATCCCGCTTCCGTCAGCGTGGTGGCGTCCGCGATGGCAAACGGCACTTCCAGCACGCGCGCCAGCGTCTGCGCCAGCAAGGTCTTTCCCGTGCCCGTCGGCCCAATCAGCAGGATGTTGGACTTGGTCAACTCCACATCGCTGCGAATGCGCGTCAGCAGGTTACGCTTGTAGTGGTTGTAAACCGCTACGGCCAGCTTCTTCTTGGCGTTCTCCTGACCCACCACGTACTGGTCGAGGAAGGTTTTGATCTCCGCAGGCCGTGGAAGCTTGGCTTGCGCCGTCGGCAGGCGGTCTCCGCGTTCTTCCTCCAGAATGGTGTTGCACACCGCCACGCACTCCTCGCAGATGTAAGATCGCGGATGCTCACCCGGCGAAGAGATCAATTTCGCCACGGTCTCCTGAGGCTTCTGGCAAAAGGAGCAGCGAAGCACTTCCTCGGAACCCGGGCGTTTCAAAGTCATTTCCGTGCTCTACTTGTGCTTGTAAATGATTTCATCGAGGATGCCATACTCGCGTGCCTGCTGGGCACTCATCCAGAAATCACGTTCCATGTCGCGCTCGATCTTTTCAATCGGCTGGTTGGTGTGCTTGGCCATGATTTCGTTCAGGCTGGCACGGATGCGCAAGATCTCGCGGGCGACGATGTCGATGTCCGTCGCCTGCCCAGAGAGTCCACCGATGGTGGGTTGGTGAATCAAGACGCGTGCGTTGGGGAGACCATAACGTTTGCCGGGTGTGCCGGCTGCGAGTAACACCGCGGCGACGCTGGCCGCCTGGCCGATGCAGATCGTAGCCACGTTAGGGCGGATGAATTGCATGGTGTCGTAAATTGCCATGCCCGCCGTGACCACGCCTCCGGGGGAGTTGATGTACAGGGAAACGTCCTTATCCGGATCCTCGGCTTCCAGAAAGAGCAACTGCGCGGTCACCAGGTTGGCGACGTTGTCGTCAATGGGTGTGCCGATAAAAATGATATTGTCGCGCAGGAGACGAGAGTAAATGTCGTAGGCGCGCTCGCCGCGGTTGGTCTGCTCGACCACCATGGGGATCAGCGTCAGGTTGGGCTGGTTGCTCATGTCCTTATTTCTGCGGACTCCTTGCACCCGGACCGGGAAATTACACGCTTTTCCGAATGATTTTCGCGTTGCGGTATATGAAGTCCAGCGCTTTTTGATTGCGGCGAGTAGACTTCAATATATCCAGCTTCCCGTCGCGTGTCAAGCGCGTCTTCAACTCCGCCGGCGTCAGGTGGCGCTCCTGCGCCATTTCCCGGATGACGTCGTCCACTTCTTCTTCCGCCAACTCGATCTTCTGCGCATCGGCCACTCGGTTCAGGATCAGGGCCGCGCGCACTTCTTTCTCGGCCTCGGGCTTGGCATCCTCGCGGACTTTCCGCCAGTCTACTTGTGTTTCCCGCGGGTCGATCCCCTGAGCGATGAGTTGCGCCAGTGTCCGCTCCATCTTCCGATCCAACTGGGCTTCCACCAGCACTTCGGGCGCCGGAAACTCATGCGCCTCCAAAAGCTTTTCCGCCAGTTTGTGCTTGGCGGCCGCCTCCAGCCGCCGCTCAGCCCGCTCTGTCAGGTCCTGACGCAGCTTCGTGCGCAACTCCTCCAGCGTCGAAAACTCGCTGACCGACTTGGCGAGTTCGTCGTCCGCCGGGGGAACCACTTTCTTTTTGATGCTTTGGACCTCCACCCGGTAACGTAAGGTTTTGCCCGCCAGGGTTTTCTGGGGGTAATCCTGCGGGTAGGTCGCCGCGAATTCCCTGACGTCCCCGGCTCTTACCCCGCGCAGGTTCTCCGTGAAGGCGCCCACGGTGTGCTTGCCCCCCAGGTGCACCACGGCTTCCCGGGCTTCGACGGGCTGGCTCGGGGGGGATTCTGTGTCCCGACCTTGGTAGTTAATCGTGACATGGTCGTCGTCCGCGGCGGGTCGGTCGGAGACCAGTTCGAAGGTGGCAGCGCGGTCGCGCAGCTCCTGGACGGCCTCCTCCACATCCGTGTCGGTGACGGTAGCCAGTTCCTCTTCGACTTCCAGTTCCTTGTACGGCTGCAACTCAAATTCTGGGTAAATCTCGAAAGTGGCTTTGCAGGTGAGCGGCTGCTCGTTCTCAAACTTCAAATCTTCGAACCGCGGCTGGCTCACGATCTCCCACTTCTGCTCCTTCACCGCCGTTTCAAAGAAGCGCGGGAGCAAAGTCTGGACGACCTCACTGCGAATATCGTCACGAAAATGCTGGCGCACCAGCGAGGCCGGGGCGTGGCCGGGACGAAAACCCGGGAGACGCACGCGCTTGGCGAACCGCGCAGCTACCGAATCCGCCTCGCGCTCGACGACGTCCACGGGAATCTCAATAACCAGTTCTTTTTTGCAGGTAGTGGCTTCCACGGCGCCTCAATGGCTGATGAGAAAGGTGAAATGCGGACGGCAGGGTTGGTACTGCGAAAACGAGCCCGCTATGGAAAACCCCGAGTCCCACCTGGAAGGTGCCCGAGCCTCCTCAGACCCGAACAAGCCTAGTATAGCACAGCCCCTTGCCCTGTCAACGGCTGCCGCGGGTGTGTGGTGTCCTAATTTGAGTTTCCCGATTTATTGTTCTGGTTTATAAAATGCCTGGACTGCCTGTCGCAGTTGAGACTCAAGCCTTTTGCGAACACTGTTATGGTCCGGGCAATCCGCTAAGTCATTGACTCCTATTTTCGCAACGATGTTGAGCTTCGGGTCTACCAAGGAGATGCGATGATAGTCGAAGTCCTGATCCGTTAATGTGAACGTCAAATCATTCACCCTGGATTCGTGAAATTGGGTTGCCAGATTTGCCAGCATTTCCCTGACAATTTTCTTTCCAGATTCAACCTGCTCCTCATGTGTTGTCATGCCCTTCGGCCCTCCTTTTATGACTCTAGCCCTGTTAAAGCGTTCTAGTGATCCTTTCAAGGTGTGCCGTATCCACTCGCGGGTGGCGCATACGTGCCGCCGTCTGGCATGTACGTGATCATGGTACCGCGCAGTGGCCGTTCACGGGGCCCCAGTGTGTTCCAGCCCAATTGCAAGACACCGCACGCATCACAAAACGATGTGCCACACCGCGACTGGGTGGGGGTTGCGGCGGATGAAAAAGCCAGGATGTGAGAGGACGAGCCGCAGGGTCACAGGACAACTGTGCGCCTTTATCCACCCGCTGTTGTACGCAGTGTCGTCTCTAGGGTTCATTCTCTCACCAACTGAACCTGATATGTACCCGTATACGTGCATCCACGTTGGGGCTTCTCAGGAGGCATGTCTGTTTCGGTTCCGTTCAGTTGCGTTCCATCGTCAGACTCACGCAGGGACAAGTGAACATTGGTGTTGCACTTCCTCATGAAGCTGGGCCAGATCCTTACGTACCACCCCTCTAGATCCAGGTCGTCGTTCCGCCACATGAACCCAAGCGTCGGAGGAGTTGGACCGTAGGCTTGTAGAATTCCAATGCTGCCCGTAATGACACCGGTTCGCGCCGCCACGATTTTCCCTCGGGAACCATCCGACTCCGCGAATTTCCACTCGCCGCTGATCGAATGCCGAACAGACCACGCACCTGTAACGCTGAATAGTTCGGCTAGGTACTTGTCTGCGTCCGATGTGATTGCCGCAAGGGAATCTTCGTCTGAGTACTTGTCCGCCCGAACGGATAATCGTAACCGTACGACCTGACGTAAACAACGAATTGCCTCCGCTCGGAACTCATTGTCAGATTTTTGCTTCAAGAGCAGCATATCGACCGACGCCAGCAGCATATAGGGGGTGACCGCTTGCGGATCAAGGTTGGCGCAGACGTTAAACTCGTGTCGCGCGCGCTCGTGATCCTTCCGCCGGGCAAAAACCTCTCCAAGGTAAAAGTGAGCTTCAGCGTTCAACTCGTCCGCCGCAAGTGCTGCGGACAAATCCTTCGCCGCTTCGTCGAACATGCCGGCGGCGATGTGCTTCTTCGCTTGATTGAGACCATCGGTCGCGCCTTTCGGGGAAGGCGCGACAGCGGGGGGAGTCGTCACCCGCGCTGAGCGGAGCGCGTTGACGAGTTCGTCGTCGCCTCCGCCGAGGCGGACTTGCTGGAGGTAGTCATCCGTGGGCTCAAAATCGATTCCGCGTTCCTCGACCAGCATGGTGACTCGGTGGCTCGGCACGCCGCCCACCAGTAAGGTGAAAACCTGTACTTGGTTCAGCGGCTTCTTCGCGCTCGCGGGCTCGGGCGGCTTGGCCACGCGCAGCGCCTTAAGAAATGCCTCGCTCGCGCCCGCGGCCTTGAGGCTTTGCATAAAGTCCTCCACCGGGGCGAAATCAATCCCGCGCTGCTCGATGGCCTTTGCGCCGGTCTCATCGCCCAACCCGGACCGCACCAAGCCTTGCACTTGATCTTGTGTGAAGGGCTTTGCCGGGGTGGAGGTCGCTGTTGTTGCGCTGACCTTGAGGTCAGCACGTGCCGACCTCCCGACCATGCTGGGACCGGTTCCGGTCGGCGCTACATTTGCTTGGGCGCGGGAAGGGTTTCGGAAAATTAAACACCCCTCCCTAAAAGATTTTTCCTACCGGCAGGAAAAATCATATTAACCCCTATTGACATACCCCCGGCGCGTGGAGCTAGTCTACAAGGGTGAGCACTGGGTCCGAACGGGGTTCGCGCGTCCCGATCAACACCTTCGGGGCAAGTCCCCATGCATCCCCGCCGGCGTCCCGATGCCCGATCGCGGCGCACGCGCGGCAATGCCCCCGTGTCCTCCGTGGACAGCAAAGCCTTAACACGGAGACCGCAGAGCGCTCCGTGCCCTCCGTGTTGAAGGTTTTAAGACACAGAGAACACGGAGAGGGTAGGCCGCAACGGGGAAGAGTCGAGCCTGCGACAGGTGTGGCGGATTACCAATTTATTGATGAAAATCACACAGGGCGCCCGCACCCAAAGAAATGTTAAGAATGAAGGTTGCTCCCAAGATCTTATTGAAAATAAAGGGGTGTGAAGCGACAGATTGTCATATAGCCAATATGTTTTTGAAAATAAACAGCTTATCTTTCATGCCAATATATTGATGAAAATGGAGGAGATAGGATGAGTTAAGAGCCCCGAAATCACGAAAAAGCCCATCATCTCCTCGCCACGCCAATATCTTACAGAAAATAAACAACTTGCACATGTGAGGCCGATATGAGGCCAATATGTTGATGAAAAGGCAGGGGATAGCCGCAATACTGTCCACTAACCCGGATTTCTCACCACGCGATGCCTTTTTCCCGGCGGTCGGGAGGGTGGCGTCAGGGAGAGCGCGAGTAGATCCGTGCCCACTGACCGCGGCGCTCGAACTCAGCGAGCAGTCGCAGGTGGTAGCGCGCGACCAAATCCTCCGCGGCCATCTGCGGACGATAATCGAAGTAGCGCCCTTGCACTCGCAGCCACTCCGGAAAGCGTGTGACCCAATTTCCGGGCGGCTCCCACTTGCGGGAATAGAGATAGAGCAGGTCGAAAGACTCCGCCGGTACCTCGGCAAAATCCTGCGGCGCCAAACCCTGCACTGGGACGACACGCAGCGGCCTCCGCACGTAGCCGAGAAAGGGCTGCGCAAGTTCGTCCGTCGCCGGCCACGCCGTCAGAATCCGCGGCTGGCCTGGTTGTGCTTCCAAGTAATGCGCCGCTCGCTCGTGCAGCCGGATAAAGTCCGCGTACGCGAGGTTGTCCTCGAATGGAAACGGGTAGGGGGGGTTGATGAACCACGCCCAGACAAAGCAGGCGGCGGCCGCCGTGCAGATGAGACGGGCGGGGAAGCGTGGCAGGCGCATCACGAGGGCCACCGCGACAAGGTAGAACAAGGGCAGGACCGGGAGAAGGTAACGGGGCAGAACCGCTCCGCCCACTACGCTCAGCAGGAGCAGATAGATTGCCACCAGTCCGGCGGCGAGAAGAATAAAGGCTCGCCAGGGAAGCCCCTCCGCTTCGCGGGCAGGATCCAACTTGGCGTGCTTCCGCCCCCACCAGAACCCCAGGAGCACGCCCGTGCTGAGCAGCCAATTGAACCCGCCGAAAAAGAGCTCATAGGCCCGGCGCAGCAGGCACCAGAAGACGCGCGCGGGCGAAAGCGTGGAATACAGGTTGTAGCTCAGGTATTCGCGGTTGCCGACCCAGTAGCCCGTAACCTGGTGGTAGTAAAGCGTCCAGGCCGCCAGCGGCACGAGCGGCGCCGTCAGGGCAAACCAAGTAGTGAGGGAAGGCGGCTGCTCTGTCGTGGACCGGCGCCTCCTCCGCCACGCGTAGAGCCACGCCATGGGCAGCAGGACCACGGCAGTTTCTTTGCTGAGCACGGTCAGCGAAGCCGCCAGCGCGAAAAGTCCAAGCCGATCCCCGAGCAGAAAAAGAACCGCCAGCGTCGTGAAGAGTGCGGCCGCAAGGTCCAGGTGCGCAAGCGTGCTTTGCGTGAAGAAGAGGGGCGAGAGGGCCAGGAGCACAGCGCTCCAGGCGGCGATCTCGCGACTGGCGACACGCCGGCCGAGCATATAAAGAGTCGCAACCGTCGCCGCCGCGATCAGCGTCATCGCGGCGCGTGTGACCGGCGGCGAAAAGCCAAATACCCGCCAGGCCAGCGCCAGATACACCATTACCAACGGTGTGTGGCCCGTCGGCAATGTACTTTTCGGAATCAGCAGCCCGGAGCGATAGAAGTCCAAGGCTGCGGGGATGTAGTACCCCGCTTCGTCCCAGAAATACGGCAGGCGGAGCAGTGATCGGTGCAGAAGCAGCAGCGCGGCGAAGGTCGCGAGGAAAGCCAGAAGCGCCATGGGACGGGAACGCATGCGGGAGCTAATTTACCAGCAGATGCTCAATCCGGAAGCGGGATTTTTCGTGGCTCGATGGGCGCCCCGCACGGACTGGAGCCTGTTATCGGAGGAGGAAGCGCGAAGCAAGTCGAGGTAGCGGCGATTTTACATTGCCGCGGTGGGAGTGGCGGGGTCCCGATCAAATCGGGACAGGTTCCGCCGCCACTGCTTTAGCATCCCGCCCGCCATTAACCCCGATCCCGAGGTCGGATAGCTTCCACTGTGACTGTCCCTGTTTACAGCAGGAGGTTGGACTCAACTTCGGGATCGGGGTAAAGATCGGTGGACGTTCGGCCCCCCATTAAGAGTGGCGGACTTTCAGCCCGGGCGGGCAGCACCCACCATCATGGTTTTCCCGGGGGCTGGGCGGGTTGGATTCATTAGCGCAAAGTCGAGGGCGGCTTTTTTCTTTGCTCGCCTTTTTCTGCCGTTAAGTCTCCGGCTTTCGCTCGCCCGGCGTGTCCGACTGTACGGAGCGTATCGCACCTGAGACCCGGCCCTCTTCAAACTGCAGGTTTTCGCCATTTATTCACCCCAAGGTATAGGCAGCATATTTTCAAGGGCCACATTATATTGGGCTTTGTGGTCGATTTTTCTTGACTTGGCACCTCGCTTTTTGCACTATTGCATGCAGAATACCGGGCAACCTGGCAGGGCTGCTTAGGTGCGTGTTTCCCCTTGTTGGAGAGGGGATCCCTTGGATCGGGCAACCGATCGGGGGAAGCAAGGCTGGTAGTCGGAAGAGATTTCCGGTTTCGCAAATAGAGTGAGCTTCGACCCAATGGCGGAAGGGGCACCGAAAGTTTCGAATCGCGCCGAGCGTTTCCCAATTCGCATGCCTGTCCGCTATCGCGAACCCCGCGGCCGGGTATGGTTCGAAGGGAAGACGGAAAATATCAGCCGCTCCGGAGTTCTGTTTCGAACCGAAAGTGTCTTGAGCCCAAAGACTACGGTCGAGATGAGGCTCGCGCTTCCGATGGTAATCAAGGATGAGGCTCCTTGCGAGATTTTTTGTAAGGGTGTAGTGGTACGTACGGAGCAAAGTAACATTAGGGGTAGTCCGCCAGCCCTTGCTGTGACCATACAACATTACCGGTTTGCGCGGGGACGGCAAGTGAACTGAGGTCCTGTTCGCGAGAAGTTGTGTGTGAAAACTATGGCCAGCCCGCAGAAGTATCCCAACGGTCAAACACCCTCCGAGGGTACTGCGCGAGCGGTCGGTGCCATTTCCGACGGCATTTTGCATGCTGCTGGCAGAGTGGATCCTGCGAGCGAGAGGAGGAGCCCTGTGACGCATGAGAAACAATCTGCTGTCGGAGCAGGCGGGAAGGACTTTGGTCTTACCCCACGCGAAAGGCAAGTCATCGTGTTTGTCGTCGCTGGATATACGAAGAAGGCTGTCGCCCAGAAACTTGGCGTCAGCACGCAGGCTATCAAGCATCACATCGCCAATATCTTTGACAAGCTGGCGGTCTCGAACCGATTGCAGCTATTGCTTTTCGCGCTGCATCATCGGCTGATCGACGACGTCCAGGGGTTTCCCCAGTCTCACCGAACGCCCCATGAGGTGAAGCGTCCATGTGTGAGGTCGAGACCGCCGTAAGTGGCTAGATTCGGAAAGGGCTTACGAGCCTATGACGGGAGATCAAGATCATGGCGCTGGGAAACGCTTCCGTTAGGGCTCGCGGGACAGGTTGTAAGGTAAGGGTCTCCGGGGCGTGACACAGATCTCGCTTTCCGAAATCCCCGACCTCCGATGGTTCGCGGCTTGCGGGCGACTTCAACCCCCTCGCGGTCGCCGGGCTGCAACATCGGCCCGTAGTTACCCGTATCAGACGTACCCTCAGATCGTGCCTTGTGCCCGCGCCCAGTTGGTCACGTTTCCTGCGACGACATTTCAAGACCCCATTCTTCGCCTGCAAGGCGTGGGGTTCCCACCATCCCCGATGGAGACACTGATTTCAAGGGTTCCGGGAGTTGGGATGGGGGTCTGATCGACCGAACTCTCTTCCCGCTCGATTCCCGCCCCCTTCAACTTCAGGAGCCTGGACAAATAGAATCCCGCGATCATCAGGATGAGTGAGCCAAAGGTCGTCGGAACATAGTATCGCAGATCGCCGAATTTCCCTTCCAAGAAGAAGCTGACTTGAGTCAATACGAACACGAAGCCGGACAATGCCAGGATGGCAATGGGGCCCACTTTTTCCAAAAGTCGGTCCGGGGAAGACGGACGCAGTCTCTCCATTACTTTTTGCCTGGCCCGTTCCGCCTTGTGAAAGTCGCGATCATGCTCGAGACAGCGATCGAAGTCCTGGAGGGCCTGGTGAAGAAGCCTTTCCCTCCTTGGCTGCTTGGAGGCCCCATAGACTTTCACCTTGGCGTACCCCGTCGAATAGTACACCGCCGCCCATTCCTTTCGCTTCAATCTCTTCGAGGCTGAGGACGGGATCGCCTTGCCGATCTGTATGGCGCGAGTGAAGTGATGCACCGCTTCTTCGTAGAGATCTTGGTCACCACTTTCGGCCAGAGTTGCGTAAACCTGCCCGAGTCCTATTTCCGATTCGACGTGGTCCACGGTGATGCCGAGTATCTTTTTGTACTCGATTTCGGCCTTGTCAGGGAATTGCGCCTTGAGATAAGCCTCTGCCAGACTGCTCCTGGCCGCGAGGTCGTCGGGGTCACGACGCAACGCCTCACGGAAGCATTCGATGGCTTTTCTAAAGTTCTCTTTCCGTGCGTACAGAACCCCTAGACTTTTGTAAGCATCGACTGATTCCTTGTCTTTATCAAGGGCCTTGAGCAGGTGTTTTTCGGCCTCGTTGTATTCCTCCATGCGGAGGTATAGCTGACCCAATTGGAGGAAGGTGGAGGCATCGTCGGTCTTGCTCTCTTCCTTCCTTAACATCCGCTCAGCTTTCCTATAGGTCTCCCGAGCCCTAGCGTGGGCGATAGTCCTTCCCTCTCGATCCGGTTTTCCCTCCGGGAGAACGAGCTCGTCCTCTTGCTCCAAATAAAGGTCGACGAGGTCGCTGAGGATGCCAGGATGATGGGGGTCCAACCCTAGCCCTTGCCGATAAACCTCCTCGGTATTCGGCTCCCCCAGTTTCTTCAGCACGCTGCCGAAATAGCGGAAATAGTCAGCGTCGCCGTCCTCTTTTGCCTTCAGCACGCCGCGCTTGTAAGCTTGGGCGGCCCTTTCCCACTCTGACCATGCTTCCCGAAACCTCCCCTGGCTTCCCAAGTAGTAGGCAATGTTTTGATAAGAATAGGCATGGTCACGGTCCAGTCGTATCGCCTCCCGATACTTCTCGATGCCTTCCTCGAAGCGGTTTTGGTCGGCAAGGGCGTTGCCCCAGGAGTAGTATCGGTCCGCAAGCGGGGGTTTTCTCGCGGGGTCGATGAGGATGGCCTGCTCGAATTTTCCGCTGGCTTCCAGGTCCCGGGTCAAGCTCAGCAGGGTTGTGCCCCAAGCGAGGTATGCATCCACCCCATTCGGATCGGCGTTCGTAGCTTTTTCGTATTGGGGAATGGCCTCCTCGTGCCTCTTTTGTTTGGCCAAGGCAAGGCCCCAGTTGTGGTAGGCCCGGGCGTAGTCGGGATCAATCTGTGTGGCTTTCCGGTACTGCTCGATGGCCTCGTCGTACATCTTCTGTTCCGCCAGGGCAAGGCCCCAGTTGTGGTAGGCCCGAGCGTAGTTAGGGTCAATCTGCGTGGCTTTCCGGTACTGCTCGATGGCCTCGTCGTACATCTTCTCTTTCGCCAGGGCGAGGCCGCAGTGGTGGTAGGCAGGGACGTAGTTGGGATCAATCTGCGTGGCTTTCCGGCACTGCTCGATGGCCTCGTCGTACTTCTTCTGTTCCGCCAGGGCGAGGCCGCAGTGGTAGTAGGCAGGGACGTAGTTGGGATCAATCTGCGTGGCTTGCCGATACTGTTCGATGGCCTCGTCGTACCTGTTCTGTCCCGCCAGGGCAAGGCCCCAGTTGTGGTAGGCATGGACGTAGTTCGGATCAATCTGCGTGGCAAACCGGTACTGTTCGGTGGCCTCGTCGTACTTCTTCTGTCCCGCCAGGGCAAGGCCCCAGTTGTAGTAGGCATGAGCGTAGTTGGGATCAATTTGCGTGGCTTTCCGGTACTGCTCGATGGCCTCGTCGTACTTCTTCTGTTCTGCCAGGGCAAGACCCCAGTTATCGTAAGCATGGACGTAGTTGGGATCTATCTGCGTGGCTTTTCGGTACTGCTCGATGGCCTCGTCGTACTTCTTTTGTTCCGCCAGGGCAAGGCCCCAGTTGTAGTAGGCATGGACGTAGTTGGGATCTATCTGCGTGGCCTTCCGGTACTGCTCGATGGACTCGTCGTACCTCTCCTGTTCCGCCAGGGCCGCGCCCCAGTTGTTGTAAGCCCGAGCGTAGCTGGGATCAATCTGCGTGGCTTTCCAGTACTGCTCGATGGCTTCGTCGTACTTCTTCTGTTCCGCCAGGGCCAGGCCCCAGTTGTGGTAGGCCAGGGCGTACTTGGGATCAATCAGTGTGGCTTTCCGGTACTGCTCGATGGCCTCGTCGTACTTCTCCTGTTCCGCCAGGGCAAGGCCCCAGCTGTGGTAGGCCAGGGCGTAGTTGGGATCAATCAGTGTGGCTTTCCGGTACTGCTCGATGGCCTCGTCGTACTTCTTCTGTCCCGCCAGGGCCGCGCCCCAGTTGGAATAGGCCAGGGCGTAGTTGGGATCAATCTGGGTGGCACTCCGGTACTGCTCGATGGCCTCGTCGTACTTTTCCTGTTGCGCCAGGGCCAGGCCCCGGTTGTGGTAAGCCAGGGCGTAGTTGGGATCAATCTGCGTGGCTCTCCAGTACTGCTCGGCGGCCTCGTCGTACCTCTCCTGTTGCGCCAGGGCCGCGCCCCAGTTGTGGTACGCGCGAGCGTAGTTGGGATCAATCTGCGCGGCTTTTCGGTACTGCCCGATGGCCTCGTCGTACCTCTTCAGCTCCGCCAGGGCCAAGCCCCAGTTGTTGTAAGCCCGAGCGTACTTGGGATCAATCTGTGTGGCCTTCCGGTACTGCTCGATGGCCTCGTCGTACTTCTTCTGTTCCGCCAAGGCAAGACCCCAACTGTTGTAAGCATGGACGTAGTTGGGATCAATCTGCGTGGTATTCCGGTATTGCTCGGTGGCCTCGTCGTACTTCTTCTGTCCCGCCAGGGCCAGCCCCCAGTTGTAGCAGGCATGGATGTAGTTGGGATCGATCTGCGTGGCTCTCCGGTACTGCTGGGTGGCCTCGTCGTACCTTTTCAGTTCCGCCAGGGCCAGGCCCCAGTTGTTGTAAGCCCGCGCGTAGTTGGGGTCAATCTGGGTGGCTCTCCGGTACTGCTCGGTGGCGTCCTCGTACCTTTTTTGTCCCGCCAGGGCCGCGCCCCAGTTGTTGTAAGCCCGCGCGTAGTTGGGATCAATCTGCGTGGCTTGCCGGTACTGTTCGATGGCCTCGTCGAACTTCTTCTGCCCCGCCAAGGCCGCGCCCCAGTTGTGGTAGGCCTCGGCGTACTTGGGCTCTCTCCCCGCCATCCTCTGGAATTCCCCCGTGGCCTTCTCCCTCTCCTCCTGGGGGAGTTCGTTCAGCGTGTTGACCCATCGGTCGTAGGAAGCGGAGTTGGGATCGCTCTCTATGGCCTTTAAGATTTCGTTCGCCTCGTCGTACTTGTTGAAGTTTGGCATCGCTCGATCCTTCCCAGGAGTCCAAGTCTCGGCTTGCTGTTCTGCGTCCCGGCGTCGATCCTTTCCGAGGGAGTCAGCAGGGCGAAAAGGCTAGGTTGTGCACTCTGCCCACGTGCGCGACGCCCCCACAACATCGTGTAGGATGTAGCACGACGCTTTACCCACCCGAGTTTAAAAAAGGGCGCTATTTATATACCACACTAGCGCCGTAAGTCTCTAGAGTTAAAGAGGACAGGAAGTACGCCTCGTCCAGCTCCTCGCCCGCCCACAGTGGCTTATGTGTTGTGCTGGAAGGACTTAGATTCCAGAACGGTTCAGCCATTCCAACCGCTCGTGCCACAAGGTCAGGTTTCCGCACGGCAACGTTGCCCGCCAACGAAATAAGGTCTCTCCGAAACAGTCAGGGCAGCGCCCCCGAGATGCCGACTTTACAGGCCGAATCCTCGAACCCCGGTGGCCTGCGGAGGGAATGTGTCAACTCAGGTGTCAATTGTTCTCGGTAAATTCCACCGAGAGGGAATGAACCCCGCCTGACTCGTCGATGGCAAGGATGCTCCGAGCGCGGATGAAGATGCAACAGCGTGCGGCGTCGTCGTAGGTGGGCGCCCTCACAAGGGCTCCCGTTTTCCAGATCCTACACCGTTGAGCGTGTGCTCCCAGGCAGGATCACCACGCCCCTCTGCCCTAGCATGGTCGAAAGCTTCGGGGTCGTTCACAATCGCCGATTGCTCGGGGACGCATCCGGACTGATGCGAGAGTCTGCAGTACAGATTCGCAAACCAGCCGGCGGAGCATTTGCACGAGCGATGGGATATCGACAGGTATCCTGTGTGCGGCGTAGGTGCCTTAGCGTATACTTTTCCGGGTTTCTTCACGCTTGGCCCCGTACTCGTAACATTGCAGTGCGCGATGCTCCTCCAACCTGGAAGTTGCCCCGGCCTTCAATGCCGTGTACGATTAAGCGTAAACTATCCGCGCGTGCGACCTTGAGTCACTGGCACAATGATGCGGGCTCCACAAATCGCTTTTGGGGGTCGACTCTCAGGGGAATGATGCGGTCCTTACCCAGCCACTTCAAACTGCGCTCCCGTCGCGGCCCGGTTCCGATATTCATCTTACTTCTCGCCGTCATTCCCGTTGCGCCTGTCCACGCGGAACAGTGGCAAAAGCTCAACGTACAGGGTTACGTCAACGATTTTGCCGGCGTGCTCAACGCGACGACTGTGGAGGGACTTACTCGGCTGAGTACGGAGGTCGATCAAAAAGCCAAGGCCCAGATCGCGGTGGTCACTATTAAGACTCTGGAAGGTGACACGGTGGAAGACTTCGCCAATCACCTTTTTCAGAAGTGGGGCGTGGGGTACAAGGGGACGGACCGTGGCGTGATGGTCCTGCTTGCCACTGATGATCACAAGTACTGGACCGAGGTCGGCTACGGCCTCGAACCCATCCTTCCTGACGGCAAGGTGGGCGGTTTCGGACGCAGCATGGTTCCGTTGTTGCGCCAGGGCAACTACAACGGCGCCGTCGTGCAAATGGTGAGCCAGATCGCGGAGGTGATCGCGCAGGACAGCCACGTTTCCCTGGATAGCCTGGCCGACTTCCATGCGGGCGCTCCTGCTGCCCGCGATGGCGAGGGGCAGGAATTACACCTGACCGTCGGACAGATCATTTTTCTTCTCATTATCTTCCTCGTCGGGGCGCCCATCTTACTCAGGTTCCTAGGTCCATTCTTGCTGATATCGCTCTTGTCCGGAGGCGGAGGACGCGGAAGGGGCGGCTGGGGTGGAGGTGGTTTTGGGGGAGGTGGCGGAGGCTTCGGGGGTTTTGGGGGAGGTTCCTCGGGTGGGGGTGGAGCCGGCGGAGGCTGGTAACAAATCACCTCACAGAGAGACACTCCGGGAGCGAGAACCATGAGAGCAGAGCAAAACCTGACAGACCTGGTAACCAGATTGAAGAATGCCGCGGGAAGCAACCTGCTGTCCGTAATACTTTACGGTTCCGCGGCAACGGAGGAGTTCCACCCGGGGCATTCCGACTTAAATGTCCTCTGCATCATGCAGAGTCTTGGCAGGGACGATTTGCGCAAGTTGCACGCTGCTTCGGCCTGGTGGGCCAAGAAGGGACACCCCGCGCCGCTATTCTTCACCCTCAACGAGCTTCACCATTCCGCCGATGTTTTCGCAATCGAACTGATGGACATTAAAGCGGCTCACCGGGTTCTTCACGGCGAAGATGTAATCGCCTCGCTCCACGTTCCGATGGATCTTCACCGCCTGCAGGTGGAAAGGGAGTTGCGGAACAATACGTTGCGCTTGCGGCAGCACTACATGATGCATCCCGCTGACTCCCGGAAGACCCTGGAACTGATGACGTCATCCATTTCAACGTTTGCCGCGCTGCTCCGGCATGCCTTGATGGCTCTGGGGGAGGATCCACCGCCAACCAAGAGGAGTACGATGGACCGCATGGGGTCCGTGCTGGGATTTGATCCCTCTCCCTTTCACACGATCTTCGAGATTCGTGAAGGGCACAAGCGTGAACGTGATGTGGATGTCCAAGCAACATTCGACGCATACCTGGACAGGGTCGTCAAGATCACGGAAGAGATTGATCGCCGGCTGGCAGCTCCACCGGCAAATGAATAAAGAGCCAATTCTGGCGGGGGTCTTAGGGCTCTGGCTCCTGAATATAGAGGAGGAAGGTCATGAAGATACTGCTGGCTGTGGTGGGATTACTGGTGCTGATTGCCCTCATCATTGGAGGATCTTACGTCAGCAGCCGAAACGAAATGGTCCGCAAAAATGAAGCCATCAAACAAGCATGGTCGCAGGTAGATGTGGTGCTGCAACGGCGTGCCGACCTGATTCCGAACCTCGTGGCAACCGTGAAAGGTTATGCGCAGCAGGAGCAGAAAGTGTTCGGAGACATCGCCAATGCCCGCGCCGGCTTGCTGAATGCCCGGACACCGGCAGACAAGATCGCCGCGAATGGCCAATTGGATGGCGCCCTGGGAAGGCTGCTGGCAATCGTCGAGAACTATCCTAATCTCAAATCTAATCAGAACTTCCTGGCCCTGCAGGACGAGCTGGCCGGAACCGAAAACCGCATTGCCGTCGAACGCCGCCGGTACAACGAGGCCATCCAGGATTACAACACCTTCATCGGCCTTTTCCCCAATAGCATCTTTGCCGGGTGGGCTGGATTCCAACGCAATAATGATTACTTTGCTGCTTCAGAGGCTGCGCGCCAAACCCCCAAGGTGGATTTCAGCACGCCTAAGCAGTGATCCACGGCGGCCCCAAAGAAAAAGCTGGCCGTCTCCTTCCACGTCTTGGCGGGGAAGGCTCTTTTTCAGGCGACTTGAAATAGTCGGCGAGAGTATTTCCCATGCGCCTTCTCACCGAGAGGCGGGGAGGCGCAGAGATTTGAGGATAACGGGGATTTTTTCCCCGTCTCGGTACCTTTGCGTTGAAGGGGACGCTCGGACTCTTCAATGAGTACCGGGTGGCCTATCAACCGCCATCCTGCGCAGCCGCTCCGATCCGATAGGCCCCATAACCCTTGCGGCGAACCGTGCAGAAGCGCGTAGGGCGGTGAATCCGCACGCTACGTGCGAGGTGGCGGGATCTGGAAACCGGCTCACGGACCTGTCGTTCGCAAATAATCCATACCCTAGCGCTAGCACGGATAGTCGAGCCTTCGGAGACTCAACAATTCAAGCCTTCTGGCAGATCTCCAAAGTATGCCATCCTCTGATTCATGCGAAAACGCGATTGCCTCTCACACCTGTAATGGGCTGTCGCCGCTCTACTGCAGGACGTATCGTCGCGCACCCGGAAGCCATTACTTCCAGATGCGCCGTTATGATCGGCATAGGAGCGGCGGTCACTCGGCTGTATGGTCGCTAGCCTTGATCGGAAATGCCTCGGCCCGAACGAGTGGCATCTGGAACCGGCAGGATGCTGGCGGGCCGAGGCGTTTTCGATAAGGAGACTCATGCTTATCCGGTTGTTTCAGCAAGCCCCAATTAGTAGTATATGGGCATGCCGCGCCCAGCGTTTCCGAAAACCTTGCGCGAGTTTCAGTCGATGTTCGCTACCGAAGAGGCTTGCCAGAAGTA
>Ga0208192_1000075_pt1 | contig 109127 bp, 88 predicted proteins | sample June2015DPH_13_1_2_FD_184711 | JGI IMG/M metagenome (GOLD analysis project Ga0208192, IMG submission 184711) | Peatland microbial communities from SPRUCE experiment site at the Marcell Experimental Forest, Minnesota, USA - June2015DPH_13_150... | ecosystem: Environmental > Terrestrial > Soil >... | reverse complement strand
CCGCTGTTTATCGGGTTTCACCTTGCCTCCTTGTTTATAGATTGAACAAGTAATTTTCCGCGATTTTCGCTCATTCTAGTAAACCACTACATATAGTGGTTTGCTTAAACAACCGGATAAGCATTAGCCGCCTAATATCTTCAAAGAGGCAAGGCGTACTAGTTGCGACCGCCGACCCAGCTCAAAGAAGACGCTTCCGCGCTCACCTTGGGCATCTCCGACGCGCGTCGCTGAGAGGTCTGGTGGCGACCACGCAGAGGTTGTGGCCGAAGGGCCTTTGATGGCTGGGCTTAAGACTCCACAATTGCCGCCGCCTTTGCGCCTCTGCCGTCAGCCGTGGAAAGGCTGAGAGTGCGTCTTTGACTGCGCGCTTTACCATGCCCACGACCGGGTCTTTACCGACTGAATTGGCCGCGAGGCGGTTCCCACGTGTCCAAACGCCGACCATGCTCAGTCCTGCCAGCTTCAGGGCGTGGATGATGGTTCCTTCGTCAAAGAACGTCAAGTGCTCAAAGCTCTTCGTAAAGCCCACCCATTCGTTTCTGTATTTATGTGGGCAGCGGCCGTTGGGAGTCGTTAAGAGAAGCCACCCACCCGGCTTCAGGACTCGGTGTATCTCCCGTAACCAACTGACGGGGTCGGTCAGGTGCTCGAGCACCTCCAGTGCTGTAACCACGTCAAACTCTTCATCGTCAAAGTTTGCGTCTTCGAGCCGCCCTTCCTCCACGTCGAGGTGGAACAACTTGCGAGCCTGCGCCGCCATGTATGCGGAGATTTCTATGCCACGAACCGTGTAACCCCGCTGGCGGGCAATCTGGAGCAGAGTCCCACACCCACATCCCACATCTAGAAGGAGCTTCCCAACTAGGGAGATGTGCCTCTTGAGCACATCCATGGCCAGGAAGCCAGAGTGCGCACCATTCTCCATGGCTGCGAGGTCGGTACCCAAGTAGTCATGATAAGCTGAACCGTGGCCAGCCTGCGTGAAGTAACTCTGGTCGTAAAGGCCCGCAATGGAAGACTCAGTGGGTCTAGGGTTAAGGTACAGCAAGCCACAGTCTACGCAGCGAACCACTTTGCCGTTGTCCGCGCGGACGAAAGCTGGTTTCCAGGAGAACGAGCCGCAAAGCGGACAAGGAACCACTTCAAGTCCGGCTGAACCGTCGTTTAAGACTGTTGTATGTATATGCGCCAAGGGAGTAACCGCAACAGTGCGGATCGCTCCTTCTCGCTAAGAAGGTGTTTCCACTCCACGACAAGCAGGGAGCTTAGTACCACCAAGGTCAGGAGGTGGTAAATGGGTCCGCGTAAATAAAAGAAGGCGGTTGCACCGACACCGAACACCGCAAGGCTCGCTCCTACCAGACGACCGAGCTTCCCATAGGCTACATCGAGGGCTATGCTTGAGTAAAACCCCACAGCTACTGTGAACAGGAAGTATGAGACCACATAAGTTAAGGCGATTCCGGCGGCTCCCCATCTGGGAATTGAGAAGGTTCCCAAAGGGAGAAAAACTGCAAGCCAGAAGAGGTTTAGCAGGAATCCGTTCCACATCCTGCCTGATCCGGCGATCGCTGACCCGATCACACTATTGATGACCATCAACAGCGCTGCAATGCTCATCAGGAGGACAAGCGTTGTGGCGCCCTCATATCGGGTCCCAAAAAGCAACGTTATTGCGGGAGATGCGAACAGGGCGCATCCGACTGCCAGGGGTAGAGTCAGGACCCAAACTAGACGAAGGTTTGTACTCACCAGCCCGCTAAACTCGCTAGAATTGTCGCGAGCGTGAACCTCGGACATGAAACTCACCGCCGGGATCGACAGGTTCGACGGCACCAGCATGATGAGCTGGGCAAGGGCAAAGGCTACGCCGAATAATCCCACTTGCTCAAAGCCCGCATGACGGGCCAGCAGCGTATTGGCCCACCAATACGCTGGAGAGACAAGCAGGCCGGCGAGCAAGGCCGGAAGACCAAAGTTAAAGATCTCTTTCAAGATTGACGCGCTGAAGGCGGGCCGCACCGCGCCTGGAAACCTTGTGTGAATCATCTTCAGGGCTGGCACGGTGAGCAGGACAAGTCCGAAAAAGCTGGCCAGTACCTGGCCCAGCAGCGCGCCATAGAGGCCCAGCAGCCAGACGCCCAGCCACCCCAACCCGAGGAACGCTGCACCACGGACAATCATCGCAAAGCTGTATGCCTTGAAGTCCTGTAGCCCGGCGACGGCGCTCGAGGCCAGGTTGAACAGACTCAGCGCCAGAACCAAAAGAGCGGAAAACTGAAAGACGTGGGTTAGGGACGCGTCATGATAGATGGCCGTAGCGATCCACCCGGAAAGGAAATAGAACCCTGCGCAAAAACCCGCAAGCGCTCCGGAGACCAGGATCACCGTATCGGCCAGAATCGCGCCGCCGCGGCGTGGGTCTTTAAGGGCGTATTCGGGCAAGAACTTTTGAAGTGCAGCATTCTGCCCCAGATTTGAGACTCCCGCCACGATCCCGACCAGGGAAAGAACGAGGGCATAAAGCCCGTACTCCTTAGGTCCCAGGTAGCGCGCCAGAATGATGGGCGCGAAGCCTAGCAGCATGCGGCTGACGACGCCACCGATCCCGGTCTGAACCGCCGCTCTCACGTATCGGGGGCCGACGTCACTTTGCCGATCAGTTATCGTCAGTGTGCAGGCATCTGCCATTGGGTTCGGTTTTGCGCGTTACGACAGCCCCTCTCAAGATCGGGAGGGCTTGACCCATATCGCTGTGTCCGTGACTCCATTACTCGTCCATATTTGTCGCCAGGCTTTCACCCTATCACTAAAGTCTGCCCACAGTGGCGACGCTGGTCCATCCTCCTCCCGTCGAGACTCTGGCGATACTGAACGGGACGGTAAGTACCAGTTGATGTTGTCGATGAGCAGCAGGCCTCCCGGTCTCAAGTATTCAATTGCCGAAAGCGCGCAATGGTCGCGGTAGAGAGCGTCAACGATAATCAGGTCAAACGGGCCGGCGACTTCCGCGACGAAGGACACATAGGCCCTCACCTCGTCCAGGCCTGCATTGGGAGAAAAGAATTTCAGATCAACGTTGCGCAAACCCTCTCGCTCCACAATTGACCGCAGCTTGGTAAACCATTCCATGTTGCTCTCAACACTCGCAATCGAATGAACGCGCCGCGCGATCCAGAGCGTGCTTCGACCTGCTCCCCATTCAAAGACATCATCACTCGGTCTTAGCCACAGATCTAGGAACCTAACGGCTGCCGGTGTAAGCCACGGCCAGTCGCGGTGAAGACGATTCGAAACGATATTTCGTGACCGGTTGTATACGTACCGCGCCGTCCAGTGGTTGAGGGTTCTCATCTCTTCGCGCTTCCACACAGAGCGAGAAGAACCGCGAACCACGCGGCGTTGGCGGGGATGTGGAGGTTGAAGTCCGCGAGGCTATGGACGAGCAGGCCGCAGCAGCCGAGCGCGGCGCCGAACTGAATCCACCCGGCGCGATGCTTGAGCCGTTCGCGTAAATTCCCGAAGGCCAGCCAGAAGAACAACCCGAGCGCGAACAAGATCAGCGCTCCGCCGGCAGCGCCCGTTTCAGCGAGCGCCTCAGCATAGTCGTTGTGTGCGTGGTCCCAGGTGAGGTCGCCGGGAAGAGTCTGGTACCGGGGGAAGACCGTCTCAAAGCTGCCCAGGCCGGCGCCTACCCAGGGATGATCGCGAAGAATCCGAAGAGAGTCTCGACTCGCCACCCAGCGCTCGGCCAGGCCTACCTCGGGCGAATGTGTGATGTCCACCACGGTCTCGAGCCGCTCCAAGCTTTGGCGCGGCGCCATCCAAACGAACAGTAGTGCGGCGGCGATGAGGGCAGAACTCCCCAGCACGGCGGTGATTTTGCGCGCCCTCGCCGGCCCGCGCAGGAAGATAAGGACCGCCGCCAGCAGGACCTCAACAGCCAGGGAGATCAGGCCTCCGCGCGAACCCGAGAGGAGCACGGACACGACCGGGATCAACACTACGCAGCCAAGAAAAACGGCCAGGGCGGTGGTCGAAGATTCCCGCCCCGCCCTGCTTGCGCCTGGCTGCCGGTAGGCAGGGCCGGCAAGCCGCGCAGGCAGGTTCTGCGGAACCTGTCCCGATGCTTCATATTGGGATGACACGGCGTGGGAAGGGGGTAGCGACGGGGGTTTGCGAAACGCTGTCAGGACGCTGGCAACCATTATGGGGATCAACATCTCCATTAAACCCGCGTAATGGTTGTGGTTGACATAGGGCCCAAAAGTCCAACCGGGGCTCTGCACCGTCCAGTAGATCAACCCGTGGCTCGAGAAGAACTGGAAGATGGCGAAAAGCGCCAGCAGGAATGAATACACGACGATCGTCCAACGCAGGGGGGAAGCGGGGGGACCGCCGACCCCTTCACCCACCTGCCGCAGCGGGTCCACCCTTTCCCCCAAGGCGGCGAGGGTTGAGCGTGCGGGGGCCGGTGCGCCGAAAAGCTGCGCGGCCATGAAGAAGAGAATAAGGTCTGCGGCGAGTTTGAGCAGCGATTCCCGTGTGGCGATAGGATCCATCGTGAGGTGACCAAAGAATTGGATCATTCCCAGGATAAAGAGGAGCCCGGCGGGCACGTAGAGCGGGGACCAAACAATTCTCATCGCCCCTTGTTGCACGCTGCTTATTGACCACAACAAGAGCAGAAGAAACGCCAGGGCAGTGAGCGTCCCCCAGGCCCATTCTTGGACGGCGCCAAAAGGCAGCGGCGCAACGAACAGTGTCGCTACCAGCAAAGCGCGAGTGAGGGCAAACAAACGCGGCGGCGACTTGGTCCTCTGGGCGCTTCCTTCCCAGGAAAAAGGGGTTTTGGCATCAAGGGCGGCTGATGATGGCATGGCTGTGGCGTGCTGCAACCGAGGTCGTCAAGTGTCAATCGACAAACATCGAGAGTTCGTCGAATGGGGAGCGGGGAACGATCTTACTCACCGTTTGACTTCTCCCCAAGCGCGTACCGAAACGCGATCCACCCAGAAGCTTCCCGATATCTCCATGGGGAAAGTTCGGCTGGGGGGGCGCCACACGGAGAGGCGCACGGCCTGGGTCTCGGCGCCCGTAGAGAATTTCAAGTTGACCAGGTGCCAGGGAGTGGTGCCCACCGTTGTGGCCGTCGAGGCATTCCAGCAGCCTGGGCAGGCCGTATCCATCACGCGCAAGCACGGCCCGCTGTCGGAGGTGATATCCCTGCTGCGGACGTAAGCCGTGAGCGTGTAAGCCTTGTTAGCGGCCACGGGAAGGATCTGGTAGACCGGCTCGAATTCATCGTTTTGGCTGACCGGGAAATCGACGTGCAGGCAACGCGCCCCTTGGTAGGCTGAAGAGTCGGCGAAATCAACGGAAACATAGGGCGACGGGGGTGAGCGCCAATCGAATCCCGCGTCCAAGGGCGGTTGTTCAAAGCTGCCGTTGAACACCAAATTGCCCTCCTCGCTGTCCGCAGGTTTTGCGATGACGCCCCGCTGCTCGAGCTGCACCCAAACCGCCTGAGCTTCCTGGTACCGCCCGTGACTCAATAAGCGCTCGAGGTAGGGCCGTACAGCCACAAAAGGGAACGGGGAACCCCGGCTGACTGTCTGGGTCCAAGCCTGATGCGCAGTGTCGAAGTCGTTGTTCGCGCTCAGGAAGTCCGCAAAGGCCAACGCCAGTCTGGGATCTTTCCCCCCGCCCACAACACTTTCGAGAATCATCTTCGGGTCGCCATAGGCGCGCAGGGTAAGATTGAAGGTTGGTGTCGCGTAGTCGGGGCCCAGCTCGAGCAGGCGGTGGAAGCAGGGCAAAGCCGCCTCCGGCCGGTCAGTGCGCAAATAGTGGTTGCCAGCAACCCACCAAACCAGGGGCGCCATAGGGGAAAGAACGAGCGCGCGCTGAAGCGCTTGGTCTGCGCAAGCGTTGTCACGGACGGATTCACACGCGGAGGCGAGGCTCAGCCAGTAGTCGAATTTGTTGGGATTCAACGCCGTGGCTCGACGCGCCTGCGCAACGCCCTCGGCGAGGTTTGACAGCCCCAGCGAATCGCCATAAAGCTGGCTAAGCCGATCATGAAGCGCCGGGTTATCGAGATCTAGGGCAAGCCCCCTCTGGACCTCAGAAACCTCGGTCGATTTCCCCAACGCTGTGACCGCCGCAATCTTTAGTGCCTCCGCGCTGCCGGCCAACGTCACCAGCGCCGCCAGGGAAAGAAATAATCCTGAACGCCGGCGAGACTTCAGCGAGAAATCAATGTAGTCTGCAGAAAGAAGGCGCATGGGGAGGGAGTCAGGAGTTAGGATTCAGGACTCCAGACTGCGCCGTTCGGTCGCACACCAGAGGGAAAGCCGGCTGGTTGTGGGTTTTTCCTTCGTCATCCCAGCGCAACCTGCCAGCGCTTGCCTGCGGCACGCAGGGCGGGAATCCAGAAGGCAAACACCCTGTCACGTCCGCAACTGCCCTAGCGGCGAGGTTATGAACTGGCCGCGGCTGCTTCCGCCGTTCACTCTTTATCACCCGAGTGATAGTGATAGTAGTAATGAGTATTATAACCGTAATATCCGTCGTGGCGCACGTCCACTTTATTGAGGACGATGCCCAGAACGTTTGCCCCGACGTTTTGCAGAATCTTGCGAGCACGAGTTACGGCTCCTCGCACGGTCGCGCCACTCTCTATGACAAAAACCACCCCGTCCACGAAGGTTGAGAGGACCATCGCATCCGCGACGGGAAGCACGGGTGGGGAATCAATCACCAGGAACTTGAACTGCTTGCGTAATTCTCGAAGCATGGATTCCATGGCAGAGGAGGAAAGCAGTTGCGCCGGATTGGGAGGCTTGGGGCCGGTGGGGAGTGCCCAAAGAGTGGGTACGGGAGGAAACTGTCTCAGCGCCTCCTCGATGCTGTGCGCTCCGGTCAGGAAGCTCGCGAGACCTTTGCCATTACCTAGATTGAGCGACTCAGCGATTCTTGGATGGCGGAGATCCGCATCGATAAGCAGAGTCGGTTCTCCCCTCTGAGCGAGTGCGATCGCCAGGTTGAGAGCCGTGCTCGTCTTTCCCTCATTAGCCGTAGAGCTGGTAATCAATAATGCCTGGGGCGGCTGCGGGGCGGTCGAGAGTACCACCGAGGTCAAGAGAGTTCGAAAGGATTCGGCCAGCGCCGAGGAGGGTTGACTCAAAAGCGCTAATCCCTGTGTTGCTGCCGACCCGCCGTTGCTTCCTGGAAGCGATGGACGGGATCGGCGAAGCGTGTCGCGAGCGAGTGGGATAACCGCCAAGGCCGGAGCGTTCGCTAGCCTCTCCGCCTCATCGATGCTCTTGATGGAAGTGTCCACGGCCTCTTGTACGAAGGCGAGCGCCAGACCGAGAACCAGTCCGACGGTCAGGCCAATGAGGATATTGAGAAGCTTTTGAGGACGCACGGGCGACCTGGGAGGTTTTGCCGGGTCGATCACGTGAATATTCGTGGCGCGCAGGCCCGCTGAAACTGTCGCATCCTTGAGCCGCTGCAGGAGGTTGTCATAGAGTTGCTGATTCGTGTCAAACTCACGCTTCAGGAGATTGTGCTGGATCAGGAGCTGGTTCAGTGCCCCCACCTCGACTTTTTCTTTGGCGACGGCAGCCGCGAGGAGCCTCTCCCGACCCAAGGCTGCCAGGTAGTCATTCCTGATCCTCTCCACAACGCGTTTTCGCTCTCTCTGGATCAGCGACTGAATCTCATCCACCTGACTCTGCAGCCGCTCGGCTTTGGGGTGCTTCGGCCCGAACTGCTGTAAGGCATCAACGTATTGCGACTTCAGGTCAGCATACTTTTCTTCCAGCCGCTGCAAGAGGTCGTTTTGCGCAACGAAGCCGACTTGCGATTCATCGGAGCGCGCCAGTTCATAGACAGACTCTCTTTGCAGTCGATCGCTTTGGGCGTTAGTCAGGTCTCGACTCAGATCGGCCAGTCGCTGCTCGACGACGTTCTCTTTGTCGCTGACATTAACAATCGCGTTCTGCCTTTCATAATCGACCAACGCCTGCTGTGACTTTTCGACTTTGGCTTTCAATTCATCGAGTTGGTGTTCCATCCACCCGGACGCCTGACGAGTGGCATCGTACTTCTCCCGAAAGTTGTATTCGATGTAGTTGTTCGCCAGCGCGTTGGCAACTTTGGCGGAGAGGCCAGGGTCGGCGCTCTCGAAACTGACATTCACGACGTGGCTGTCGCGCACTTTCTGGACGTGCAGACAGCGCTTGAAGGGCGCGAGGAGTCCGTCGGGCGAAGTTGTGGGCTTAGCTGACAACGGGCTGTTTGCCTGCCGGATGGCGGCGGCCCAGGCCGGATCTCTTGTCAGGCCGATTTGCTCGATCGTGCGCTCCGCCAGGCTATCGCCCTCGAGGACTTGAATTTGCGTCCCAATGAATGCTTCGTCGGTTGGAACCTGGCGAAAGAGGTCATTCAGCGATTGAATTTGAAGCGTGTCGGCCTCGATGTCTAGATGGACCGTGGCTTCATAGATCGGCGTCATCTTAAAGGAGGCGATCGCAACCAGCAGCGTCACAATAAAGGTGACGGTCACGATTGTCCAGCGACGCTTGTTGATGATGTTCCAATAGGTTTGCAGATAGCTGAAGCTGTCGAACTCTTGTGCCTCGATATCGAGGACCGGGACAGCCGGTGAGTGTGCAGCTTCTGGCAGGTTTGGCCCTCGCGGCACGAGGGCCTGGTTATCAGGCATGGCCTTCACCCCAGCAGATAAAGATTGTCCAGGAGATTCGGGCGTGCATCACGCATCCTCACCAGTGCCAGATCAGGAGGCTGGTCGTCGTGTAGACAGCGGCTTCGGCGCCACGACGTAAGGCCCGCTTTCCTGTGCTGTCCGCGACATATAGGATGTCGTTGGCCTGCAGTCGGGGATCAGCCTCTCGACCTTCCAGTACATTCTTCAGGTTTACCGCAATCGCTTCTCGTCCATTCGTCGCCGCCGCCGCACTTCTCCGCATGATCATGGCTTTCTTCCGGGCAGCCGTCGGTTTCAGATCCTCGGCAAGCGCCAGCGCCTGCAAAACCGTCATATCTTCCTGCCCGGCCTTCAACGGGAACCCTCCCGGTCGATTCACCGCACCCACGACATAAACGATCCCGGCGCGTTGGACCGTGACTCGGTCTCCGGGATACAGGTCCACGTTGAAAGCGGGGTCCCCGGTCTCCTCCAACTGCTTGAGGTCCACCGTGAAGGATGCAGCGCAAGGAGCCTTCCGGGCCGCGGACCTACATTCTCCGGATTGTTCCAAGGTCTGCATCGCAATTCCCCCTCGGGTTATAAGGGCCGCACCGCCGGCGTCATTCGCCAGGCCTTGTGCCTGCGACAGGACGTCCAATAACGTTGCCTTTCCAAATAAGGGATAGATTTGGGGTGTCTTCACTGCCCCCGCTATAGTAATGGAGTGGACGCGAGATTCCTTGACGGCCACCGTCACACGAGGATGACTGAAGATCTCTGCCTTACGGTATTTCTCGCTTATCTGTTCGGAAAGCTGAGCAGGCGTCAACCCCGCGGCTACGATAGCTTCCGAGAGCAAGGGTAGCTCGATTTGGCCAGTTGGGCCGACACGGTATTCACCGGAAATATCCGGGGCATCATAGACGCTGACGATCAGGACGTCAGCCGAACTAATGATGTAGTCGGGGAGGGCCAGGGAGGAAGCAGCCACCACCCGAGAGGCTGGTCCCGACACGAGTTCTGAATCATGGGCGACGGCCACAGGGGTTTGCGCGACCAGGAGCGGACAGCACGCCAAGATGAGCGCACAGGTGGTCGCAAGCCTGTCTCCCATGAGCTTTCTCAGGGCGCTACGCGTCATGCCAGACACTGCCATTTCGGTTCTCCTGATTCTTCGCTTGGGCGATGTGTTTTCCCCGGTTGTTTTGTGCGTCATGACATCAGGCGCCAAAACCACGCGCCCCTCAGGCGTAAGGGCGAGGGTGTAAGGTGCAGGAAGGTGCAGGCCCGCGCGGTTCGGGTCGTGGCACACGCTCCACCGCCCACGCGTCCACTTCCACCGCCGCCGATTTCTGCACGAGCTCGACTGACAAAACCAGGCGGAATTGGCTCTTGTGACGCACCAGGACCCCTTCGATGCCTTCCAGCGGGCCACACTTCACTCGAACCCAATCTCCGCACTTCAGGAACGGGTGGGGTTCAACGCGCGCGCCTCTCACAAGGGCCCGGCGCAGCGCCTCGATCTCCACATCGGGAATGATCGCGGCCACGCCTGCGAATCCCACCAAACCCTGGACGCCCGGCGTGGTCAAAATACTGAGCCGCTGCTCGAGTCCCCTGCGCAAGAACAAGTAGCAGGGAAAGAGCGGCAGGGAAAGTTCCTTGGTTCGATCACTCCACTGACGAACGGCGGTGTACAGAGGCAGGAATACCTCAAACCCCTTGTAGGCCAGAGAACCTGCAGCCAGCTTCTCATGCTGGTGCTTGGTGTAGATCGCGAACCAGCCCGGGCCCCCCGGCCGGTAATCCTCAAGCGGTTCGGCCTCGCGCATTAACATATAGCTCCGCCCTCTGACTCCCAAGAGTCCTCCACTTCCTAAGCCGCTTCTTGCGAACAATTCCACCTCTCCCGGTGGCTCTTTCCCGGCCGCAGAGCAGCCCGTCTGCCCAAGACATCCCCGCCGACAACGGATCCTTGCTTTCCTTCCAACTCTCCCTCAACTTCCTTGATCGGCGTTGGCAGCCTTTATCCCGAACAGATCACTGAGCTGGTTCTGCTGAAATCGGCCGGTCCCTCGGAAGCCCACGGCGACCTCGAACCGGGGCTCCTCTTTGGAACGCTGAATGATTCCTTCAAAGCGGATCGTTGTGACTTGTTTGTCCGGAGTCTGGAAGTGCACGAGCAGAACAATCTTTGTCCCTGGGGCCAAGGGTTGCTCCATTGCTATTCGGGCCCCGCCAACTCCAATGTCGTAAAGCACGCCCTGCATTTCTGTCTGGTGGTTTGGTCCATTGGAAAGATGGACAGTTACAGGGCATCGGATCTCGAACCGCCTCTCTTCGCGCATGGTGTATGCCTTTCTGCTTTTGTTCAGGCAATTACGAACGCCGACCACTTTGGGGTGGTCTCCTTTTTAAATGTTGGAGGGGGGAAAAACAATCGCCTGTCGGTATGAGTTTCCCGCCTAAATGGTATGAGAAAGTCTGTCCAGCACCTACGCCAACCTGCCTAGGAATAAGGGGGGCGCACAGCCGCGCGAGCAACTGAATGGATTAGGAAAGTCGGGCTTCGCCACAGCAGGATTTCCTAATACTTTCCTCCTAGGCAGATCTTGTGGGTTTATTCGTTTCCTTCGTTATCCGCTGACAGCCGAAGGGCTTCTGGGCACACTCCCATAGGTGAGGTCCGTGCGGAGAGGTGAACTTTGAAAGGTCTGTTCCTGACCAGAAAAACCCGGGCTTGTCCCGTGCCCGCCTATTTAGGTGCTTTGCGAAAGCGTCCGCAGGCAACCATGACGGCACGTCCGCGGAATGCACTGGGGACTTCATTAGGCGGTCACGGGACTAGGGGAATGCCTGCGGGGCGATACCGGCCCGAGATCCCATTTGTCAAGCCTCGAACTCATGCGGTGTCAAAGCTCTTTAGAAATCTCCCCTTTTGTCCTCGATAGAAATGTCCCCTAATGTGATCTCCGGAAGGAGGTCAGATTGGGGCGAACCGAGATGAGCAGGAGGGAGTTAGCAAGAGTCGAGGTGCTGGCGCGGGTGCGGAGCCGCCCGCTGTCATCCTGAGGAGTCCCGCCCTGCGGAACGACGAAGGATCTCCGCATTACGTTTGTCCCAACGGCGCAGATTCCCACTCCCTGGCGATGGTCCAGCGTGAACGGGTATTCCCGCACGAGTGTGGCGTAGCCCATGCGCCGCTGCGCGTGAGCTATCGGCGCACCAGCGCAGGAATCAGTACTGGTGTCATTTGCGAGACACGGGCGCTCCCAGGTGCAGTCATTCCCGCGAAAGCGGGAATCTACTCCGCAAGCCATTGGAAATGGGCCGCCGACGGACTGGATTCCCGCTTTCGCGGGAATGACCAGTGTTTCGAAAGGGATCCCATTCCAAATGACACCAGCACCCAGGAATCATAATGCGTGAACTTCCCGTGGTAGAATGCCCACACATCGTCTTTGTAATTCCCGCTTTCGGGAGGTGCCGATGAGGCGTCGACCGGTCGTGCCCATCCTAATGCTCATCATAGCAGTGATTCTGACGCTGCCCATGCGGGCGCAGCAGAAGCCCTTCACGCAAGACCAAGTACAGGGCTTGGTGCGGAGCGGGCTGGGAGACGATTCGGGCGCGAAGCTGATCGAGCAGCGCGGGATTGATTTTGCCCCGGCGGAGGACTTTATGCAAAGCCTCAAGGCCGCAGGCGCGAGCGAGGCATTTCTTAAGGCGCTGCGCGCAGCCAAGCAGCCCGAGCCCGCGAGCGCGAAGAAGCCGCTGAACCAGGTACAGGTTTTCGCCCTGCTCGCCGCGCAGGTGCCGAGCCACCGCGTGGCGATGCTGGTGAAAGAGCGCGGCATCGACTTCGATGCGAACGATGATTATCTCCAGGAAGTGCGTCTGGGCGGGGGTGACGACGAATTAATGAGCTCACTGAAGAGCGCCAAGGTGACGAAGCCGGAAACTATTGACCAGGTAGTCCGGGCGCGGCAATCGGAAATCCGGCAACACGTGGCGCGCGGAGCGGAACTCGCAAAGAAAGGGCAGTATGCAGAGGCTGAACAGGAATATCGCGCGGCCTTGCTACTTGATTCTCAAAACGACGCCGTTTACGTGAGCCTTGCCTATGTCCTGATTCAGCAGAAGAAGTGGGACGATACCGCGACGGCCGCCCGCGAGGCCGTCCACCTGAACCCGAATAATGACAACGCGCACAACAACCTCGGCATCGCGCTCGGAAACAAGGGCGACCGGGATGGAGAAATCACTGAAGAACGCGAGGCGCTGCGCCTGAATCCCAATAATGACGTGGCGCACGCTAACCTGGGCGCCGCACTGGGAAACAAGGGCGACTGGGATGGAGAAATCACTGAAGAACGCGAGGCGGTCCGCTTGAACCCGAACCTTGCAGCGGCGCACGTCAGCCTCGGGGTCGCACTGGGAAACAAGGGCGACAATGATGGAATGATCGCCGAAGAGCGCGAGGCGCTGCGCCTGAATCCCAATAATGACGTGGCGCACGCTAACCTGGGCGCCGCACTGGGAAACAAGGGCGACTGGGATGGAGAAATCACTGAAGAACGCGAAGCGCTGCGCTTGAACCCCAATAATGCCTTGGCGCACAACAACCTCGGGACCGCGCTCGAAAACAAGGGCGACAATGATGGAATGATCGCCGAAGAGCGCGAAGCGCTGCGCCTGAACCCCAATAATGACGTGGCGCACGCTAACCTGGGCGCCGCACTGGGAAACAAGGGGAACTGGGATGGAGAAATCACTGAAGAACGCGAAGCACTCCGCTTGAACCCCAATAATGCCTTGGCGCACGGCAACCTCGGGATCGCACTCGGAAACAAGGGCGACTGGGATGGAGAGATCACTGAAGAACGCGAAGCGGTCCGCTTGAACCCGAACCTTGCAGCGGTGCACGTCAGCCTCGGCTTTGCGCTCGGAAACAAGGGCGACTGGGATGGAGAAATCACTGAAGAACGCGAAGCGCTCCGCCTGAACCCCAATAATGAAAATGCGCACGTGGACCTCGGCCAGGCACTCGGAAACAAGGGCGACTGGGATGGAGAAATCACTGAAGAACGCGAAGCGCTACGCTTGAACCCCAATAATGATATGGCGCACGTTGGCCTCGGCGTCGCGCTCGGAAACAAGGGCAACTGGGATAGTGCAATCGCGGAGTTTCGCGAAGCGCTACGCCTGAACCCCAATAATGATATGGCGCACGTTGCCCTCGGCTTCGCGCGCGGAAGCAAGGGTGACAATGATGGAATGATCGCCGAAGAGCGCGAAGCGCTACGCCTGAACCCCAATAACGAATGGGCGCACGCCGCCCTCGGAGCCGCACTGGAGAAGAAGGGCGACCGGCAGGGTGCTCTGGAGGAATACCGTGCGGCCTGCACGCTCGACCCCAAGAACGCGCTCTACAGGCAGGCATACGAGCGCCTGTTGCAGCCGCTGCCTCCGCTTACGGAAGCAACGCCGACGGATATTTCCGGCGAATGGAAGAGCCTCGCAAGCGGAGCGAGATTCAGAGTACGGCTTGAACAAGGGCACGCCTACGTAGAGTGGCTGGTTACGGAGGAGCAGTCTAAGCTTGGCGTCTTGCTGCTATGTGATCTCGGGAATGAGGGAGACAAGTATCAGGGGACCTGCAGAAGCCAATGGGTAGGTCGCTGGTATGATAGGGAGCATTACCAGTGGAGAACCAGAGCGTGTCAGTTTCAGCGGCACATGGAGTTCACTAAGTATAGCCCTTCGCGGATCGAGGGTCGCTCGGAGACGCAAGGACGCGGTGAAAAATGGTCCGAGGAGGACAACAGCAATTGCGGTGAGCGGTTTCCGGTAGTGTGGACGGACTTCGTTTGGATTAGGCCCAACTGAGGGACCGCCCCCGAGAGACTGCCCCAGAAAGGCAACCGGCGAGGTGCTCTTGAGGGACTCCGCGGGGCCTACATGCTCGACGCCAAGAAGGCATCCTATAAGCAGAATTACGAGCGCCTGTTGCAGCAGATGAACAAATAATGAACAGCGCAGATTTGGTTTTTCGGGTCTAAGGTTTTTCCTCGTAGGGATTTTCCCGGGTAAGAGCCGCGGACCTCAGCAACAGGTCCGCGCTGCTCGCTTGAGGAGAAGGCAAAACATGCGTTCACCAGATGCAGTGTTGAGCGTTTTATTGGCGTGGAAAACCAATGGAACTCTGTTATCAGTCCAGCGGCCTGGATCGTTCCAACCTATTGAGGAATTAGATGCGGCGCGGATCGTATCGCTAGGCGAAGGATGGCTTACATTACAGTTCTCAGACTTCGATAAATCATTCACGTTTTTGGAAGCGGACCTTATCGAAAAAGTTCCCCACTTGGAGAGGAAGTCATTCACCAAAGCGGTGAGGCTTTCCGGTGGCGATGAATCCATTATCTTACTGGAAGTTTCGGCTGACTAAGAAAAAGAGGATTGCATCAGGCGGGCTGGCGCAGAGCGTGGCTCTGCGGCCCACAGACAAGAGTGAAATCAGGCGGAGCCGATCACTCTCAAGAAGCTTGACCGGGCGATAGGTGCTGCTGGTCAGGAGTTGCAGCGGTCCGCGCACAGAGTGCCGGTTGTGGGTGGGCATTACGAGCGCTGATATGGAACACCGAAGCGCAGAGCTGCGCTCTGCGCCAGCCAGCGGTTTAGTCCAAACAGGAGTAAGGTGGGCTACGCCGCGTGAGCAAAGCGGGTAAGGAAAGAGCGATGGCAGGCGAAACCGAGCGACAGATCTATAGATCCCTTCGCGAGGGTCAGACGCGGTACACGTACTTCCTGCTCGCGGCCGCAGGTGCCGGCATCGCTCTCGCCGTGAACCAAACCCACAACAGCCCTCTCTCCCCGCTCCAGATTCCCCTAGCCGCTGCGGTGCTGAGTTGGGGTCTTAGTTTTTTCTTCGGGTGCAAGCACCTTGGTTATGTTTTCGCCGCTCTCTCCTGGAATATCACGCTCCTCCAGGTGGAAAGCGGCACTCATCCTCTGGTAGGAGAGCACCCTCAATTGGCCCCTGAGGCCTGCCCCGGAATTCAGGAGGCGATGGAGAGACACGCAATCAAAGCGAGCCGCTGGGGCAACCGGCAATTCAGGTTCCTGCTCGCAGGAGGCATTCTGTATGTCGCCTGGCATGTGTTGGAAATGTATGCCCGAACTGGCCACTAGCGGGTAGCCCCCGGCAGCGCTCTTGTGACCGTGGGCTTTTCCTTCGATGACGAACCCACGGTCAATTCCAAAGACGAATTGACCGTGGCTACCTCCGGGTCGGCAGCGGGTAGCGCAGAGTCTCGTTCTCACAAGAGACTCTGCGGCTTTTCGCCCGTCGGGCTCGACCTCCGATCGCCACTTCTGACCTTCAGGGAAACTGGATTACCCTGCCAGGTGGAAAAGTCGTGTGTTAATAAGACGAAGGACGTTTATCAGGTTAAGAACCGCAGAGTGTGAAAGACACACACTCTGCGCTACCCGCGCTCACAAATCTGTCGCGCACCCACTCATGCGGGCATCGGCTTCTCGTCTTGATCAGAACGGACCTCGGCCTTCTTCCGCTTTCCCTGAGGCGAGGCAGGTTTGTGGGGGAATTCTCCGTTGGACTTGGCATGCTGGAAATAGTACAGGGTGGCCGCCAAGCGGCAGTCCACATTGATCTTCCGGTAGAGGGTGTACAGGTGGGTCTTCACCGTATTTTCTGAAACCGTAAGGCGGTTGGCAATTTCCTTGTTACGGGAACCACTGGCCAGCAGAGCTAGGATCTCCCACTCCCGGCGCGTCAGCCCAGTCCAGCTTGCGTCGTCCCCGTTCTCCGATTGCGTGAGCTTGCCGATGATCCGTGTCGCCACGCGCTGGCTCACCCAGATGTCGCCCTGTCCGACGATGTCGCAAGCCTTGACTAAGGTGTCCAGGTCTGTGGCCCTTGAGACGCATCCCCACGCCCCCGCCCGGAGCGCCTCAAATTCTGTCTCCTCATCGGTCTTGTCTAGAATGAGCAGGACTTTGATCTTGGGTAAGAGCTTACGCAGGCGGGAGACGATTTCGAGATCCGAGACACGGCCGCTGGCTTGAAGGAGCAGAATCTCCGGCTGTGCCTCGCGCAGCACACCCAGGTCGTCTGGAAGGTTTGAAAGATCTACTACTACAGCGTAGTTCCTGGCAGTCAGGAGGGCACGCATTCCCTCTCTGGTCAGGTGATACGGGCTGATGACTCCCAATCTCATGCTGACCTTCCACCGTCAACGCAATACTGGCTTAAAGGGTGTGCATCTATTTGTATAACGGGGCGGCGCGATTGTCAAGATTTACTCATACATCGAGGGTCGGGCGAGTAATCGAATCTCTTCTTTCTCATTAAAATCGAGCCTTAGATTAGAAAAGAGCTGGCCGCTCGGGACTTAGCCCAGAACCGGGTGGAGGCGCAGGCTGTTATGGCAGTTTGCTGGGAAACTCAATGCTCTCTGTTTGGTGAGCATATCGCCTCGCGGATAACTTTCGTTTACCAATACCGACTGAGAAGTAATGTGAGGTGCACTTCGCGTTCAGTTCAGTCGCGGGTCCCCGAGGAGGGGCTGGGATTGGCAGAGAATTCAACTCGATTGCGTCCAGCCTCTTTTGCCCGGTAAAGAGCGGCGTCCGCGGATCCCAGCAATGCTTCGAGGTCCGCCGGAACAGGTCGGTTGGCGACTGCCACCCCCAGGCTGATTGATACGTCGATGGATTTATTCTTGGCTTTCGCCGGCTCGGAGCGAACCAAGTGGCAAATTCGCTCTGCTAGTTTCACACCTTCCTCAAGACTGCAACCGGGGAGAACCAAGAGGAACTCTTCCCCGCCAAATCGACCGATAGTGTCGTAGCGTCGCAGTGAGCTTTGCATTCGTCGAGCCACCTCACAAAGGACTTCATCGCCGGTCAGGTGTCCGTGGGCGTCGTTAATTCTCTTGAAGTGGTCGATGTCAGCCATGACGATGCATACGGGGTTTCCGGCGCGACATCCCCGATTCAATTCAGCCAACAAAGAGTCGAGACATGCCCTGCGATTAAAAAGGCCCGTCAGGGGATCATGGGCAGCCAATTCCCGGAACGCCTCCTGGGCGCGGATCAGCCTGTCCTCCAATTCGATGATGCGTTCCCCCGCGTGGATCCGAGCTCTTAACTCATGCGGATCAAAAGGCTTGATGAGGTAGTCGTCAGCGCCAGCCTCGATACCTTCCACCACGTCCTGCTTTTGATCCCGGCTTGTCAATAGGAGGAGATAAATGTAAGGGGCGGGTTTCCTTTCCCTGATCGCGCGGCAGATTTCCACACCATCCATGTTTGGCATCATCCAGTCGAGAATGGCAAGCCGCGGTCTATCCTCCCCCTGAAGCACCTTCCACGCTTCCAGCCCATTGCTCACGACCACAACCTGGTAGCCCCACTTGGTAAGGAAAGTCTTGAGCATATGGCGGAAGGTGATTTCATCTTCGGCGACCAGGATTCTCGTGGTGGACATCTTCCCGAGTTACCTCGCTGCGTTCTTCGGAGGGTCTATGTGACGGCTCAACCCTGGGGCTTTGAAGTTGCCGTCGCCTTGGGTGAACAAATCAGCCTGCGCGAGTGTTCTAACCTGTTTCTGCGGCAATCAGAACGGTCATTTCTCTGTCTCCGCCCGAACGGCCAGCAAAGCGGGCTTCAAGCGTTCTAGCTGACACTCCAACTCCTGCAGCGCACTTTCGGCGTTCACCAAGTCCCCAGCGTGAGTGAGCCTTTCGAGCTTGAGCGCAGCTTCCGAGGCCATCTTCGCAGCAAGGTTACCTGTGGAGCCTCTCAGACTATGCGCGCCTCTTTCCACGGCCTTTGCCTCTTTCCTGTCAAGCGCGACCCTGATTTCATCCACAAGACGCGGACAGTCCTCCAGAAACAGGTCCACGAGGTCCCTTAGCAATTGAGGGTCGCTGTCCACACGAGACATAAGCAGCGCTTCATCCAGAACCTCCACCAAAGGTTTTTCTGGAGGCGCATTGGTGGGAATGTTGGGCACATCCATGACGAGTGTTTGAATTGTTTCAAACAGCTCTTGGTGTCGGATGGGCTTGGGCACATAGCCGTCCATGCCTGCCGCCAAGCAACGTTCACGATCACCTTTCATGGCGTATGCTGTCATGGCAATGATCGGGATGTGCTTACCGCTGATCTTTTCCTTCTCACGGATGATAGCTGTGGCCTGAAAGCCATCCATGTCCGGCATTTCCACATCCATCAGGACGATGTCACAATTCGCCGCGTCCTTATCCAATAGGTCGACAGCTTCTCGACCGGTCGTGACTGCCATGCCGGTGTGTCCGTGCTTCTGGATCAGGCGCGTCACGAGCTCTCGGTTGATCGCGTTGTCCTCCGCCACAAGGATGCGGAGCTTGCGACGCGCTTCTCGAATCGTGTGACGGGTGACAAGGTCAGGGTGGTCCTTTCTCAGGAAGGGCTGGCCAAGAACGAGCAGAATTGCCTCCAAGAGCTCGGACTGCCGGATCGGTTTGACGAGATACGCCGAGATGCCAAGCTCACGGCAGCGGGCGGCGTCACCGCGCTGTCCAGCAGAGGTCAACATCATGATCGCGCTTCCGGCGAGGGTTGGATCTTCCTTGAGCTTCTCAACGACCATGAAGCCGTCCATGCCCGGCATTTGGGCATCCAGCAGAATCAGAGGAAAAGTTTTGCCCATGTCCTTTGCGCGCCGCATCGCGACCAGACCCTCATGCCCCCTCTCCACCAACGTGGGCTGCATCGACCAGCACTTGAGCATGGCCTCCAGAATACGCCGGTTGGTGGCATTATCGTCAATGACGAGCACCGGCGTACCTTGCAGGTTGACCTTTGCCTTAGCAGCGGGTTGTGGCTGCGGCCCTGTCACAAGGCCAAACTTCGCCGTGAAATGGAACTTGCTTCCTTTGTTAGGTTCGCTCTCCAACCAGATTTGGCCTTCCATCAGCTTTGCCAGTCGGGACGAGATAGCCAAGCCCAGGCCGGTCCCACCATATTTACGTGTGGTTGAGCTATCAGCCTGCATGAAGGCCTCAAAAATCCGCTGTTGCTTTTCCCGCGGGATGCCGATGCCAGTATCGGTGACGCAGAAATGCAGGGCGGTCCAATCTTCCCCTTGCGACTCGATCTCGACTCGCAAGTCCACCTCCCCGCGTTCCGTGAACTTGATGGCATTCCCCACCAGATTCACAAGGATTTGTCGCAGCCGTCCAGGATCTCCGACTAAGCGGGCCGAAACGTCGGGCAGGGTCTCCCATGTCAACTCAAGTCCCTTCTCATCAGCCCGGGAGGCGAGTGCCCGCATGGTGTTGCTGAGCGTATCTTGCAGGTCGAATTCGCCAATGTCGAGCGAAAGCCTCCCGGCCTCAATCTTGGAGGAATCCAGGATGTCATTGATCAAGGTCAGGAGGGTGTCAGCGGACTCCTTCACCCTGTTCAGGTACTCTCGCTGCTCACGCGAAAGGGGCGTGTCGAGGGCCAATTCCGTCATGCCAATGATCCCATTCATGGGGGTCCGGATCTCATGGCTCATCACTGCCAGGAACTCGCTCTTGGCCCGGCTGGCAGCTTCCGCAGTCTCTTTGGCGTTGCGCAATTCTTGCTCCGCTTGCTTGCGCTCCGTAATGTCGCGGGAGACGCCGAAAGTTCCGATGATGTTCCCGTTGGCGTCACGCAGGGGCATTTTCGTGGTCGAGACCCAGGTGTCCCGGCCATCCGGCCAGGTTTCCTTCTCCTCCTTGCCCAACACCGGCTGGCCCGTCCTGATTATTTCCTGCTCATCGTTGTAAGCCCCTTGGGCGTGTTCTGCGGTGAAGAAGTCGAAGTCGGTCTTGCCGACCGCTTGGGCAGGGTCGTTTAGCCCAAACTCGTTAGCGTGTGCCTTGTTGATCCGGGCAAAGCGGCTCTCGCGATCCTTGAAGTAGATCACGTCGGGGAGATTGTCCAGGAGGGTACGGAGCAAATGTCTCTCCTCCATCAGCGCCGCTTCCGCCCGCTTGCGCTCAGTGATGTCGCGGGCAATATTCGCTGTACCCACCACCTCTCCCGCGGCATTCCGGATCGGAGACATCGTGAGGGAGACATCAATCCGGCTGCCATCCTTTCGCACTCGTACGGTCTCAAAATGGGTGATTCTCTCCCCCTGCCCGGCCCTGTGCAGAATCGCCGCCAATTCGACAATGTGGTCGGAGGGCGTAAGGATTGATATGGGCTTTCCCATGATCTCGTCGGCCCGATAGCCGAAGATCACTTCAGCGCCCTTGTTCCAACTGGTAATCGTCCCTCCCAATGTCCTGCTGATAATGGCATCGTCGGACGACTCAACGATGGCAGCCAGCTTCGAGCGCACTTCCTCGGCCCGTGTGCGCTCGGTAACGTCCCGAAATCCCCAGACCCTCCCAACGTTCTTCCCACGAACTCTCTGGGGATGGGAGTGCCTTTCGAAGATTCTTCCATCCTTGAGTTCAATCACGTCGTCACTTTGCTCGTTCGGATGGGCGTAGAGCTCGGCCACGCGCAGATGGAACCTTTCGGGGTCTGTCAATTGTGAGGACACGTAGGAGACCACTTTGTTCTCATCGCTCGACGCGAGAATGGACTTCGGAATCCGCCAAAGCTCTCCGAACTTCTCATTGAAAGCGGTGATTTTCCCTCGTTCATTGACAACCAAGATTCCATCGCCGGTGGATTCCAATGTCGCCCGAATCGTCTCGGTTTGATTCTGCACGCGCCGTCTAAGCATGACAACCCAAACTAGCGCCGAAAGGATGACCAATCCCGTGAAACCCAGCAGGGAGAGAGCGTGCTTAAGGGTCCACCACGGGGGCTGTTGAATAACCACCACATCTTCCGGCGCCCGAAGCACAAGTTCGAAGCCGACGGGGGCCCTGTTCTCATCGACACGAATGTTGCATATCCCGGTCAGTTGCACCAGGCTCCCAACACGGAGGTCGGCGAGAGCTTGCCCTGCTGTCGCCTCCTCAAGCTCAGCCCTAAAATTCAGGTTGTCCGCGCTGATAGAAAGTGTTCGTAGGCCCGCTTGCCTTCCGAAGTCCAACAATCGTCCTTGGATTCGAATCAGTTCAGAGTCAAAGCTGCCTGCGAGCGCCTGCTGTGCCGTCACGGTCACAGGTTGGGGTGGCGGGCCTGTTCCGATTCTTCTGAAGATCGCATCTTTCAAGACGGGGCTGTAGTTACCCACCGCAGGAAATCCAACCACCTCGACCCGATCCCCGGGCTTGAGCACCGTTGTCTGGCCCGTTTGGACTTCCACGCCCTGTTGTCCATCACTGAGGAAAATCGACTTCCCCAGGCGCTGAAGAGTGACCACCCCCTGAACCCTCACGCGCTGGCTAAATGCTCCTTGTGAACCGAGGTGCAGAACGATGCCAATGGGACGCAAAGGAACCGAGAAAAGGTCGGTCGGTGCGGGGTGCTCCACGAGGAGATAGTCGAAGCCAGGGACCATCAGCGCCGCGCCGATGAACTGCATCTTAGCATTGTAGATGCCGCTGGACACTCCCCTCAGTCGCACCGCTGCTCCTAGCAAGTTTTCTGGGGCAGGCTTTTGGCCCAAGACGTAGACCAGAAATTCAACCGATCTGGAGGCAATGTGCAGGAGTAAGCGTCCATCATTCTCGCCGGTAGACACGATGATGCCTTCCACTTCAACAAACTGGCTATCCTGTACTCCCGACGCAAACTCTTCTCCAGAGACCCTTCGTGGCACTGGCAACGGAGCTTCGCCCAAGATCCGCACTCGAGGGTTCGTGATTTCAGAGGCGAAAAACCCTGGCCCCGTTCTGCCTTCAACCTCCACGTACTGGCCAGCGCGCAAATTGAGCGCCAGATGGTGAGGGTCGACGTAGATTCCGGCGGTTGCATCCTGGACAAACAAGTGTGCGTGGCTGAAGCTGAAATCGGCGTACGTGACCACCCCGTGCAGTTGAATGGGGTAGCCAAGCGTGGCCTTTTCTGAAGAGAGTTCTCTGACCTGGCGAGCTTCCTTGAGTACCGGTAGGGTCCGCGATGTGCCGCGCCCCTCCTGCTGGGCCAATGCAACCCCAGGCAGAAGGGGAAAAACGAAAACTAGCAGAATTACATGTACGGGGGAGTGATGCCCCACGGGTTGCGAGCTGCCGGTCATTCAGTGTTCCACAATCGGTCAATAAGTAACTAAGTATAGCAAGATTCTAAAAGTGACCACTCTCCGTGGCTCCCTTGGCCGCAATGATAGTCAAGGGAGCACGGCGAAGCAAGCAGTAGTTCATGTACAGGGGTAGTTGACTGACCCGGAACCTGACAGCTAAACCAGGAGCATCTTGAGGAAACGTCCTGCTCTTACCCGATCAGGAGGACCTGAACACGCCGATGATGAGGCCGCCTGCCAGCCGAACAGGACGGCAATCAACCAAAGCGCCACTCGAGGTAACAGATTGGGACAACTGGATGTCATGGAAATAAGGCCTCCCCAACTGATGTAGGTTCCTGCGGCAGCTACCATGGACCAGAGCCCCCTCTCGAGCAGTGCGATTCTTGTGCCCTCTCAAGCGAAATAGTAGAGGTGTACCGTGTGCCGCCTGAGTCCAGGTGCGACCAGCCGCGAAAATCACGCAAGGACCCATAAGCTACCAGTGGGATCGCAAAGGCCCACGGACCCTAAGCTGTCAGGGGTAAGCTGTTGGGAAGTTGGAGGCGCGGGTGAGAATCGAACTCACGCATAAAGGTTTTGCAGACCTCTCCCTTACCACTTGGGTACCGCGCCCAGAAAGCAGTCACGTGTGACTAGTGACGAGGGACAAGCAAGAAGCCGGCATACCGGGTTGCTCGGCCCGCCGTGGCCGAAGGTCCGCTGACCCTAATGACGGGCCACCCGTCTCCGGCCCGTTCCCGGAACGTTCCGGGGCGGGCACTGGTCACTGAGGTTTTGGAGCGGGAAACGGGATTCGAACCCGCGACTTCGACCTTGGCAAGGTCGCACTCTACCACTGAGTTATTCCCGCTCGCCGGCGCCGGAATACGCTCCCGTGTATCACCTTGGGAATTATAGAAACCCGTGCTAGGCACTGTCAAGCCGCTAGCGAGGGTTGGGGTTCGGTGTCAAAGGAACCGACCAGGGGCCGGGGGCTCAAGTGCAGGGGCTAGGGACTGGGGGCAACGAGACGGTCCCAAGAACAGCCTTCAGGTGACAGGGAACAGGTTACAGGGGAAGACAGAATTCAGGAGCGGGGGGATTCACGCGCGGCGAGCGCTGCCGACCGTCGTGGGCCCCCTCCGCGAGGCACACTGCCCCATGGTGCTTATCGGGGGGTTCGGGTTGGAACTTGAGCCGGAATTCCCACGGGCTGTCGCCATTCGTGGGCGCCGCGCCGCTCACGGGAAGAAGGGAAAAGCCGGGGTAGCGGGGCGGGGCGGGATTCAATCAAATTCCACCACGGGCGCCGCTTGCTCCGGGCCGACGCGGCCCGCCTGGATGTCGGCGCGGAAGTAGTTCTCGCCGCGAACGGGGCAGCCGGCCATGCGGCGCAGCATGGCGATCTGGCCCGCATGCGTGAGGGCGTCCGCCACCGGGCCCTGGAAGAGCCTCTCGGCGGTCGTCTTCAGCGGGGAGCCGGACCCAAGTCGACGATCAAACGCCTGGAGCGCGGTGAAGAAGCGCGCGCTTTCCTCCTCCCAGGCCAGCGGCGTGGAGTCGTGCCAGTCGTGGCGGCCCTCCGCGAGCCCGAGCGCCCAGTCGAGCAGATCGCCGATGTGGGCCAGAATCTGGCCGGGAGTGCGCGATCCCGGCGAGGCCTGGAATCGCGCAAACTCCGTGGGAGCGCCGCGCACAGCCTTCCCGCCACGATAAGCCAGCGTGGCGAGTGCGTGCCGCAGAAGGTGAACGTGCGCGTCGAGCGTCTCCGTCATGGTTTGGCCCCTTCCTCGCAAGATTGTGACGACCGCCCTGAGACCAGCAGGTTTTCCGTGCGCCCCATTCTACTCACGACGCGCCGGTGGCACAAGTTCGAATGCCCACGCCGCGCGACCCGAGCGCCGCATACGACCCACTGTTTTACTGAATCACTGAATCACTGACTCAGTGACGCACTGGCTCACTGGCTCACTGATTCAGTCCCTCGTCACTCGTGACGGGTCAGTCTTCTTCAATCGGCCAGGGGGTGAGGAGATGCCGTCCGCCCCAAAAAGTCCACGGCGAGGAGACATCTCGCGGAGGCGACGCACGCTTGACCTTGAGCTGAGAATCATCTAGATTATTAAGCTAGATGTTTAGGAGGACTGAGCATGAAGAACCTGGGACTGTTCGAAGCCAAAAACCGATTGTCCGAACTGGTCGAGCGTGCCCGGCAAGGGGAACGAATCGGCATCACCCGGCGCGGCAAGCTGACCGCCGTGCTGGTGTCCCCGCACTCCGAGGTCAACCTGAAAGAAGTCTTTGACGGCATCGAGCAGGTGCGGAAACGCGCCAAGTTGCCGCGCGGCGTAACGGTCAAGGATCTGATCGAGGAGGGCCGGACTTGACCCGCTTCGTGCTCGACGCGTCAGTCGCCTTGCGATGGTTCTTAGACCATCCCGTGTCGGCCTACGCCGACCGGGTGAAGCAGCAGATGCTCGCGGGTGCGCGGGCGGTGGTTCCCTCGCTATGGCACCTCGAGGTGGCCAACGGTCTCGCGGTGGCGGAGCGGCGGGGCGTCCTGACAGCAGCCGATGTGGACGAATGCGTAGTGGATATCGAGAATTTGCTGGCGCAGGCGATTGAAACCGATCGCGGGTTGATTCCCCTGGGCCCGGCGCTCCAAACCGCGCGCCGCTTTGGACTCTCGGCCTACGATGCGGCCTATCTGAATGTGGCACGGCAAGAACGGCTGCCGCTCGCGACACTCGATGAGCGCCTGCGGCGAGCCGCGGCCGCGAGTGGGGTGCGGCTGCTCAAGTAAGAGCCGTGCGCCAGCCTGTTCTTCTACGGATTTTGCTACTTTCCTCGGAGCATCTCGCCGGGTGGTGCTGCCGACGGAACCCGCCCCGTCTACCGTCTACCCCACACGATCCACTGATTCACTGACTCACTGATTCAGTGATTCAATCCCTCTTCACTTGCCACTGCTCTTCAAGCATGAAGGGATCCTTCCCCGTCTACTGTCTACCGCATACAACTTACTGTTCTTCCGTTGCCCCCGCCCCAAATTCAGGCCACGGCAAAGTCTCTAATTGAGTATGACACTGAATTATTCTTCTTATCAAGATACCGCGCTGCTAGCCCCGGGTGGCGTCCTTCCACCCGTGGTCCTTCGCTGCTTGGCGCAGACCTTGCTTCTTAAGGTCCGCGATTTCGTAGGCGAGGGAAAGATCCCTCACCTGCCCTCGTACCTCGGGCATCCTCTCCCCTGGGTAGAGGGCTGTGGATTTGGGATTGTTGGGCACGCTTCCGCGGGACAGGGCTGATCCCCTTCGCGGGCAGATTGCAGACCTGAGATTCCAGAAGCGGCCTGAGGGGCTGCCCCGGGAGGCTACGCGGCGCGCGCGGCGGCCGGGCGGCGCGAGTGGAAACCGCTAATGAGGGTCTTCGACATCTCCTCGCGCTGGATTTGGTTCGTGCCTTCGTAGATCTGAGTGATCTTGGCGTCGCGCATATACTTCTCGATGGGGTAATCGTGCATGTAGCCGTAGCCGCCGAAGACTTGCACGGCGTCGGTAGTGACTTCCATGGCGACGTCACTGGCGAAGCATTTGGACATGGCGGCGTAGAGCGTCGGTCGCTCCTTGGGCCGCGTGTCGATGTAGCGCGCCGTAGCGTAGACGAGGGCGCGGGCGGCTTCGATCTTCATGGCCATGTCGGCGAGCATAAAGCGCAGTCCCTGGAACGAGCCGATGGGGGCATCGAACTGGCGGCGCGTGCAGGCGTACTCGAGCGCCAGGTCGAACGCTCCCTGCGCGATGCCCAGCGCCTGCGCGCCCACCCCGGGACGCGAGACGTCAAACGTGCGCATGGCGGTGATGAAGCCGGTGCCTTCGCGGCCCAGGCAGTTTTCGACGGGCACACGGCAGTCCTGGAAGATCAGCTCGCGCGTGGCGGAGGCGCGGATGCCGAGCTTGTCTTCCTTCTTGCCAAAGGTGAAGCCGGGCGTGCCTTTCTCCACCACAATGCAGGAAGCCCCACGCGGGCCCTTGGCGGGGTTGGTGAGCGCGATGACGGAGTAGACTTCCGCCTCGCCGCCGTTGGTGATCCACTGCTTGGTGCCGTTCATCACGTAGTGGTCGCCGTCGCGTAGGGCCGTGGTGCGCACGGCGCTGGCGTCGGAGCCGGCTTGCGGCTCGGTGAGCGCGAAGGCCGCGAGTTTCTTGCCCGCGGCGATGTCGGGCAGCCAGCGCGCTTTCTGCTCGTCGCTGCCGGAGAGAATGATGGGCAGCGTGCCGAGCGCCGTCCCTGCAAAGCTGAGCGCGATGCCACCGCAGGCCTTCGAGAGCTCCTCGGTGACGATCACCATGTTCATGATGGGCGCGCCTTCGGTGATGCCCCCGTGGGCGTCGTCGACATAGACGCGGAAGAGGTCCGTCTCAGCCAGGATTTTTACGATGGGCCAGGGGAACTTTCCTTCGCGGTCATATTCCGCCGCCACGGGGCGGATTTCCTTCTCGGCAATCTCATGCGCCAGGTCGCGAATGGCTGTTTGATACTCAGTGAAGCCGTAATCCATGATGAGGAACTCCTTGGAAGTCGCAAGTAAGTCGAAAGTCGAAGAGTCGAAATGGTGAAAAGTCGAAGGTCTAAAGTCGAAAGTTGAAGAGTCAAGACTGTTGAAATCGGGCCGTTGCTTGGAAGTCGCGAACTTTCAGTTTTTCAACTCTTCGACTTTCGACTCCTTCGACTGCTCTTTTTTCACGCCGCGTGCTTCAAGGGCTCAAGGGGCGGCGCTGCCGTCTCCGGCGCGTCCGACCAGAGCGCGGGCCGTGCAATCCAGGTTTGGCCGCCGCGGAAAATAAACCGGCAGTAATCATCCAGGTCGCCGGCGCGGAAGGAACTGACGTCAATCTCGCCAGCCAGCGTGGCGTTCCTGGCCGAATACCGCAGGGTGTTGACCAAGGTCAGGACGTCGGCATTAACATCGCGGAGGGTGATCTCGACGCGATCAAGCGAAGCAGCAATTTCATAGTCGCCCTGCGAGTACTGCCCGGCCGTGCTCTCCAGGACCTTGCGGAGGTTGTCGGCGGCGACGGGGCTGCCTTCGAAACTGACCGAGCCGTTAAGCCGTTGGAAAGGGTCAAAGACCACGGTCACGGGCTGGTTGCGGAACTCTTCCCACTGCGCGTGGGTGTAATCGGGCTGCGCCCAGGCGACGGTCAGGAAGCCTCCCTTCTGCACTTTCAGACGGATGTACTGCCCTGTCGGTTCGTCCTGGTAGTAGAAGGCGCCGCCCGGGATCTGGGCACGTTCTTTATCCGAAACCGTGCGCAGGAAGTCCAGGAGCTCGCCCGCGATCTCTCGCAGCGGCGGGACATCGTCCGGTTGCACGTGACGGACGGCCAGGGAGGGAGGTTCGGGCGAATATTCGAGCCAGCTCGCCTCAACCTGCTCCAGCCGCTTCTGCGTCTCCGCCGCGAGGCGGCCCAGATCAACGGACCCCATACATCCCAAATGGGTGCGCATTTTCTCACTCCCCTTGCCGCCGGACTGACAGTTTGTCCGGTCTGTAGTCCCCAACATGACAGTTTTTGCATTTCTGGGGCCGAAGATGTTCTTGCGGCAAGTCAATTTAGGTAGCACGTCAATTTAGGATTTCGACGCGACCACCCCGTCCGCCGCGGTAGGAAGGGACTCCGGCTGCCCGGAACCTCGGTTCTCTTTCCCGCAGGAGGAAAGAGGTCCCCTCAGAGCGGGGTGGTGGGCCTGTAGACCCCGGAATGCGGCGCGCAAGCTCAGGCTTAAACTGACCGAGTTCCCGCGAGAGGAAAGAACTTCCCGCGCGTCTTATTCGTTTATAATGCTTGGCTTCCAGTTGGAGGTTTGGGGCGACGGGAAAGCGCGCAGCGCGGGCAAGGTCGGCGCTACAGTCTGCGGCGAAAGGAGCATTCATGAGGTTCTGGCACTTAACGGCGGTTTTGGCCTGCCTACTGGGACTGGTGGGCCTGCCTGCGGAGGCAGGCACGACATACGGCGCGGGGAGCTGGAAGGTACCGGCCGTGACGAAGAAGCTCTCGAACGGGATGGTGGTGGTCGTTTCGGAGGACCACTCCGCGCCGACCTTCGGGCTGTGCATCTCCTACGGCATCGGGTTTCGACTGGAGCCCGAGGGCCGCACGGGGTTCGCGCATCTATTCGAGCACATGATGTTCGAGGGCACGCCGATCGCTCCCAAGGGGACGTTCGACCGCGTGCTGGAAGGCGGCGGGGGTTCGATCAACGGCGACACGCGTCATGACTTTACGGAATACGTTGACACGGCGCCCATCTCAGCGCTCGATCCCACGCTCTGGCTGGAAGCCGACCGCCTGAAGACGCTGGATTTCTCCCCCGCCAATCTTGAGAACCAGCGCAAGGTAGTGGAAGAGGAAGTGCGCGTCAACGTGCTGAACCAGCCTTATGGCCTTTTCTACGCCATCGACTTGCCCGGCAAGGCTTTCGACAAGTTCCCCAACGCGCACAATTTCTATGGCGAATTCAAGGATTTGGACGCGGCGAAGATCCAGGACGTGGAAGCGTTTTTCAACCATTACTACGCCCCGAACAATGCCGTCCTGGCGATTGCGGGTGATGTGAAGCCGGAAGAAGTCTTTGCGAAAGTCGAAAAGTATTTCGGCGCCATCGCGCCGCGGCAGGTGCCGCCCAAGCCGGACGTTTCGGAGCCGCCGCAGACCGCCGAGCGGCGTTTCACGCAGCAGGACAAGCTGGCGCGCGTGCCGGCACTGGCCGTCGGCTATCGCATGCCGCCGCGCACTTCGCCTGACGCGGTCGTGGGGGCGCTGGTGGGCGAACTCCTGCACAACGGGCAAGCCTCATTGCTGTACCAGGCGCTGGTGAAGGAGAAAAATGTAGCGCTCGAGGTCAACGGTGGGGTCAACTTTATCTTCGGAACGCCTTTTGAGTATGACGGCCCCACTCTGCTGACTTCCTTTATCCTCTACCCGCCGAACCTGAAGGAGAACGACGTTCTCGGCGCGTACGATGCGGTCTTGAGCGACCTCGCCACCCGAGGGCCGAGCCAGGCCGCGCTCAAGCGTATCAGCGCCAAGATGCGTTCCGACTGGTATTCAAACCTGGAGATTCCCGTCAACCGCGCTTCGATTCTGGCGCATGCCACGCTGTTCGATGGCAACCCGGAGCGCGTGAACGAGATCCCGGATGAGCTGGCGCGCGTCACTCCTGAAGAAGTCCGCGCCTTCGCCGGCAAGTATCTGGTGAAAACCCAGCGCACCCTGATTGACCGCATCCCAGCGCCGGCCTCGGGCGAAAAGAACGCAGGCGGCGAGGGAGGAGCCCAATGATGACCCGTCGAATCTTCGGAATTCTCCTCTTGCTCTTTCTGGCTGTGCCGGTTGCCGCGGCGGTGGAGAAGGGAAAGCCTCTGCCGAAGGATTTGCCACCCTACGGCGAACTCAAACCTTTCCAGGCGCCGCAAGTCGCCGCCCTGAAGCTTTCGAATGGGCTCACGCTGTGGGTGGCGCCTCGCCCGGGATTTCCCAAAGTGGCTTTCGCACTGGCCGTGCGCGGCGGCATGGCGGCTGATCCCCAGGACCGCCCAGGGCTTTCACAACTCCTGACGGACACGCTCGATCAGGGAACGAAGACGCGCACCGCGAAGCAGATTGCCGAAGAGGTGCAGGCGGCGGGCGGTGATCTGAGCGGCAGCGCGGGGAGCGAATCGATCGTGGTTGCCACGAGCGTCCTTTCCTCCCAAGCCGAAGTGGGACTCGCGGTGGTCGCGGACGTCGTTCAAAACGCTACGTTCCCTGACAGCGAAGTGGCGCTGGCCAAGCGTAACGCCGCCGACCGGTTGCAGCAGCAGGAAGCCGACCCATTTTTCCTGGCCAGCCGCGCACTGGCGAAAGCCATCTTCGGGCAGCATCCTTACGCCGTGACTTCCTTGACCCAGGACTCCATCGCCAAAGCGACCGCTGAGGAGTTGCGGAGTGAGTACGCGCGCCGGTTCCGGCCAAACCAGGCGATTCTGGTCGTGGTGGGTGATTTCGATGCGGCGAAGATGACGGCCACCGTCGAATCGCTCTTCGGCAAGTGGCCCGCGCCCTCTACGGCCCCGGTCCCGGTGGTTGAGAAGCCCTCGAGCCCGGCGCCGCACACCGTTTTCTTCGTGGATCGCCCGAACTCGGTCCAGACCACCATCGCTCTGGGCTCGCTCGGCCCCACCGAGAGCAGCCCGGACTACGCTGCCACCCAGGTGGCCAATGCCCTCTACGGGGGGATGTTTGGCTCACGCTTGACGCTGAACATCCGCGAAGACAAGGGCTACACGTACTCGCCCGGATCCTACCTGTCCGCACGGCGTGCGGCGGGGATCTTCCAGACGTGGGCGCCGGTGCAGAACGACGTGACGGGAGCGACGCTCAACGAAATCGACTACGAACTGAACCGTATGGCGACCACCAGCCCCGCTCAGGACGAACTGGTGCGTGCCCAGACGTACCTGGTTGGCAATCAGGCCATCGACCTGCAGGCACAGGATTCCGTCGGCCGCTCGCTCGCACGCCTGTGGATTCTCGGCCTGCCGCCGGAAGAACTGGGACTGGAGAGCGAGCGCATCGGGAAGGTGACGATTCAGGATGTGGATGAGGCCGGCGCCAAGTACTTCCCCGCCGCGCGCCAGACCATCGTCGCGGTCGGCGTCGAAAAGGTCGTTAAGGACCAACTCGCGCCGTTCAATTTGGAAATGAAACCCGCCCCGTAGGACCGCACCGGTTCTTGTCACCCCCGCGCACGCGGGGGTCCAGCAGCCGCGTGGATTCCCGCTGGAGCCTGCCCTGCACCATATGGTGCAGGGCCTGCCCCGATTGCGTCGGGGGATAAAGACTTAGTGTGCAGTGCGGCTTATGAGCCCTCGGCAGGGCAACCTCACTGACTCACCGCCGGCTGCGCGCTGGCGGAGGGCTGCGGTGCAACCGCAGGTTGCCGCAACGGTTCCTGCGGCATCACGATCCAGGCAATCAGGTAGCCCAGGATGCCCCAGCCCGCGAACAAGGTGAGCATCAGCCAGAGAATTCTCACCAGGGTCACGTCCAGTTCGAGGTAATCCGCGAATCCCGCGCAGACGCCGGCGATCTTCCTGTCAGTACGCGAGCGAACCAGTTTCTTGGGCGAAGTGGCGACCGGCGTGAACAGAGCCATGCCACACTGGCAGCAGAAATTCACTCGTTGGGTATATTCTTTGCCGCATTGGGGACAAAACATCACTCCACCTCCACTCGGGGGACCACCACTGTCTCAGCATACGCCTTTCGGGCCGAAAAAGTTCCCTCTCGCAGGGGCCCTGGGCTCGCGGTGTTCCAGCAGTAGGTTGGACGACCCGTAGCGCGATTTCACTTCGCCAAGGGCGTGTGCCGGGGTAACTCCGCCTCTCCAGTCTGTATAGAATAGTTACTACTCTACCAGATAGGGGTTTCTTTGCACGCTGCCAACGAAGAAAGGCGATCCCCCAAACGATTTCGCACACCCTTGACACGATTTTGGAGTAAGATGCCGCCATCGCAAAAATCCTGTTCGAGAGGCATAATCTTCCGCCCTGGGGCGGGGCATACTGCAAATGGTTTGGCGATCGAGGAGAGCACTCATCATTTCACTGGAAGGTTCTTCCCTGCGCCGTCGCGTGGCCTTCAGTCTGGGACTGGTGCGGCTGGTTCTGGTGCCAGTCATCTTCCTGGCGGTTTACTACCTCTTCGCCATGGGATCCATCGTGGACCGCATCGTCAGCGTGGATGCCCCGGTGGCCACCAACGCGGAGCGGGCCTCGATCGAGATGCTCAACGCCCGGCGCGCGGAGCGCAACTACTTCCTGCTGCACGACCCCGCCGACATTGACGCGAACCGCGAGTACCTGCGGCAGCTCGAGCGAACCATTCAGACCTGCCGGGCCTTGCAACCGGAGGAAAAGCCCACTTTCGTTGAGTTGGACGCGCAGGTCAAGTTTTACCGGGAGAACTTCAACCGTGCGGTGGAGCGCCTGGGGGAAAGCAATCTGCCTCCCATCGAAAGCTTGCGGCAGGTGGTGCGCACGTATCAAAAAGACCTGGACGACGTCCTGGCGCACTCCGGCGGGGAAAGCCGCGCGCAATTGATCGAAATGCTGCGCGCCCGCATCGGCTCCTTCGACGCGGAAGTGGCGGCGACGGTGCAAGCCGAAGATCCGCAATTTCGTCAGACCTCCCAGCATTTGAGCACGGCCAGCCAGAAGATCATCGACCTTTCCACCGAGCTCGAAAGCCGCAGTTGGCAGCGCGTGCAGCAGGACCACGAACGCGCCCGCGCGCTGCTGCGGCGCGCGGAGTGGATAGGAGGAATCATCTCCGCGCTCACCCTGCTGGTGAGTGTCTGGGTCAGCTTCTTGCTGCCTCGCCAGGTCGTCAAGCCCCTGACCGATCTGAAAGAGGCGGTTGACCACGCCGCCGCGGGAAATTATGAAATCGAGTTTGACGTGAAGGGCGATAGCGAAGTCGTCCAGCTTGCCGACAGCGTCCGTAATCTCATTAGCCACGTGCGCGAAAAGCACACCAACGCTGGCCCTACCTCCAAGCCCTGAATAGCTCCTGGGTAACAAATCTGCCCTGGTATCCTCACCCCCGCCTTTTCTCTTGAGCGGACCGTCCCTACTCATTTCTGGCTTCGGACCTTGGACGCCGGACATCGGACCGCTTTCTCAGCGCATTCCCCTTGACGAATGCCCTTTTTCCCTTTATCTCTGGTAGTCCACTCTAGCGAATCGAGTTCTGCGACTGAAGGAGATGACTCATCATGAAAGGCAAACCGGAAGTCCTGAAAGTCCTGCAGGAGATGCTCAAGGAGGAACTGGGCGCCATCAGCCAATATTTCCTGCATGGCGAGATGTGCCAGAACTGGGGCTACAAGAAGCTTTACGAGCACACCAAGAAGGAATCGATCAACGAGATGCAACACGCTGAAGAGCTTACGGAGCGCATCCTCTTCCTCGAGGGCACCCCTAACCTCGGCGAGCTGCCCAGGCTGAATATCGGCAAGGACGTGAAGCAGCAGTTCGAAAATGACCTGGCGCTCGAGAAGAATGCCGTGGCCGCTTACAACCAGGCCATCGCGGTGTGCCGCAAGGCCGATGACCAGGCGTCCGCCGACTTGCTGCGGAAAATCCTGGCCGACGAGGAAGAGCACGTGGACTTCCTGGAGGAGCAGCTCGGCCTCATCGAGGAAATCGGCACTCAGAATTACCTCGCGCAGCAGATGTGACTGTAGCGCCGGTCCCGCAGGGCGGGAGCTGTGGCCGACGCTGCGAGCGCAGGGGCGAGCTTGTTTCACAACTATTTGGAACCCTTGCCGTGCCCCCTTCGTTGACGCGAGGTTGAAGAGTCACGCTAGACCTCCAGAGGCCAAACCTCCGCAGCCAGCTTCTCACCGGCCCTTCCCACCGACGTGCTTTCGGGCTCCCGGCGGTAACCGTCTCGGTAGCGTTTGTCGAGCGCACGCTCCTCCTTGCTTAATCGCGTCATCCTTTAATCACCCCGATCGGTTTCAGCCGTGCCACGCGGCGCGCCAGCCCGGCGTTGTGGACCACGTCGATAACGGCATCGACGTCTTTGTAGGCTTCCGGAATTTCTTCTGTAATTCCGTCGCGGGTTTCGGCCCGTACCAGGATCCCCTGGTCCTCCAGGCGCTGCTTGGCGTTCTGCGCGTAGGGGGATTTCCTCGCGGCGGTGCGGCTCATCACGCGGCCCGCGCCGTGGCAGGTGGTGCCGAAAGTTTCCCGCATGGCGCCCTCTGCGCCGACCAATACATAGGACGCTGTACCCATCGAGCCGGGAATCAGCACCGGCTGGCCGACGTGCCGGTAGACTTCCGGAACGTCGCGGTGGCCCGGGGGAAAAGCGCGCGTGGCGCCCTTGCGGTGGACCATCACTTCGCGCTCGCGGCCGTCAACCCGGTGACGCTCGAGTTTGGCGATGTTGTGGCACACGTCGTAGATGACGCGCAGTTCCTCCTTCTCGCCGAAGATCCGCCTGAACGCCTGGCGGGTGAAGTGCGTGATCCCCTGGCGATTGGCCCAGGCGAAGTTCGCCGCGGCGCGCATGGCGGCCAGGTAGGCTTGGCCTTCCGGTGACTTGACGGGCACACAGGCCAGTTGCCGGTCCGGCAGGTCGATGTTGTAGCGCCGCATGGCGGGGCCCATTTCGCGCAGGTAATCCGTGCACACTTGGTGGCCGAGCCCACGCGAGCCGGAGTGAGCAAGCACTACAATCTCGTTCTCGTAAAGCCCCATCACCTGCGCCGCTGCCGCATCGAAGATGCGCTCCACATACTGCACTTCCAGAAAGTGATTGCCCGACCCGAGCGTGCCGACCTGCGGCAAGCCGCGCTTTTTCGCATGATCGCTCACGGCTCCAGGGTCCGCGCCCTCGATCGCGCCGCTCTCCTCGGAGTGCGTCAGGTCGTCGGCGCGGCCGTAGCCGTGCTCCGCCATCCACGCGGCGCCGTCCTGGAGCAACTTGTCGAGCTCCGCATAGGATATCCGGATGTTCCCGCTCTGGCCGGCGCCGGAAGGAATGTCGCGAAACAACTGGTTCACCAGCTCGCGAATCTTGGGCCGCACTTCCTCGACACTCAGCGAGCTGCCGAGTAAGCGCACTCCACAGTTGATGTCGAAGCCCACGCCGCCGGGTGAGATCACACCGTCCTGGTGCGGGTCGGTGGCTGCCACGCCGCCGATAGGGAATCCGTAACCCTGATGAATATCGGGCATGGCGAGTGACCGGCCCACGATGCCCGGCAGCATCGCCACGTTGATCGCCTGCTCGAGCGAGAGGTCCTTCAGCAGGTCTTTTAGGAGCCGCTCGTCCGTGTAGACGAGCGCGTCCGTCAACATGCCGGCCTTGGTGCCGCGCGGCACCAGCCAGCGGTAGTCGTCGAGCTTCTGGAGTTGGTGCAGTTCAAGAGGCATCGCGACTCCTTTGGGCCAGAACCGACTCGCCTGGAATCTGAGGTTCATTATAGCAGGGCGTCCAGGCGGTCCGCGCGGCGCCATTGACGCCTGCCCGGCGCAGCCTTACAATCCCCTGCCGTCGCTCTGGGGGCGCACAGCGCAAAAAGGAGACCAGAAATGCAACGCTTGTGGACTCCCGTACTCGCGGCCGGATTGATTGTTGTCTCATGCTATTCCTCAACCCGCGCCGAGGCAGGTAGGCCTTTCGCGGTGCCGCCGCAAGCGGCGTCTTCAGCGGCGCCGGAGCAGCTTCCCTTCGGCGACTTGCTGGCTTCCGGCGAGTTCAGCCAAACCTTCGGAGCGCATCAGTTCACACCCTTCGGGGACAGCCGATTCAGCTTTGCCATCTCCATCCCGAACCGCTGGGAGTCCCATCTGAGTGAGGTTGATCCCGACCAGCTTGCCCACGACAGGGAAGCCCCCGTGCCGATGGCCGAATTCGCGCCCGGGGGCGCGGACGACGTGGGTATCAACGTGCAATACCTCAAAGTGCCCGCCGAGACGCCGCTCGCAACCGTCATCGATGACTACGTCAAGGCTAACAACGGCACGCTGGTGACGCGGCAGCAGCTCGACTCAAGAGGCCGCAGCCTGGAAGACGCGCTGATGAAGAGCACGGCCGAGGACCTGGGTCCCCTGCTGACGCGCGTGACCCTGCTCCGCCGCGGCACGATCGTTTTCATCTTTACCGGTTGGTGCGTCGAGGAGAAATACGAAAAGTACAAGCGCATCTTCGGCGCGGCGCTGGAATCCTTCACCCCTACAGGCAACTGAGCCGGAACAGAAAGATACGACGCGCCTCCCCAGCTCCCACCCCAGGTGGGGAGCCCCGCCTGCCGGTTTTCGCCGGCTGGCTTGCTGCCACATGCCGCCCGCCCAATATCGTGCTATGATATATTTTTGACCCCGATAGGGCCGGGGTTCTCATTGGTCAAAATCCATTTCTCGGTGGGAGGCACCTCGATGCGCTCGATGAAGCAGAATCGCCGCGAGTTCCTGGAAAAGGTGACGCTCGGGATAGCCGGCGCCAGCGCGGCCATCTCGGGGAACGTTCTGGCCGCGACGGCTGCGGTCGCCAGTGGTGACATGCCTTATCGCACGCTGGGCCGCAGCGGCGAAAAGGTTTCGCTACTGGGCCTGGGCGGGCATCACCTCGGCCTCCAGCGCGACGAGCAGGAAAGCATTCGCATCATCCGCACGGCCATCGACAACGGCGTGAATTTCATGGACAACTGCTGGGACTACAACGGCGGCGTGAGCGAAGTTCGCATGGGCAAGGCGCTTCAGGAAGGCTACCGGAAGAGGGTTTTCTTGATGACCAAAATCGATGGGCAGGTGAAAGACGTCGCTGCCCAGCAGATCGACGAATGCCTGCGACGCTTGCAGGTTGACAGCATCGATCTCCTCCAGTTCCATGAGGTCATTCGCCCCGGCGATCCCGACCGCATCTTCGGCCCCGGCGGCGCCATCGAGGCCGCGCTGGCCGCGAAGAAAGCCGGCAAGATTCGTTACATTGGTTTTACCGGCCACAAGGATCCCGACATCCATCTGAAGATGCTGTACACCGGCTTCCAGCAAGGGTTCACGTTTGACACCGTGCAGATGCCCCTCAACGTAATGGACGCGCACTTCCGGAGTTTCGAAAAGAAAGTGCTTCCGGAGCTGGTGGAACACGGCATCGGCGTGCTGGGCATGAAGTCGATGGGCGATGGCTTCATCCTGAAGAGCAGGACGGCGATGCCGATCGAGTGCCTGCACTACGCCATGAACCTGCCGACCTCGGTGGTCATCAACGGCTGCGATTCTCTCGAACGGTTGCAGCAGGGATTGGAAGCCGCGCGCACGTTCAAGCCCCTGAACGAACCGGAAGTCGCAGCGCTGTTGGCGAAGACCGCGCTCGCGGCTGCGCAGGGCGAGTTCGAGCCCTTCAAGACTACGCACAACTTCGACGGCACGGTCCGCAACCCGAATTGGCTGGGGTGAGTGTAGCGGCGAGGGAACCTGTCTCCGGTTTCTGGAGTCTGATGGACTCCATCGGAGTCCTGAAATCGGACCCGATTTCATGGGGACGTCGCCATGCTGGCTTCGCAGCGTAGAGCTGGGCTCTGCGCCAGCCGCGGTCAAGTTCCGTAGCGCCCACCTTCAGGTGGGCATGAATCGGCCGTGCCGGCCCGTCACTCGTCCCCGGCCCGTTCCCGGAACGTTCCGGGGCGGGCACTAGCCACTTGTCACTGTCCTTGAGAGAGGGGTCACGGCCTGCTCGTCGCTTGTCCCCGAGCCGTTCCCGGAACGTTCCGGGGCGGGCACTAGCTGCTTGTCACTGTCCTTCCGGGGTGAGGGGGCACCCGTCATTCCCGCCCCGATGCAATCGGGGCAGGCTCCGGCGGGAATCCACATGCCCACCCATTCCCCATTCGCAGACATCACTTCGCCACGTCCGCGCCGCCCGGATGGAGTGCCTTTACCCCAGCGAGGTTGATTTCCTTCCGTATCCACCTTGATATGAGAGTTTGTTGTTTCGTGTCGAAACCAGCCCGTTCCATCGCCTGCTGAATGGTTGGGGGCTCGACAGGACCAAATCTTGCCAGGAGCAGAGGGCGTAGGCCAACAACGAAAGGGATTTGGGTTTCATTGAGTGTTTGGAGCGAGTCGCGTAAGAATCGGTCGTCACTTGCCTCCAGTAGAGGAGCAAGGATGACGAAGGCGCCAAACGCGGTCTCTGATTTCAGCGGGTGGGCGTACTTGAGCTTCTTGGTTTCGCTGGCTTCCACTTCGAAGATCCATCTAGCGAGTTGCGGCGGTTCGTGCTCCGTTCGCTTGAGCCAGGGCGGGGATGATGACAACAGAATTCTGCCCAGCTCGCTCAATTGCGTGAGATTGAAATCCAAGTTTTCTTTAGCCGCAGACGGGACGGTTGCCAAAAGAGCAGAATGCAGGAGCCACGCGCCGGGGGCTGAAAACCAGAAATGCCCAATCATCGGGTGGCTACTCGGCCGGAAAACGGCCTCAGTTCCGTACCACTTTATGAGATCCGATACGCTGGCTTTGCGTCGGAAGAATAACTCATGGAAAACCTGAAAATGGCGAGAGGATAGGGCGACGGCCCGGCTAGAGCAGGCGTCAAAGATCGTATTCGAGACACCGTACCAGAAACTGGAGACTTCGCTTTCGGGTACCGGCTGCCCTTGCCTCATATGAAGAAAGAGCGCTAGATTCGATCCCATATCGAAGGCTAGGACGGCTTCCTTTTCATCGGCATTGTTGACTCGATCAACTAGCAGCCCCTGGATCGTGCTTCCAATTGTGGGACGATTCTCACTGGCAGCCCAGACAAGGCCCCCCAGAACCGATGCAGGTTCGTCGGTTAACGATTCTCTCTCGTCGTCGGTCGCAATAAGTCCCCATCTGATGCAGCTCTCAACGCAGGCTTCAGTAATCTCTCGGGTTACCTTTGGTTTGGGAACCATAAACTCCAAACACCGCGAGGCGAAAGACAGCAAGTTCCACCCTGTGTCCCCTTCACCATTTCGCGCTTCATTGATAACTCCGGCGAGCAATTCATCCCCAGCACCTTCAATGTTCTTGTGCTGAATCTGAAACGCCAATTGGGCTACTATGTCCCATTCCCTCTTTGCTATCCTAGGGCGCAGAAGACCGCCTAGGCGGTCGGGCGTAGGGTTTGTTCGCACGAGATGTGCAGCCGTGAAATACTCAAGAAACGTCCGATGAGTAAATTGGTAGAGTCGCTCCCCCTCCTTTGTAGTTCCTGTGTCCGTGAAGACCCAAGCACGGTTTCTACAGAATTCGATGAACTCACGAGCCGCACCTTCAGCTTCGGAGGTATCCTCAAACCGCCACTCCGCCAAGTAGTCCGAAGCCTTCGCGATAAGTTCCCTTTCTGTCACTCCGCCCTGCAGACCTTCGTCCGCATATATCCACTGAGCCAGATACTGCATCGCCGGCCTGATATGGGCTTCGAACGGAAGGGGGACAAGGATGCCTCGGCTCTTGTCCCAGCGCTCAAAGAGCATTGTCGCGCACTTTTCGTAAACTTCTGGGCGATTTCTTGGAATGTAGTTCTCGCCCCGGTATATGTTGCACATGAGGGCAAGCATGAGAGGATTGCTGCGGAGGTCAGGCACGATCTGGCTCTCGCGGAGGAATCCCTCGGACTTTTGTTTTTGTTGTTCCGGCGACAGGTCCTTGTCGACCGCAAACCATTTTCTGGCGTAATCATTTACCTGATTCTCCTCAAAAGGAGCAAGCCGGAAGGTTTCGAAGCGTTCTTCATCAAGTGGCGCCTGTTCGTAGCCGACTTCTCTTGAGGTAACTAGTACCGGCAAGGGGGGGTAAAGATTGCAAAATGCTTCTATGTCGCCGCTTATCTCCTGGCGATAACTTGTCTCGAGAAGTTCGTCTAGGCCATCAAAGATGACGACCGCTCGACCGTTTAGCAGGAGGTAATCGAATGCGCCAGCCGGTGGCTGAACCTGGTATGTCGAGTTCGATGTTTCCTCAATGAATTGAAGGATCGAACAATTGTGCGACTTCTTTCGCGCTCCGTATTCGCGGACGACGACGGGGATCGGTGTGATCTGTCTCCCAGCAAACATGCGGTCGGAATAGCGCGTTGCGAGGTCGTGGCAGAGTTTGTGCGTGAAGGTTGACTTTCCGCCACCAGGGTTCCCGAGAAGTATGGCCCGATAAACACGCGCAAGGAAGTCTGAAGCTTTTAGGACTGTTGGCTCCTCACCTCTCTTTTTCTTAGGCGCAGTGACGAAATTGGGGGGGACATAAATTTGATCTATAGGCACCTTCCTGGCTGCATCGAAGTGAGGAGGCATGATGTGTCGATGCCGGCTGCCCACCTGTTGGCGATATTTCTTTTCGAACTGGAGAAATAACTGCAGATTTGGCTTAGTCGGTCCCGTCAGAAGTTCGAAGTTCTTCTGGATGGCTGCAAGTTCGTCAAGAACCATGTGATGGCGGAATTCGGCCATCGCCTCATGGGCGGGTAGAAGTCCCTTTTCTATCGATGCTGCCAAGGCGCGGGTACACCCGGCGACGAGGGCTTCAAGAAGCCCGCTCCCCAAGTCTGTGGCATCACCCTCGCTTTGCCCGAGATGCAATGAGAGCGAGGCCAAGAATTCTGCCCGGATCGATTCCATGTAGGAACCCGATCGGGAAGGTGTCAACTGGCTGGCATAGATCTGCCGGACCATGGCTTCTACATCGGGTGAAGATAGGAAAAATCTTAATTTTTCCGCTCGTCGTTGGTCTCCGGGCCGGGAGGACCTCGCTACAGATGCCGTAGCCTTTTGCAGGATTGTCCCGAGGGTAGCGTCTTTCCTTATGAGCTGGAGGTGCTCTTGTTCACGCTTGGACCTGCCTGGCGCCCTTCCCAGAGCACTCCCAAGAAGGCCCGTGAGCCCATTGGCAATTAATCCGCAGAGGACATTAAGGGTGGCTTGGGTCACTTCGCTCCTCCGTCATGGTTGGCTCGACTCAAATCGGCCTGATGGCTGTTCACTTTGTGACATACGCGGCCCGACTATCACAAGGGCAAGCACTGGCCGCACAATCTTTACCAGGGCGTTAGCTGCGACTTCTATACACCCATTCGGTTGACATAGCAAGCTCAGGTTATAGGGCACAGGGTACGGGGAGCAGGCGCTGGGTGTTGGGGGCTAGGGGCTAGGCAACAGGAAGAGAAGGATTCGGGATCGAGGATTCAGGAAAAGGTCCGTCCAAGGCCGGGGGCAGAAGAGCAGGGGCTAGGTGTTGGGGACCAGGGGCTGGAGAGACAGGGAATTGAGGTTTGACGGGAGGGAAGCTCTCACGCTGCGGCTGCTCTCGGTTTCTATCCCACGCCAGCGCGTTCCGCTCATCCGCAACCCTGCCCTGCAACAAGCTACCGCGTAACCGCCTCGCAGGTTGGCTCGGGCTGCAGTTTCTGCTTGTTTCCGCCTGGAAGGTGTGCTAAAGTATAATCTCCTCAGGGCGCTAATACGGCTTCATCTGGATAGGGCGAAGACACGACGGTTGGGTTGAAACGCGTCTCGGGGTGTACGTTCAGTGCACCCCAGAACGGGATGCCTACACCTGCCATCGGGCGGCGCAGCGATGCCGTGTGTGGCGGGAAGAGTGGGGTTGTGACAAGTACACTGGAAAATTCAACTAAACAGGAGGAGTTAATTGAAAACAAGAGTCACGATAGCATTGAGTGTCGTTTCTGTCCTCGCGATGGCGTTAGCTTATGGGCAGAGCCAATACGAGATCGCGCGAGTGGATATACCGTTCAAGTTTATGGTAGGCACGAAGGAGATGCCGGCTGGGAAGTACGAATTTACGAAGCAAGGGGCACCGCAATCCAGCCTTCTGCTTCGCAACCTGGATACTAGCAAGGCTACGTTCGTTCCCGTCGTCGAGCGGCTTGCCGAAACGAGCCCCCTAGAGAAGCACAAAGCAAGGGTGGTGTTCGATGCAGTCGGGGACCGGAAATTCCTTTCGGAGCTCTGGCCAGCCGACAACGCAGATGGGTACCTGGTAGGCATAACCAAGGGAGAGGAAAAGCACGAGGTTTTGACCGAGAACTAGGCTGTCCGCCGGGTCCGGGCACTGCCCAGATGAAGCACTGCCTATGCCAGATACGGACAACTGACCTTCACACTGTTGAACGAAGTCGATTGCCGATGGAAACCGGAATTTCCAATTTGTGCCGAACCTTCGCCTAAACATACGCCGCTCCCCTTCTTGGGTCCAGTTCAGATCGCCACGGCTCCTTTCAGGTGGCATAGCGGCTCGTTTCGGCCCTTCGGCCGACTTCCGTGGTTTGTTTCCCGCCTCCAACCTGCCTCGCCGCCCAGACGTGAGTGCAAGAGGTGGCCCCGGCGAGCCGGACGTGCGCGGCGGCTCGGCTTACACACGATCCAATTTCTGAACGCTGCGCAACTGGAGGAGGATCTGCGCAGCCTGGGGGTTGAGGCCTGACGGTAGGGCCGAACGGTCCCGCTCTGAGCGGGAGCCTGCTGGGTGCGAGTGCGGTTCGACTTCGCTCACCGTCAGGAGCGACGCTGAGGGACCGCTCGCCCCTACAATCCACTGGGCTCAGGATGGCAGAGGGAACGCCGCAACCCGAATTGGCACACGGCCCTCTTACGCTGCGGCCACTCGCGCGGAGCGTCGCCGGGCGGTTTCTTTCACTAGTTTCAGATCGAGTTTCCCGCTGCCCATAATCGGGAGCGAATCGACCCGGAAAAAATGTTCCCGGCGCGGCACCCACAGGGGAGGCAATCCGGAATCGCGCATGCGCTTGAGCAGATCATCCACGCTCATCCCCAGCTCGGTGTGGAGCACCACAAAGCGCTCGCCTTTCTGATCGTCGGAAACCGACGTCACCACCAATCGAGGCTCCAGGCAGCCGAGCGCGCGGTGGAGCGCTTCTTCCACGTGTACGTGGGAGACCATCTCCCCCGCAATCTTCGAAAAGCGCGACAGCCGGTCGGTGATCGTGATGAAGCCGCCGTCGTCGAGTTGGGCCACGTCGCCGGTGATATACCAGCCGTCTTCCCAGATGGCCTGGCGGGTTTTTTCCGGCTCGGCGAGGTAGCCCACCATCACGTTCGGCCCTTTCACCAGCAACATGCCTTCCTCGCCCGGGCCGCACTCCGCAAAGGTCTGCGGATTCACGACGCGCACGGCGATGCCGGGAATCGGGCGGCCGACGGTGCCGCGGGGTGCCACGCCCAGGTGCTTTAGGGCGTAGCAACCGGCGGTCTCCACGGAAACCACGGGCGCAAGCTCCGTGCAGCCGTAGCCCTGGAAGAGGTCGAGATGAAATTTCTCCCAGAAGGCGTCGGCGAGCTCCCGCCGCATCTTTTCGGCGCCCACAATGGCCACGCGCAACGACGCGAAGTCCCCCGGCTCGCAGCGCCGGATGTATTCCCACACAAAAGTCGGCGTGGCGATCAGCATAGTGGCGCGGTATTTCCGGCAAAGTTCGCCAATCTTGCGCGCCTCCAGCGGCGTCGTGTGGTACACCACGCCGAACCCGGAAATCGCGGGCAACCACAGTCCCACCGTGAAGCCGAAGGCATGGAAGAAGGGCAGGATGCCCAACAGGCAATCACGCCGGTCGACGTCGAGCGCCTGCTCCATGCCTTCCACGTTGGAGAGAATGTTTCGGTGGCTGAGCATCACGCCCTTGGGGGTTCCCGTGCTGCCGCTCGAAAAGACGATCGTCGCGACCGAGTCCAGCTTCACGTCGCTCGGAATCAGCCAGCGGCGCAGAATCGCGGTGGGAACCAGGCGGGCGACAGCGGCCCAGACAAGCTTGTCGCGCTTCGCGAAACTCTGCGCCACACCTTCGATCATCACCATGCCCGGCCGCTTCGCGATTCCGAATCGTTCCAGCAGTTTCTGCGAAGTGAAAATCATCTTGATTCCGCAGCGTTCGATGGCCACATCGATCGCCTGTGCCGGCGCGGTGTAATTCAGGTTCACAGACACGCGGCCTGCCAGGCTGATGCCGAGATTCATCACCGCTGCTGGCATCGAGGGCGGCAGCAGGACGCCCACCATCTTCTCGTCTGGGCAGCGCCTCACGATGAAGCGCCGGAACAGCAGCGCGCCGATCAGCGCCTGCCCGAAGCTGGCCTCGCGGCCGGAAGAATCCGCCATGGCAAAGCGCCGCCAGTTGCGCCGCGCGCAGTCCAGGAACGTCTCTGGCAGCGGCCGTTGCACCGCCTCGCGCCGGCAGGAGGCTTCGGCGCTCAGCGTCATCAACGCTTGCCGTACCTGAAAAGCACTCGCGCCCGGAGCGAGCGCTGCGCCGAAGCTGAGGGTGACGCGATAGGGGATGCGGCGCGGCCACTGGAAGAAGAAACGCCCGCGCTCGAAGCGGAAGATGTTCCCCCACACGCGGTCGAGATGCACGGGGACGACGGGGACCGTGACGGCGCGCGAGATTCCCTCGAGACTTGGCCCCAAGCGCGGCAAGTGGCCGGTTCGCATGAGCGCACTGTCCGCAAAGAGGCAAACCAGCTCGCCCGCACGCAAGCGGACTTGCGCCGCGTTGAGCGATTGCGCCATCTCCCGCGGCGGGTCCGCAGCGGAGACCGGAATCGCCTCCATCAGCTTTGCCAGCCAGTGGATTCCCCGTGTCTCGTAGAAGGGGCGAGACATCAGGAAACGGCTAGGACGCGACGCGCCCGCGCTGATGAGAAGCGGGTCGATGAACGAAACGTGGTTGCACACCAGCAAGGCCGGGCCGCGCTTGGGCAGGTTCTCCGCACCGCGCACTTCCACCCGGTAGAACGTGTGGGCTAGCAACCAAAGGCAGATGCGAACTGTCCAGCGGGATAGCAGCATGGGAATGGAGACAATCGCAGTGAAAGTAAACACACCGACTGCCGGCAGGGCCCGATCGGGGCAAAGCGCGCGCGGACCGCAAACCCGCCCCAGCCCGGCACGACCGAGGAGCATGCCGGTGAACGTGCGCATCTTCTCCACCGCGCTCGCGTGGCCTCTCGGCGCCCCGCTGGCCTGCCCATTCTAGAGCAAATAGCGCCGCGACAAAAGCCGGTTTCAATGCATGCCGGTTTCGACACGCGCCGGGTTCAACAGCCGCGTTTCGCAGGGCCTACGTGGACGTCCGTATCGCCCGCAGCGGGCGCTGCACCGCTGGTTGTGGGGGCGTGCCCTTCGTGCTGCAGGGCGGGGCCGCCCTCCCGCCCGCCGGATGAAAAGCAGCACAGCGTGGTGAGAAATTCAGGCCAGCAAATAAACCTTACAGCGCTTCGCGCCCGTAGCATTTTGCGAGCGCATTCTCGGAAAAAGCGTATTACCGTTATCGTCGCATTGTGATATTTTCTGACCGCAGGTCTTGGGCCGTCTCGATGGGGACCCGCCTTGGTGCGGCTTCGGTACGCCTCTGAAACTGGCCAGCTCTCGACCTTGGACTGTCGACGACCTTGCTTGATTCCGGCTGCGCCGGATTAGGAACTCCACCTATGGACGGCTCTGACAAATGTGATCGTCATTCCTTCGAGAGGTCATGACCCTGTGAAGAGTTCCAGCATCGAGAGGTTTGTGGAGTTCCCCAACCGCGCGGGCAAGACGTTGCGCGGCATGATGCATCGGCCCGCAGGGGCCTCCCACCGGCGCGTGCCGGCGGTGACGATGTTTCATGGCTTCACCGGCAGCCGCATGGAGTCACACTGGATCTTCGTGAAGTGCTCGCGCGCCCTGGCGCAGGCGGGGATCGCCTCCTTGCGGTTTGATTTCTACGGCTCGGGTGAATCCGCCGGCGACTTTCGTGAAGTCACGCTGCGCGGGGAAATCGCCGACGGGCGCGCGGCGGTCGCCTTCCTGCGCCGGCAGAAAGGAATCGACCCGGCGCGGGTGGGCCTGCTGGGGCTTTCTCTGGGGGGCGCGGTGGCTGCGGCGCTCGCGCCGAGCGTCCAGGCAGGCGCCGTAGTGCTGTGGAGCGCAGTCGCGCACACCACCCGGCTGCGCGAAATCGCGGAGAAGTCCGCCCAGCCGATTCCCGGCAAGCCGGGCGCCGTCGAATTCGACGCGCGCGAAATCTGTCCGCGCTTCCTGGACGACGTGCTGAAAGTCGAGCCCATTCGGCATCTCGCCCGATACAGAGGCCCGACGCTCATCATCCACCCGGAAAAGGATGAACATATCCCCGTCTCGCACGCGCGCGATTTCTTCCAGGCCGCCGGCGCCGACGCCAAGGAGCTTGCCATCATCCCGGGCGCCGACCACGTCTTCACCTCCGTACCCTGGGAGTGCGAGGTCATGGCCCACACGGTGGCGTGGTTCGAGCGTTACCTGTAACGCCGGCCGTGGCCGCCTCGGGGGGCTTGGACGGAGCGAGATTTTTGCGACCCTCCCCCCGGCAAACCAATTTCGCAACCCACCCGCAAGGTACAGTAAAGGGCCGGGCTTTTTCTGCCGATACGTGGGGAGGGTGACAAGTAACTCCTGTGACCCTTGGCGCGTTATACTCAGTATGCGACGGAGCCGCAGGGCACGCTAAGCAACTGGATTCCACGTACAGACACGCGAGCGAGGAGACAACCGACGACGATGATCAACCGACAACGGCGCGCGTCGAGCGGGGTTCTAGGCGCGATGGTAATTTGTTCAATGGTATTATCTCACAAGTTGATGGCGCAGCAAGCGCCGCAGGCAACCCCAGAGGTGGCTCCGCAAGGCCAAGCCAAGGCAGGGGAAAAGAGCGAGGGCAATAAAGAGCCCGTAACCGGGGAGCAAAGCCGCCCGCAGAATGACCGGATTTTCTTTGCGCTGCCCAACTTCCTGACCGTCGAGAACGCTTCCCACGTCTCGCCGCTGACGGCCGGGCAAAAATTCAAGCTCGTGGCCCGCAGCAATTTCGACCGCGCCGAATACCCTTGGATTGGTCTTGTCGCTCTCATCAACCAAGCCACCGATAGCGACCCGACCTACGGGCAGGGATTTCGCGGTTATGCAAAGCGCTACGGGACAGCGTTTGCCGACAGCACCATCAGCAACTTTATGACCGGCGCCGTGTTTCCCTCCCTGTTGCGACAGGACCCTCGCTACTACCAGTTGGGGAAAGGTGGGTTCTTCCGCCGCGCTGCTCACGCGGCCAGCCGGGTCCTGGTCATTCGCTCGGATTCCGGGCGGAGAGAGTTCAACTTCTCGGAGATTTTCGGAAATGCCGTGGCGGCTGGCATTTCCAATGCCTACCATCCCGCGCCGCGCACGCTCACGAGCAACGTGAGGATCTGGGGGACCCAGATCGCGTGGGACGCCGCCGCTTACGAATTGAAAGAATTCTGGCCCGATATCCGCCGCCGAATCCACAAGCCGTAACCGACGTGGTGGGCCAGTTTCCGAGTACGCGACCATTCATTCCCTATCGTCTGGCCGCCGCTAATTGGGTTCGAAACGGCCGGCAGCGAATTTCTGCGACATGCGCGTAAGGAAACCCCAATGGCGGGGCCGGCGACACGTGCTTTCCCACAACGCTGTCTCGGGGAGAACGATGCATGTGCTCCGCGATAGTTCCGATCCGCAAAGATCATCTGTTACACTGAGTGGCTGTAACCCGGATTTCTCACCACGGTGGTGAGAAATCCCGGCTAGCGGCTATTCAGGCGCCGATCCCCTAAGGGAGAAGCATCCCCGGTCGTCAAATCCAAGGAGGGTTATCAATGCGAATTGCTAATGCTCTCGTGCTGGGTTTCGCGATCTTGGCCGGCGCGGTGCTAGCCAGCGGCAAGGACGTTCCCAAGGATCTATCGAACGTTCGAGGCTTCAATTACACGGCTGCCAATGTTGCAGCCAGCCCCAGGCACCACATAGATCACTGGCTCAATTACAGCCCGGCGACGACGGAGTTTGACCTCGATCTCGCCAAGCGGCTCAACTTGAACCAGGTTCGAATCTTCCTCGCGTATGACGCGTACGTGCAAGACAAGGCAGCGTTTCGCGAGCACCTCCTGCATTTCGTGCGCGCCTGCCACAAACGCGACATCAAAGTCATGCCGGTGGTCACGTACCGCAGAGAAATCGTTGCGGACAAGGCATCCTGGCCGCTCGCCCGGGAGTGGGCGGCGGATCTGGTGAAGACGATTGGAAATGAGCCCGGACTGGCCTTCTGGGACGTCCTGAACGAGCCGGATTGGCCTACCACTCCCGAGTCGTGGGTGCGGCAGAGATTCGAGTTTGCGAAATATATGGCGGGGGTCTTCCATGAGCTGGACCCGCGGACTCCGGTGACCATCGGCATGGCGTTTGTGCCGGGAATGGAAGAGCTTGCCGATTCTGTGGACGTTCTCCAATTCCATGACTATATGCAGAACCGCGCCGTAATCCGGGCCAACATTGCGCGGGCGAAGCAGTTTGCCGCTAAGGTGGGCAAGCCGGTCGTCAATGGCGAGATCGGCTGCATAGCCCGCGCCAACCCCTACGACGTGACGCTCGAGGAGCATATGAAGGCCGGGATGGGTTGGTACATCTGGGAACTCATGATTGTGCGGCAGGGTTGGGGCCCGGTTCACGGCGTGTTTTACGAGGATGGAACGGTGCGCGATCCTTCGATTGCGGCGGCGATCCTCGGCTTCTTTCGCAACCGTGGGCCGAATATTCTGCCGGAAAACGTGGATCGGGAAGGGTGGGTCACCCGGGTGGTGACCAATGGCAAGAAGTGGCTCGCGCAGCCGGACGCCTCTTGGGATCAGGGCCTGGACTTGGCCGAGACGGCGGCGAACCTGCTGGAGGCGGGGCAACTCACTGCCATGCGCGAGCCGCCTACCCGGCAAGTGGACTTGATGCGCCAGGGGCAGCCCGACCTGCCTGCCTTGCGCGCTCTGCTGCAGAAGTATTTCGAGATTCTCGAACCCTACGAACGCAAGGAATAGCGGGGAAAGCTGAGTCAGGCATATAAACGCTCCATTGTCCGACCGCAGCGAAATAGAGACCGCTGTTCCGCTCAAACCTGGGCGCGGGCTACGCCGCTGCCATTTCCAACGCTTACCGTCCCGCACCGCGGACTCTTGGAAATAATATCTGTATTTGGTGGACTCAAATCGGCTGGGACGCTGCCGCTTACGAATTGAAAGAATTCTGGCCGGACCTTAAGCGCAAACTTCACAAGCCGTAACCTAGTGGGTCAGTCTCCGAATACGCGACGACACAGGAGTTGAGCAACTTCGCTCTACCCTACGGCGTTACTCGCGATCAATCCCAACGAGCTATGCCAAGCCAAACTTCATCGCATAAGACTTCGGGAAACTCGGGGGATTGCACGTCTACCACGAGCGAGTTATTCCACCCATTTGCATTGCGCTGCCGCTAAGGTGGCAAGGTTTCTTCCGAGTATGTGATCCAGGTGCAATCTGCTCTTTCATCGCGTAAACTTAGCTGACTCGATCATATGCCTCTTTCCGCGCTCAGAGTTCTTCGCACCGACCGAATCGATCGGTTGCTTCCGGCACGGATCGGTACGGCAATAATAAACGAGTGGCTGCTGCGACCGACCAGGGAAGCGGAGCCTGAAGAGGACTAAGACAATGAGAAACTCACATCTCTTGCGTTTTGCTCTATCGCTGCTCGCGGGATTGCTATTAGTGGCCGGTGCGCATCGGATACAGGCTCAGCAAGCGAACAGCAAGACCCCCCAACTTGCCGGGAATAAGCCAGAGGCGCTTGGCTTCTCGTCGGAGCGACTCGAGCGGCTCCACGCGGTAATGCAGCAGGAAGTGGACCAGAAGCAGCTTGCCGGGATCGTAACCATCCTGGCGCGCCACGGCAAAGTGGTTGAGGAGAGAACCTACGGCAAGAAGGACCTCGCGAGCGGCGCGCCGATGACGCGGGACACGATCTTCCGCATCTTCTCCATGACCAAGCCGGTCACCGGCGTTGCCATGATGATCCTCTACGAACAAGGCAAATGGTATCCGTTGGATCCGGTTTCGAAGTACATCCCCGAGTTCGCGCACCTGAAAGTTTTCAAGGGCGTGGATCAGAGCGGCAACATGATCGTGGAAGACCCTGTCCATCCCCCCACGATGCACGAGCTGATGACCCACACCGCGGGCTTCACCTACGGGTTCTTCGGCAATACTTTGGTCGATAAGATGTACCTGGACCAGCACGTGTGGCAATCCCAATCCCTGCAAGAAATGATCGACAAGCTGGCGAAGATCCCGTTGCTCTACCAGCCGGGAACGCGGTGGGTCTATGGCGCGTCGATGGATATCCAGGGCTATATCGTGGAAAAGTTGTCGGGCCAATCCCTCCCCGATTTCATGCAGCAACAGATTTTCGGGCCCCTCGGCATGAAGGACACCGGCTTCTTCGTTCCCCCGGAAAAGCGGAACCGCTTTGCCACGCTTTATAGAGAAGACCAAAAAGGCGAACTGGCCGCGGATGTGACCGCCGGGGGAGTGCCCACCGACTATGCGACGCGGCCACCGATGCCCTCGGGCGGCGGCGGTATGGTCTCGACTGCGCAGGACTATCTGCGCTTCGCTCAAATGCTCCTGAATGGCGGCGAGCTGGACGGCGTGCGCATCCTGGCGCCGATCACGGTCGAGCTCATGACCACCAACCATCTCGCTCCCAGCCTCATGACGGGCGAGTTCTCAATTGGTCCAGCGATCATCCGGCCCGGTATGGGGTGGGGCTACGATTGCGCGGTCTATACGGACCCGCTGGAAGCCGACGAAGTGGTGGGCAAGGGCACTTTCTTCTGGTCGGGAGCGGCGGACACCTGGTTCTGGGTCGATCCCACCAACGATCTGATTCTTGTTGGCATGACCCAGCGAATGCTTGGCCCCGGGTGGCCCAATGTGCAGGCGTTGAGCCGCCCCCCCGTCTATCAGGCGCTTCTGAAGCCGCGGATGTGATCCATGCAAGCTCGACCCGGACATGCACATCCTGAAGCAGCTAACGTAGCGCTGAGCTTTAGCTCAGCAGAGTTTCGCGTCCCAGAAACTCTGCGGCTCTCCTGATCGAAAGAACCGCAGAGTTCGAAAAAGCCGAACTCTGCGCTACCCGCCTTCGACTCCTTTATTAGGGTATGATAGCCGAACCGCTGCGCCTCCCTTCGGAGTGGTGGACAATAGGATTGGCGCCGAGTCGCGCGAGGTTACAAGGCCTGACTATGACGGGCACACCGCAAGGGTCACTCCGTTTGTTCCGCTTCGCCGGGATTGATCTGTTTCTCCATTGGTCCTGGTTTCTGGTCGCGGTGTATGAAATCGAGAGCCGGTCGAAGAGTTATTCCTCCATCACCTGGAACGTGGTGGAGTATCTGGCGTTGTTTCTCATCGTCATGGTGCATGAGTTCGGCCACGCGCTGGCCTGCCGGCAAGTGGGAGGAACGGCGAATCGCATCGTGCTTTGGCCTCTTGGCGGAGTGGCGTACGTGAACCCGCCGCAACGGCCCGGCGCTACGCTGTGGAGCATCGCGGCAGGGCCGCTGGTGAACGTGGCGTTCCTTGTCATCCTGTCGCTGCTCGGAACGTTGAACCGGTCGACGGGGTGGGCGGACGCAATCCCCAATGCCCACCTGTTCCTGCGGACGCTTTGGCTCATTAACCTGGGCTTGCTGATCTTCAACATGTTGCCCATCTATCCGCTGGATGGCGGCCAGATTCTTCGCTCTTTGCTCTGGTTTGTGCTCGGAAGGGCCCGCAGCTTGATGGCCGCCACCGTGATCGGGTTTGTCGGGGTGGCGGGGCTCATCGCCCTCGCCTTGTGGATGCAATCCGTCTGGTTTGGCATTCTGGCTGCCTTCATCCTCATGAATTGCTGGAGCGGATTGAAGCAAGCGCGAGTACTGTTGCGCTTGGCCAAGCTGCCGCGCCACGAAGGGTTTGCCTGTCCATCGTGTAAAACCGCGCCCCCCATAGGCGCTTATTGGAAGTGCGGCAAATGCGGACAGCCCTTCGATACCTTCCAAACGCGAGCCGTCTGCCCCAACTGCGCCGCGCACTTTCCCGCCACCGTTTGTTTGGACTGCCGCGCCCTGAATCCGATGAACGGCTGGATTGTTCCCCCCGCCGTGCCTATCAATTAGCTGCACCAGGAGCAGGTAGAAGAGGGCGGGGGGCCGATCTACCTACCAGGCTCTGCCCGACAAGTCGGGCGGCCTCAGCGCAGAGCGGCTTCCCCGAAACCCCAAACACCCATCGGAGAGAGTTTTCTAACATCGCTGGCCAAGATACAAGGTTTTCTAACATCGCTAGCCAAGATACAAGCGCAGAGTTCGCGTCCCAGAAGCTCTGCGGCTCTCCTGATCGAAAGAACCGCAGAGTCCGAAAAAGCCGAACTCTGCGCTACCCGCTTGCCCCTCCCCAGCGGCGGGGGACCTCCACTCGTCACTTGTCGCTGCCCTTAGCGATGTATCACGGGGCGGCGGCGGTCGAATCCGTCTCAGGATGCGCTGGCTCCTCCGGTAACTCCACGATCTCCCACAGACCCTGCTCAGGGTAGTGTTGCTTGAGCCAAGCGAGGGCTGTGCGCAGTTTCTCCTTCCAAGACGGCTCCCAAGTGTTCACCCACTGAAGGAAACGCTCCAGCGCGTCTCGATCCCACGGCAATGTCAAAGCCCCGGACTCGAGAAGCTTCCCGACGCCAACGAAATAAGATCGTCGCTGTAATGCCCAGTGCGCTTTCGGATCGATCCCGTACGAGGAAGGACTCCGCAGCCAGGCCACGAACAGCGTATCGACGCGAGTGCGATTTTCACCAGCGTGAAGGCCTGGGGCATCTGTCAAGTACGAAAAGACCGTAGCAATTTGACCCTTAGCGACGGCCGGGATTGGACTCTGCGCTGAGAGGAAAGGACGAAGGACCGTTTCGCACGTCGAGAGCACCTCTTCAGCAACTTCGTTATTCAGGAGATACTTCCCCAGTTGTGTGAGCCGCCAAAGGGCGTCTTCGTCCTCGTTGAATTTCCGGCACCAACTCAGGATCTCTCTGACCGTGTCGAGGGGCAGGTTAGGTTGTTTCGCCAGCTTCTTTGCGAGGTAAGAGGCTTCGGGCTTGTCGTAGTTTTCGCTCAACCAGAGTAGGGCCGGTTCGCGGATTACAGAGAAATCGCCGCCCGCGTCCAACCACGCCCGAAATAGAAAGTCCGCGTCGACGGCGCGCCCATGGAGATCCAGCCAGTCTTTCATCCACGCCTCGATGTATTCTTTTTCGCCCCCAGCGTCGAGCCAGCCGCGGTAGACAAACCCAGCCTCGGGGGTCGCGGCATGATCCTTGAGCCACCCCCGGATGGGTTCACGGACCATCTCCAACTCTCCCTTGGCGTCGAGCCAGCCGCGGTAGACAAACCCAGCCTCGGGGGTCGCGGCATGATCCTTGAGCCACCCCCGGATGGGTTCACGGACCAGCTCCAGTCCGCCGTTGGCGTCGAGCCAAGCGCGGTAGACGAACTGGGCCTCGGGAATCGTGGCATGGTCCATTAGCCACTCCTCAATCCCCTTTCGGACCAGCTCCGACTCTCCCTTGGCGTCGAGCCAGCCGCGGTAGACAAACCCAGCCTCGGGGGTCGCGGCATGATCCTTGAGCCACCCCCGGACGGGTTCACGGACCAGCTCCAGTCCGCCGTTGGCGTCGAGCCAAGCGCGGTAGACGAACTGGGCCTCGGGAATCGTGGCATGGTCCATTAGCCACTCCTCAATCCCCTTTCGGACCAGCTCCAACTCTCCCTCGGCGACGAGCCAAGCGCGGTAGACGAACTGGGCCTCGGGGATCGTGGCATGCTCTTTTAGCCACTCCCGGACGGGTTCGCGGACCAGCTCCGACTCGCCCTTGGCGTCGAGCCAAGCGGCCACTACAAAACTCACATGGGGGTCCCTCGGGAACTTCTCCAACCACCTCGTGACTGAATCTCTGATTCCATCATGAGGCAAGCCCCTCTCTAGCCAAGCCACCAGAAGGTAGTGGGTTTGAAAGAGCTTGGGGCGGGCGAGGATCCATTCCAGGGCTGGCCCGTGTACGGACTCCGGCGCAAACCGGATGCCCCACGTCAGAACGAAATTGCTCACGCTAACATGCCGCGCAGCCTTCTCCACCCAGGAAGTGAGAATGGTGCGATGATCCGGGCTTATAGTCGCAGCTCCCTCTTCAACCGCCCACCGGGCAAACCAGCCAATGGCATTCTGGAGGTCCACTTCCTCCTCGGCATCTCCCCAGATCTCGTCCCGGCCCGCCAGAAGCGCAATCCGCTCGGCAGGGCTCAACAGCGGGAGGCGAACAACAAGGTCCCGGACTTCCCTCCAAGCGCCAGGATTCGAATCCATCTGCCGGGTGACCAATGGCGACCAATCAACGGTCTTGACGGCGGGCTGATCGGCGAGGCGCTGCAAGCTCAGGAGTGCGGAGCGAAGACAGCCAGCGCGGGCGGCGAACGTCAATAGTTCCTCCGCAAAGTGCTCGACCGTGTGTGGAATTGTGCGGAGATACGAGAGGACGACCTGGTCGGCAAGAACATCGTGCGCGGTCGTCCAAACCAGACCCTCCGGGGCGGCGCTGAGGGCAAGCTTCTCGATCCAGCCGTCCGTCGCCAACGGATCAAGCAACGCGCGATACTCTTGCAAGGCGCCTTGTGTGGCGAGAGCGTCTGGCATGGGGAAGAGCGCCATGAGCGTCGCCAACTTACGGTCGATGGAGGCCCCCGGAAAGCTGAGTTGAACCCGCTTGGCCACCCATCTCGCGAAGTCTTCCTCCTCCAGGAGGCCTTCGAGTTCGTCTCCTCGGCCAGTGGCGTGGAGGTAGGCGAGCAACACCGCTAGCACAGGTATGTCGCGGCAGACAGCGAGATGCTTCTCGGTGACTTCGAGGCCACTCTGCCCAAGAATATGACGGACCGTTGCACTTCGGTAACCCTCAAACCAATGTTCGGCTCGCCCGAGTCCGTGAGGGGAAATATCAACCTCCCGGTGACGCGAGGTGGCGGCGACGGCTTGGTAATAACTGGTTCGACAGTTTGCAAGGTACCGGACGTTGAAGTGAAGCCTATCGTTCAGGTCATTCAGGATTTCGACGACCTCCGCGAAATCTCGCTGGGTCTCGATGTAGTCGATGACCAGGAGCACGCGCGCGGCAGGGGTGAGTCTCTCGCCCAAAGCGTACAGGGTGTCTTTCTGGAGTCGGGTGCGGACGCGCAGCACCGTCCATCCCCTCTTCTGGGCGCGGCGGCCAATTTCCAGGCTCAAACGCGTCTTTCCCACACCACCAGCCCCCGTCACCACCAGGCCCGTAAACTCGGTGCCCTCTAAGCGATCAAGCAGCGCATCTTCCCCTGGAATATCTGCACCAGCGGGTGCAGGCATGGCAGCCAAGTGCTGATCGCGCGAGTAGTAAGGCAGCTTTGCGCTCGAGAGATAGGAGCGGAGCGTGCCCGCTTCGGCGGATTCGTCTAGCGGGACCAATCCAAATGGGCGAGTGGCTGGAAACCAGCGGAAGAGCAGGTACGGACTCTTCCGAAGGCGGGTTTCCAGGTCGCCCCAGTGGTGGAGAGTTATTGAAAGGTTCGCGAGGTGAGAGAGGTGCGGGTGGCGCGAGGCCAGCGTGACGAAGGTTTGGCGTATTTCACCTGTTAGCTCATTGCGCTGGTCGAGATTGGGGAGCAAGGAACTAATACAAAATACGAACCGCTGGATCGGCGGGTCAGTTTCGTACCACGGGCCGTATTGCGCTTGGCCTTTCGTCGGCCCCGCGGGATCCGCTAAGTGTGTTTCGAGTTTAGCCGCCACTTGGCGCCAGCGTTTCCGCGCTTCGGCAAACCCGCCGTCTCCAATATGTTTGCACTCGATGACCAGACGATCCCCAGGCAAATCTTGAACGAGATCGATGCATCCATCCTTCCCGCCCGCAGGGAATCGGACTAAACCGGGGAATTCGGGTTCCAGCAGCTCATGAACGAAGCTCTGGAAAGAGCTGCCGACGTCATCCGTGCATAAGCTGGGGTTGATGTTCTCTCGGAGGAAAAGCGGGATACCCATGGGCCACACGAGGGATCAGGGTCAGATTCCGCCTGCCGCTAGGACCTTCGAACGAAGCGAAGCGGTGCGCCCGTGCGGCAGCGTTCGTCTGGGCAGTATAGTATCACAAGATGTCTCCTCGGCTAATTGTGTATCCCTACTCTCCCTAACGCAGTCGCCCCGATGGCGCAGAGTGTCCCTCGATCCGTGTACAGGCTCGCGAGAAGTTCCCTCTGCGGGCGGGCCGCGGCCTTTGCAGTTGGTTGTACTCGCCCCAAGCGCTATTGACCGGCCGCCGGTTCGCGGCTCCTCTAGCGCCGCCCCGCCGAGTGCCGCGGCGCTAATGCCCCGCAATCTCGGCATAGCGAAGCTGCTGCCTCACGATGTCGCGCGGGTAGAGGATCTCGACATCGTCGATCTTACCATCTCGGCCCAAGTGCGGCACGAGGTCGGGATTGATGCCACTCCAGAAGGTAGGCCGGTCGAGCTGCTTATAGCGTGCCACCACCTGCGAGTTTGATTCCCCACTCGCCCGAAGTTGATTTGACAAGCGACGCCGTTGCCCCCGTGACCAGGCGTCCCAACAAAACACTCCGGCCGGTGAACGTGGGCGGGTTTTCGGCAGCGGTCAGACTGGATACCAGCAGCGTGAGGGTGCTCAGAGACAGGAAGACCCCCTGATTCTTCATAGAAGGGCCTGTTCTCCCGAAGCTCAAACGTCGCGATGATTCATAAAGCGCAGATCAAGAGCCGTTTTGTTGGCTGTCGAAATACGCTTCTCAAAGGCGCGCATTTCACTTTCCGTGAGGGGCACAAAGTTGCGCGCCAGGCCCGTGTTCTCGCGGATAAACTCCAGACGCGGCATTCCGACCGTGACGACCGACACGGGGAGCGAGAGCGCGTAGCGAATCAACTCGCTCGCCGTGGCTTTTTCCGGTCCCGAGCCGATCAGGCCTTCTTGGCCGGTGACCTTCATGGCGATGATGCCCATCTTTTTCCGCAGCGCGATGGGGAGCACCAGGTCCTGGAAGCTCGATCCGGGCCTCGGAGAACATGTCCTGCTGGTCCTTTTTCAGAAATCCCAGCCAGTTGGGCATCCTGCCCTGAAGCGCCGCGTTGAGCGCCATCTGCACACAGTCAAAATCGTGTCTCTCCAGCGCTTGCGCCAGGGATTCGGGGTTCCCGTGACAACTGATCCCGAGGGCGCGCACCATCTTCTGCTCGCGCAGCTTGTAGGCGCCTTCCAGGGCTCCGCCCTTGGCTTCGACTTGCTGCAAGTCGTCAGGCCCGAGCACCTCGTGGATGTGCAGCACGTCGAGTTGGTCCACTTGCAGCCGCTTCAGGCTCTGCTCGGCGCGCCGCATCACTTCGTCCGCGGTTCGCGCGTGAGTCTTGGTGGCGAGAATGAGCCCTTGACGGCGTCCCTTGGTGGCTTGGCCGACCAGCGGCTCGCTCCTGCCGCCGCCGTAATCCTGCGCCGTATCGAAATAGGTGATGCCGCTCGCAAGCGCCAGTTCGAGTGCTTCGAGGATGCGGTCGTCCTGTCCGTAAGCCATCAGGCGGCTGCCGCAGCCGATCGCCAGCACGGAGGGTCGCAGTCCTGTGCGCCCGAAAGTGCGAGTGGGCAGCCTGCCGGGAGCGTCTTCGGCAGCTTTTGAACTCACCGCGCTGAGCGCCCCGACAGCCAGAGCGCTCCGGATGAACTCACGCCGGTTGACCGATTTGCTCATTTCGTGCCTCCTCCTTCAATATTCGCACCCGGAATAATTGCTGCGTTGTCGGCATCTTGCGGGTGCGTGCTGGCGCCTATCCGCCCGCGCATCGGCCAGCGTTGAGACTCCCTCGGAGAAAACATGGAAAGTCCATAGGTCACACAAAAGATCAGGGTCAAATCCTGCCTGCCGCCCGGATCTTCACACAACGGAGAGCGGCCCGTCCGCCAGGATCTGACTGGCCTCCATAATGCCAAAAGTTGTCGCCTTGATTGAGTATCCTTACCCTCCCTAGCGCAGTCGCGTCGGGGGCGCCAGCGCCACGTCGCTAATGCCCCGCGATCTCCGCGTAGCGAAGCTGCTGCCTCACGATGTCGCGCGGGTAGAGGATCTCGACGTCGTCGATCCTGCCGTTTTGGCCGAAGTGCGGGACGAGGTCGGGATTGATGCCGGTCCAGAAAGTGGGCAGGTCGAGCTGCTTGTAGCGCTCCACCACCTGGTCGCGCCAAGCGGTGTTGAAGTGGATGCCGTATTTCGTGATGAGGGCTTTGGCCGCCTCGTAGTCGCCTTCCGCCTTGATGCGCATGAGTTCGGCGAGCAGCATGCCCACTCCCTGCCGCATCTGGTCGTAGTCGCGCACCACCAGGTAGACCTTGCCGTCGCGCTCGACGGGCTGGATGGCGCCCGTTTTCTCGCGAATGTAGTTGACGATGAGCTGCGTGCCGCGCCGGTGGTCCTCCTCGATGGTGTCGCCGGTGGGAAACTCGTGCAGCTCCGTGAGCGCGGCGCGCGCCTCGCCGTCGTAAGCGGCCTTGGCGGTGTCGAGATTGGGGATGGCCCCGATTTCCACGAGCTTGGGGTCGAAGAAATTCCACAGTGCCACCAGGTCCGCACGCGCCTCTTCGAGCGTCGAGTAGTACTCCTTGATATAGACGGCCGGCTCCCCGGTCAGCTTCGGATTCATCTTTCCTGAGCCGTGGCCGAGCACTTCGTGCATGGCGGTGTAGAGATCGTTGGCGAGGGTCTGGTACTTCTCGGCGCGGGCGCGTTCCTCGTCAGACGAGGCAAACTCGCGTGCCACCTTCATGCCCGTCGCCGCCGCGAAAGCGCGCGTGGAGCCCGTGAAGATGAAACTCTTGCTGCCGTACTTGTCGTGGATCTCCGCTTCGTTCGGCAGGTTCTCGCCGATGGTCGTGACGTCGAAATCGGCGGTCTGAATCAGCGCCTCGACGGCGTTCACAATGGGCGGATGGGGCGTCTCGAGCTTGTACTTGTCCTCCCACGGTTCGCGCTGCTCGAAGTACCCGGCGTTGGCGGCGAATGCCTTCATCAGCTTGTTCAACTTCTCGTCTACGACGGTCACGTAAGCCTGCGCCGCGCCCTTCAATCCGCGCGGGTCCTTGTAAACCTCGATGAAGCCGTTGGTGAAATCCACCGGGGAGTCATCACCCACCCAGTCGATATTGAATTGCCGCCAGTCGGCGGGGTCGCCCGTCTGGTAGTAGCGGATCAGGTCCTGCAAAACCTTTTTTTTGGGCGCGTCAGCGTAAGGCAGCGCCATCGTTAGGTAGCGAATCGCGCGGTTCAACTCGTCGGCGTAAAGGCCCGGACCGCCCACGCGGTAGACCTGCTCGACCAGTTTGCCGTTTTTCTTCACCAGGCGCGAGTTGAGCGGGTACTTGTCGTGGAAATCCTTTAGATCGCTCATCGTCACGCCCTGGTAAAGATTGTTGCTGCTGACCATGAGCGGGTCTGCACCGCTCTTGGGGTTCTTTACCGTAAGGTAAGGTTGATAGTCAGGATCGAAGATCGGCTTGCGCAGGTCTGCGAGTTCCTCCTGGAGCTTCGCCCGCGGGCCCAGCCGCGCGCGGTTCCGGAGCGCCCGCTCGGCCGCCGTCTGAAGTTCTTCATAGGTGAACTCCGGCAGAAACTTCTGTGAGGTGAAAGAGTTGTGGTTTCCGCGGTTCGCCCAAAAGAGCTTGGTGTAGTCGGTGAGCTTCTTGAGAACCACGGGGTCGATGCCCTGTGAGTGTGTCAGGATCTGCTCGAGCACGTGCTTCAGTTCGAGGCCGTAAGCGGAGTTCTGGTCGTAAACGATGGGGTTGACGGCGATGGCGGCCATCGAAAGCCAGTGCGCCAGCAGCTTTTGCCGGTGCGGCAGACCCTTGAAGCTTTCCGCCTCGAGTTGCAGGAAGCCCGTTTGGCCAACCCGATCCACGAGCGGGGAAGGCGGGGAAGGTTCTTGAGCGACGAGCACGCGTCCCGCCCAGAGTGTGAACAAGAGAAGAAGAATCCGTTTGCGCACCATTCAACCCCCAGTTTCTCGATTGTCCAAAAGGCGTTTTTATATCAGATTCGGAGCACGCCAAGCCAGCAAAGAATCCTGCACGATACAGGCAAACGCCGCTGGAGGGGCTGCGCTCGCGCCTGGATCTAGCGTCTAATCCTTCCTGCCGGCCCGCCGCAGTGTGCCCGATTGGCACCTGTCGGGCACGGCTTGTGACCAGGAATTCAACTGGACGATGAGGAGGTTCTGCTCACGACGCGGCACGCCAATGTGTTGAATTTTTCACTACTCTCTGTTGTAACCCGCAGCAGTCGTGCATCGGTCTGAAAACAAAGCTCCTGAGTCGATCATCAGGCATTTCCTCGTGAACCTACTATTGAGAAACACAACAAGCGCAACAGATTCTGTAAATCTGTCCGTTTGCTCAAACCCCTGCTAGCACCATTTAACCGGCGGATTTCAAGCTATTTAGGTCTTGTCAACCCGCCGCTGACATTATCCCTGTCGATGGCCCGCAGCCTGCCTACATTTAGACGGAGATTCTAGGGCTTCGCTTCCAAGCAAGGGAGCAGAGTGTCCCGAGGTGGAAAATGGTCGCTGGACTCGTTCTCGCAACATTTATTCTCTTCGTGGTGGTTGATTATTACTTCCAGAGGCGCCAACCGCAACGGGTGGAGGTGAAGACCGCGGCGCGGGAAGCGCCACTCGACGAACGTCCGGTTGCGATGAACATCGTGGGAGGCTTCAAGATCCCCGCGCATCTTTCCTATCACCCCGGGCACGCCTGGGCGATGAAAGAATCGCGTCAAGTCGTGCGCATTGGCCTGGATGACTTCGCGGCGCGGCTCGTCGGCCAGATCGATCAAGTCAATCTGCCCGCGCGCGGCCACTGGCTGCGTCAGGGTGAGCGCGGCTGGTCGCTCGGCCGCGGCAGCCATCGCTTCGAGATGCTCTCGCCCATCGAGGGTGAAGTAGTGGACGTCAATCCGGAGGTCCTGCGCGATCCTTCCCTCGCTCACACGGACCCTTACGGCGTTGGCTGGCTGGTGGCTGTGAACGCGCCGGCGGTGGAAGGCAATCTGAAGAACCTGCTGCATGGGCGCCTGGCGCAGCGCTGGATGGAGGAATCCGTTGCCGCGTTGCACACGCACATCAGCCCGGGCGCGGAAGCACGCTTGCAGGACGGCGGGCAGGCCATCAGCGACGCGCTGAGCCTCGTCCCGGAGTTCCAGTGGGAGAAGTTTGTCCGCGAAATGCTGCTGTTTTGAGGCCCCGCTCGGGATGCCAGACGGGCTGCACCCTCACCATACCTCACGTGGTCACCGGCCGGATCCTGGCCGTGAACAGCCGCCTGCAAGACTGACCCGAGCTGCTGAGCTCGGGGGTTCCCGCGGCAGCGGCGGGATCTGCTAGCTCACGTCCACGCTCGTCGACGAGCACGCCATGAGCTTGCGTTTTGGTGAGAAAGCGGCAAGGTGGTTCGACAACGAATTTGCCCGCTTTCGCGAATTCATCTCCGCGTCATTCTTGCCGGATTTCGACCTGGGAGTCACCAGTCAGGACGGTGGACCGCCCGACGCCGACTGCCTCAGGGAACTCGATTCGACGGCTTGGAGCGCCTACGGAGCAGCCTTCCTGCGCTGTCGCCCAGAGCCCGCCTCGGTCGCCACCCGTTAGTATCGCGTGACTATAAGCGGAAGCAGCTTCATCCCTGGGATCGCAGCCGCCACGCCTGTACACCCTTCATCCCAAGTAAGTAGGTGAGCCATCGTCTCCCGTTCCCCCCCCAGTCTTCCGCCCTGGAAGAGGGTCCAGATGCGCGATTTCACCACGCCTGGAGATGAATGAAAAAGAACTACGTGTTTCTCGGACTAAAAGGCCTATCGAGGGGTTCAACCGCTGAATTTCTCGGCACATCGCGTGCTTATGAATCCAGCGGGTCGGACTTTTGTCACGGGCAGTATGTCCGACCTGTCGGCTGCCAGGTCGGGAAGGCGGTCCCGCAGAGCGGGACGACCGTTGGACCTCTCACCCACGCGTTAGGGCGGGTCCCCGTTCTCCCCTGGGAGAGGGCTAGGGGCGAGGGCTGGCGACATCGCAGCCGGGCTGAGGTTCGCCCTGCCGAACGCAAGCGTGGCGACCCCCACCCTTCGCTGGGGAAGATTACGGTTTGTACTGCGTCCAGGCAATGGAATCCCAGGGGCGTAACCCTGAGACCGGAGGACAGCAGATGCCCCGATTGACTCACAGTCTGGCGATCAAGCTGACGGCCTGCGTGGTGGGTGGCATGGCCCTGCTTTTTGGTCTTTACGGGTACTGGAACCTGCGGCTCTGGCGGCAATCGCAGCAGGAAATCATTTTTCAAGATGCCGATCGGATCAGCGACACCGTCCGCCGCAGCATCCGCTACTCGATGCTCCGCAATCAACGCGAGGAAGTGTTCCACATCATCAACACTATCGGGCACGAAAACGGCATCAGCCGCATCCGCATCTTCAGCAGGGAAGGGAAAATCAGTTTTTCCACGGACGAGAAAGAGGTCGGCCAGTTTGTGGATAAGAAGGCGGAGGCGTGCTACGCCTGCCACGCGCAGGCCCAGCCGCTCACGCGGCTGGACCGGCCTGACCGGATGCGCATTTACCCCACGCGGGACGGGACGCGCGTGCTGGGGCTGATCCGGCCGATCGAGAACGAGGCCGATTGCTCGAACGCCGCCTGCCACGCCCACAGCGGCGGCAGCCAAGTGCTGGGCGTACTCGACACGAACGTTTCGCTCGCGGCCGCGGATCTGGCGGTGGCGCAGCATCAGGGTCAGCTCGTGATCTTCACTGCTGCGGCCATCCTCATCGTGAGCCTGTTCTCGACCTGGCTGATCTGGGTGACGGTCCACAAGCCTGTCCGCAGGCTGGCCGAGGGCACGCGGCACGTCGCCCAGGGCGACCTGGACTATCTGCTGCCCGAGACGGGCCAGGACGAGATCGGCAGCCTGGCGGTTTCTTTCAATCACATGACGCAGGAATTGAAGAAGGCGCAGGCGGAAAACCTCCAGTGGACACAGACGCTCGAAGACCGCGTGCGGCAGAAAACCGAGGAACTCGAGCGCGCCTATCGCAGTCTGACGCAGTCCGAAAAGATGGCGTCACTCGGCAAGCTGGCGGCGGTGGTGGCGCACGAGGTCAACAATCCCCTGGCCGGAATCCTGACGTACAGCAAGCTGTTGTCGCGCATGGCCGGCAAGGGCTTCAACGAGAACCAGCGGCTGAGCGAGGCCAAGAACTACTTGCACCTCATCGAAGGGGAGAGCCGGCGTTGCGGCGGCATCGTCAAGAACCTGCTCACCTTCGCCCGCCAGACACCGATCAACCCGCAGAAGAACGATCTGAATGAGATCGTGGAACGCTGCCTGCTTTTGATCGGCCATCAGATGGCCCTGCAGAACATCGAGCTGGAGAAGAGCCTGGAACCCCACCTCCCGCCGCTCTACTGTGATACCGGCCAGGTGCAGCAAGCCTTGCTGGTGATCCTGATGAACGCGATCGAGGCGATGCCGCAGGGCGGCCGGCTGAGTGTCCAGAGCGCCTACGATCCGACCCGGCGTTTGGGCCGCGTGGTGGTGACCGACGAAGGGCCGGGCATTCCCCCCGAGGTCCTTTCGCGCATCTTCGAACCTTTCTTCAGCACCAAGAGCGAAGAGGGGAGAGGGACAGGCCTGGGCCTGGCCATTGCCCTCGGCATCGTGCAGCAGCACGGAGGGAACATTGAGGTGGTCTCCACGCCGCAGAAGGGGACGGCTTTCACCGTCCTCCTGCCGGAGGAGCCGCCCCTGGCCAATCTCGCCACCGGCACGCCGGGGAGTCCGGCGAGCGCGGCCTGAGAGTTCTTGGGCCTGTCCAAACCTGGAAGGAGCACGCCATGAATCCCAAAGCCAGCATTCTGATCGTGGACGACGAGAACGTGGTTCGGGACTCGCTCGCCAAATGGTTCGAGGAAGAGGGCTACAGCGTGGACACCGCCACCAGCGCGCGCGAGGCGCTTCTCAAGCTGCCCCGCCAGCGCTGGGACCTGGCCCTGGTAGACATCAAGATGCCCGGCATGGATGGCCTGGAGCTGCACCGCAAGATTCGCGAGGTCGATCCCAACATCATCGTCATCATTATGACCGGCTACGCTTCGGTGGAGACCGCAGTGCAGGCGCTCAAAGACGGCGCCTACGACTACATCATGAAGCCCTTCGATCCCGATGACCTGACGCACGCGGTCGTGAAAGCCCTCGACCATCGCCGCACGCGGGAAGAGAACCTGCGGCTGCGCGAGAGCCTAGAGGAAGTCCAAGCCGTCGAGCTGGTCGGGCAGAGCCCGGCCATGCAGCGCGTGCTGGAGAGCGTCCGCACCGTGGCGCCCATCGACACGACCGTGCTGATTCACGGGGAGAGCGGGACCGGCAAGGAACTGGTGGCGCGCGCCGTTCACAATTTGAGCCCGCGCCGCTTCATGCCCATGGTTACCATCCACTGCGGCGCGCTGACTGAGACGCTGCTCGAAAGCGAGCTCTTCGGCCACGAGAAGGGCGCGTTCACCGGCGCGCAGTACCGCAAGAAAGGCAAGTTCGAAGTAGCCGAGGGCGGCACGGTTTTTCTCGACGAGATTTCGGACATCAGCCTGAAGACCCAGACCGACCTGCTGCGCGTCCTGCAGGAAAAGGAGATCACGCGCGTGGGCGGCACCCAGGCGATCAAGGTGGATTTCCGCGCCGTCGCCGCCACCAACCGGGACCTAAGCACCCTGATGCGCGAGGGGACCTTCCGCCCCGATCTTTACTACCGCCTGAATGTCTTCGGCATCACGCTTCCGCCGTTGCGCGAGCGCAAGGAGGACATCCCACTGCTCGTCGATCATTTCCTGCGGAAATATTCGCGCGCTATGAACAAGCGTTTCACGAACCTCAGCCGCCCGGCGCTCGACGTGCTGATGAATTACCAGTGGCCCGGCAACGTGCGCGAACTGGAAAACGCCATCGAGCGTGCCATGGTGATCGGCCGCGGGCCGGAAGTCCAGGCCGCGGATTTTCCGTTGCAGGTCACCACGCCGCCGCAGCCGGAGAGCGGGCTGGCGCTCGAGGACGTGGAGCGCGGGCACATCCTGCACGTGCTCGAGACTTGTGAGTGGAACCAGACTCGAGCCGCCAAGGTGCTCGGCATCGACCGCGTGACCTTGTACAACAAGATCAAGAAATACGGATTCCGGAAGGCTGCCCCGGCCGCGTCATGAGAATCATCTCGCTGGTGCCTGTTGGACGAGTCGACCGGGCGCTCCTCAAACCTCTCGCCGAGGGGCTGACGCAGCGCCTGCGCGTGGCTTGCTCCATCCAGCCGGATGGGCTCGAGGCTGAGTTCGCCTTCAACCCTCTGCGCCGGCAATATCACTCCACCGAGATCCTGAAGAAACTCCTGCAGAAGCCGCCCAGCGAGAGCTGGAAGGTGCTGGGCGTGACGGAAATGGACCTCTACATTCCCGTCCTCACCTTCGTGTTCGGGGAAGCGCAAGTGTCGGACGGCGGGGCCGTCGTCTCCACGCATCGCCTGCGCCAGGAATTCTACGGCCTGCCCGCCGATCAGGAGCTTCTCCGCGGCCGGCTGCTGAAAGAAGCCCTTCACGAGCTGGGCCATACCTACGGCCTGCGCCATTGCGCGGATTACCTCTGCGTGATGAGCGCCTCCCACGGCGTCGAACGCATCGACCTGAAACGCGCCGAGTTCTGCCTGGCGTGCGCACCTGCCCTGCCCACTACGCAACTGTGAGATTTCACGATGCAGCGCCCGCCACCCGCGGAAGAGATGTAGCGCAAGGCTCGCTCTCCAGCCTTGCGGCCATTCCACCGCGCCGCTGGAAAAGCCGCAGGGCCGGACCGCGGCCCTGCGCCACAAGGGCCGCCGCGGCGACCACCCCTCTCCCTGCCGCGCGGCCAGCCGCCCGCGACTCCGCGCTCGTATGTTGGTAAATCAGTGGAGGTTTATCAGAATAAGAGCCGCATCTATAGGGTCAGAGCCTGACAAGCACAAACTCTTGACTAGCCACTGTGCACTACCCGTTGTCTCTCGATATCATGCGAAAACCCAGCAACGAAAGTGAAAAGGAGAATTCCTAACCCAACCCCAAGAATAGACCAACATATTATGAGGATCTGCTTCGGGTCGTTCACACCAGGTCCACTGTCGCGTCAGCATACGGGGCAGCATCATCCCTCGTCATTATTCTCACCTGGGTTTACTGCTCAGCACAGATTGTCCTTTTTGGCGCGGAAGTCACCCACGTCTACTCCAACCAACACGGTTCGCGGGCCGAAGGAAGTCCTGTACATCTTCAGCACATCTGAATTGTTCATTGGACCGACATAGCGGGAATCGCGGTGCAACGCGAGGTGGAGTTCTGAGGAAAAGGCCGATTAGCAAGCTAAGCGGAAGTCAGGTTCCTCACTGAGGGGCAGCACCGTCTGGCGCTACCACCGTGGGAGGGGCCTTGGTGAACATCTGCCGGTAAACGATTCGCAAAGTAGCGAGCACCGGAACCGAAAGAAAGCTGCCGGCTATACCCGCGATAGAGCCGCCCGCCAGGACTCCGAAGATGACCAGCAAAGGATGTAGCTTCATGCCGGCGCTGAGCAAATGCGGTGACACAACATAATCCTGGACAATGCGGAATGCGACAAGGAACGCGAAGATCCCGAGCAGGTAGTGGGAGCCGCTCAGGCCAGCAACGAGCAAGACGATGACGGCTCCAGCCAGAGGACCCACCATGGGAACAAATTCGAGAGGAAAGGCGACAGCCGCCAACAGAATCCCATACGGAACGCCAATCATCGAGAAGAAGAGTCCATAAGCCAAAGATGCCACGACTCCCAACAACACCAACGCCCGCATGTATTGTGCAAGCAGCAGGTGCAGGTCAGCGGCAATTCTCTCGACCATGTCGCGGTGGGACCCTTCGGCAAGAAAGCCTAGCACGGAACTGCGAATCTCCCGCCCATCTTTCAAGAAGAAGAAACTGAGAATCGGAACCAGGACGATAAAGATGAGGCTTCCGGCGCGCGAGATGACCCCCAAGGCGGCATTCGGCAGCAGTGCCAGGAGATCTCGCGAATGATTGGCCAGTTGCTGTTGCAGAGTCGAAATGACAGTGCTCTTCAGCGTCTGAGCGGAGGGTGAAACGACGGGCGCGATCGGAGGCTCGAATTTCGAAAGGAGCTCTGGAAGCCTGGCTGCCAGTGCATTTGCCTGCTGGACTACACGAGACCCGATCGCAATTCCAATGACAATCAGAAACCCGACCAGCGCGAGGTATACGAGCGTGAGCGCCAGCACCTTTGACCGCCCCGGTAGCCGCCGATCGAGAAGCTTCACCAGTGGCCAGAGAAGGTAGGCGAACAGCAGTGCCACGACGAAGATAAACAAAGTCTCGCGAATGAGGTACAGCAGTCCCACCAGGAGGAGAATAAAAACTGCTGTCCAGGTGTAACGTGCGGCGTGGCGATCAAGACCAAACAAGTTTCTGCTCCCTCAATTACCCAGACCACCTTCCCGACATGCCGAGCTCTACCCCCGTGGACCAAACAGGTGCATTTGCCGGTTTCTTCCCTGTCCGCACGGCCTTCCCCGTATCTCGGCGGGTCAGCGTCCACGACTTCACTTTCGAGGCCTGCTTAAGCTTCACTCGCGTTACGGCCTGCAGGGTTGCTCGGCCACCGTGCGTGGCCTTGGTCACAAGGCTCCGGCCCACCCGGTTGCCCGATCGAGCCGCTTGTCAGCTACTAGACTTACCGACATCTATCTGGGTGGGTCTTCCACCCACGGGTGATCTGCGCCGTTGGGGCGCACTGGGAAATCCCGGCTAGTGCCGTTCCAACTATCTGGGACTATGCATTTCGGCTCAGGAAGTGGGGATCTTCAGGCTGCTGCCGGATGTCATGTATAGGACCATTAAGTTGGAACGGCACTAGAGTGCTGCAACCCTTTCATCCCCAGCGTGGCCGACGTTAGTAGCAGCGCCATGGACCCCGCTCATCCAAGTGGCGGCTTCTGTACGTTCAGCTCCGGTGGGCGGGTAGACCAGAGCCAGCCCCTCAGGGCAAGCATCGGCTGGACGCGTGAACTGATCCTGGTTCATCAGGATGAAGTCAAGGGCCAGACCCAGCTGCTGAGAATGGAATTTGTTGTTGAAACATATTCCCCTGGGGTGAGCCGAAGAAGTCCACGTCCAGTAGTCGCACACCATATTCTGTTCACCCTCGGCATTAACCGACCAGATGCTCAGGTAATCCAACGCTGTTCCAGGTGCACAGCGGTATTCAACCCGTGCTGAACATGGGTTGGTGACTTTCATCAAGTCTTCTCAGGCTAGAATCACTGCAAACTCAAGGGCCTTGTCCAATTCCATGTTGATTGTCCCTGACGAACGAATCACTTCGGCGGCCTTGGAATCACGCCGCGGCGAAAAGATCGGCCAGGCATCGACTCGAAGAAGTTTGTTCGGACCGCGGACGCGTCAGCAACGAGTTCGGTGATCTTATATTTCACGTCGCGCGAAACCATCGTGGAACGCCCGAGTATCCGGACGTTAGCCACGGCCTCCGAGGCTATCTGCAGCCACATTCCGCCGACCTCGCCGTAGACAAACGTGACGCTCACGTCCCGCACCCACCAAGAGGGGGTCTTTGCAGTCTCGCCCTCGAAGCGGCGAAGCAAGTAGGTGTCCGCATCAACCCAAATGTCGCCATGGAGCAGATGCTTTTCTTTGCGCCTGGGAAGCAACTCAAGCACGTAGCAGCGCTGGCCGCTTACGTCTTCCTCGCGGATGAAGCGGAAATCATAATTGTCCGTCGACAAGTCGGTTGACACGTAATCTTTCGTGACCTCTGCTTCATTTGCCAGCATGCGGCGAACAATCATTTGTCCCAGTCCGCTCCCGTTCGTCTCCTGAATGGTGTACTTTTTGGAGTTCGGAGGAACGAAGGCTACATCGGCAATCACCTCGGACTTAGCCTTGCTTCCTTCCTTGCCAAACAGCTTGTAGTTCCGCGTGACGATGTAAGGACGAAGGCGGGCCCGGTTCTCAGCCCGGGCCTGCGCCATGCGGGCGGTGATGGCTTCCGCAGTTGGGACCGAGCTTCCGGTCTGAGCTGATGTGGATGCCATTGCGCCGACTAGATAGAGAAGAAGCAACCACGAGGTCTGTTGCCGCGCAGTCGCGCAGAAAAAGCTCCGTCCCGCTTCGCGAATCTTGAACCACCAGTATTGCGGCATTGGCGCACCCTCCGCGATCATTCGACGGGTATTCGGCCTTGGATGACCCTAACCAGCACTACAGCGACGGCCAGCAGGCCCTGAATAAGAGGAGCAGCAGGGTCAAATCTTGTCGACCTCTAGGATTTGGCCGGTTCGGCCGCCTCACAAAACAGATCTGCGACGGGTGAGCAGGTTCCACAGCAACACGACCACTGCAAACACGAGCAATGCGTGGATGAGGCCTCCGCCAAAGTTAAGCCCAAAGCCCAGCAGCCACAGGATTAGCAGAATCACGAAAATGGTCCAAAGCATGTTGGTCCTCCCCTCTAACACCCGTCTCCAGGCAGATCCTGGATGGAAGCTAAAGGCACACTTCTCATATCTTTTATACCTTGGGGGTAATTCGCGTGTCAGCCCCATACTGCTCACTTGGCTGGTCACAATTGCTCATCCCAGTTAGTGAGGTCATCCACAGAGTTGGACCGCTGGAAATTACGAAGGGTTCGACATGGATACAGGCACGCGTGCGATCTTCGGGTAGCTGAGAAAGGGGGAATGGGGGCTACTCACCCATTGTAGGCACTGGGGGGTGAAATTCGGCTTTCTGACTCGAAGCAGCGATAGATTGGCAACTGCCCTTGTGGGATTCGGGAACGCCCTAGAACTGCACAATCTTATTGCGAAGGGCGCAGCGAACCACGCCGCTCAAGGAATGGGTGCCGAGCTTGCGGAGGATAAGAGAAGTGCTTGCAGCCCCTGGCGCACCACCTGGTGATCATCCGCCGCCAGGATACGAAGCGTTTTCACGGAACGACCTCGGATTCGGGATCACCACCCGGGCGGTCGCGCCCGGCGCCAACCCGAACCCGATCAATTGGACCTTTGCGGGCTCTGACGGGATGCGCTTACGTTCCATACGTACAGGAAGCCGGCGTCGCTGGCGGTCGCAACGGTCCGCCCAGCTTTGCGGGTTGCACGATTCAGGGCTGAACGTACCTTCTCTTTGCTTTCCACCAATTCTGCCAAGGGCACTTTGATGGCAGAACCGTCCTTCAACTTGTCGAGATCCTTGAGGATTGTGGAGACAATCTGCTTGTGCTTTCCGTTTCGCCCTTGCGGGACGTCCACTTGCGCCATCGTCTTGAAATGGGCTGGAACTTTGTCGGTCCGAGGACTCATACCCGCCTCCGCGACTCCAAAACGTTAAAGATTCGTAACGCTATCCTATCTCAACGTGACGACAGACTGCAAGTAAAAACTCGAACCGCTAAAGTATCGGGCCAATCCCCCCGCTAACGGCGTGACCCGCAGGGGTGGGGGCACTGCAAGTACCGTTAATTCAGCAGATTAGCCGCACTAAAGGGCAAGAAAAGATTCCTAAAAGATTTAACCCGTATCCGTTGCGGCCTGCTAGGCTTTACTTGATGAGGAAGGGTGAATTCCAATGCCCAAAGCGAAAAAATCGAAAACACACTTCGAGCAGATTTCGCTGGAGATAGTCAAACAAATTGCTGACGAAGAAATTTCGAGCGATGGAGCAAACGGAGCCGGCGTGGCCGTCGAACCTCCTGCAAAAAAGCGAGCAGTATTTCCGGCTCTGGGGTCAGCCACGGTGAATGCCCTGTAACACCCATCTTACGGACGGCGTGACGGGGCACTGAAAGTGGACAAACGTCAAGAGAGATTGATGGAACGTGACGAGCAAGCCGCTAACGAGCAGGCCCCTGAAAAGCTCATGAAGCTCAGTGATGAGAAGTTGTCATGACGCAAGGAGAAAGGACGAGGTTGTTATGACGCCACAGAAGAGCCAGCCTAAGGTTGTCAGGGCCAACGGCAAAGGCACTCCTACACTTGCTACAGCAAACGAGAAGACTCAGCCCGTCGATTGGGCAGCCTTCCTCGCTGGATTTTCCCGCGGCAAAACCGTCATAGAATACGATGTGGGCCGCACGATCTTCATGCAGGGAGACCCTGCGGATGCCGTGTGGTATCTCCAACAAGGCAAGGTGAAACTCGCGGTGACATCCCAACAAGGCAAGGAAGCGATCGTCGCCGTGTTGGGCGCCGGTGAGTTCTTCGGCGAGGGATGCCTCGCCGGCCGGCCGTTGCGCATCGCCACGGCGAGCACGCTGAGCGAGTGTACTCTTTACAAGGTCGAAAAGCTGCTGATGATGCGCATGCTCCACGAACAGCACGGCATCTCGGAATTGTTCGTCACGCACCTGCTTTCCCGCAACATGCGATATCAGGAGGATCTCGTCGATCAGCTTTTCAACTCCAGCGAGAAGCGCCTGGCCCGGATTCTCTTGCTGCTGACGCATTTTGGCAAGGAAGCTAAAGCTGAAACCATACTTCCCGGAATCAATCAGGAACACTTGGCCCAAATGGTTGGCACCACCCGGTCGCGGGTCAGTCATTTCATGAATAAGTTCCGGACGTTGGGCTTTATCGATTACGCGGGCAGCGGCGCGTTGACGGTTAACAGTGGCCTCTTGACCGTGGTTCTGCACGACTAGCTCCGTGTAACCGAAACTAGATGTTGCCGGCACGCTTAGCCTGCCATCCTGAGCGGGGCATTGCGGAGCGAAGTATCTCGCTTGGAGGGAGTGCTCTCCAATGGATAGCCTTCGCTCAGGCTCAGGAAGCGAGGCACCGCATTGTGCCACCTTGTTACGGAACGTAGCCCCCGTCCATGCCAAATCCTCGGCAAATCCCCACCGGCTCCAGACTGTAGTCCTCCCCATTAACTGGGATGAGCAATTTTGACCAAACGTGTGAGCAGTACTGGGCTGACACGCAAATTACCCCGGGGTATAAGTACGGGGCGTCGCACTGCCAGCCAGGATCTGTGCGCAGCCGGTGGCGGGGGGGAGGGGCGACATGCTCGCAACTGCTTTGATCGTCGTTGTGATTCTGATGCTTTTGGGCGCACTGCCCAGATGGCCGCACAGCCGAAGCTGGGGTTATGGACCCACTGGCGGGCTGGGCCTAGTCGTTTTGATTCTGATTGTCCTGCTGCTCCTGGGTCGGCTTTAAGGGCCGGGATCTGGCCAAGGATTGCGAGAATCCCAAGGCAGACTCGAGGGAACATGACTCCTGACTATGACTTGTCGAACCTGCCGACCTCTCGGGCCGACCTGTGGGTTTACCTCCAGGTCGATGCCATCTTCGGCCAGATCATGGCTGATCAGGCCGAGCGCCTGGGATTCCCACTCGCTCTAGGGGACCACACCGGCGCAGCCCTGACAGAGAAGCCGCAGGCGATACTCAACAGTGCATAACGGGGAGCGGACGTATAGGCGTCTGCCTCCAAAAACAGGGAGGTCAACAAATCATGCCTTTGATTCAAATACTCGTGGCTCTGATCGTAGTTGGTGTTCTTCTCTGGCTCGTCAACAGCTTCATTCCGATGGCGGGCTCGATGAAGTCGATCCTGAATGTTGTCGTGGTCATTTTTGTAGTCCTGTGGCTCCTGAATGTCTTTGGAGTTTTGCATTCCCTCTCGAGGATGCATATAGGGTGAAGGCGGTCTTGGTTCAGGGCGGGTGGCACATAGCGGCCGCGGCTCCATTCCAGCCCGTCCGTGGACGGGCGGCCGGGTTTCGCCGGATGTGCCATCCGAGGGCTATCGCAGACTTTGAGGGTGCGCGATTGGTGGCTGGCGCCTCCTCTGCGCAAGCTAAGAGTGCAGTACTGCCGGTGTCATTGATGTCTGCGGGGGGCTCCGAAGCCTTAACCCAGTCCCGACAATCAGGAGCCTACAGGAAGCCTGCGCAGCGACACAAGGTTTACATCAACGCTGGAGCCACGGTCTCCACCGGCCCGGGCCACGGTTCTCGCCCCCTCGGTCCCACCCAACCCTCTGCGCCTTGACCCGAGTGTCAAGTGGGCGCAGCCGCTGCGGTGCGTGGCAAGGTGTGCTTTCGTGAATAGGTCACGATACGGCCCGCGAATGGAAAAAGCCAGCCGCTGGTGGCGGCGCAGTTCCTCTTTACGCCTCACCTGGTCGCCCCTGCCAGGTCGAATGGGATCGGGTCAACCACTTCTCGTGATTCTTTCGCGCCGACCAGGCTGCGCTACTTCCCTTTTGACGGCGCCCTGTATTTTTGTCCGCCGTCGTCAGGCCACGCCCAATTCTATCCGACCTGCATCTCCGGAATTTGCTACACTCGCCGATGGATGTCGCGAAGCTGAGCCATTCTACACGCATGATGATTCACCATGGCGTCGCCGAGCGGATCCGCAACCAAAGGTTGAATGACGATGACGCCGCCTGCAGCCAAGAAGCCTAAAGGTCTCACCATCATCGGCCTTTTGCGGCCCCACTGGAAAGCCCTATCGCTGGCCTTGCTGGCGGTGGCGGGCGAAGCCGGAACCGACCTGCTCGAACCTTGGCCTCTAAAAATTGTTCTCGATTACCTGCTTCAGTCCCAACATCCGGCCGGCTGGATGCGCGCAATGATTGGCTGGATCGGGCAGGACAAGCTGGCCGTCCTCAACTTCGCGGTGCTGGCGGTGGCGGTCATCGCCGTCGCTGGCGCACTCAGCTCCTACCTGGAGAAATACCTCACCACCAGCGTCGGCCAATGGGTCATGCACGACCTGCGGCGCACGCTCTATCACCACATCCACCGCCTGTCGCTGGCCGAGCACGACGAGAAAAGGACCGGCGACCTCATCGGCCGGGTGACGAGCGACATCGAAGCCATTCAGGACTTTATCACCACGGCGCTGATGGGCATTTTAGCCAGTGTCCTCACCCTGCTGGGGATCATCGGGGTCATGTTTTACCTGAACTGGCGTTTCTCGCTCATCTCGCTCTCCATTACGCCCGCGCTCTTCTTGGTAGTTTACTTCTTCACCCGGCGCATCAAAAAAGCCTCGCGCGACGTAAGAAAAAAAGAGACCGAGCTGCTTTCGATTGTCGAAGAAGTTTTCTCCTCGATCCGCGTGGTCAAGGCCTTTGCCCGCGAGGACTACGAGGAGCGCCGCTTCGAGCGCCAGAGCCTGGAGAATGTCGAGATGGCCCTGCTGGCGAGAAGCATCAAGATGAAGCTCTCACCCATCGTCGATATTATCGTAGCGACCGGGACCTGCTTGGTGCTCGGTTATGGCGCGCGCCTGGTACTGGCGGGCCAACTCACTGCTGGCGCGCTGGTCGTTTTTTTGCTTTACCTGGGCAAGATGTATAAGCCCATGCGTGACCTTTCCAAAATGACGGACACGGTCTCCAAGGCCGCGGTGGGGTTCGAGCGGATCCGCGAAGTTCTGGAGACCGAGAGCGGGATGCGTGACCTACCGGGCGCGCGCCGCGCCGCGCGCTTCAAGGGCAAAATCGAATTTGATAAAGTCTCGTTTGGGTACAGCCCAGACCAATGGATCCTGAAAGATGTAAGCTTCGAGATCGAGCCGGGCCAGGTCGCGGCCTTCGTCGGCCCGACGGGGGGCGGCAAGACGACGATCATCAGCCTAGTTGCGCGCTTCTACGATCCCCTGTCCGGGGAAGTCAAAATCGACGGGACTAACATCCGCAACTACACGATGAAATCGCTTCGCCAGCAGATTAGTTTTGTTTTGCAGGAGACGCTTCTTTTCCGCGCACCCGTATGGCAGAACATCGCCTATGGCCGCCCGGAAGCCAACCGCGCGGAGATTATCCGCGCCGCAAAACTGGCCAACGCCCACGAGTTCATCGACGAGATGCCCGAGGGCTACGACACGATGGTCGGCGAACGCGGCGTGACCCTCTCCGGGGGCCAGCGCCAACGCATCGCCATCGCGCGGGCTGTTATCCGCAATACTCCTATTCTCGTTTTGGACGAGCCCACATCAGGACTGGACGCCGTGTCCGAGCAAGCCGTGTTCGAAGCCCTAGACCGTTTGATGGAAGGCAAGACTTCCATCGTTATCGCGCACCATCTGGGGACGATCCGGCGCGCCAAAGTCATTTTTGTGATGAAAGACAATACGCTCGTCGAGCGTGGCACCCACGATGAGCTGCTGGCGGCAGGTGGCCTCTATTCGGAGCTTTACGACATCCAGTTTCGCAAGGAAGATCCCCAAGCGGCGGACACGCGAAAAAGTTAGCCGACAACGCCGACCATAACCTGTTCAGTCCGGACCGTAGAGAAGACTGCGTGCGGCGAAGGCGGCCAGATCCCGCCCGAGCATTGAGGGAATGTTGCCCGCAAGGGTTTTTCGCTGGTTTTTCCGCCCTGGATAGGGGACGGGACCAGAAGGTGAAAGGTCATAAGAACGGAGGGCACGTATTGTGCCCAGGACATAGAATTCGTGGTGCGGCGGGCGGGTTCGCCTATAGCTTCTTCAGCGCCTCGATGCGCTTCATCACAACCCTGGTATAGCCCTCAACCTCGGCGGGTGAGAAGCCGGCGGCGCGAAAGCAGTCGCTGATCTGCTCGGGCGAAAACTGGCCGAGCCGGTTGCCGAGCCAGCGTGCGTCCGCGATAGGAATGTGCTTGGCCACACTCTCCATCCGCGTACGGAAGCGGTAGTTAGGGAAATCGATAATGGTGAGGAAGAAGGGTCGGCTGCGCATGACCAAGTCCACGGATTCGGGCGTGACCTTTTTGATAAACTTAGTTTCCGCGTAGTCCTTCATCACGCCGCGGCTGCGAGCGAAGTTGTTGCCGGTGCGCCCGAGACTGGCGCCCAGGTCGGCCACCTCATAACGGGGCTCGCCGCCCTCATCGAGAATCTCGTTGTTGATTTCCTTCAAGTCCCAATTGTTGATGAGCGCCATCATCACTCGAAGGCCGTTGAACTCTCGCGTGCCGACAAAGGGGTTATCGTACCAGTTCCAGTTCTTCAATTTCTTCCCGACCCCTTGGCGCTCCAAACGCGCCTCGCGGACAAGGCCACCGTCTGAGACGTACTGCCGACCGCGGGAGAGCCGTTTCATTCCTTGCACGCGGATTTGCGGCCGGTAGTAGTCCTCGTCGGCAAAGTAACCCGCCGCCCACACGAGGCGCGTCGCAGCAGTTTCTGACTTCACCTCGGGGCCGAGTTTCACCTTCCACTTGGTGCCGTTTTCATCTTCGACATCAAACTTGGGCGAAGTTCCGCTCTTAGATTCCTCGATGAATTTGAAATTGGTCCCCGGCTGGTGTTCTTTCCCTCCCGGCCCGTCCAGGAGGTCCAGCGCCGCAGCGTCGCCCCGGTCGCGCCATAGCGCGACAGTGGTTCCGGCCTGCTGAGCGAAGGTGGGCAGCGCCAGAAAGAGAACAACAAGGCTGGAGAAGATTCTCTTGTAAACTCGCATGGGCCCTCCTCAAAAGAGCGCAGTCCAATTCCTTCGTTTGCCGCACAGCCGTCCCGGGCGGCAGTCCGGTGTATCCCGCAGGGAGACAGGGCAAAGCGCTGCGCCATTATCCTGGCTGGCAGCGCGAGCCACCCTGTTTATACCCTGGGGTAGTTCGCGTGTCAGGTCAGTACGGCTCACGCGTCTGGTCAAAACTGCTCATGCCAAATGATGAGGGGAACTACCGCGCGGGGCGGGTCGATATGACCGGGCGGTCGACATCGAGGCTAGTCGTGCAGGACGACGCCGAGGACGCCACTATGGACCATCAACCCGCCGCTGGAGCCATCGTAATCGACAAAGCCCAGCTTCTTGAACTTGTTCATGAAATGACTGACCCTCGACCGGGTTGTGCCCACCCTTTGCGCCAGGTTTTCTTGATTGATTCGGGGGAGGACAATCTCGGCTCTACCTTCCTTGCCAAAATGAGCCAGCAGGGAGAGAATCCGGGCCAGACGCTTCTCGCTGGAATTGAAAAGCTGATCGACGAGATCCTCCCCAATGCTCTCGACGCATGCCCTGGCCCGTTCCATATACTCTCGCTTGACTTGGGACTTCAAAGATCTTAACCTCAGTCGCAGGGTGAGGAGTGTGCTTGTGGTTTGCTTGGCCGTGCCTCGCGGCTTAGACTCCCCCAGCGCGTCCCGAGTCTTTGAGGCAGACGCCGACGCCCTCCGGTGCCCAAAGACTCGGCCTGACCACCTGGTGAAGCGCCCGTGAAACTGCTAATCCAACCTGACGACGGACCCGAGGCGCTGCTTTCGGGAATCCGAAACGCCAAGAAAAGCATCGAGATCGCAATCTTCCGTTTCGACCGCGCCGAGATTGAGGCGGGGCTGAAGGCTGCGGTCGGCCGCGGCGTTTCGGTGAGCGCGCTGATTGCCTACACGAACCGGGGCGGCGAGATAAACCTGCGCAAGCTCGAGATGCGTCTGCTCGCAGTGGGCGTCGCCGTTTCGCGGACCGCCGATGATCTGGTACGCTATCACGACAAGCTGGTGATTATCGACCGTCGGCTGCTCTACGTCCTGTCCTTCAACTTCACCCACCTTGATATCGACCATAGTCGCGGCTTCGGCATCGTCACCAGGAACGCCAGGTTCATCCAGGAAGCGGTGAAGTTATTTGAGGCGGATACCACGCGAAATCCCTATACACCGACACTAGATTCCTTTGTCGTCAGTCCCGCCAACGCCCGCAAAGTGCTCGGCGCGTTTATCCGCAAGGCCAAGAAGGAGCTGCTCATCTACGACCCGAAGATCGCCGACGCGGAAATGCTGCGCGCCCTCAGCGAGCGGACGAAGGCGGGGGTGGAGATCAAAGTCATCGGCCGCGTAGGCAAGCAAAACCCTGGTCTGGAAGTCCGGAATCTCGCCAAGCTGCGCTTGCACACGCGCACGATCATCCGCGACCGCCATCAGGCCTTTCTGGGCAGCCAGAGCCTGCGCATGGCCGAACTGGATTCGCGCCGCGAAGTCGGCGTTATTGTTCGTGAACCGAAAGTGGTGAACGGCTTAATCAAAACTTTTGAAACGGATTGGGCGATGAGCGCCGTCGGAGAGAACCAGCAGTCCGAAGCCAACTTAAAAGACATCAAGAAGGGGGTAAAAGAGCTGGTCAAGGAGCTGTCGCCGCTGAGCCCCATCGTGAAAGAAGCGCTCAAAGAGGCGGTGGCAGAAGCCGGGAGCGCGAGTCTGAATATGCAGGAAGTGAAAGAGACGGTCAAGGAAGCGGTGAAGGAAGCGGTCCGGGAGCGTGTCGAAGAAATGGTGAAAGAATCCCTGGAGGAGTCTTAACCTCTGCGAAGCATCCATCACCAACTCGAGACCGGCCCCACACGGTAGTTCTCCCCTCATTAACGGGAATGAGCAATGTTGACCAAACGTGTGAGCAGTAGTGGACTGACACGCGAATTACCGTCACGGTATAAGAAGTGTGCCTCGAACTGCCAACTGGGATCTTGTGGGAGGCGGATGTCGGGGAGGGGGAGCGGCATGTGCGCACGAGCGGTTATCATAAATGTGAAGCCGGGTTGCGATTTCCTCCGCGCACTCATCCATCAGGCCAGGGACCGCGTGCGCCATAGTGAAGGCTCGCCAGCCGGAGCCCGCAGTTCCGCAATCTCAGCAGTCCTACTTTCCGTCCGGGAGAATCCATGAAGCGCCGAATCCGGGTCACCCGCCTTCTCCTGTGGCTTTCCCTTTTTGCGTTTGTAGCGCCCGGCTTTGCGGGCCAGGCGCGGGACAGCGAGGAGGCGCGCGACTTGAAGACCTTTACCGACCGCGTCCAGGCATACGTCAAGATGCAGAAAAACCTGGAAGCTTCGCTGCCGACCCTGAAGCCTACGAAGGACGCGGCGCAGATTGTCGAACACCAGCACGCGCTGGCCAGGAAAATTGCCGACGCGCGCCGCGGCGCACGTCAGGGTGACATCTTCACTCACGAGGTGACGGAGCGGTTCCGCAAGATCATCCGCAAAGCATTTCAGGGACCCGAAGGCCGGCCGGCGCGCAAGACGATCCTCCCGGACAGCGCGTTTAAGGCCATCGTTCTGCATGTAAACGACGTGGTCCCGGAAGACATGCCGTTGACGACGACGCCGCCGACTTTATTGCGCAGGCTGCCTGAACTGCCTCAGGAGCTGGTGTATCGGATCGTCGGGCACGACCTAACGTTGCAGGACACTAAAGCCAGATTGATTGTGGATCTCATCCCGAACGCCATTCCTTGAGGCCTTCTGTTATGCCGGCTATGCGCCGCTCCGCCTTCTTCTCCTGTGTTGCTCTCGCTGCCATAAGCGTGTCGCTTTACGCCCAGGAGCTGGCCCTGCCGCTGAAACCGGACTCGGTGCGCTTCGCGGTCATCGGCGACATGGGGACGGGTGAGAAGCCGCAATACGAAGTGGCCGAGCAGATCATTGCGTGTCGCCGGAAATTTCCCTTTGAGTTCGTGATTATGCTGGGCGACAACATCTACGGCGGGCACGACCCAATTGACTACCAAAACAAGTTCGAGCTGCCCTACAAGCCCTTGCTTGATGCGGGCGTAAAATTCTACGCGGTGCTCGGCAACCACGACACCCCCAACGAGCGGTTCTACAAGTCGTTCAACATGAACGGGCAGAAATATTACACGTACAAGAAGAGCAACGTCCGCTTCCTCGCCCTGGACAGCAATTACATGGACCCGCAGCAGCTCTCGTGGCTGGAGAAGGAACTGCAGAACTCAGGGTCGGATTGGAGAATCTGCTATTTCCATCACCCGCTCTATTCTTCCGGGGCCTTCCATGGCTCTTCGACCGAACTCCGCCCTCTGCTGGAACCTCTGTTCGTAAAATATGGGGTGCAGGTCGTCTTCGCCGGACACGAGCACGTTTATGAGCGCGTGAAGCCGCAAAATGGCACCTACTATTTCACCGAAGGAGCTTCAGGCTCGTTGCGGAAGGGCAACCTGAGCAAGACGGACCTGACCGCCGCCGGGTACGACCAGGACCGTTCATTCATGCTCGTCGAAATCGCCGGCGATGAGCTTTACTTCCAGACCATCTCGCGGGTAGGGCTGACGGTTGATTCCGGGGTGATCCGGCGCGTGGCGAAGATCGCGGGCGCAGCATCCTGGCCGACTGTGCGGCCTGGGCATGGTGGTTTGCCTGGCCGGACGGTGGCGAAAGCCATTGGCGTCGGACTTACCCGCGCGCTAACCGCCACGGAGTAGATCTTTACGACTACGCCATCCTCTATTTCTTCCTTCACCAAGTCTGCCCCTGTCAGCGTCTCGGCTTCATTCCACTGGCCCCCAGCGGCAGTACCGCGCATGCTTGATCAACCGGCCGCCAGTCTTCACCAGATGCTCCTGCAAACGGGTTAGCGGCCAATCGTCAAACCCTCTCCGGCATTCCCACGTTGGGTCCCACACTGTAGTTTCCCCCATTAACTGGGATGAGCATTTTTGACCTAAGACGTGAGCCGTACTGAACTGACACCCATGCGCACAAGCGGTATAAGAAGTGTGCCTCGAGTATTCGGTGAGAGGCAGATGTGAGATGAGTTGGAGGCAACACCTATGAACCAAAAAAGAGTTATCAGCACAGCAGTTCTGTGTTTACTTCTCGGAACCACCATTCCTGCATTCGCACAAAAAGGACAGGAGGAAAAGGGCGGAGGCGGAGGAAAAGCACAGCAGGCGCAACACCAGCAACAACCTCAGCAAGCAAAGCAGGCACAGCACCACCAGCAGCCGCAGCGCGCACAGCAGGCGCAACACCAGCAGCAACCTCAGCAAGCAAAGCAGGCACAGCACCAGCAGCAGCCACAGCGCGCACAGCAGGTGCAACACCAGCAGCAGCCACGGGCCGTTGCTTCCAACCGTGGCAACAACGGCAACCATTATGGCCGCATTCCTGACGACCATTACCGTGCCCATTTCGGTCATGACCACTCGTTCCACATGATGCGTCCCCAGATGATCGGCGGGTATAACCGCTTCCAGTACGGCGGCTATTGGTTCGGGTTCAATGTAGGATGGCCAATGGGCTGGGACTACAACGACGACGTTTATGTCGTCTACGAGGGGGGCGCCTATTATTTGTACAATCTGAGGCGTCCTGGCATTCGCATTACACTCAACGTGTTCTAACGATTCATCCAGCACACCTTCGGAGGAGGATTCAACCGGCGCGGGCTGGGTCGCCCCGAGGGTGGGGGGGAAGCCGAAAGGGTCTTTTGGCTTGAGAGCTACCCAAGCGGCAAATAATGCTGGAGGCTGTCATCGTGAAATGGCAAGTTCAGTCACGGCGCACGGGGCGAATGATCAGATCATTTCCAAGTTCGAACCCTTACTGAACTCCACGAGTCCCAGCATGTGTGTCCCCCGGCGCAAACGTGACTGAGAAATTGTGACCAGACGTGTGAGCCGTAGTGGGCTGACACGCAAATTACCCCTGGGTATAAGCAGTGTGCGTCGCGCTGGCAGCCAGAATCTGGTGGACTTGCGTAGGGGCACTATCTTCACACGAGTGGCATTCATCGAGGTGAAGCCCGGTTGCTGGGCGGAGTCTACCAGGATCCTCGGGGGGGACGTCATCCCGCGGTTTCGGAGGGAAAGGGATTTCTTGGGCCCTCTCGCCTTCATCGTCCCGGACGGAACAGAAGCTCTCCCGTCGACCCTCCGGAATCAAAAGGAAAGCGTGGGAGCAGACTGCCCTACAGACCTTTTTTCCGGAACACGCCCGGGGAACTCCGATTCGCCGTCACTCCCCTGGTGGATCGCCACGCCGTTGCAGCACTCTGCTTTGCGTGATCTTGCGCTCGGTTCTACAGTGTGAGTCTTGCGCGGACAGGGTATAATACGAACACACCTGTGGAAACAGAATCTAAGATTCGACGGGTTGCGTTTCTCGGCGACTACATGCCGCGCAAGTGCGGCATCGCCACGTTCACGACCGATCTGCTTGCGGCCGTGGCAGCGGAGCACCCCCAAGGCCAGTGCTTCGCGGTGCCGGTTAATGACATCGAGGGCGGTTACGAGTATCCGGACGTGGTTCGCTTCGAGATTGAGGAGCAGGATCTGACGTCCTACCAGCGCGCGGCCGACTTCATTAACATCAGCAACGTGGATATCGTCTGCCTGCAGCACGAGTTCGGGATTTACGGCGGGCCGGCCGGCCGCCATGTGCTGGCGCTGCTGCGCGAACTGAAAATGCCCGTCGTGACCACGCTCCACACCCTTCTGTGCAAGCCGACCGTCGACCAGCGTCGCGTGATGCAGGAATTGATCGCGCGCTCGACCCGGCTGGTGGTCATGACCCAGCGGGGACAGCAGATGTTGCAGGAGGTTTACCAGGCGCCACCGGCCAAGATTGATCTCATCCCGCATGGCATTCCCGACATACCCTTCGTCGATCCGAATTATTACAAGGACCAGTTTAGTGTGGAGGGGAGGATCGTGTTGCTCACGTTCGGGCTGCTTTCGCCGAACAAGGGGATTGAACATGTGCTCAACGCCCTCCCGCACATCCTGGCGAAATTCCCCGACGTTGTTTATATCGTCTTGGGCGCCACGCATCCGAACGAGTTGCGCGAGCGAGGCGAGGCCTACCGTCTCAGCCTCGAAATCCTCGCCAAGAAGAACAAAGTCGAGAGGAACGTCATCTTCTACAACCGCTTCGTGGAACTCGAAGAACTGAAGGAGTTCATTGGCGCGGCGGACCTTTACATTACGCCTTATCTCAACGAAGCTCAGATCACGTCGGGGACACTGGCTTACGCGTTTGGCGCGGGCAAGGCCGTGGTCTCGACGCCGTATTGGCACGCTGCCGAATTGCTGGCGGAAGGGCGCGGAGTGCTGGTGCCGTTCGGCGACGCCAAGGCCATCGCGCTCGAGGTGATCGGCTTGCTGCACGACGCGACGCGCCGGCACGCCATCCGCAAAAATGCTTACAAGCTGGGCCGCGAGATGGTGTGGAGCAACGCGGCGCGGCTCTACATGCGCTCCTTCGAGCTGGCGCGGCTCCAGGGGGCGGTGTTGTCTCGGAAGATCTTTGCCACGAAGACGCTCGACCAGCAGCCCCGGGAGTTGCCGGAATTGAAGCTGGACCATCTTTCGCGCATGACCGATTCGACCGGCATCTTCCAGCATGCCATTTTCTCCGTGCCCAATTTTTCCCAAGGCTACTGCACGGACGACAACGCCCGGGCCTTCATTCTCGCGGTGCTGCTCGACGAGTTGGAAGAACAACCGGAGCGCGTACGGACACTGGGCACAACTTACGCAGCCTTCTTGAATCACGCTTTCGATCCCAAGACGAAACGCTTCCACAACCATCTGGGTTTCGATCGGCGCTGGCTCGATGAACAGGGGTCCGAAGACTGTCACGCCCGGGCGCTCTGGGCGCTGGGCCTGGGCGTGGGCCGTTCGCCGCATCGGAGTTTTCAGATCATGGCCGGACAACTCTTCGCGCAAGCGCTGCCGGTGGTGACGGAGTTCACTTCGCCACGGGCGTGGGCGTTCACCCTCATCGGCATTCACGAATATCTGCGGCGGCTGAGCGGTGACCGTCTGGTCGACCAAACCCGCGAGGCGCTTACGGCGCGGCTGATGGAGCTTTTCGACAAGGCCGCCCAGCCGGACTGGCCCTGGTTTGAAGAGGAGTTGGCCTACGACAATGCCAAGCTGGCGCACGCCCTGATTCTCAGCGGACGTGCTACCGGACAACAAACGGTGTTTGAACGAGGCCTGCAGGCATTGCGTTGGCTGGAGGAAGTGCAAGCCCCTGAGAATGGCCACTTCCGGCCTGTTGGCACTAACGGATTTTATCGGCGCGGCGGCACACGCGCGAACTTCGACCAGCAGCCCATCGAGGCGCAGGCGATGGTGTCTGCCTCCCTCGAAGCATACCGGGCCACCTCGGACTCCTGGTGGTACGAACAGGCCCATCGCGCCTTCGACTGGTTCCTCGGCTGGAATGATCTGGGGCTGGAAGTGTACTCCTCCAAAACCGGCGGCTGCCGCGATGCGTTGCATGTGGACCGAGTCAACGGGAACCAGGGAGCAGAATCGACGCTGGCCTTCCTTCTCTCGCTGGCGGAAATGAAGCTCATGCAAAACACCGTCACGGTGTTCAACGAGCCAGCTTTGTAACCCCGATCATCCCATGAAAACCATCAACGTCAAACGCACCAACGTCACGTTGCATCCGGACTCCACGCGTGTGCTGGCCCGGCCGTTTCATTTCATGAGTGGCCAGCGCGCCAGCGAGATTTGTGCCCGCGTCATGGCCCTTTCCGAAGATGAAGTAGGTACATGGCTTGGGCAGTTGTGGGCCGAATTCGGGGGACGCCACAAGAATATCCGCGAGTTTTTCCGGCGTCGATTCGAGGAGGTGCGCCCCTACTTGTTGAACGACCGGGCACTCTCCGAAGAAAGGGCGTTATTGGTCGGTGGGTATTTCACTCACGAGTATTCATTCGAAGCTGCCGCGTTGTTCAATCCCTCCATCGTGCCGCACCCGGACCAGTCGCACCTGGCGGTCGGGTCGCAGCGTTTCGTTCTGAGCCTTCGAGCTGCGGGGGAAGGGCATATTTCCTCCATCACCTTTCGCACCGGTGTTGTGGACTCCGATGGAAACGTGGTGATCGACGCGCCCACCCGTTACAGCCTTGAGCCAGCGCGCGTGCCTAACGCTACTTTCGAAAAGTGCCTGTTCGAGCGGAAACTCCGCGAACTCAACCTGATCGGCGCCTTCAGCCGGGAAGTGCTGAAACTCCTCGGAGAGCCGTTTACGCTGGAAGAACTGCGCACCAGTATCAGCCTTGCGGCAAAGGAGCTCCGGGTGCGTGACCTCGAAACCGAAAAGGTGGCCAAGAGAACTCTGACGCTGGCTCAATCGTGTTTTGAGGTTCAATTCGATTCGGACTCGTGTCTTTCCGAACGCGTGCTGTTCCCCTCCACCGCCGCACAAAGCCACGGCTTGGAGGATGCGCGGTTTGTTCTTTTTCATGGCGAAGATGGCACGCGGACTTATTACGCGACTTATACGGCCTATGATGGCAAAGGAATACAGCCACAGTTTCTTGAAACACCCGATTTTCTTCATTTCAAATTCACCACGCTGAACGGTCCGGCCGTGCAGAACAAAGGCATGGCGCTCTTTCCGAGGAAGATCAAAGGTCTTTACGCGATGCTTGGCCGGCAAGACTACGAGAACATCTACTTGATGTTCTCCGACCATCTGCATTTCTGGCGAACCAAGGAACTGGTTCTGGGGCCAAGATTCCCCTGGGAATTCATCCAGATGGGAAATTGCGGCTCACCGATCGAAACCGAAGGCGGCTGGCTCGTGCTCAGTCACGGAGTGGGCCCGATGCGGAAATATTGCATCGGCGCTTTCCTGCTCGATCATGACGACCCGGCCAAAGTCATTGGCCGCCTGGCTGAGCCACTCATCGAGCCAAACAAAAACGAGCGCGAAGGCTACGTCCCAAACGTGGTTTACTCCTGCGGCAGTCTGCTGCATGGCCGGCGGCTCATTATTCCCTACGGGACGTCCGACCACGCCATAACGTTCGCCACGGTGTCGCTCGACGAAGTGCTGGCCGCGATGGAATAGTCCTGTGCCTGCCGGAAACTCGCTCAACGCAGTAATCATCGAAGTCATTGGAGAGCGATGCTGACCCCCAAACATGGCTGCTGTTGGGTGTTTTGTCTTCACTGCGCACTACACTCCGGCATTCGGACTCGGGAAGGAATGCAAAGGGCAGGAGTCTGGCTCCCCCACCAACTCGTGACCGGCCCCGCCGGGTAGTCTCCCCCTCATTAACTGGCCTGAGCAATTTTGACCAAAGCGGTGAGCCGCACTGAACTGACACGCGCTTCGCCCTCGGATATAAGAAACATGCAACGGCAATTCGCTGAGGCGTACGCCTACAGCAACGCAGGGTTTCAAAATGGAAATCCCAGTATGATTTGGAGGAGACTTATGAAGACACGATGGTGGGTGACTGCTTGTGTGACGGCGCTGCTGGCTTTGACATGCTGTGCGGCTGTGGCACAAGACCAGAAAGACCAGAATCGCGGCCAAAGCCAACGGACTGAGAATCGTGGCCAAACTAAGAAGCGCTATCGCCAGTTCAACGAGAATCAACGCCAATACGCGACCACTTATTACAACCATAACCGAAACCAGGAAGTTCTTAGACCGGACAGCCGATGGAACAACGACTATGAGAATCGGCTTCAGCCGGGCTACGTGCTCGATAATGATATGCGGGGAATGAGTCGTCCGGCACCCATTGAGATGACGCGCGGTTTCGGCCCTACCCCTCGCGGCTACCGTTACGTTGTCATCGGGGGACATGTGGTACTGATTGATAGTGGGTATCGCGTTCACGACGCGATCCGCTTTGAGATTAACATTGGACATTAACCTGTAAGAGCTCCGCGCTCTCTCTATTGCTGGCGGCGCGGAATTGACCAAGCAGGGTGCTGATGCTGCCAGCAAGGTCGCCGTGTTCGGTAAGACGCCGGGGGAGAATTTGTATACGGCGCCGTGGTCGAATACAACCTGACCCGACGTGGGAGTTCGAAAAAGAATAACAACGCTGCTGGATAGTGGCGCCTGAATATCCTTGGCTTGCTGCAATAAATAGCAAACCGCGCTGCGATTCTAATTAGTCGTGATTTTGGTTTTGGCCCTCCGGCTACGCCACTGGATTCCCTCCTCATAAATTGGGATGAGCAATTTTGACCAAACGTGTGAGCAGTACTGAACTGAAACACGATTCACTCCAGGATATAAGGAGTGCGCTTCGAGGACTTCGGCTGATTGAAATCGCCGCCTAAAAGGTAGCGCGGAAAAGGAAAATGGATCATGAGAGCGCAATGGATTTCGAGGCGGCGGCGGGGCGCTTGTGTCGCCTTTCTCTTCGGCGCCGCTGTTGACGTTTGACTGTGAGGGGATGAGGAGGACACCGATGAGCAGATTCAGCTTAGGGCTTGTCCTGTTGATTATCGGAGCGGCTCTGCTCCTGGTCGGTGGGATTCCCTATACGACTCAGGAAAGAACCCGAATAGGGCCGATCGCCATCGAGCATCCCGAGCAGCATCGCATTCCCTATTCGCCGCTAGCGGGAGCGCTTCTGGCTGTGACGGGCGGGGCTCTGATGCTTACCGGGCGCGCCAAGAGCCATTAGGGCTGATTCTACGCGGATCGCAGACATGGCAGAAAACACGGTGCCTGCGACACCCGGCGAATTTATGAACGGCCTGCAGCAAGCACACTTGAAGTGGAGGAAAAAATGAATCCAAACAGCAAGGCGGTATGGACTAGGGTTGTCTTCACCTTTCTGGCGACAGGGATGTTGGGCCTGAGCCTGACCTCGCTCGGCTTCGCAGCCAACGCCGAAGAAGAGAAACCTGCGGTTTCGCACAGTCAGGATATTACGAAAGTGCAAGAGAGTCTGCGCGACAAAGGCTATTACCACGCGAAAGTCGATGGCATTTTAGGGCCCCAAACCCGCGAAGGGATTCGCCAGTATCAGAAGTCGGAGAATCTACCCGTGACAGGACGCCTGGATGCCGAGACGGCGGGCAAACTCGGCGTAGGGCCGGAGTCGGAAGCCGGCGATTTCAAGCGCGCAGGCCATGAGATTGGAGCGGGTGGCAAGGAACTCGGCCACGAGATGAAGAAAGGTAAGCCCGTCGCGGCAGGCAAGGAATTGGGCAAGGGTCTAGGCCGAGGAGGCAAGGACATCGGTAAAGGGGTCAAAGAAGCTGTCAATCCCGAAAGCGACCGCGGGGATCGTGAAAAGAAAGAACAACCTGAGACCGAGAAGCAGCCACAGTAGTTGAGTTCTCGGCAATCTCTTGCGTCTCCTCCAGCGAAGCCGAGGGACGCAAGGGACCCAAGAGAGGACCTGGCAAGCGAGCTGGTTCGTTGCGTTGGGTCCTATAGCTTAATGATTGTTGGTTCAAGCTAGAGCAAGCCGGGGCTTCCCCTAAACGAGTCAGACAGGGATCGAAGCCAATCCGGAGTTGAAAGGAGATTCCCATGTTACTGATCCTGCTGATTGTTGTTTTGCTGCTCGTGTTTGGCGGCGGCGGCGGCTATTACGGATATCGCAGATGGGGTTCGGGCGGAGGTGTCGGGATCGTCGGGCTGGTTCTGATCATTCTGGTGCTCTTGTACCTGTTCGGCGGATTGCGTGTGTCCCTTTGAGGTTCGATCTGAAACCGCGAGAAGGTAAGAACTCATAAGACTCAGGGGAGGTGCGATTATGCACCATAAGAACGATCACCCCGCCTTGAAGATAAGTCCCCGCGCGGCGGGGACTGAGCGGGCCCGGCCCATGCTGCACCAGCATGCACGGGAGATACAGCCATTCGGCAAGATCGCCAAGCTGTCGATCGCCCTTGATGAAACGGTGTGCGCCGCCGGCGTGGAGCTGCTCAACCAGATCCTGGCGGATACCATGACCCTGCGTGACCTGTACAAGAAGCACCACTGGCAGGTGGCGGGCCCGACCTTTTATCAGTTGCACCTGCTTTTCGATAAGCACCACGGCGAGCAGGTGGCGTTGGTGGATGCGCTCGCTGAGCGCGTTCAGATTCTGGGCGGTATTAGCCTCGCCATGGCGCCCGACGTGGCTGAGACGACGTCGATTCCGCGTCCGCCGCGTGGACGGGAAGAGGCTCCCGTGCAGCTCTCCCGGCTGCTGGAGGGGCACGAAATCATCCTGGAGGAAGCCCGTGCGGCAGCCAGACAAACGGCAGAGGCGGGCGACGACGGCACCAACGATCTGCTGGTGAGTCAGGTGATTCGTACCAACGAGTTTCAGGTCTGGTTTCTCGCGGAGCATCTCGTTGATGTCTCGCCGGTACGCGCACAGATTGATGGGGAACGGTCCTATCGCAAACGGCGGTAGCGGACGGCAACAGAAGAAATTGGTCATGTTTCTCATCCTACTTGTTGTGCTCCTCGTGGTCCCTCTTTTGGGCTACATCCCATGGAGCGACCGGATTACTAAGGAGGTGTGCCGTGAAGGTTAGTATCTTGAACCGGATGGTGGTGGCGGCTGTCATCAGCGCGGTGTCGTTGGTGGGGATGAGCATACCGACCAACGCCCAGCAACAACCGCAGCAAGACAAGAAACAGCAAAAAGAGCAGAAAAAGGAGCAACCACAGGCGCAGCAGCAACAGCAGCAAGACCAAAATAAACAGCAGCAACAGCGGGTGCAGCAGCAACAGCGCGTCCAGCAGCAACAGCAGCAGGACCAAAATAGACAGCAGCAACAGCGGGCGCAGCAGCAACAGCAGCAGGACCAAAATAGACAGCAGCAACAGCGGGTGCAGCAGCAACAGCTAGACCAAAATAAACAGCAGCAACAGCGCGCCCAGCAGCAACAGCGGGCCCAGCAGCAACAGCTAGACCAAAATAAACAGCAGCAACAGCGGGCGCAGCAGCAACAGCAGCTAGACAAAAATAAACAGCAGCAACAGCAAAACCAGCAAAGGCAGCAGGCCCAACAGCAACAGCAAAACCAGCAAAAGCAGCAGGCCCAACAGCAACAGCGCGTCCAGCAGCAGAACCAGAATAAACAGCAGCAACAGCGGGCGCAGCAGCAACAGCTAGACCAAAATAAACAGCAACAACAGCGCGCCCAGAAGGGACAATGGCAGCGAGACCAGGATTGGCAACAGCGCGTCCAGCAACAACGGCAGCAAAACCAGAATCAGCAGCAAGCCCGCCTCTCACAGCAGCGTCAGCAGCAGCTTATTGGGGAGCAGCAGCAACGTCTGACGCAGTACCGTCAAAATCTAGATCAGCGGCAGCGTGTCGGGCAGCAGCATACAGCAGAGCTTCAGCGACAAGGACGCATGGCGCAGTACCGTTATCAGCAAGAGTATGTAGGGCGCTTACGTCAGCAGGAGATGAGTCTCCGGAACGAGCGCCACGATTACAACAACGATCCATATTTCTACACGGATTGGAACTATCGTTACAACCGGGGCGGCCGCTACTACGAGACGAATCAATACGGCGCCAATTTGCTCCGGCAGGCCGTGAACTACGGTTATGAGCAAGGCTTCCTCGCCGGACAGGCAGACCGGCAGGATCGCTGGGGTTCCAACTACCAAGACTCTTATGCGTATCAAGACGCGAACTACGGCTACGGTGGTTTTTATGTAGCCCAGGACGAATACAACTACTACTTTCGCGAGGGTTTCCGTCGCGGCTATGAAGATGGCTATTACAGCCGCTATCGATATGGTCGCTATTATGGCGGCAAGTACACAATCCTTGGCGCCATTATGGGGTCAATCCTCGACATGGAGGCGCTTCGCTAAGTGCTGAGACGGTGGTGTCCAAAACAGGCGCCCGGCTCCCTTGACCGGGAAGAGTGAGTGGAGTCGGGCGTACCCCCATTGCGAGATGGGGGCCGCTGGTAACGTCCATGAAGAATAGACGTACTCTCATTCTCAATTCCCGAGGAGCGGACCGCTAGGCGTCTGCCTTCGAAAATAGGGAGGTACTTTAAATCATGCCTTTAATGCAAATTTTGGTGGCCCTGGTCGTCGTGGGTGTTCTCCTCTGGCTTGTCAACAGCTTCATACCGATGGCGGGCTCTATTAAGTCGATCTTGAATGCTGTCGTGGTGATTGTTGTAGTTCTCTGGCTCCTGAATGTTTTTGGAGTTTTGCATTCCCTCTCCAGGATCCACATGGGCAGATAAAGGAACTTACATGAAAACGAGAGGGAAAGACACCCTGCCACCGAGCGAACTGGCACGACAAAGGAAGATCGATCCCAAACCATCAAGGCCTTGCTCGGCGATGTCCCTGTATGCCGCCTCATGGCCAAGTGCGCTGGCCCAGGGTTGGCGCCTGCTTTCTGTCCGTGTGGCGGCCCTCCTTCTCGTCTTGCTGATGGGCAGCGGTGGCTTGCTTGCATACTCCGTTCTCACGCACGAGGAAATCGTCGACTTGCTCTGGACTGCTGAGATCCGCCCCCTCCTCCTTGAGCGATTTCCGGGGATGTCGGAGGACCAGCTCAAGGAGGCGCATGCTTACGCCTATGGGGGCGCCGTCATTCAGGACCTTGGCTACTACCCCTTCGGCAGCGCGGAATTCAGCAACCTGGTGCATTACGTTCGCAGCGGAGACTTCGTTCGCGAGCTACGGCTAGAGAGCCAGGATGCCAACGAGTACGCCTTCGCCCTGGGCGCCCTGGCACACTATGCAGCGGATATTGCCGGCCACCCGGCTGTCAACCAGGCTGTCGCGGACCACTATCCGAAGCTACGGGCGAAGTATGGCAAATCGGTCAAGTACGCTCAGGACAAGACGGCCCATCTGAAGACTGAGTTTGGGTTCGACATGGTACAGGTCGCGAAGAACCGTTATGCGTCGGAGCAGTACCACGATTTCATCGGTTTTAAAGTGTCCAAGCCCCTGCTGGAGCGGGTCTTCCCCGTCGTGTACGGAGTGGAGTTGAAAGACGCGCTGCCGCATGCGGACCTGGCGATCGGCTCGTATCGTTTCTGTATCAGTCGGCTGATTCCGGAAATGACCCAGGTCGCCCTGCAGACCCATAAGAAGGACCTGATGCGCGAGATGCCTACTGCCGCGAAACGAAAGTTCCTGTACCGGCTTTCGCGCTCCGATTACGAAAAGGAGTGGGGAAAGGACTACCATAAGCCCGGATTCGGCACCCGGGTCATGTCAACGCTCTTGCGCTACTTTCCGAAAATTGGCCCCTTCAAGGCGCTGGCGTTCAATAACCCCACCCCGCAAACAGAGGAGTTATATTTCAAGAGCATCAATGCGACCGTCGATCAATACCGGGCTTTTCTCGAACAAGTACGCGCGGATGTACTCCTGGTTCCCAATCGTGATTTGGATGATGGCAACAGGACCAAGGCAGGGGAATACTCGCTGACCGACGACACGTATGCCAAGTTGCTGGCCGAGCTGTCGGAGCGGAAGTTTGAACTGACCACGACCGACCTGCGCGACAACATTCTGGACTTCTATTCCGACCTCTCTGCACCGATCGAGACGAAGAAGAACACGGTTCGTTGGCAGAGCGTGCTGACCTCGCTGGATCAGTTGAAGTCGGTGACGCTGGTTTCGACTCCCGCGGGCAGCCCTCCACAAGCCCCAGCGCCAGACCTACCGCCAGCTTCAGCCCCAGCCCCGGTTGTGAGTGCTGGGAAGCATTTCGATCGTGTGCTGATTATCGTGCTGGAAAACCAGAATTACAGTGCGGCCATGAAAGACCCATTCTTGGCGCAGTTAGCACAGAAGGGAGCTAGGTTCAGCAACTTCAGGGCTTTGATTCACCCGTCCTATCCCAATTATCTGGCCATGGTTGGCGGCAGCTTGTTTGGCGTTCGAAGCAGCGACCAAATTACTCTCCCCGATGACAATAGCCATCGGACCATCGCTGATTTTCTGGATTGGAAGAACTACGCTGAGGATTACCCATCAGAACCCCAACCTTTTCTTGGAGACCGTGGGAAATACTCTCGAAAGCACGTCCCATTCTTGAGTTTTGCGAAAATTCAGCGAGAAAGCTTCGGCAACGTAGTATCCGTCTCTACCAAGGACCCGCACAACAGATTTGTAGCTGACGTCGAAGACTTCAGGAGCGACCCGAAGAAGCATCCTCTCCCTCGTTACATGTTCTACAGCCCAAACGCGGACAATGACGGGCACGACCCCGTGTGGCGACCTGGGAGGGGATTGAAGAAAGCTTCAAGTTGGCTGAACAGATTCTTGAAGGACTCGTTTCCTCTGGACGAGAAGATGAAGGGAACTCTCGTCATTGTCACCTTCGACGAGTCAGAGTTATACGAGAAGACTGAGCGGATCTATACCGTTTTTTTGGGAGACATGGTGAAGCCCGGAGAGATCACAAAACCCTATACGCATTATAGCGTTTTGAGGACAATTGAAGACAACTTCGGATTGCTCCCACTCAATTCCGGTGATGGTGCTGCCGAGCCAATCACTGAAGTGTGGAAATGACCTCACACCCCTGACATCTTTTGGGGCATTTCAGCACCCTGCTAATGGGCGACGGAAAACTTGGGGTTGTCTATCGTTCCGCTGACCCGGAAGGGGAAGGACAACTTGCGGTTTTTTAACGTGGCTCCGGACAGCCTGGCCAGGGTGTTGGTAAAGAAGCCCTGCGTGGCGAGAATCTCCGCCACGCCCTGATAGTCCACACTGCCGGCGCCGGTCACGTTCAAACTCCCCGAGCATTGAACATTGACCCCATAGCCGACGATATTGATCTGACGGCTGGATATCCGTTGATTGGCCACCTCTAGGTCGGCGGAGATGGAGGAAAACGAGTCCGGATTTTGGGCGGCGGGACCGAGGTCGTTGAAGCGCGCCAGCTTCATCACGTTCGCGTTGAGCTTGAGGCTAGGCGCTTGACCGTCGCGCACCGCCAGGTGCCCCGCTCCGTGTGTCCCCGCCAGCGGGTCATGCGAGTGCTCGATTTCTGCCGCAAGCTTCATGGTTCCCTCCATCTTTCCCGTCATCTTTCCGCAGCCCTGGGGGAACGCGGCGAGAAGATGGGCCACGTCAACGCCGCTCATTTGCGCGTTTGCGCTGAAGCTGGCGTTTCGTCCCGTCAAGTTAAAAGAGAGGTCGCCGGCGCCACGTCCGCCATAAGCTTCCAGGCTGCCGTCTGCGAAAAAAACCTGCTTCGCCATCAGCCGGAGCTTGGACTTTACGTTTGTCCCCTGGATCGAGACGAAGCGCACAGAATCCGCCTTCAGGTCCCCCTGGGCGGCGAACGAGGAAGAAGAAGGATCCATGAACGCACCGAGGTCCACCCGCTCCAGTTTACTTGAGACGTTGTGGGCTTCGAAAATGATGACACCAGGCTCGTCCGAGGGTAGAAGATACGACGCCACCAAATGTCCTCCCTCAATTTCCACGTCGGAAATCACTCCCAAAAAGGACGTGTGCGAGCCTCCTGGCGATACCTTCTCCGAGGTTTTCGATGGAGTAGAATTCTCAAAGTTCCACCCCTTGTCGGGGTCCGAAACCAGATTGATCACCGCGTCATTCAGCTTCAGCGACTTGATGACGACCTGCCGGTGCAATAGCGCGCGTGCGTCCAATGTGGCATCAATCCGCCGGGCCTTGACGAAATAGCCGGAAGGAAAGCCGGCGGGGTTCTTTAAGCCGAGGTCGTCGACGCGAATCGAGAGGCCTGGAAACAGAGTGAGGGCCAGGCGTCCGATTTCGATCGGCTTTCCGGTCTTTTCCTGCAGATAGGAGATAACCTCCGTCCGGTAGCGATCCAGGTTGAAAAGAACGGGTGCGAGGATAATCAGCGCGATCATGTAGAGAGCGGCGACGATTACAACGAGGGTGAGAGCGCTCTTGTGACGTGCGGCCATGGCAGGTTCGGGACCCATTCAGAATTCCCGCCATTGTACTCCAAGGTAACTATAATTGTACATCATTCCGCTTCCTTCAGTCCCAGCATGTATCTCCTCGTCGCAAAACTTGGGTGAGCAATTGTGACCATACGCGTGAGCCATGCGGAACAGACACGCGAATCACCCCGGGGTATAAACATAACAGGCAGGGGACTCGCGAGAGTCTCTAGCTGAGAAGAGCCGAGAGAAGGCATAGTCGGCAGGAGCGAGGTGACAGGTGTCGCATCATCCGCTCAAGCAAGGAGACGGCACATTCTCTGGTGGATCGTAGTGGGGCTGCGGCCCAGAATCCTGCCAAAGGAGCAACCGTGATGAAGTCAAGCACCAAAGATAAGGCCGAAGGCAAGTTTCACGAAATGAAGGGCAAGGTCAAGAAGCAAGCAGGACAACTGACGAATAATCCCCGTTTGGAAGCCGAGGGCACAGTTGAAAAGGCGGCCGGGAAGGTTCAAGGGATAATCGGCCAGGTGGAGAGAGCCCTCGAAAAATAGCATTGCCGGCCCGTAGTCCTACAGTTCTGAACGGGAACGTTGGACACGCCGGTCAGTGGGTGTGAGTGAAAAAAGGAGTTTTAAATGAAAAGACTTACTTTGATTCTTCTGTTGCTGACGTTCTGTGCGACGGCTTTCGCCCGTGAGAGCCAACTGCAAAAGGCAACCAACGTTATAAACGAGATCATGGGGACTCCCGACAAGGGGATTCCTCATGATTTGCTGGACAAGGCCGTGTGTGTGGGCATCGTTCCTTCTGAGATGAAGTTCGCCTTTGGAGTGGGTGTCACTGGTGGACGCGGTGTGCTGGTGTGCCGCAAGGGCGGGAACGGTCCGTGGGATGCCCCCTCCATGTTCACCATGGGCGGCGCGAGCGTGGGATTCCAGATCGGCGGGAAGGCGACCGACGTCGTCTTCCTCGTCATGAACCCTGAAGGCATGAAAAAACTGGTTCAGGACAGCGTCAAGCTGGGCGGGGAATTATCCGTAGCGGCCGGCCCGGTGGGTCGTTCCGCGGAAGGCGCGACCGACGCTCAACTCCATGCGGAGATTCTCAGCTACTCGCGCTCACGGGGCTTGTTTGGCGGGGCGTCGCTCGACGGGGCCGTGTACAAGCAAGATGAAGACGATAACCAAAAGATCTATGGACGCAAGGTGACCGCGAAAGAAATTCTGATCGACGGCACAGTGCCCACTCCTCGGGCGGCCCAGGGCCTGGACAGCGCGCTGACGAAATACTCTCCCTCGGGTGGACGAACGTTTGAACGGTTATAAGCGATCCATGGGGAGAACTGCAAGTCATCGAACGGAAACAACCACCGCGCCAGACGCGACGAGCGTCTGGCGCGCGAATTCATCCTTCAACGTTTTTCAGGAGAAACGAACCATGAGAAACATGCGGGCCATCACAATCCTAATTTGTATAACAGCCCTGGGGCTTGTCGCGGGGCTGCGAGCTAACACCGCAGAAGCTTTTGCCGCTGCGCCCGCCCAAGAACCAGAATCTCCAACGAGCGAACTGTTCTCTGCGGACCAACTCGATAATCTGCTGGCTCCCATAGCGCTTTATCCGGACCCGCTCCTGGCGCAGGTCTTGCCGGCCTCGACCTTTGTGGACCAGATTGATGAGGCCAGCCGATGGTTGCGCGCCAACAACGATCCCAATGGCATCGACGCGCAGCCCTGGGACGTCAGTGTGAAATCCGTCGCTCATTACCCGTCCGTTCTCTACATGATGAGTTCCAAGATTGATTGGACTACCTCGCTGGGACAAGCCTACGTCAACCAATCGACCGACGTCATGATGTCCATTCAGCGGTTGCGTGCACTGGCCCACTCTGCGGGCAATTTGGAGACGAACCCGCAACAGCAAGTCACCCTCCAGGGGGATTACATCCAAATTGATCCCATGCAGCCGCAGTACATCTATGTGCCGGTGTACGACCCGTATGCCGTCTATTATCGGGGCGGCTACGGTTTCGGGGGAGGGTTTGGAGGGAATCTCATCTCCTTTGGCGCGGGTTTTGCCATCGGGGCATGGCTGAATTATGACTTTGACTGGGGTGGGCATCGTGTTTTCTACCATGGCTGGGGAGGCGGAGAGGGAGGCTGGATCGGCCGCTCGCGACCAATGGTTCAAATCAACAACATCTACGTCAACAACAATTACACGAACATCCGCGTAAACCGGCAGGTCGACAACAACAACGTGAACTATAACAACTTGAATCGCTACAGTGGCGTTCATCGCAATGTGACCTACAACAACGTGGCTGCGCCTGCTCGGGTCAGCGGGAGCAACCCAGCCAATCGCGGGAATGTCGGACCTCAGGTCAGCCCGGGGAATCCTGTCTATCAACCTAATCGCGGGAATGTCGGACCTCAGGAGAGGCAAGGTAATCCGGTCGTCCCTAACAAGATCATCCAGCGAAATGTGAATACCAACGACCCAAGGATTGATGCCTACCGCGGGCGACAGCCCGTGACCGCGCAGCCCAGACCATCCGCGACCGAGCCAACACGCACGGCGGCCCCGCTGGAACCACGCGCGCAGGCGCCGCGAAACGAACCGGTGCAGCCGGCGGAGCGCCCTGCGGCTTTGCTCAATCCACGCTCAGCGCCGCGGCCTCCCAGTCCCGTCTTTAGCGGCAACAGGAGTGGGTTCGACCCTCAGGTAGCCAGCCAACGTGGACAAGCCAGTCGGATGAGTGCAAACCAGTCCAGGGCTGTAGCCCCGAGCCAGCCCAACGCGAGGAATCAGTCGCGTCCTGCGAGTCCACCACCGTCGAGGAGTTCCGGCCAATCCAACTCCAAGCCAGGGGACCGGCGATGACCAGAGCAGAGAGCATCCGCAATCGCGCTACTCGAGTTCGCACAACCAACGCGCCTGATGCATCCGAAGCGGGCGACAGAGATCTCAAACGCGGGAGGGATGGACGTATGGAGACAAGAAAGAGAATGACTTCACTCAGTGTAATGCAGCGCGTGAGTCTAGCTATGGCACTCCTGTTGCTTCTATCCGTGGGCGTCTTCCGCAGTGGTTCGGTCATGGCTGCGGAAAAGCCGACACAGAAGCAAGCCCATTTCTCAACCCCCGAAGAAGCCAAGCAAGCCGTCGTCGATGCAGCGGTAGCGAAAGATTCTGCCGCATTCGCGACGATTTTCGGACCGGAGGCGCCGGAACAAATGCTCCCAGGGGATGAAGCGGAGGACAAGCAGGAGCTGGAAGAATTTGCCGCCAGCGTCCAGCAATCCGCCAAGCTCGAAAAGGTGAACGACACCAAGTATACCCTCACAATCGGTGAGAACAATTGGCTGTTCCCCATCCCGATTGTCAAAGAAGGAACCCAGTGGCGCTTCGATACCCCGGCAGGCATGGAAGAGATTTTGAATCGGAGGATTGGCGAAAACGAATTGTCAACCATCCTGAGCTGTCGCGCCTATGTCCTGGCCCAATGGGAGTACTTCACCCAAGGGGACGCAGATAGGGATGGCGTGGCCGAGTATGCACAGAAGTTCATCAGTTCGCCCGGCAAGCGAGATGGATTGTACTGGGACACAGCCGAGGGCGATAATCCAAGTCCCTTGGGGAGGCTTGTCGCCGCTGCCCGGGCGGAAGGCTACGCAAGCAAGACCCCTGGCAAACACGATGATGCCGTCCAACCACGCCAGCCCTACCACGGATACTATTTCAAGATTCTCACTCGTCAGGGTCTGCACGCACCGGGAGGGAAGTACAACTACATCATCAACGGCAACATGATCGCTGGCTACGCCCTGATCGCCTATCCGGCTGATTGGGCGAATTCAGGCGTGATGACGTTTATCGTCAATCAGCAGGGACGGGTGTATCAGAAGGACCTTGGCCCGAGGACAGGACAGATTGCCGGCGCCATGCTCGAATACAATCCGGACCCAACGTGGAAGTTTGTGAAGGAGTGAGATCGGTACTGGGATTCAAATCCATACTGTCGACGCGAGAGGCCAGGGGCCACGGACTAGTTTTCAGGGGGGACGCCACAGCCGGTGTTCCCCGGTGTGGCTCCTTCGCCTTTTCGATCTTGCACCACTAGCCTTCCTGTGGTTCAACCGTTTTTCGTCCCCCTTGCCGCCCCGGCAAGGACGGTTGCAGGCATCCGGATGGGGCTGTCCCCAACCCCCTTGTTTCCTTCCCGCTTGAAACCCCGGCTACCCGACTTAATTCCCTCCTCATAAATTGGGATGAGCAATTCTGACCGAAGGCGTGAGCAGTACTGAACTGACGTGTTAATCCCCTAAGGGTATAAAGATGTGCCTCGAACTGCCAATTAGGTTCTGTGAGAGGCGGCTGTTCAGGAGGGAGCGGCATGGTCGCACGAGCGGTTGTCATCAAGGTGAAGCCAGGTTGCGAAGTGGAGCTTACCAAGACTTTCGAGCAGGAAGTTATTCCGCGGTTCCGAAAGGAAAAGGATTTCCGGGGCCTTCTCGCCTTCACCGTCCCTGACGGAACGGAAGCCCTTTCCTTAAGCCTTTGGGATCAAAAGGAGAGACCGGGAGGGTTCTGGACCAGAAGCTTTGGCGCCATGGCGGCCCTGGCCAGAGTCGCACTGGGGAAACCGTCAGTTCAAGTCTGTGAGGTCTGGAATTCCCCATTACACGCCCTGGGGCAAGTAACAGACCAAGGGGAAGGGATCGAGGCGACGGCTGATCTTAGGGTCTATCAGTCGGCCCTTCGGCCTTTCAAAGTGGCGCCCGCACGGGCCACCTTGGGCCGAGGTTTTCCGCTGATATGGTGTCTCATAAACTCATTTCATTTGTAGGTCCGACCCAAGAACGAGGGGGCAGAATAGAACGCCCCGAGAAAGTTCGAGGTAAACGCTAATGAAAAAGATAGATCGATTCAGAGTAGTAGTCATGATTTTCTGCTTGTCCCTGGTAGCTCTAACGTTTCTACCCAGTGCGAAGGCAGACGAGTGGAACAGAAAAACGACAGTGATCTTCAACGCGCCAGTCGAGGTTCCGGGTGTGGGCGCTCAGACCCTGCCGGCTGGTACGTATGTCTTTAAGATCATGGATTTGAGTGATCGGCACGTTGTCCAAATTTTCAACCAAGCCCAAGACCATGTGTTTACAACCATCCTCGCCATCCCCAATTACCGTTTGAAGGCGACTGACAAAACGGTGATGACGTTTAAGGAGAGGGCGGAGGGACAGCCGGAAGCCATCCGGGCGTGGTTCTATCCGGGGCGTCTATGGGGCGAGGAATTTGTTTACCCCAAGTCCAGGGCTATGGAGCTAGCAAAGATCACCAATGAGCCCGTTCTCGCGACGCCTATCGAACTGCCTGCGCCCGTCGAGACTTTGAAGACGGCGCCGATCATAGCCGTTAAACCTACAGGAGAAGTGGTAGAAGTATCTGAAGTAGTTCAGCCTCCGCCGCCGACAGAGGTAGCCGCCGTGGAGACAGCCGCCCCAGAGACCCTGCCTCAAACAGCCAGCCCCTTGTCACTTGTGGCATTGATGGGGCTACTAGCGCTGGGCACGTGCTTTGGTCTTTCGGTTCTTGCGAAGCGAATTGTTTGAGCCAAGAAAGTTGTGTGGGCCTGCGTGGACCACCCACGTAGGGGGCCTAAGGAGGACGCTTCGGGCCGCCACTATGTGGGCCCGGGCGAAGCTGACTGAGCATCGGGTTGTGAAGGGGGGCATACGCGAGTATGCCCCCCTTCACGGGCGGTAGAGTTCGCGTCCACCCGAGTGGACTCCCGGGCTGCCGCTCAGATTCCATGGGCGGATTAGACTGATGAGCGAGCAACCAACATTGCTACGGCCCGTATGAACAGGCAAGCTCGAAGCTTTGTTGGGCGCTCTTCAGGTAACTGGCGCTTGTTAACTTGAAGGCGATCGATCGCCTGGACTGAGGGTGTAAATGTTCATTGTCTATGAATGTGGGGCTTGTGTGCTCGCGGCTTTAATTGCTGCCACGCTGCTATGTACACCCTACGTGGTGTTTCTGGTGCTCAAGCAGGGAGGTCGTACCCTGGCACATACGTGGCAAAAGCGCACGCGTGGCGCCATTCATCTGAAAGGCAGATGGCCGGCTGCTGAGTCTCCTGACTCTTAGTAACGGTTTGCCTCTATAGGGAGGTGGAAGTTGAGGGCTGAGGAATTATTCCGCACGGAAGTGAGCGGCAGGAGAGCGCGTGCCACCACCAACGGATGTCTGGTCTCGCTTTGTTTGCTGATTATTCTGCCTGGCGTTGCCCGCCCTCAAGAAGCCTCGACTTCCGAGCTTCGCCAAGTTAACCCCTACAAAATAAGTGTGAGTGTCGACAGCGTGGTCTTGCACGCCACCGTGCAGAACCACAAAGGCACTCCTGTTTCGGGGCTCAGCAAGGATGACTTTCAGGTATACGAGGACGGCGCGCTTCAACAGATTGAATATTATAGTCATGAAGATATTCCGGTCACAGTGGGCTTGGTTGTGGACAACAGTGGAAGCATGGGACCCAAGCGCCCTGAGGTTATTGCCGCTGCCATGGCGTTTGCCCGCTCCAGCAATCCCCAGGACCAGATGTTCGTGGTCAATTTCAACGAGCGCGTTTCGTTTGGCCTTCCCATCGACAAACCGTTCACGGACCAAACGGCGCAATTGCAGGTTGCGCTGTCGAGAATTATCGCCAACGGCGAGACAGCGCTCTACGACGCTCTGGCGGTTGCGCTCGAGCACCTGAAGAAGGGTAATCGGGACAAGAAAGTGCTGATCGTGGTGAGTGATGGGGGCGACAACGCCAGCAAACACACGTTGGCCCAAGTCTTGGCCATGGCGGGACAGTCCGACGCCATCATCTATACCATCGATATCTATGTTGAGGAAGATCTCGACCGGAACCCTAATGCGCTGCGGCGGCTTGCCAAGGCCACGGGGGGCGAGGCTTTCTTGGTGGAGTCCTTACCGGAGGTTGTCCCCATTTGCGAACGGATTGCTCATGATATCCGCAGCCAGTACACCCTCGCCTATGCACCCGCGAACAGAAAGCAAGACGGGACCTATCGGGTCATCCACGTGAAGGCGGCGGCGCCGGGGCAAGGACGCTTGTCCGTCCGCACCCGTGCCGGTTACTACGCACCCTCGAAACCTCAGCCCTTAGCCCCCATTGCTGGCAGCCAGAGCGACCGGCCATGAATTTCAAAATCAAACGGCAGAGGGCTCATCCGACGCGAACCGCATTGTTTCTCCGTTGGAGCCAATGCTTCTTTCTTGTCGTGGGCGTCCTGGCGCTGAGTTACTGCGCCACCGTGCTGCTCGAGATGTGGCTCTTTCAGGCCTATCAGACCTGGCGATTTGAGCGCGCCTTGAAGGAGGCGCAGACGTCTGCCAGTAGCGTTGTACACCCTGCTTGGTCTCCGCCTCCAGCCCGAGCGGAAGCGGACCGCGCGCGCGCTGAGGGGGTTGGCATAGATGGCCACACGCGCTCTCCATTGGGGCGAATCGAGATCAGTTCCATCGGCCTTGCGGCGATGATCATGGAAGGCACCGACGGGAAGACTTTGCGACGGGCGGTCGGGCATATTCCAGGTACCCCCCTGCCGGGTCAGCAAGGGAACGTCGTGATCACGGGACACCGGGACACGTTTTTCAGAGGGCTGCGCAATATCCATAAGGATGATGAAATCACCTTGAGGACATTGAACGGAACCTACCGCTATCGCGTGGACTCTACCCAAGTGGTCGAGCCCGAGGATATTGCAATGCTGGATCATTCTGATGACGCAATTCTGACCCTGGTGACCTGTTACCCGTTCTATTTTGTCGGCCCCGCCCCCAAAAGATTTATCGTCCGCGCGCACAGGATTTCTGGTTGAGGCAAGACTTAATCCACTTGTTTAGGCCTCAAGATGGATTGCGCCTGGAGCGAGGCATTATAGACAATAGAAGGATAATACGTCTGCTGTTGGCGGCGTGCTTGTGTGTGACGGCCGCCGGCGACCGATTCCTGACGACGGCGTTGACGCCCGGAGATCGCGTCGGCGTCGTGCGGCAGTAGACATTGTTTCTATTGAAGATCCGCTAAACGAGCGTATAGTTACCCCATAACCAATCGTGGTCCGGAAGGGGAGTTCCGTGGCCTCCAATTCTCGCACCCCGCCCTCCAACCCGAGTGAAAAAAACCCGCTCAAGGTTCAAGGCTTGGCGTTTGGGCTGGCTTTTCAAACGATGTTCAAGGTCAGCGTCATGTATTCGGTGGACCATCCTGCCGCGGGGCGATCCATCCAGCAGGTTTATGATTTGCTTCAGCCACTGCTCAAACAGGGCGGGCAATTCACATTCGGTTTTGTGAAGCAACTCGTCTTGTTGAACAGCAGCCTGGTGTCCCAGAGCAGCCTGGCGCATCTGGAGGGGGAGTTTTCCAAGAGGGAAATCGGGGCCATTTCTTTTCAGGCCGGCGTTGCCTTGAAAGATTTCAAACGCGCCATAGTTCTGCTGACGACGAAGCCGAGCGTGATTGCGGAGCGCGGAGGCATCAAGAGCTTCCTGGCGGCGAACCCGCTTGAGGGCATTCGCATCATACCCGCGGAAAAGCGCGAGAACCAGGGCGACACGATCGAGATGGGGATGGATATCGAGTCCTACCTGACGGCGCAGGCCATCCTCGAACCGGATGCCCGATCGGGTGCGATGGAGCTGGATCTGCTTCTGCAAGCTGCCGGCATCCAAAAGCCGCAGCGGTTTGGCGGGAGTGGGCGCGAGGTGCTGGAGCTGGCGAGCGAAGCCACTCGGAACACCGTGGCTGATCCCCAGGGGAATCTCTCGAAATTGCTTGTCGCCTTGACGCAGATGCTGGCGGGCTTGAATCCCGACTACCTGCTTTCCTCCCTGTCCCCGGAAATGCAAAACGACCTGCGCGGCCACGCGCCCGGGGCAATGGCAGCGCATTTGATGGAAGACGTCATTGCCGGATGGGCGGCGGAGCGCTTGGCCAGTTCTCCGCCCGCCGAGGGCTTGGGGGGCGTGGGCGAAGAGGTGCTCCAAGCCTTGTTGCGCGGGCTCAAGGCAACGCACGTAGCCGAGCGTCTGATGCAAAAGCTGGCGCAGTTTGTGAAGCAGGCGAACCTGCCACCGGAGGTCTTTGAGCGCGTCCGGCGGGAAGTGGTGTGGTTTACGTTGTCGGCCCAGGAAAAGCACGCCCAACTCCTGTGCCTGGAACGGTTCACGCCGCAGCAGTTTGCCCGCCTCCTCTACTATGTTCAAGAGGCGATGAGCGACGGGAGATTTGCCGAAGCCACGGAAATTGCCCAGCACTACTTCGCGGTCCTGGATAAAGCTCCCTCCGCGGTGCGCGCGGAAGAACTCAAGAGGGCGCCGGAACTTCTCCGCAGCCTCGCGGGCGTGCAGACTCTGGAGTTGATGCACACCCTGGCGGAGTCATTGGTCCGGGAACTTCTGGACGAGACCCGCTTGCAGGGGCCATGCCACCTGGAAGTTGCGAACTGCCTGGCCGTCGTGGCACAGAATGCCGGGCACTTTGAAGATTTCGAATTTGTTCACAAGCTCGCCACGGACCTGAAACGCTCGCTGGCGCGACACCCAGATGAGCATTTGGACTGCTGTGGCAAGGCCCTTTCCGCGCTGCTCGCTCCCGAGGCCCTGGAACGACTCATCGAGTCCTATCTTCAGAAACGGGGCGACGCGGCCTGGGTACGAACCGCGACCTCCTTGTTGATGATGATTGGCCCCCTGGGCGCGGAGGCGGCTTTTCGGCGCCTGGATGAGGAACCTGCGGCTTCCAAGCGCTTGCCACTGATTCGCTTGATTCGCAACCTTGGAACGGCCGCCACCGAGGCGGCGCGGAAGAGGCTTGCTGATGAGCACTGGTACGTGGTGCGGAATGCCTGCCAAATCCTGGGTGACCTGGCTGACTCGGAGCTTCCCGCGCAACTACGCGGAGCGGTCCGCCATCCGGAGCCCACAGTGCAGTGGGCCGCGATCACGGCCCTCCTGAAGAGCAATGCCGGAGGACGCGGGGAAGTCTTGGCACAAGCGTTGCCCTACTTGGACGCCGGCGTGCTCGAGATGGCGCTCGACGAACTGACGATTCTGAAAGATCCGGCGAGCGTCGACCATTTAGAGGCACTTGTCTTTCTGAAAAGGGATTTCAAGGCAGGGGTGCTGGAGAAGGCCGCTAAAGCCCTCGCCGCAGTCCCTTCGGAAGGCGCTGCCGAGGCACTCTACAAGATTGTAGCGGATGCGGGGCAAACCCTCCCGGTTCGCAGAGCCGCCTTGGATGGTTTGTACAACCATCCTTCCGCCGCAGCCGTGCGGTTGGTGGCACGGCTCGCCGACCTCTCCCCTGGCGATCCTCTGGCGGCCGATTTGACGAAAGGAACGGAGGACTCACCCGACTGAGAACCAGCTGGATTTCCCCGCTGAGTTCAGCCGCGACCACCAGCACGGCGAGCCATCGGCCATCAGCCCTTGAGGGCTATGGACTGGCGGCGCATCAGGGACACTAGAGGCGCAGCGACGATGAGCTTTTCGCGTCGAAAGCCTCGTTCTCGAAGTCGGGCCGGCGTGCTGGCAGGAATCCTGGCGGCGATGGGGTTGGCGGTTCTCGGGGCGTTGCTAATGCAGGGCGCCGGTCAGGCCCCCCAGCAGCAAGAGGTCACTCCTCAAGAGAAACCACCCACTTTCAAGTTGCAGGTCCAGCGCAACCTGGTGCTGGTACGCGCGGTAGTCCGGGACGACAAGGGCCGCGCGGTGGGCGGACTTCGCAAGGAAGACTTCAAGCTGTTGGATAACGGCAAGGTTCAAGCTATCACCCATTTCTCGGCCGAGACTCCAGCGACGCCTCCTGCGCGGGAAGTCAAGCCGGCGCCGCCAAAAACCGAGCCGGAATCTGCCGCGCCCCCGGCACCCTCTGCGATTACCCGCTGGCGATATCTCGGGTTATTCTTCGACGATTCGTTTTTGCCCTTCGAGCACCTTGCGCGTGCCCGGAACGCGGCTGACCGATTCTTGGCGACGGCCTTGACGCCCAGCGACCGCGCCGGTGTTTTCACCTCGTCGGGACGGACCACGCTCGATTTCACCGGCGACCGCGCGAAACTGCATGAAGCCCTCTTCAAACTCCGTCCAGTCAACCCGGGGGACAGCTTCCCCCCGGGCCAGTATCCCTTCCTGCTCGGCAACCCGAGGGGCGACCACATCCCGTCCCAGACTGAATACCTGGCGCTTCTCAGACTCCAGAACATGGAACAATTGGTTCGCCGCATGGGCACACTGCCGGGCCAGCGCAATCTCATCATGATTTCAGATGGCTTCGGCATCAGTCCATGGGAACTGAAGTGGCCATCTCTGGCGGGCGAGATGGTGGACCGAGCGCTCCGCTCCAACGTGATCATCAGCTCGCTGGACCCCAAGGGCCTGCCGATCTTGCTGCGTGAAACTGATGCCTCCTGGCCAGGCGCACCGGACGGGGGTCCCATGGTGGCCGCAATGCATATGGGGGACTCTTCCCGGGAATTCGGTGCCTCTTCCGAGATGGCCGAGTTGGCCAAAGACACGGGAGGTGAGTTCTTCCACCACGACAACGATCTCGAAGCAGGATTCGCCAAGGTGGCGGCCACACCGGAGGTCTATTACAGCTTGGCGTTCTCGGCACAGAACCTCAAGTACGATGGCAGCTTCCACAGTCTGAAAGTGGAGCTGGTCCACAATGCGGGGCTGAGCGTCGTGGCCCGGCGGGGTTATTTCGAGCCCAGGAGACTCCCGGGCGCCGAAGGTCAAGTCAATGAAGAAATCCAAGAGGTAAGTTTCACGCTGGATGAGCTGAAGGAACTGCCCGTGGACGTGCACACCCAATACTCCCAGAGCGCGAACGGTGAGGCGCAGCTCTCGGTGCATGCCCACCTGGACATCCGCACGCTCCGCTTCCGCAGAGAGCAGGACCGAAACGCGAATGAAGTGATGTTTGTGACCGTCCTGTTCGACCGCGACGGGAAATACGCCGACGGCAAATGGCAGCGAGTGACTTTGCGTCTGAGCGACTCCACGCAGGAGAAGCTGCTGGCGTCCGGCATCAACCGGGAAACCTCTTTTGCCGTCAAGCCGGGAACGTACCTGATTCGCGAGGTGGTGCAAGACTCCGAGGAAGGACACCTGGCCGCCGTGAACTCGATTGTGGAGATTCCGTTCTGACTGCACACTCGGGCGGTTGGTGCAAAGGGGCGGCTTTGCGTGCCGCGAAGCGCTCGACCGCCGGCAGCCGACGGAGTTGTCCTGCAACTCCGCGGCTCGATCTTGGGCAACGACAGGCCGTAGCCTTCAAGGACCTGCCTACCATTAGGATCGGCGGACCTTCGGCTGGGGCGGGTGCTGTGTGGAATCGTCTGTCTCCCCATTAGAGGAGTGGGCCAGGGCGGCTTAGGAGGCCGCATGTCGCAACTTCGGCCGCTCGGCAGACTGGCATTCTCGGCTCTTGTCTTTGTGACGCTCGCCCGTATCTCTCCCGACACCGTGCATGCACAGGACGAGGGATCCCAGCCTCCGCCCACTCCGCAAGAGGCTCAGCTCCACCACGACGCGCCAACCGTGATGGATTGGACTCCTGAACAGATTCGCGCCCGCCCCGAACTCCAGCATCTCCAAATGGCGGAAGACCAAGCGGAACTTCCGGCGATTCTGCAAGAGGTGGGCAAGCGCGTGGCGAGGTTTTTCGATGATTTCCCCAATACGACTTGTACGGAAGAGGTCTTGTCGGAGCTTTGCTGGGCCGCCGGCCGCGAATGCGGTGTGACCTTCGAGGGCAAGTTCCGTTATCTGCTGTTGGCGCGCCAGGCAGAAGGCGGGCAGATCATGACTGAGTACCGCACCGACGCGAAAGGGCGTCCTATTGATTATCGCCGCCTGCAGCCTGGGCAGATCCTCACTTCCGGCTTCGTCGGTGCGAGCTTGCAGCACTTCGATCCGCAAATTCAAAAGGCCTCCCGGTTCCGTTATTTCGGGCGGCAATCGGTCAACCGAAAGGAGGCAGAGGTGGTAGGCTTCGCGGAAATCCCAGGGAAATACCCCCACCCAATCGACTTTAGGCAGGAAAATGGAGTGGTGCTGTTGTTTGTTCAGGGGCTGGCGTGGATTGACGCGACCACCTATCAGATTCTGCGTTTCCAAACCCACCTGCTGGCCCCGCGGCCCGACGTGGGCCTGGAAAGGCTGGAGACCCGGATTGAATTCCACGCCATCCGGCTTCCCGAAACGTCCAACGCGTTCTGGCTGCCCACCAAAGTCGTAGTGGAGGCGTGGCTCAATCACCAACACTTTCGGAACACACATCGGTACTCGGACTTCAAACTGTTTCGCGTGGAGAGCCGGATCGGTCCGGTAGTGGAAAAGTGAGGCGAGGAGTGAGAAACACGCTCCGCGCATCTGAGGGTAGCATGGGGGATACCAACGCGGAGTCATTCTGTGGCCAGGCGGGTGACAACCCGGCAAATCGGAAAGCCGCAGTATTTAAGCCCGCCGGCGCAACCCCGGTGGGGTTGCCATTGAATAGCCGTGGGCAAGGGAACGGTTCTTGTGCCCGCCGCCCACGAATCACGTCGCCATGGATCTCACCGACCCTGAAGGGGTCAAACTGTTCGGCCGCTGCAGGACCGATAGGTTTTCTCCTCCTCATTCTCGCGATGGCGCCGGTTTTGGCGCAGCCCCCTGAGGAGGCCGGCCCGCAAGTCGGCCAAGCCGGGGCTTGCCCCGGCCCTTCAAAACCTTTCGCCCAGACTGCTGTGGATTCCCGCTCCTCCGCCTCCGCGGAGGACAAGCTTCGCGGGAATGACGAGGGGCCCAACCCGCGAGGCGTCATCCGCATCACGGTCAACCTGGTGCAGGTTGATGCGGTAGTTACTGATTCGAAGGGCCACCAGGTTACGAATCTCCGGCCCGAGGACTTCGAGGTCCTCGAAGACGGCCGCCCGCAGACCATCACGAACTTCTCATATATTTCCGTAGCCACCCCGGTCGGTCGGGAGACTCACGCCCAGCCTCCGGCGGTGCCGGCCGGCGTGCCCAGCGTTCCGCCGGTACGGCTGCGGCCTGAGCAGGTCCGCCGCACCATCGCTATCGTGGTGGACGATCTCGGCCTCTCGTTTGAGAGCACGGTCTACGTTCGCCAAGCTCTGAAGAAGTTCGTGG
>Ga0208192_1000071_pt1 | contig 111841 bp, 100 predicted proteins | sample June2015DPH_13_1_2_FD_184711 | JGI IMG/M metagenome (GOLD analysis project Ga0208192, IMG submission 184711) | Peatland microbial communities from SPRUCE experiment site at the Marcell Experimental Forest, Minnesota, USA - June2015DPH_13_150... | ecosystem: Environmental > Terrestrial > Soil >... | reverse complement strand
TCCTTTCGAGACGAGAGAATTGTACCATGCTTTTAGTTTCAAAAAAGAAAACAAAATCGCATGGCTTTATTAACTACTATAGAAACACAACCTGTAGCATTCTGCTGAAACAACCGGATAAGCATGAGTCTGCAAGTCGGGACGCGAGCCCGCTCATAAAATCCATCAAAGGAGATTCCCTCATGCGACGATTGACGAGCGTTTTTCTCGGACTCGCCATGTTTCTGGTTTCCATAGCCGTCCTGGGGCAAGGCAATCCCCGGGGGCTGACTTCGTTTGTGGCCGGTCGTGCGGACATGGTTTCAATCGAATACGGGCGTCCTTCCCTGCACGGCAAGACGGTGCAGGACCGCCTCGCTGAACTGCCGGCCGACGGGTTCTGGCGCCTCGGCGCCGACAAGTCCACGACCCTCTCGACCGCCGTGGCCCTGGTTTTCGGTGGGGTCACCGTCCCCAAAGGTGAGTACAGCCTCTGGGGGAAGAAAGGGAGCGACGGCAGTTGGAAACTGGTGTTCAACAAACAACACGGCCAGTGGGGAACCGAGCATGACCCTGCGCAAGACGCCTACTCAGTCCCCCTGGAGGCCCAAACGGTTGACTCCGCTACCGATATGTTGAACATCGATTTTTCCGATGAGAGCGGCGGCGGGCACAAGCTCACCATCCAGTGGGGCAACATGCAACTGACCAGCACCTTCAAGACCCAGTAGAGTTTGGATTCTTTATTGCTGTCGAATGGCGCAGGCCCTGCTTCTCAGGGCGAGTGGCGCTCGCTGCGCATGCTTTGAAACTGTGGGATAATCCTCGGGCGACCGCTCTCGCACAGCGTAAGGTTTCGAGTAATCGACACAGCAACACAAACCGCGTAGATTGTTTCACAGCGGGTGGCGGGGTGTCCGACCCAACAGGATCCGAGCCAGGGTGCTCGGCCACCCTCCCATGGCTACGCGTTCGTGGCTCGCCAGCCTGAGCGCTCGCGCAAGCCGGTGATGTGGGCCACATGATGTCGCCCGTGCCAGGCGTACATCGCCAGATACTTCTCCAGCGTCACCCGCCCCAGCTCCGGATGCTTCAGGGCGCGCGCAAAATCTTCGGGCTTGAGTGTCTTCAGCAGCATCACCCAGCGCGCGTGCAGGGTTTCAAGCAGCTTCAGGGAAGTCTCCACCGGAGCCGTGCGCGCGTCAGGCAATTGCGCCCATCGCGCCTGGTCGTAGGGTTTGATGGTCGGCTCGTCTTCGGTCAGCGTCAGCCGGAAACGCGCGTAGGCGTTCAAGTGGCTGTCAGCGAGATGATGCACCACTTGGCGCACCGTCCAGCCGTCAGGCCGGTAGGGCGTGTCGAGCTGCGCTTCCGTCAGTCCCGCGACGGCTGCCCGCAGCCGCGCTGGCGTTGCTTCGATCTCGCCGAGCCACTGTCGCCGCTCCCCCTCGCTCGCCAGCAAACCTTCTCCACTGCGGTCCCACGTGAATTTCCTGATGGGATATTGCAGGTCCATCTCTTGCCTCCTGTCGAGTGTGAATAACTATCCGATGCTCGACCGCGCCGGTCCGATTCAGACTCCTGCCCGGGAGCAGCCGCGCCCCCGCGAGCCGCGAGGATTATATCGCCCCGCCGTATCTGAACCAACAATCTCCGCACGCCACGCTGCCGCGCGACCTTGCCCACCCCCAGTTTTTATACAACCACCGGAGCACTCAGGCGGAGAAGTTTGCCCTTAACTTGCACGTGTGGAATATGGCACATGTACAGCATGCGCTCTCGGCTGCCCATGGCTCCGCCACACGGCCCTCCCCACACCATAGATCCTCAGCCCGCCCTCGCGGGACAATCAAACACTGGGGGAGGGCAAGTATGCCCAAGGTGGAGGGGCTCCACCCTTCCAACTCAGGCTGTCACTGCGAGGAGCAAAGATAGGCATCAGAGGCAGTCGACTTCCTTGCCTTGTTTCTTTGTCCTGCGGCCATGGATGTGGTCGGTGCCCCGAGCTTCGGCCAGCTTTTGGGCCTTCTCCTTCCAGACTTGGGTCTGGCGATTCAGCACTTGCAGGTATTCGTGCCCAGGGGCGGCAGTGGTCCGCACCATCTCCGCAAGCAAGCGGATCCCCACCAGAGAATCGTTGGTAAGCCGGTCACGCGTCAGAATGCGTTCCGACAGAGAATCATTCGTTAGCCGGCCGCGCGCCAAGTTACGCTCCCACGAGAGGATAGGCAAATACCAGGAAATCACTTAACCAACTGGTACACAAAATAGACAACACAGATTCACCTGCCCAACGAGAGGCGTTCCATCCCGAGGAGTCTCTCGCGGCGTTCTACGGAGCCTTGCCGCGCGTGCGTTTCTTTTCTCTTTGCGCTCGCAGTTCAGCGGCCGGTTCGTGTTTTGCGACTTGGAAAACCTGAGCTGAAGCCTTGCGGGGGGCCGCAAGGTGCAAGGATTTTTTCCTGCACAGGAGATTGACCATCGCCGGCAGCCTCTAAGAATTCAAGGACTCGCGCGCTTGCAGGTAATCCTGAATCTCGCCTTCCTAAGGCGACAGCTCACGCCCTGGGGAGAAACCGTTCGCCCTCGATACCCCCCTTCCTTCCCGGTGCGGCGAAAAACCGGAGGCCTGAGCCTATGCAATAGGCTACCAGCGGCTCCGAAGGGTGTCAAGCGTTAAGATGTCGCCACCTGAGAGTCCCGGATGGTGGGCGAGTTCCTTGGCCTCGTCCCCTTCTCCGTCCGGGCCTTATCGACGAGTTTTGGCCGCACGCTCGTTCGGGACGCCCAAACGGACCGTTCACGCTCCAAAAGCTTTCTGGGACTAAGGGGGGAATCCAGCAGAGGCCGAAAGCTGAGTTTCTGGCAGGTCCAGAAACGCTTCAAGGTGACTTCCTGAGCCAGAGAAAGAGCCTGCCGCCTCGCGACGAGCAGGAGAAAGGTTGGCCCTGCGTTGGCGTCTAGCGTGACAAGCGGGAGGCGCCGGGTGACACGACGAGCCCGGCGTCGATTCTCGCGGCCAGAGGGGGTTGCTGCCTTCGTCGTAGCACGGTCGTCGGGGCTGTGGGCAGGCGCGCGACAGACGTCTTATGTTGGCTACCCGCAGAGGCTCTCGGTTTGCGGCCCGGTGGGCGTCGCGGCTGCCGGCCCCGCTATTCCCCAGGGTCCTTGGGTTCCTGCAACAACTCCGGGGGGAGCTTGGCTCGCCGGCCACGGACCGGGTTGGGCTCCGTGGCCATGCCGGCCATTTGGATGATGGTTTCAGCCAGCAGATGCAGCCCCTCAGCGGCAACTCGGTTGCCGCTCATCTTCAAAGCACTCAAGTGCAGAATATTCTCCACTGTCGCTTTGTAGAGCGCGCGGGTTTCCGGCGGCAGAGAGCGCAGAAAGGCCGGGTCGAGATAACGTCGTTCTAACTCGGCTTGCCCAGGTAGCTTCGCCTTCTGGGGCGGAACCTCTGCGGGCGGGGCCTCCGCTGGGGCCGTGAACAGGGCATGGGTTTCCTCGTCGGGGCACAACTCCAGCAGGCGGCGGAGACGGTAGCCACGCGGGGAGGAGCGGCCCGCTTCCCAAAACTGCACGGCGCTGAGGCTACAACCTACGCGTGCCGCCAGTTCCTGCTGAGTGATCCTCAGCTTCTCGCGGAGTGACAAAACCGCCCTTGGCTCGATTTTGACAAATCTCATGATTTTATTCTTGACAAACGTTAAGTAAAGCTTATAATAAAGCCTGCAATTAGCCGGTGAACAAAGTTCACCGGCGCATTATGAAACACCGCGACACAAAACGCCAGACAAATAATTTCGACCTGAACATCCTACTTTCGATTCGACGCACGCACGGCATGCCCGCCGCCATATCGCGCGTCGCGCAGGTCTCACCGGGATTTGTGAGCGACGTACTCAACGGGCGCAAGCGGCCCAGCGCACGCTTCCTGGCGGCACTGCCGCGCGCCTTCGAGCTGGTTCACCTGCAGTCGCAGGCGCGCGCGTCCGAGCTGGCAGGCGTCAGCTTCAAAGTCGCCTCTAAGGGATAACATCGGCAATGGCGGAACAAACAAAACCCGAACTTGACGTCCCCGTCAGTCATCGTCTCCCCGAAAGCCTGGTCGCCAGCGTGGACCAGTGGGCCCAGCGGACTTGGCGCGACCGCGCCAAGATCCTCTCGGCGATCTGCTGCCGCGTCCTCGAGATGGTCAGGCAGGAGGGCGGCTTCCAGCAAGATCTGAGCGATGTCTTACGCCGATTGCGGCTCGATTCGGCGTGACTGTTTTCCTGACGGGCTGTCTTCTATGTCTTTTTCGTCTACCCCGGAGGTTGGGATGGAGTCCTCTCCCACGCCGCAATCCTTTCCGAGGTCCTTCACATTCCGCCTGCGCGACTGCGCGGATTCGGCGAGCGCGCACTGCGCCGGACGGCTCGCCCCCGGTGAGTACCCCTCAACGTTCTTCCCCGGCAAGCGCCGCGGCCAGTTGCCCAAGGAAGTCCGGCTTACTCTCTTACCTTTCCAGGCGCAGGAGCGCTGGGCGGAGCGGCCCACCCCCCAAGCGTTACCGACGATTACCTCCGTACCAGATCCTGCCCCTATTTCTCCCCCCTACCCCTGCCACCACCACGTTCCGCCCATCGCTGCTGCGCCTGGACAAGACCGCTCGGCCCCTCTGCGCGGAAAGAGCCTCGAGCAATCGGGTGATCGGGTCATTGAGTCATCGGGTGATTGAACGACTGAGTGATTGTGTGATTGAAAATCGGAAAGAATCGCTGCATGCGCGCAATCCCCAGCCCGTTCCCGGAGCGAAGCCCGCCCCGGCTCTTCCAACCGGGAAAGGGCCGGGGGGCCGGGGCGGGCACTCCATCGCCTGTTGGCCCGATCACTCAGTGGCTCAATTACCCCAGTCCCCAGAAGCGGGTGCTTTATGAAGCTGTTAATTGTGGAAGACGAGGAGCAGCTCGCGGAGATCACGGCGATGCTCCTGCGATTGCTCGACCGGCGGGCGCAGCGCCTCGAGATCATCACCCTTGCCGGAGACCTCGAGACGGCGCTCGACCGTCTCCCTGAGCACGACGTCGTCCTCTGCGATGGCCAGTTCCCCCTTTCCCAGAACTCTCGCTTCATCGTCGAAGAGTGGGACGGTGTTCGGCACGAAGCGTACCGCCGCGGCATTCACTTTGTCCTCTACACCGGCTGTCTTCGCGCTCTCCAAGGGGCGCGCGATAGCGAAACTCCCGCGCTCACCAAGCCTGCACCCATCGAGGAAATCTACGCCGCGCTGACGGCGCAAAGCGCCGAGCTGTCAGCAAACTCCTTCGACTCTTCAACTCATTCAACTTTTCAACTCGTCGAAGAGTCAAAGACATGAAGAGTTGAAAGGGGCAACCGTGAAACAGACCTTCGAAGACTACTGCCAGGAATTGAGCGGCCAAGCTGAACAACTTGCGCAAGAGGTGGAAATGCGCGAATGCCTCGAGCACCTCAGCGCCTTCAACTTCGGCCGTGCCGTTCAACACCTCGAGGATGCCCAGCACGATTTCTGGGTGCGCGTGCGCTGGCTGCTCATCGGTGTGGCGATTGGCGCGGCCTTTGCGGCGGGGCTTGTCCGGGTGCTGGGTGCTGGGGGCTAGGGGCTCGCCCATCGGACCATCGGGTGATCGGTTCATTGATTCAGTGGCTCGGTGACTCAGTGGAGGAAAGATGAGATGTCCCAAGTGCGGCGCGATCACGGAAGTCAGTGAGAAGCGCGGACCCTACCGTGAGCGCCGCTGCCTGAATCGCGCCTGTCGTTTTGACTTTACGACTTGCGAGAATTTTGTGACCCAGGAGGAGGGCCACCGCGTGCGGGCGAAGGCCCTCGCCACGCGCCTCGCGGCGTTAAATTCCGCGCCTGCCGAGTGCGAAAAGGCGGCGTCAGCTTCCTGACAAGACCTACGAAGGTATTTATACTCTGTGAATGACATCAATATAGGCGGCGACTGTCCCCGTGACACAGAACGCGGTGGGCGGTATAGTCCAGTCCGGCATTTGAGGTGTGCGCTTTTTCCGAATCGGCCCAGTGATTCAGTATGGATGGGTATGTTCACTGCATATTTTGATGAAGCAGGATCGCCGGACGATTCACTGACGCTTGTGGTTGCCGGTTTCATCTCTACCGCTGAACAGTGGGAATATTTCGAGCAGGAGTGGAAAGAGGTTCTGGATGAGTTTGGGATTGGCTGTTTTCACATGAAGGATTACGTTCACAACAAGAACGAATTTGAGGGATGGGGAGCGGATGAATTTAAGAGAAGGAGATTTCTGCAAAAACTCGCCTCGGTCACAGCTTGCCGCGTTCGCAGATGGTTTTCATGCCAAGTCATCCTTGAAAACTATAAGACTTTAAATCGAAAGTACTGCTGCACGGAAATGCTGTATTACCCATATTCTCTGTGCGGCATTGGGTGCATCGATGCGATAACCACATGGGCCAACCATTACGGTCACGACTGGAAAGAAATCGTGTGTGTCTTTGAAGACGGTGCGAAACACAAAGGGAAATTTATAGAGTTAATAGAGCGAGATCGGAAAGGAGTTCCTCTTCCAATTTTCAGAAGGAAATGTGATTACGGAGCACTCCAAGCCGCTGATTTCATCGCGTGGGAACTTCGAAAGATGGTGACCGAGGTCGAAACCAGAGGTAATAGACGGATTCGAGAATCCCTCGCAGCACTCACGAAAATACCGCGTTCGGGCGGGATTTTCTTCGGTGACGGATTGGAGCGGCTTCTTGTCGCTTCGCGAGTTCCTCTTAGGAGCACGTTTCGAGAACCCTGTCCATAGGGTGTCCTTCTCATGCGCGCCGGGCGGCTTAACCGGCTGGGGCCACAGGTTCTTGATGTCGTTCGAGCCTCCGAGCCCCGGCCAAAGAATAAAGGAACCCGATCCTGCATGGAAACCGCCTGCTCCATACTGCGAAGTTCAACTCCCTGCGCAGGCAAGCAACTCCCCTGTCGGGGGCGAAAGCGGCGTGGTGAAAGATCAAAATAAGCCACCACTCGCCCGCGATGGCTCAAGGCGGGCAGCATTGGCTTACGACACGACGCTAAGGTGCTTCCTCCTTATAAACCCAGGCCCCCAGTAGCGTGGCGATGATCACCATTACCAAGTAAGTCAGGGCATCAATTGTCAGCAGGCGGACAGAGAACAACCTTAAGGAACCCCACGAAATCGTGGGGAGCAGGCCACTCAGGACCCAGAAAGCCAAGCCTGCGAACAATGCCGTTTTCGCGCCAGCGCCGCATCGCGGACGAATGAGCGCGTACAGCCAGACGGCAAGAATCCCCAAAACGAAGTCCATGACAATTGTGATCACGATATCTGATCCCGACATATGGAACGGGCGCCCCAACGCTTCCATTCCGGCGCTCCACCTTTTTCCGAGGAACAAAAACCAGGCACCGTATCCGAGCACGTTGAGGATGACCCCCGCCAGCAGTCCTCCATAAAGCACACGTGTCCAGTTGATCTTTCCCATGGCGTCCTCCTGCGCCTTCATCAGCGCTCCTACAAACGATTGAGAGTTAGAATCAAGGTTTGAAGCGAATGATATATCTCCTGCGCCCTTGATGCAAGCGCCGGACACAACGACTGGCGTCGAGGGTTTGCCTCCGGGTCCGGCCCAGAGTTGTGCGCGCGAGCGCCCTACCCTGTGGCTCTGTTCTGAGGTTTTTCGCCACCGCCCGCCCTCAAGACGCATACTGCCCCACGAATTTCTACAAGGCAAAACCGGGCGTAAGCTTACGAGCCGCCGCGGTCCAGGACCCGCCCGCCATTAAGATCGGGGGACCTTCGGCCGCGGTGGGCGCTGCACGCTCATTTTTTTCCTACCGGTAGCCGATATGTGCAATATTTCTCTTGACAACACCCGGTCCAGTAGTGGTAGCCTATGAATGTTATGAGCGACGTGCCCGGCACCGGATTCAAGCGCGATCACGTAAGGGTTGGTCCCGAGGACGGCCTGGTACGGGGCGTGCCACGAATCCCGCCCCCTGTGCCGCAGGACACGGCGGTCCACAAGGCAAGTCATCAGTCCTCAGTTGTCAGTCGTCAACGAGGACTGAGAACTGAGAAGTGGGAACTTAAGGCGGACAAATCGGTCCGCCTTTACAACTGATAGCTTGCGCCTGATCAGCGCGAGCGAGCCCCGCACCAGACGGACGGTACGGGGCGAGGGCGGCGGCGGGTGCACACGCTGCCGCTGCCCGAGTGACGAGACAACAACTTCAATTCCTCTTCCAGGTCACGCCCCCAGCACTCGAAAGCGAGCGAGAGTACGAAATTCCCGCCTGCATTACCCTTGCGCAGGCCATTTTGGAGAGTGCCACGCCCCGCTTCGGCTGGGGCAGTTCCCGCCTGTTTCGCCTGGCGAACAATCCCTTTGGGATTAAGTATTCTCATTTTTCAACTTCTTCGACTTCTTCAACTGTTCCGACTTCTTCGACGGTTGGGCAGGTTGAAAAAGTTGAAAAGTCGAAACAGTCGAACGAAGACTATGGTCACTTCGATGCGGCGACTTGGGAAATAGAGAACGGCCGTAAAGTCGAAACGCTCGCCGAATTTCGGCGTTTCCCCAACTTAACTGAGGCCTTTAAGGCGCACGCGCGGCTGCTACTCACGCCGCGTTACCGGCCGGCGTATGAAGCGCGGCACGACTGGAGACAGTTTGCGGAGCGGCTGGGCCCGAAACAGTCGGAGCACGACGCCGACCATTGTGGTTACTCCACAAATCCCAGCTACTCCGCCCGGCTTATTACCCTGGTCGAGACCTACCGGCTCGACGACCGCCGGGCGCTCGACTGGCTCGCCAGCGGCAAGGATCCGGGCCCGGTGCTTGCGGAGTTGCTGCAATGAGCGGGAGATCGACCACCTGTTCAACCCTTCAACTTGTTCGACTGCCTGCGGGCGTCGAAGAAGTCGAAGGAGTTCAAAAGTCGAAGAGCTAAAGATGATGCGCGTTACGTTCAGCGAATTCCGTTTCGTGGTTATAACGTTTATAACGGACGTACTCGTGATCTTGACTGTTTCAGCGTTGGGTCTCTGGGTCATCCTGCACGCCGGACCCGAGCAATCGGATGGTTTACTGATCGAGTAATCGCCTGAGGAGGCTATATGAAGGTGCAACGGTTCTTACGGGCGCATAACCCGCTCCCATCTCTTGTCCTGGGGGTCATGCTGGGGCTGGTTTCACTGAGTAGCGCGTGCACGACTCCATCCTGGGTGGTTGAGGCCGAAAGAATCGCGAAGGTAGCGCTCCCCCTTGTGGAAGGCCTCGCCAGCATCGTGGGCGTTTCGGCCGGCTCGGCGGTGGGTCAGGTCGTAAACGACCTCAATCTCGTCATCACGCTGTTCGACAAATACCAGGCGACGCCGAGCGCTGGCACGTTGGAGCAGATTCAGGCAGGGCTGAACACCGTCAACGCGGACATCGGGCAGATTCTTCCTGCGGCGCACATCAAGAATTCAGCCACGCAGAATAAAGTCGCCGCGATCCTGCAACTCGTGACCAGCGAATTCTCGAACGTCGCTTCGCTGGTTCCATCCAGTTCTGCTTCACTTTCGCTGCCTGCGGGACGGGCCGCCGCGCCGAAGCTGCCTTTCACCGCGAAGGACTTCAAGGCCCAGTACAACAAGATCGTGACGGCAAAGACCGGAGACCCGGTTTGCGACAAGCTGTTCGAAGGGAAGGAACTGAAGTAGTTCTCAGTATTCAGTCGTCAGTAGTCAGTAAGAGCTGATGACTGATAACTGATGACTGAATTCCTAATGGCTGACCATCCCAAAATGCGGCTCGGCGACTCCCGTAGTGGGCAAGCACGGAGCAAGTGCGCGCGAGGCAACATATAACGTATGGCAAACCACGTCGGCATGAAGCTCGGAAAGAAACCTCGCAAGCACGATCGGCGCACGCTGAAGTTGGCGCGGTATCTCTTGCCGACCTTGCCCGCTGCGAAGCCCACGGTCGATTGGCTGTCAGCAGTTCCGCGCTTTCCGATGTACGGCAACGATATTCACAGCGACTGCGCCATGGCTGCCATTGGTCACATGGTCCAGGTATGGTCCGCGAACGTGGGAAACCTGGAAACACCGAGTGAGGACGACATCCTGCGGGTATACCGAATCCTGAGTCCCGATGACGATGGATGCGTTCTTCTTGAGGTGCTCAAGTACTGGCGGCAGAACCCTATTGCTGGATGCAAGTTGGGGGCATTCGCCGCCGTCAATTGGCGCCACCCTCAAGAAGTCAAAGTCGCTCTGGATCTCTTTGGCGGTCTGTACGGCGGTGCGGAACTAGCCGTGGCCGCACAGAAACAAGACGTCTGGGAAGTGTTCCCAGGCAAAAACGGTGCGCCCGGCTCTTGGGGTGGACACTGCATCAATTTTGGGCAATACGCCGACAGCGGGATTCGGTGCGTTACCTGGGGCGCCCCCAAGGATGCGACGTGGTCTTGGCTGGATGAGTATGTCGACGAACTGTACGCCCTGATCTCGCCTGACTGGTTCGGAGCTACGGGCAAGACGCCGGAGGGACTCGACCTGACCACGCTGGAGACGGATTTGGCGGCGGTTACCGCGTAGGAGCGCTCATGAAACGCAGAATCACATTTTTGACCGTGCTCTTGCTAGTTACGGTGGCGCTCGTGATCGTGGGCGCACGGGCGTTCGGGCAGCAGCGCCCGCCGGTAAGGGCCACGGCCACGGCGCATTCCGTCGTGCTGACGTGGGCGGCTTCCTCCGACGGCGCCGCCAATCCGACCCTGGCCTACAACATCTACCGGGGCACCGCGGCTGGCGGCGAAAGTTCAACGGCACTCAATGGTCTCCCGGTCGCGGCGGGCTGCTCCTCAACGAGCGCCTGCACGTACACGGACACTGGCGTCACGGTCGGGAGCACTTACTTTTACACGGTCAAAGCGACCTTGAACGGGGCGCTGAGCGCGGCGTCGAATGAGGCCTCAGCCACTGTACCGATTGCAGCACCCACGGGCTTGACCGCGACGGGGAACTAAGAATCGGAGGATCGGACGAGCGGCCCAATGAACCATCGGAAAAACCGCATTCATTCGATGGACCGATGAACGAATGAACCGATTACTCAAAGTCGCGAACCTCCTTCTGCTCACGCTGGTCCTGGCAATGGCAGCCTGCAAGCCGCACTACTATGTTGCCCTCACCTGGTACCCCGACCCCGACGTAGCGGCGACTGGTGGCGCAGGCTACTACGTCTATCGGGCCACCGCAGCGAACGGCCAAGTCTCGGGCTACGCGCGAATTGGCTCTGCGACGCAACCGGCGTACCGAGACACCTCGGTTTCACCGGGGACGTACAGCTATTACATCACGGCCTTTGCGGGCAAGGCAGAGTCAAGGCCATCGAATGTGGTCGCGTTCACGGTGACGTGACGAGGGATGAAGATGGCTTTTGGATTACCCAAATCGGAGAAAGTCAAGGCGGCATTCGAGCGGTACGAGGCAGCCGAGGCGGCCTTGGTGCGCACGAAGGATCTCGAACAGGCCCTGGCGGAAATTACCATCCTCAAGGCTTTCATTGAGGATTTGAGGCAAGCATTCTGAGGAGGATCCATGAGCGCTTTTGAGATTCAAGCGTTGGTCACATTCCTGGCGCCGCTGGTGATTCAGTTCGCGAAGAAAAGCGACGCACAGGCGCTCGCTTGGATCGACCAGAGCAAACCCAAGATTTGCGTTCTGACGAATTTTGTGGTCGCGCTGGTTACCGGCGCCGGAATCACTTTTGCGCACGTTCCAGGCAGCCTCACGATTTCCTGGCCCAGCCTCGGGACTGCAGTGCCGGGCTTGCTTACGTTCCTCATCACGACGATCGTGCAGTTCGTTGCGCAACATTTGCTTTATGACTCGTTCTGGAAGCATTTCGTGAAGAGCCCGTCGAACGAGCCAGTAAGCAGTAGGCGGTAGGCAGAAAGCAGTAAGCAGTAGGCAGTAAGCAGAAAGCCATAGGCAGACGGCAGACCCATGAAGCGCAAGATGAAAGTCAAAGTCCAAATGCCAAAGAACCTGACGGCCAACCGCTCAACTGGCCGGAGGCCACAGTGATCAGTGCGACGGAAATGCAAGCGCTGTTGCTCGGAGCAGGAGGCTTTGTGGGCACCAGCATGGCGGGCATCGGCGCGTATCGCCTCTTCTCGGGAGCCTCACGCGGAATCATGAGGATTCCAGCCAGCCTGGAAAGGGGCGCCGATGCGCTGGAACGTACCGTCAAGGCCTTGGAAATGCAGAACGCCGTCTCCGCGCAGGTCGTGGAGCTCAAGGGCCTGATGACGGCCACGCGCGACGATATCCAGAAAGTCATGTTGGAACGCCAGGAGATCGGCCGTGAACTGCGGATCATGTCACGAAAGATTGAGGGCTTCAGCTGCTATGCCGAAGACGAAAAGCAAGGTTGAACACGAGCTCGACCGGACGGAAATTCTCCGCTACCTGAACGAATGCGGGCTTCAGCCCATCACGCCGCGGAGCATCCTGGTCTATCTGGACGATTGCCTCCGCCCCGTGAGCGAAGAAGGAATGCAGTTTCAGTTGCGCTACATGCGCGACCGGAAATGGGTCGAGCTGGGGATCGAGAAGAGAGTTGGCCAGCCCGAAATCATCCGCTGGGCGCGCATCACCGCCGACGGCGTGGATGAATATGACCGGCGGGCGGCGGCGCTGGGAGAAGCAAGATGATCGGTTCATCGATCCATCGGCTCATCGGTTGATCGGTTGATGGAGCTTTTGCTCTTCCGACGATTCGATGGCCCGATGACCCGATTAGTTAAGGAGTGGAATCCCGTGGGACGGCATGCCGCCACGAAAATGCAAATCTTTGAGGCCCGGCACCCCGGGCTGTGCCAGAACGTGGATGCGATGTTTGAGGCTTTTACGCCCCTACGCGCTGTCGCGGCAGTTATCCAGACCCAGTACGGCGAGCACATAAGCCACACCTCCATTTGGACGTACAAGAGGCAATCTTGGAACGTGCGGCGGGATCAGATTCAGGCGAGGAAGGTGGTCCTGACCGCCTTCCAAGAACTGGCGAGCGAGGAGCGAATCTAAGTGGGCCGAGACCAGGCATCGAAAATCCAGATCCTCAGCGCCAAGCACGGCGGCATGTTGCTGGCAGTTGACAAGATGTTTGACAAGTTCGCCACTCTGCAGGAAGTCCAGGAAATGATCGAGCGCAACTACCACGAAAAGGTCTCCTTGGTCGCCGTCAATACCTACAAGAAAAAGCACTGGAAAGTGCAAAAGGATAAGGTCCAGGAGCAGAAGACAACCATCAAGGCCATCGCGCAGATCGTTGGCGAAGACGGCTTGGGCGCCGGCGTGACGGCCTTGCTCTGGCAAGCTCTCCAGACCATGACGCCACCGCAATTGATCGCCCTCAAGAAAGTCTTGAACGACGACAAAAAGGTCGAACTGGTGAAGCAACAGTTCGCCCTTTACGCCCAAGCGCACCGCCAGAAGATGGAGGAACGCAGGAGCATGAAAGCGGGCAAGGGCAGGGCGCCTGCGGAAGAGGGTGTGGAGGATTTCGACGCGGCCCAGAAAGTGGTGGAACGGGTTAAGGAAATCTTCGGGATCGGAACGGCGTCAATCGAGCCGCCAACCCAGCGGCTCCTCGCCCCGCCGGAAGAACTGCCATCACCGGTGGCTCCTGCCGCCGCGGGCAAAGAGAACGCGTGAACAATTCTGAATGCTGAATTATGAATGTGAGAAATGGCCCGATGAACGCTGAAGAGCAAGGCAAAGGGCAAAACGCAAATGGCAAAGGGTAAAGGTCCAAATTCGTCAATCACCCGATTACCCGATCACCCGATCACCCGATTGGCGAATGGCCCGGCTCGATTCAAAAAGGCCATCCCCGTCCTTGCTTACCAGGACCGCTGGATTCGCGATGACTCGCAATTAAAGATCGCGGTATGGAGCCGGCAAAGCGGCAAGAGTTTTGCCGCCGCGCTGCGCGCCACGCTCAAGTGCCTGGAACGGAGGACGCAGTACATCATTCTTTCCAAGGGCGAGCGGCAGTCGCGCCTGTTTATGGAGAAGGTCAAGGATTTCTGCCTAGTCTTCAAGGAGCTGAAGGTCCTGCCGGAATTCGCCGAGATGCCGGAGACGGAAGAGAAAACCATGGAAGTCTACTTCCCGCACAATCGCTCGCGGATCATCGGGTTGCCGGCCAACCCCGACACGGCGCGCGGTTACACTGGCCACATCGTGCTCGATGAGTTCGCCTTCCACGGCGACGCGCACAAAATCTACGCTGCCTGCTTTCCTATTATCACGCGGGGCTATTCGATTGAAATCATCTCTACGCCGAATGGGACGGCGGGGAAGTTCTATGAGATTGCGAAGCAGGCAGGGCTAGTAGACGCAGCCAATAGCTCACAGCCGACAGCCGACACTAGTGTCACCCCCGCCCCGAGGCAATCGGGGCAAGCTCCAGCGGGGGTCCAGGTGGATTCCCGCTTTCGCGGGAATGACCCTGGTGCCCGGCTCTGGAGCGGCCACCGCGTGGACATCTTCGATGCAGTCCGAGAAGGCCTGAAGGCCGACATCGACCTCCTGCGCGCCGGCTGCGACGACGAAGAGACCTGGCTGCAGGAGTACTGCTGCCAGTTCCTCTCCGACGCCGCCAACTACATCCCCATTGAACTGATCTTGACCTGCGTGCACGAGGAGGCGACGACGGAACTCGACGCGGAGGACTTGGCTGCGCTCGAGGGCAAGGAACTCTACCTCGGCGTCGATATCGGTCGCAAGCGCGACCTCACCATCGCCTGGCTGTTTGAAAGATTGGGCGGCGTGCTGTGGTCGCGGGCCCTGCTGGTCATGAAAGCTGTGACGTTCGACGAGCAGGAAAAAGCCATCTTCAGCCTGCTCGATTTGGGTGTGCGGCGCGCGGGCATCGATGCTTCCGGCCTGGGCATGATGCTGGCCGAACACGCCGTGCAGAAGTACGGCGCCGTCGTGGAAGCGATGACCTTCACGGCACAGGTGAAAGAGCGATTAGCTCCGATGGTCAAGCAAGCTTTTGAGGATCGCACCGTCCGGATTCCAGATTCCCGAGAGGTGCGCGCCGACCTCAACTCCGTGAAGCGCTACGTGACGCCCTCCGGCAACGTGCGTTTCGACGCCGAGCGCACCGACAAGGGCCACGCCGACCGCTTCTGGGCGCTCGCGGAAGTCATCAACGCCGCTACCCAGCCGGTTGCGAGTTTCAGCGAGCAGGCGTTCTTAGTCGGACAACCGGTGACGGCGGGATTCAGGGATTTGGTGTTGTAGGGGCGGCCCTTGTGGCCGCCCGGAAGGTGGGCACCCACAAGGGGTGCCCGTACGAATATGGCCAAAGCACCCAGGTCGGGCAACGGTGATCAGATGCGACACTTACTGCGCGAGGGAAGATCTCTTTCCAAGGTGCTCCAGGCGCAAATCGATTCGGCGGTGAAGTTGGCGGACCGCGAGGTCGGAATTGGTGATTTAGCGATTGAGCGATTGAGTGATTTGAAATCACCCAATCACCAAATCACTCAATCACCAATGATCGACCGCCAGCCTCTGCTGACTCCTGCCCCGATGACCACCACGGGTGGGCTGCCGGTGGCGCCCACGCGCCCAATTCCGCCCACCCCGCCGCCGGAGCCCATCACGGTAGCGGCTTTCACGGAGCACGTGAAGCAGGGTTGGGTTCCGGTCTTCGGTCTTTCCGGCACGCCCATCACCGCCGGCTTCCTGCGAGAGCTGGGCGAATACAACGCCAAGCTGGACGGTCTGAACGCTATCTGGACCTACCAGGAAATGCGGCGCGGCGACGGGCAGGTGGCGGGCACGCTGCGCGCCTGCAAGTTGCCGATTCTTTCCGCGCAGTGGCAGATCAAGCCGCCTCCCGACCCGGAACTGAGGAGGGGCCAGACGGCCGAGAAGGCAAAAGAGGTCGCCTACTTCATCCAGGAAAATCTCTTCGGCGGACTTGAATGGCAAACGCACACAGGAAGCTGGATCACGCAGAGTTGGAAAGACGTGGTGCGCTTCGCGCTACGCATGCAGGACTTTGGAGCGGCCTGTTACGAAGAGGTGATGGCGATCGACGGCGACAAGATCCGGGTGCGTCGCCTCGCCGACCGCCAGGCGCTCACCTTCTATCGCTGGCACACCGACCCCCATGCGGTCGATCCCACCCTTCCGCCCTTCATCTATGACGACGGTGAAACACTCTACGCGCTCGAGCAGTGGGGCTACCGCTCGAACCGTTTTGAATATGTCAAGCTGCCCACGGACAAAGCCTGCATCTTCACGCACGACCAGGAAGGCGCAAATTTCTGGGGCATTCCACTCACCCGCGCGATGTACCCGCATTGGTACATCAAGAAGCACTTGGAGCGGATCGATGCTATTGCCTGCGAGCGCAACTCGCTGGGCGTGCCGATGATCATGCTGCCGCCCAATCCCTCCAGGCAGGACGTGCAGACCGCTCAGCAGTGGGTCACGCAGCTTGCCGCGCATGAAAAGACGGGCTTGTCGCTGCCTAACGGCGCGGAGTTCAAACTGGTCGGCATCGAGGGGCGCATTCGCGAGATCCTCCCCTCGCTCGAGTACCACAAACAGCAGATCGCCACTTCCTGCCTGGCCATGTTCATGGAACTTGGCCAGACGCGTACGGGCTCACGCGCTCTGGGCGAATCGCAGACGGATTTCTTCCTGCTGGCGACGCAGAATACCGCCGACTATATCGCTTCCCAGATCCGCAACTCCACGATCCGCCGGCTGACGCTTTGGAACTTTGGCCCCGATGCGCCCGTGCCGTATCTCGTTCCGGCCAACGTGCAGGCACGCTCGATCGATACCATGGCCGCCATCATCTCCCAGCTCGCACAGGCGGGCGCGTGGATCTCCGACCGCGCGAGCGTCAACCAAGCGCGGCACGAACTCGGCTTCCCGGATCTTGCCGACGAAGATGTGGTCGCCATCCGAGGTGAGACCATCGGGACGCCAAGCGGGCAGATTAGTGGTAAGGGCGGAAAACCCATCGAAGTCTCTCAGTCCGGAGTCCCCGGCCCGTTCCCGGAGGGAAAAGCCGGGGCGGGTCGGAGTCCGAGGTCCGAAGACGAAAACGGCGAGGAAGCATGAAAGGCAAAAGGATGCAGAGGCGTACCAACGTGCCCCGGACCGAACCGGTACGGGGCGGGTCCGCCCCGAGCCTGCGAATGCGAAGTCATGGAGAGCTTATGAAAAACTGGAAAATCTCTTTCGGTCTTTCCCTTTTGGCGGCGCTGGCCATTGTGCTTCTGGCGCCTATCCTCACGCGGCCGCCGCGGGTGGACGCGCAGTTTGCCAGCGATACGCGCATGCCGCCGTTCGGCTTCATCACGGGCAACCCCACGACTGCAATCACCACGGGCAGCGCGACCTCGGCCTACCAAGCGACGACCGGCGCCACTGCGGCGCATATCCAATGGGTCTTCGGCACGGTCTCCGGAAGCTATTCGACTTGCACGGTGCAGGCCAAAACGAGCTTCGACGGCGTGAACTGGCTGACGCTGGGTAGCGCCGCGTCCGTGACCGCCACGAGTGGCACCGTCAACGCTTGGGATATCTATCAGCAGGCTCCCGCGACATCGGGGGTGACGACCACCACGGTGAGCAGTTCGGCGGCGGCGGGATTCGGCCTGCTCACGGAATACACTTTCGCGTGCTCTGCTTATGGAACCAGCGCGCCGGTCACCATCAGTGTGATTTACCGATAGTTGTAGCGGCGCTCTGCGAACGCCGCCATGTTCGGAAAGGAGCCTAAAATGAAACGAATTCTGGCAAGTTTGATATTGATCCTGGCCCTGGCACTGAGCGCCTTCGGACAGGGCTCGGCGGGCCCCGTGCTGGGTGGAACGAATTACTCTAATCTCTCGAGCGCGTTTGTGATTCCCAGCGTCTCCTGGGCCGCCACCGGCCTGACGTTGACTTACACAAACGGCGCGGTTTACCAGGCCGGAAACGCGAACCCGATCACCGGCAGCACGCTCACCGTGACGACCAGCAAGGGAACGTGCACCCAGGCGGGCGTACTGGCGGGCAACTGCAATATCGTGTATTGGGCGTCGGGTTCGTCGCTCTCAACCACCACGAGCTACGCAACTGCTGCCGCCGCTGGAAACAGGATCTTGTACTTCGTCGCGACCAGTGCTGGCGGCAACATCACGGGGGCTTTTCCGATCGAGCTCGACACCTACGGTCCGATTCCCCCGACTTACGTCGATGGCGCAATCCCGATTGGTCCGTCTGCGGTTTCTATCACTGCCACCACCACTTCCTGCAGCTCGCAGGGTTTGGTCCGCGCTGCCGCGAACAATACCGTCTATTCTTGCACGACCAACACCACCGCCGGAACGTTGACCACGAATTGGGATATCTCTTTTGAAGGCCGCACAACCTCGGGCCTGGGCTTTCAGGTGACAAGCATTGAGTTGCTCTATGGCGTGCAGACGACTGCCCTCTCTTCGATTGCTGCGGCGACGCTCGCGACCATCACCTATCCGGCTGCTGGCGGGGCGGCAAGCGGCACGGTGGCAGCCGTGGGCGGGACTTTGACGGTAACCCCTACTACGCTCCAGACGGCGACGACCACTTCCGGCCAGTGCTACCACGAATCACTCAGCCTACAAACTCCCATCACCCTCGCCGATATGACACGGCTCAACGTCGAGCAAGCGTTCACGACGGCGGGATCCACGGCGACGACCCTGCAAGTCTGCGGGGCGATCCTGCACGGCAACTGGATTCAGTAACGGGGGACGCTATGGCGGGAAGAGAACGCGACAAGGCCTATCCACACGGCCGCTACCTGATCGTGGATGAAGATGGCAAAGGGCATCTGCCCGTAAAGGACACGGACGATGGTCCAGTTAATCATCGCCTGATGGGCGCGGCCTGGGCAGCGCTGCACGGGGGGTATCGTGGCTACAAGTACGAAGGCCCCGGCCAGCAGGAAGCCCTCGCAAACCTCAAGGGAATCTACAAATCGGAAGGCCTGGAGCTGCCGGGCGAGCTGTTCATCGGAACATCGGGTCATCGGATCATCGGTTCATCTGGCGGTGAAGAGGTGAACCGGTGGACTGATGGCCCGATGACTTTCGTGTTGCGCCTGAGCGCGCTTCCAGCTTTGGGCCTGGCGCGCATTCCGGTCCTGGTCACGGGCAGTTGGGTGAAAAACGGCCGGGAAGTTTCCTTCACTCTGGATGAGCTGCGCGCGGCCGTCGCCAACTTCCAGAAACTCGCGAATCACGATCTGAACGTGGACTACGACCATGCTTGCGAGGATCTGGAGCGCGCCGCTGGCAAGCCCACGCCCAGCGCCGGGCGGATTGTGGCGTTGGATGAACCCGAAGCGTTTCGGGATTCGGGATCAGGGATTAGGGATTCGGGCGAACCCCGAACCCCGAATTCCGAATCCCGTTGGATCTTGTACGGCCGCTATGAGCCCACGGACCGTGCCCGCGAGCTGATCAAGAATCGCGAATACCGCTACGTTTCGGTGGCCTTTACGAAGGACTATCCCGACCGGAAGACGGGCGAGCCACAGGGCTTGACGCTCACCAGCGTGGCGCTCACCAATCAACCTTTTCTCGACGAACTACCGGAAATTTGGCTGGCAACGGCCAGTCCGGGGTCCAGAGTCCGAAGTCCGGAGTCAAATGCCTTTGACGCCGGACGCCGGATACCGGACCCACAGACTCTAAATCCAGACCGCCGTCAGGCGGGAAACGGAGGAAGGAACAGTATGGCGAAGCTAACCCTCAAGTGCTCCGCCGACGGCAAACACGAAGCCTACGACGGAGATAACAAGGTTGGTGAAATCGAACACGACCACTTGTGCCAGTATGCCGCAACGCATCTGGGCATAGGGTCAAATCCCGATAAGGACAATCTGAGCGCGCAGCTTGCCGCAAATTTTGCCACAGAGATCGGTGCGGAAGGCAAGAGCCACGAAGAAATCCGCGGCTTGGTGACCATGGCGCTCCATCCACCCAAGGCGGAGGTCACGCTGCTGTGCGAAAGCATCGGCGCAGACGGCAAGCTCGACAACTCGAAGCTCGATGCGCTCGACGACGGCGGCAGGATCAGCCGCTCGGCCTGGCGCCGCGCGAAGGACGCCGAGCAGCGCGTGCAGAATGCGTTCAATCGCGGCCAGATTACTCCGGCCATGCTGGCGACGGGCGCACCGCTGCGACTGGCGCTTGCGGACGGCGCGGCCTTCAAGGCGCTCATCGAAGACCGGCCGGCCATCGTCAAGTCCAACACGGTCGTCGGCATCGGCGGCTCAGGCTCGGAAACCGGCGAGTCGCCTCGCCAGCTCTTCTCGCGCTTGATCGAAGAGAAAAAGCAGGAGCTCATGCTGGCGGACTCGCGACTGAACGAGCTGGAGGCGCACCGCAAAGCCGGGGCGCTGGTCGCCAAGGAAAATCCCGGCCTGCTCAAGAACTACCGGGCGGATGCGAAGCCGGCGTGAACGAAACTGAATCACTGGGTCACTGGGTCACTGAGTCACTGAGTCAGTGAAGCACTGATTCAGTGATTCAGTGATTAGATGACTCACTATTTCAAGGAGGAACTATGCTTGGAAACCAAGGATTGACGGCCGCCAAGTTCGACACGAACATCCGCGCGCTTCGCGGCACGGTAATGGGCTTGCCGGTCAGTAACCCCTCAACAGAGTCCGATTTCTACGTCGGGTTGCCTTCCGGCTTCAACACGGTGCCGACGGGCGTGCTCACCCAGGACGTCGTTGAGCCCGGCTACCCGCTTACTTCCGAAATATGGCTCGATTCGACCACGGGCAATCCTATCAACGGCTCGACGCCGCCGGCGCCTTTCAGTTCACAGGGCCGCGCCTGGGGATTGACCCTCTTCGCACCGGAAGCTGAGGTGATCGCCGCTGATACCACGATCCAGGCCGAGGACGACGTGGTGATTGCTGACGCCTACGGCCGCGTCACCTCGATTCGCAATGTCACGACCGGGAATACCGCGAATGTGGTGGGCAAGGCGAAATACCCACCCACGGCGCAGAACCAGAGGATCCGCATTCAGGTGACTCTGCGGCAAGTGAAGGTGTAGGCCGTCTGGAGTCCGGCGTCCGGGGTCCGGAGTCTGACCCCGGAGATCGGATTTCGGACGTTTGGTTTGGGCGGCCGATGCAGAATCCTGCGAATGGACTACTGCATTGCCCGCAAGGGTGTGTGACTCCGGACTTCGGACCCCGGACTTCGGACTCCCAACCCCTAGGAGTAACACATGGAAGTCTCCCTAGCCCATCTCGACCAATTTCTGACCAACTATTCGATCGTCTACCGCAACCAGGATTTTGTCGGCGGGCGGCTTTTCCCCGACTTTCCGGTCTCGAAACAAAACGATCGCTACCCGATCTTCGGGTTCGAGCGTTTCAAAGCCTACAACACCGAACGCGCACCGGGAAGCGAAGCCAACGAGATGCCCGGCTGGCGCATGTCGAACGACGAGTATTACTGCGACGGCAAAGCCCAGAAGCAGCTCATCCCCGACGAACTGCGCGCCAAATGGGACTTCTCGACGGCGCCCGAAGTCTTCTCCACGGAGACGCTCGCGGACATCATCGACAAGCAGCGCGAAATCCAGGTTTTCAACCTGATCATGAACTCCGCTTCGGTGCCCAGCACCACGCTCGCGGGCACGGCCCAGTGGAGCGATTTTCAGAACTCGGATCCCGTCGCCGCCATCACCGCGCAGCGCTCCACGATTCTGCTTAGCTGCACCAAGGAGCCGAACACCCTGCTGATCGGCTATCCGGTCTGGCTGCAGCTCATCCAGCACCCGATCATCCTCGACCGCTTCAAGAACCACGCCCTGCCGCTCGGCTATCCGACCGATCAACAGCTTGCCGGGCTGTTCAATGTTGACAACTTTATTGTTGCCAAGGCGCTGTATGACACCACCCAACAAGGCGTGGCGCACAACCTCAATTACATCTGGGGCAAGAACGCCATCCTGGCTTATGTGCCGCCGGGACAGGGCCAGTTGATGATCACGCCGGGCACGACTTTCCGGTGGCTTTATGGTGTGCCTCAGAACGGCGGCATGCTGGTGAAGCGCTATCGCGTCGAGGAGCGCAGTGGCGACATGATCGAGTACCAGACCTACTACTGCGTGAAGCTCGTGGTACCGGGCGCGATGTACGCGTTCAAGTCGGCAGTGGCGTAGCGCCCGCAGGAGGCCTCTTTCAACTCTTCGACTTCTTCGACCTGTTTAACCGGTTGAAGAAGTCGAAGAAGTTGAAGTGTTGAATAAGTTGAAGAAGTCGAAAGAGCCAAGACAAGGAGAGAGCAATGCCCAAGTATCAAGTGCTCCAGCCCATCGAAAAGAACAACGTCATGTATGTTCCCAAAGCCGCCGACCTGCCTGCGCAGGCAGGGGCGCCGAAGCAATTGCCCAGCGGCGGGCACGGCAAGCCGATCCCGGTGGACGCCTCAGGCGAAATCGAGCTGACCGAGGACGAAGCCAGCATCCTCGTTCACGGCCAGGTGCCGATGTTTCAGGGCAAGCCCGATCCTATCGGCGGCCCGGAAATCCGGGAGAAGAAAGCCAAAGAAGAAGCGCAAGCCGCCGCCGCCAAAGCGGCTGCCGAGAAGGCCGAGTATGACGAGTTTCAGGCTTTCAAGGTGGCCAAGGCGGTAAAACAGGGAACAAGTGATAGGGAACAGGGGACAGGAAAGAAGAAATCCTAGGGGCTGGGCTTGACCCACCCTCGGGGTTACGGGTTCGGGATCTGGGATTCGCCCGAACCCCGGAACCCGAATCCCGAATCCCGGAGGTTTTATGGCAGCTTCAGGAACATCCACCACGCTTTACAGTTTCCGCGAGGAAAGGCGGCGGTTGTACCGGCGCATCCGCGTGGACATCACCGGCCTGCAAACCGGCGCCAACACCATCGCGCACGGCATCACCAAGCGCGAGAGTCCCGCGGCCGGCGCCGTGCCGATAGAGGAGCGGGTGCTGCTCACTTCGAACGTCGCCGTGCACCGCACGCAGCCGGCGGACGCTACGAATCTGTACTACACCGTGGATTCGGGCTCGGGAACGACGATTTCCGTGTTCGTGACCGCCTAGCCCATTGGGCTATTAAGTGATTTGGTGATTTAGCGATTTGGCGATTGAAAATCACTCAATCTCCGATTTCTGGAGTCCGATGGTCCGATTTGATCGGACCGCAAATCGGACACTAAATCGCTCGATCACTCAATAGCCGGAGGCCTCATGTCATACACCACCGTCAACAACGTCGCGGCGATGTTTCCCACGTTTACGCGCAACGGGCCGAAAGGGCCCTCAGACGCGCTCATCCAGATCTTCATCGATGACGTGGCAGCGGAGATCGATGCGGTGCTCCAGCGCCGCTTCCAGGAAGCCTACGCCAGTCTGGGATTTACCGCTTGGCAGGGAAGCCTCGGTGCCGACCAGTTGAACATCCTGGAAAAGATCAACCGCTACGGCGCCTGCGCGCAGCTCGCGGGTGTTTTCGAAACCGCTGGGATTGCCGCCGCCGCACGTGCGGCGAAGGGCTTTGAAGACACCTTCCAGGAAGCCTACAACAAGCTCAACGCCCGCGACCAGGACGGCAAGCCGTTTGCCCAGGGCGGGGACTACGACTATCTGTTTGATCCCCTCGCCAAAGTCGAGACGCCGCGACCGCAATTGGGCGGCGCCGCCGGAGGCGATCAGCAACCGCAGTCGCGCGCCGAGGAAGGCTCCCACGTGAACTTCCGCAAGTGGGACCGGAGAGAATCCTAGGATCGGTTCATCGGCCCATCGGCTCATCGGTTCATCAGATGGTCCGATGAACCGATGAACAGATGATCCGATTCGGTTGGGTAACGCTATGAGTTGGACTCCAGCTTACCAAGCGCAGTTTGCAAAACCTCTGGTGAACCAGCTCATTGCCATCATCCAGCGCGACCAGACCGCGGCGCTTGCCGTCATCAACGCCGCGCGCGCTGCAGACGGCAATCAGCCGCTCGACCCCATCAAGGAATTTCACAAGGGCCCCGGACCACGCACCGGCTGGCCCTGGCTTTATCTGGAGGTCGGTCCCACCACCTTTGATCGTAACGCCGGGAAGACCACACGGCATCATGAAGTCCGCATTGTCCTGGCGCTCGACACCGGCCGATACGATCAGGAAATGGTCCAGGAAGACGCCCAGGACTATGCGCGCCTGCTCGACATGATCATTACCAGCGCCGGGCCGTGGCCGTCGCTCGCCGACTGGACGGCCTCGCTGCCGATTCAGCATGAGACCCTGCAGAGCGGTACGACGGTGCCAAACGTTTCCGGGACGATAAACGAAGTCTTCGTTGAGTCGCATGTCCCCGGCAAGGTCAGCGTCCCGGACATGGATGTGCCCGTGATGCGAGTCACGCTGACAGTGGTGTTTGAGCTGGAGGAAACGTGAATTAGCTATCAGTCATCAGTTATCAGTGACCAGTAAAGGCATTAACTGAACACTGACAACTGAAAACTGAAGACTTTTTCGAAAGGAGTGCAACATGCCACTCGGAACTCCCACCCCGACTCTGATTCATCAGGGACCGGGATGGCTGTATCTCAACGTCTGTGCGCCGGCCAGCGGCAAGCGGCACGTCATCGGCTCGGATGGCACGCCCGCGCAGCCGGCGTGGTCGGCATCCCAAGCCGTCACCGCCGGGCAGATGATCGTTGATTCGAACAGTAACATCCAGGAGTGTACGACGGGCGGCACCACCGGCAGCACGGTGCCCAGCGCCTGGGGCAGCACGGTCGGCGCCACGACCGCAGACGGTCCGAACGTGGTCTGGACCTGCGCGGCGCTGGGGCCGGCTTATCTCTTCGCCGGGGCGCTGGAAGGCGTGACGGATCTCGATATCGGAGCCAAGATCGAAGAAACGACGGCCGATCAGGAAACTCTGCCCATCGATGCCGTGATGACCGGCGAAGTGGACTCGATCGCGGTGACGCTGAAGGAATCCGACTGCGGCAAGCTGCAGCTTCTCGTTCCGCACGGCACTTATGCCTCGGGTTCGGATAGCGCGTTGCCCGCGGGCGCACAAGCTTACGAAGAAATTGCCTTTGGCGGCCTGAAGCCCGTGCCCAAATACGGCGTGCTACTCATCTCGAAGCGCAAGGACCAGACCTCGAAGTTCGTCATCTCCCAGATCTACCGCGCCTATCAAAAAGAAACGGTGAAGCTGCCTTTCCAGCGCGGCAAGGAGACAACCTACAAGGTCACCTTCCAGGCTATCGCGGATGAGAACCGGCCCGTGGGCGATCGCGGCGGGAAAGTTTATCGGCAAACGTAAGAGCAGTTGAAGAAGTTCAAGAGTTGAAAAGTCGAAGAGCAAGCCTTTGACTTTCCCAACTTTTCGCCTCTTTCAACCCTTCGACTCCGAAGGACCTCTATGGGCACAAACGGCATCGCCAAAGCCGAGGATTTCAAGATAGCTGTGGAGCGCGCGAGTGTCGAGCGCGTCGTCCTGCCCGTATCGGGGCTGGCCGTCCTGCTCTGCCGGCCGCCTATTTTCGCGGCGCTGCGTATGGGGCGCGAGGGCACGGAACTTCAGAACAGGATTACGGAAGCCAAGCCGGAAGAGATTAAGTCGGAAGACATCATGGCGTTTTCTGACTGGCTCAACGCGACGCTTACGCGGCTCTTCGTGCAGCCGCGCTTTTCCGACGCGCCCAAGCCCGACGAGATCGGCTTGGGCGATATCCTGGTGGACGATCTGAAATACATCTTTCGCTGGCTGAGGGGCGAGGTTTTTAGTGCGGGATCTCGGGATTCGGGATTAGGGAATCGGGACGCCAACCCCGAGTCCCAAACCCCGAACCCCGGAACTGCAACTGAAGACCTCGCGCCGTTTCCTGCAGGACCGCGAGCGGCTTCTGTACCTGGCGGAAGTGGCGAAGCGCGTCCACTGTCGTCCGAGCGCGTTGCTGGAGCTCACGGGGATGCCGGCGTACCTGGTGGATTGCGCCGCGGCTGAAACCGTGGCGGCTCGCGACCGCGGCGAGTTCGAGACGGAAGCGAATGCGATCGAGTGGTGAATGCGACGTGGATTGTTAGCTCTTAACTCTTCCGACTCCACGCGCCGTTGAAGAAGTTGAAAAGTTAAAGAAGTTGAAATAGCTGAGAAAGTTGGAGCGGCAATGGGACTAGGTGGAAACAACGTACTGGATCTGGTGCATGAGCTGAGCGCCAATCCTGAGCGCGCGGCCACGGCCCTGAAGCTCTTTGACGCCACCGCCGCCGGGATGGAGAAAGACACCCTGGCGACGAGAGAGCACACGGCGGAGCTTCAGAAAGCCGGCAAGGCTTACCAAGATGCCGCCGCCATGCGGATTCAGGATCAGGAGGTCACGGCGTTCGCGCCCAAAGTCCGGGCCCTTGCCGTCGACCTTTCCCACTTGCACGTCCAAAGCCAACTCGTCGTGGTCCCGGTCCGGCAGATGCAGGAAGCCTTCCGCCAGCTCGCGCCGGACATCACGACCGCCACGACGCAGACCGAACAGCACGCCAATGCCGTGCAACGTGCCGCGCTCGCCATACGGGCGCAAACGACCGCAGGTGTCGCGCTGTTGGCCCAAGGCCTTGTGGGATTGATCGCCGGCCGCAAGGCTCAGGCGGCCGTGGAAGCCATTTGGGAAACGGCGCGGGGCATCGCCCTGCTCGCGGAAGGAACCTGGCCGCCCAACCCCGCCGCCATTATCGCGGCGGGCCTGCACTTCGAAGCGGCGGCACAATATGCCCTGCTCGCCGGCACGGGAGGCCAGCGTCACAGTGCGCGTGCGGGCGGAGGGGGCGGAGGCTACGAGGGCGCCGGCCAATCACCTTACGGGCTGCCCCTGCAAACTCTGGCGCCCGGTGCGGCGGCGGCCTCCGCGCGGTTTGGCAGCGGCGTCGTGATTATCCGTGGCACCCAGGCTTTTGAGGACTACGTGGCGGGCGCGGTCAACGGCGCCGTCGCGCGGGGCGTCAGCGTGACGGCGACGCAATCCCAACGTGGCGCGCCGGTGGGGCACTAGGGAAGTTCTGAGTTTTGCGTTTTGCGCTTTGCCTTTTGACTTGTTCTTCTTTGGGGCAAAGACAAGTCAAAACGCAAACGGCAAATTGCAAAAGGCAAAAGCATGGCAAATCCGGCAATCGTCTATCCCGTCTCCGGTGGCACCGCGACGCTCTATTTCCAGCGGCCGCCGCGGCACGTTCCCGCCTATTCGCAAGTGGCTGTCCGTCATGACAACGTGGCGTCGAGTGGGGTGCGGGAATCGGTGCTCGAGCGCTTCGACAACTTTCTCGACCTCGATCTGGAGTGGGTCGGCATCGGCTCTGAGGTGCAGGCCTGGGCGCAGTTCATGGCCTATGCGCTGCAAGGCGGCGCCTTCTCCTATTATCCAGATAGTTCACAATCCGCCTACTCGAACTACTGGCTGGAAGATACCGACTGGACGGCCGCGTATAAGGCGCCGGGCCAGTACACGTTTCATCTGAAGTTTCGGCAAGTGGTGACATGAGCGGGATTAGGGATTCGGGGTTAGGGATTGGGGCCCCGAAACCCGAAACCCAAACCCCGAACCCTGATGATTAACGGCAACCAAACCTGGCAGCAAGGCCTGAACATCCTACCCAAGCAGGCGCTTTACGTTTTGCAGATTCCGCAATTCGGCATCGTCCTCGCCAGCTTCACACCTGCGCAAATCCAGTCGCTCGCCCAGTCCGGCTGGGGGGTGGTGGGGTGGGGAGTGAACGGGTGGGGAACCTAAGATGATCGGATCATCGGGCGACCGGGTCATCGGGCCATCAGAAAGCCAAGCAGATCACCCGATGAACCGATCACTGAGAACTGACTGCTGACTATGTCTTCCGTTTCTTCTTACTGGCCCGGCAACTTCTGGCACGCGATGAATCAGTCTCTCGCCTGGCTCTATGGCCGGCAGGCTGGGCCCGCGGGCAACTGGCTGGCGAACGCGCTCTTCACGCAAGGCGCCACGAGCGCGCTGGAGACCGAGCAGCCCAGTTCCGGCCTCGTCGAGTGCGGCCTCACTTCGCAGATCAACTTCCTGACCGGCCTGACCGTGAGCGGCGCGCAAGAGGCGCCCTTGGCGATGTCGCCCGTCGAATCGCTTGTCGCGGCGCTCCCGCCCGGGCTCTCTCCCGACAATCAGCTTGGCCCCGATGGTTACCCGGTGAACGAGTCAGGTGTGCCGCTGGGCTGGGGCAACTTGCTGGTAAACGGCTACGTGGTCACCGCCGCCATGCAGCAGTCGATGAACACGCTGCTCTACAACGCCAATTCCCAGCAGACCACGCCGGGACCGCCGCAGACACCGGGCGTCATCGCCAAGTGGATGAGTAACACCTATTATCCTTTCGGCGCACTCATTGTTGATTCCAATAATAATACCCAGATCGCGCTCTACAACGGGATCACCGCGAGTACCGATCATCCGCCGAATTGGCCGACGCAGCTCGGAGCGTTGACGAGTGACGGCACGCAAGTCTGGAAACTGATCGCGCTCGGGTATCAAAACATCGGCTGGGTAGCGACGGGCTACGCGTTCAACCTGCTCCATGTGCTCAGCACCTATCGTGTTGACGCGTTTATTTATACCGATGTGTGGTATTATCAGGGAAGTTCTAGCCTGCAGGCCACCGCACCGGGTGGGAACACCATTCCCAACGCTGGCACCTGGAGCCTCGCGCGCGTACATCCAGGCTTGTTGCTGGCGGCGCTTTATCCCGCGAGCGTCCCACAGCCTGCCAGCGGCTGGTATGGCTTCGCCATTCCTGCCGGCTGGGTGGCGCACACGAACTTGGGCGTCTGCCAGGCCGCCGGCGCCAACCAGTTGGGCGGCAAGCTGACCGACTACAAGGCCCAGATCTACGTCAAGACGGACATTGAATACCTGCAGGAAGACAACATCCCCATCATCGTGCAGAGTGACGGTTTCCACGCGCGCGTCGGGTCCAGCGTGATTCCCACGGGAGGGACGCCGGCGCTGCACATTCTTTACAACGACCCGCTGGTCGGCTGGACTGAGGTGTACGATTCGCTCGAATCCGAACTCGTCTATCAGGAGCTGCCGCGCTCCTTCGACCTACCCACCAGCGATCCGCTCTTCGTTCCGAATCCCGGGGCGACCGACATCCCCGCCATCCAGAATCGCAGCTACATCTACGATTGCGCCCTGGCCATCATCGCTTACAGCGCTGCGGGGAACTTTACGGCGGCAAACAAGGTCATCAAGCAGTTGGACGCTTTTCTCGCCTCGCCCGGCTACCTGGCCTCGGTCGTGCTCGAAGACGCCGAAGACGGCTCGACGGCGCGCTGGTCGAAAAGCGGCAGCGGCGCCGCGATCTCGAACGTCGCGGCCAACTCCCTGTCGCCGCCGGAGCCGCCTTACGGCACCGGCAGGATTCTGGATTTTCATGCCGGTTCGGCGAACGATGTTTTCACCTACACCGGCAGCGGTTTCCCCGATACCACGGACACCGAACTGAGCTTCGCGCATATGGAGGCGGCGGCGACGAGTTTCGTTTTCGACGTCAGCCTGGCGACCACGAACGGACTGGTCACCGATATTCGGATTACCAGCGGCGCAGCGGGTCCTCCCACGCTCGCGGGCGGGGCGATCACCCTGCCGATCGGGCCGGGGTCGAGCACCTGGCGCACCACGCTGGTCAATCTTCCCTCGCTGATTTCTTCGCTCGTCTCCGACACGCTGATCAGTATCACCGGCTTCAAGCTCACGCTTACGACAGCCAATACCGACCTCTACTTGGATAACCTCAGCGTCGGTACGCTCCAGCCCGCAAATTCCCTCGGTTTCAGTTACGACACTTACAACGGCCAAGTGGACCAAGCTTACATCCGCGCCGGCGCGATGGCTTGGGTGGTCTATGCCTACTGCGTCTACATGCAGCTCACGCAGGACTACAGTTCAATTTTCCAGTTGCAGGGCATGATCAATTTTCTGTTCACCCTGCAGAGCGCGGCGCCAGACCTCACCAATGGTTTGTTCTACGAAGGTTATGGCCGCTACGAGGACCCTGGCTATCGGTTCGTGCCGGGACTGGTCCAGGGTGTCTCGACCGAACACCAGACCGATTTGTGGTTCGCCTTTGGGCGCGCGGCCAACGTGCTGTCGGCGGCGGCCACCTTCTTGCCTAAGACAAATCAAATCACTGGAGCGCAGGCGAGTTCGCTCCTTTCGACCGCCAGTACCCTCAACTCCGCCGCTTCGACCATCTGGACGAATCTGCTGGCGAATCTCTACATCGCGCCTTCGGGCCCGACGCCGGGGCATTTTGCGCAGGGTGCGACCGGAAACACCCTGGACAGCAGCCAGGCGCTTGATGCCTCAGGCCATTGGGCGGCGCTGTTCGCCCACGCCAACGGTCGCGATGATATCGCCCTCGAGTGCGCGGAGTTGGTGTATGAGAACTTCCTGCTGACGAACCAGACGATCGCGCTATCAAGCCAGCCGGACTCTTACAACGCGACTTATCAGGTGACCACGCCGTTCAGCGGCATGAAGCCTTACAACGATTCGCCCGGCGGCTATTCGGGCTCGCCGCTGAGCGTCTGGCAGGAGGGCACCTGGGGCATGATCTTGATGCTCCTCGAGCTTTACAGCATCGCGGGCCTTGCCGATTTCTTCGCCGGCTTCGGCACCACCCTTGATGCGGTGCTCACGGCGCTCGTGAATGGGCAATTCGCGATCCTGCAGGCCACAGGCAACGGCTCGCTGCTGGCCTATTCGCTCGCGGCGCGCGGCCTGCCCTACGAGTTCGAAGTGTGGCCCGCGCTCGCGCCTACGGCCTGGATGTGGCTGGTCTCGACGAATCCCAGCATGCTGCTCAGCGTGGCCGGCCAGCCGCAGTTGCTGCCGTATATCTACATCCCAGCGGGCGCGGAACAATCCCTCGACGACAAAAACGGTTCGAGCTCGATCGGGCAGATGGAAATCCGCTGCATCGATCCGGGCGGACTGCTCCACACCTTGGCTGCGCAGGAAGAGCTGATCGGGCAGATCGCCACGTTCAGCATGGGCTTTCCAGGTAACGCCCTGGGCGATTTCGTTCCGCTGCACGTCCTGCAAATCTCCGAAATCGGTTTCGACGCCGATGGCCGCGTCATCATCAAGGCGGGGGATCTTAAGCGCTTCGCGCAGGGCGCCTTTCTCTGGGCGAACGGTGGACCCTACGAATGGCTGCCGGGACAGAAGAATACCTGGCAACCGAGCGGCGCCCAGTGGCTGGCGAACGGTTTCCCGGTTTCGAACGACAATCCGCGCTGGGTCAGCGGCAACCCGCTCGACATTCTTCTCGCAGCCATGCAGAACGAATTGGGCCTGGGGCAGGACCAGGCGCTGAGCGCCGTGGTGGAAGTCGGCGGCACGGGCGAACTGGTTGCGGCCGTGAATCCTTTCTGGGCGAGGTACCTGCCTGCGCAGGCAGGCGTGCCCGGCGCGGCGCTCTCGACCCAGGGCGATCAGTCCACCCTCATCAATCCGAATCCGTATCTCGACGTGCCGGGCATCACGGCACTGCGCGACGGAATGTTTTCAGGTGACTGGTTCGAATTCAAGATCACCTCGCCGCAGCAGGCGCGCAGTTGGCTGGAAGATCAGATCCTGAAGCCGCTCGGGCTCGTCATGGTGGTGACCTCCTCGGGGCAGCTCACCTTGAAGCCCATGAAGAATCCGGCGAATCAAACGCCGGTGTTTGCCTTCACACCGCGCAACATCGCGGGCATCCCGCAGGTCTCGCTCGCGCCCATTATCAACGCCCTGACCTACCGGCTCGACGCGGACGACAGCACGACCAACACCAGTGCGCGCACCTACAACACTACCGTCACCATGCTGCAGCAGGCGAGCTACAACCTCTTCCGCTACCTCTACAACCACCAGGTTGAAGCCACCGGCCTGCGCATGGCACGGGGCGGCTCCCTGCGCGCCTTCCTGCTCGGCGACCAGATCTTCCGGCGCTACGGGTTCGCCGCACCGATTTATCAAATTGTGGCGCACCTTGCGGCACTCCAGCCCGAACTCAAGGACTGGGTTTCCTTGACGCATCCCCAGGTGCCCGACTACATCGGGGGTGGGCGCGGAGTGCTGAACGTGCCCTGCGAGATCATTGGCAGGTCGCCCGACTACGCGAACGGACAGATGCACTTCACCCTGCTCGACATGCGACGGGCAGGCGCCACGACGCCTTACAAGGTTGCACCGCAGTCGGAGGGGATCCCCGCCTACTTTCAGGCCACCGCGGAGCAGCAGGAGAGTTACTTCTTTGTCTCGCCAGCGCAGAGCGGCGTGGCGACGGAGGAGTTGAGCACGATCTTTTAGAGCGGTATACGGCATACCGTATACCGTATACGGGGTTCACCATGTCCCAGATGCTTATGTCCGAGATTCCCGGCTACTTCGATCTGGCTGACAGCGCGATTGCCGGCGGCCAGCCGCTGACGGATTATGCGCTCGCCAAGATCAGCCACAATGCCAAGTTCGGCGCCGTGCGCTGCGAGATCCTCTACATGGGGTACTACGCCAACGGCGATACCGTGCAGCCACCCGTCTCGCCCGTGGACGGCTACCAGTACAGCTACCCAGAATGCTCTTTCCTCTGGATGCGCTACTCGAATCGTCCCCCGCAACCGGGTTATACACCAGGCCAAGCTACGCCCCCACAGCAAGCGAACGGCCAGGCGGACGTGATCTACAACTTCGGACCATGGGACATCAACGATGCCAACGGGCTGGTTTCGCTCCAAACCACTTACTGGCACAACGGGCAAGAAATTGTGACCCACGACGGAACTGTGAAAGTCTTCGCCATCTGCCAGCGGCTGAGCGTGAACTTGCCCGCAGGCGTCTCAGGAGACTAATCGTGTCCACGATAGAGCGGGGATTTGCGGTGCTTGCTTTTTCAACCGTTTCAACTTCTTGGACTTTTCAACCTGTCGAAGGAGTTGAAAAAGTTGAAGAGTTGAAAAAGTCGAAGGATTGAAGAGGTTCCTATGGCCATAACTCGCACCGTTTTGTCGCGTAAAGGTCTTGTCCAGCCGCAGCATGGAATCACTCAGTACGAGTCGGACATGGACGCGAACTTGGCCTTGCTCGATGCCAACGTCGCCTTCTTGAGTGATCTGTCCTCGATCGTGGACACACTGGTCGGCGACCTTGGTCTGACCGGCGTGGTTAGCGGCTTTCAGTTGTCAACCTCGAACACGCTCCGTCCCAGCCTGGCGAACGGCATCCTCTATGCGAACGGCTCGCGCTTTGCGCCCACCGACCCCGATGCCGGCGAGGCTCCCGCGAACGCCACCTCTTATCTGTTCTATCAAGAGGAGAACTGGCCCAACAGCTACTATTATCGCTTCGTACTTGCCGCCCTCAATCCCGGCGACGCCTTTGTTGGGATCGTCGTCACCAATGAAACCCAGGTCACGGACGTGACCCAGGCGACGCCCCTCTTTGGTCAGATCCCGGTAACGTCAACGGCTCCCGGTAATTTCAGCCTGCCGCACCTGTTGGGCCGCGCTCCGATCGGCGCGCACGTCCGCATGACCAGTCCGGGTGCGATCTGGTGGCAGTCGCCCACGGACGTGGACGACGTAAATCTCTATCTGGTTGCGTCGGACGCCGGCGTGAGCGCAAAGATTCAAGTGTGGTGATCTGGAACCTTGCCTGTGGAATCCTCGGAGTGCAGGTATGGTGAGGAGGAAGGAAATGCGGTCAAAAGTCGAAAGTCAAAAGTTGAAAGTTGAAAGTCAAAGGTCAAAGCTCTGGTTGTGTACAGTTTGGCTCTTGCTTTTGACGTTCAACTTCCGACTTTCAACCGGTTTTCCCCAGCAGCCGCAGGCGCAGGCCGGCCAGCCGATCTATCCCATCAACGCGAAATACGTGCAAGGGTTCGGGCCCGGCTACTGGCCGACGGCGGGGTCACAGCTAACTTTGAATCTGGCCCCGGGGACAGCGGTTTGCAGAAACACGGTTCAGACCTACACCGGTGGCACGCTCACCCTGACGGCCAGTACGACGAATTACGTGTATCTCGACGCTGCGAACAACTGCACTCCGACGTCCAACACCGTGGGCTTCAGCTCCACGAGCATTCCCATCGCGCAAGTCACCACCGGTGCGACGGCAATTACCTCGATCACGGACGTGCGGACGATGTTCGTCGCGAACGCGTCCGGCGCCGTCACCAGTGTAGGGATGACCGGCGACGGCGTGATCTTCAACACGGCTGTGCAAGGCTCGCCGATCACCACGAGTGGAACGCTCATACCGCAACTTCTAACGCAGACGGCCAACAGGATCTTGGGTGGGCCCAGTTCGGGTAGTGCGGCCGCGCCGACGTTCCGGTCGCTGGTCGGGGCCGATCTCCCCACCCCTTCGGCAAATGCGTTGGGCGGAGTCAAATCCGTTACCTGCGGGAGCGGCCAGTTTGTTGATCAGATTTCCACCTCGGGTACGGCTGCGTGCGCCACTCCGACCGGCGGGGGCGGGAGCGACTATGGCCTAGGCAACGGGACAACGGTCATTGATGCCACCTTGTACGCAGGTGCCGATTTCGGCTCGAAGGTCAACGCGGCCATCGCCGCCTTGCCTTCGACAGGCGGCACTGTCGATGCGCGAGGGCTGGGCGGCAATCAGAATATGTCAGTCAGTATCGTGCTTGGGACGAACACGACGCTTTTGCTCCCGGTGGGTACCGTCACGCGGGCATCCGGCGCGCAATTCATTACTGGCAACGGCGGCATCGTGAAGGGCGCTGGGAAGAACCTAACTTACGTCATTGGCAATGACAATTCTGCGGCAATCGTGAGAAGCGCCACAGGCGCCGCTCAAGAGATTACGGGTTTGACTATTCAGAACAGCGGACTAGGACCGTGCGTAGACTTGACCTATGGGGGCTCTGGCACGCTCAACGCAGCCGTTCACGACAACGTCTTTGAGTGCGCGACGGGATTGATATTTCTAGGATACTACAACAGGGTCTGGAACAATACTTTCCTGCCCAACCCGAGCGGCGTCCTCTGGTCGGGCGTCTTGATGGATGGGACCGACATCGTGAATTCCAATCACCTTTGGGATAATGTCTATAACGGCGGGACGGGCACAGGTGTTTTTACGCGGGGCGGATACGCGAACACATTCGACGGAAAGCCGGACGCAGAAAGCATTGGGCTCGCGTACTTCGTGGATGGGGGAGCGGAGCACATCCACGACCTGTATACCGAGGCTGCAGGCTGCACCTCGGCCTGGGCGGCTTCGACTCAGTACGGCCTCGGGGCAATCCTCAAAGACTCGAATAATAACTGTGAAGTTGCAACGGCAGCAGGAATCAGTGGGAGCGGCAGTCATCCCACCTGGGCTACCAATCAGGGCGATCCTACGACGGACAACACAGTTACCTGGATGATGTACAACGGGTATTTGCTTACTAGTGCCGATCCTGGTTGGCCGGGCAGCAACTCCATTGTCTTAGCCCCCGGATCGCAAACAGGCCTTGTTGATGGCGTAGGGAACGGCGCTCTCGACCTTGATTTAATTGTGAACGGAAACTACACGAACGAAATCAACACCCAAGGAAACAGCGCCTGGGGCTCCGGGGGGATATCACCGCAGTCGGTCACGGCGGACAGGTTTCTCGGCTTCCTGCTCGGTCCCTACAATAACGACTCTGGATATAACGCACGAGCAAGCTTCAATTTTAGAGGCCTAATTCAGGGGGGCAGTGCATTGACATTTTACGGGCCGGAAGTCGATGGTATCGGCACGGCTTGTTCAGCAGGTGGCGTCTGCGGGCACCTGCCGTTTCACATCGGCCTAGTGCACAGCTCAGCGGGAATTCAGGACTTCGGGTCAGTGATGGTCAATCCCTTACCCACACCAGCGGCCCCGACACTCTCGTACAGCGGCCCCTCGGGGGCGAACTCCTACACCTTCTACCTTGTGGCAAACGTCGCAGGCCAGCAGACGCTTGCCAGTACGGGCGCGACCATCCACAATGTGGGAACCCTGAGCGCGAGCAATTGCATCACCGTCCAGGTTCCGACAACTTACCAGTACACCGACCCGATCAGAGGCGATTCCTTTCCCGATCTATGGTCAACAGTTCGTTGGGATATCCTCCTGGGCGACACAGCCCACAGCGTTGCCACGAGAGGTTTTGTTCCCAGCACCGGCTATAGCTACTGTGGAGGCGCAACATCAGGGTATAGCGCCCCGACGCGGAACAGCACGGGCGACGCCTCTTTTGGTGGCAAGCTGACCACAGCGAATAACACCCTAGACGACGGCTCGGGCAATGCCTCATTCACGGGCAAGGTCACATCGGGAACGGCCGGCTTCTGCATCAGCACGAACTGCGTAACCTCACTGACGCAAGGAACCGTCACCAGCGTTGGCCTTTCGATGCCGGCAATCTTCTCGGTCTCCGGCTCCCCGGTGACTAGCTCCGGCACGTTGACGGCAAGTTGGGTGGCTCAGAACGCCAACCTCGTTTTCGCTGGACCAAGCTCCGGGAGTGCCGCCGCTCCCACGTTCCGCACGCTCGTCGGGGCGGACCTTCCGACACCCACTGTTTCTGCTCTGGGCGGCCTCAAGGCTTTGGCAAGCGCGACCTCCCACGATTGGGTGCAATACGTTGACACCTCCGGCACTCAGCAGTTGAGCCAACCCGGATTTGGAGACATAAGCGGCACGATTGCGAGTAGTCAATATGGTTCGCAGACCGCGAACTATGTGCTCGCGGCGCCAAACGGCTCAAGCGGCAACCCGACGTTCAGAGCACTCGTCGGGGCGGACCTTCCGAATCCCTCGGCGTCGACCCTGGGAGGTGTCGAGTCCATCGCTTCGGCGAGTCACAACTGGATTTCGTACATCGACACCTCCGGTGTCCCGCATCAGTCCCAACCTGCGCTCAGCGACCTCACGGCTACTTTCAACAGCCCGCTTAGCCTTTCGACAAACACTCTGTCGTGCACAAACTGCGTCACCGGCTCGTCTCTAACCTCGGGGCAACTTGTAACTGGCAACGCTGGTAGCGCGATTCAGGTTGGGAATCTCTCGGGCGACGTGACAACCTCGGGCGGTACGGTCACGGTCGTGGGAAAGGTCAACGGTGTGGCGTACCCCGCCAGCCCTTCGACAAATCAGGTTCCTGTAATTACCGGCGCCAATACGATCACCTATGAAGCGGTGCCGAACGCGGCGCTGGCCAACTCGTCCGTGACGTTGAACGGTCAAGCCGTTTCGCTGGGGTCGTCAGGCAACGTGAATTCCGGGGCGACGGCGCATTCCGTAGCTCTGAATCAGAGCGCCGGCAGCGCCATCACCGGCGTGACGCTTGGCGCACACCAAACTCTAGTTGGCGCGGCCAGCGCCGATCCCGGCGCGAAGACCATTCCCGACTGCCAGGACAGCAGCGGCAATCACTTGAACTATACGCAGACCACAGACGCCTTCAGTTGTGGTACGAGCGGTGGCGCGGGCGGCGGCGCGAACCTGACGCTGTCGAATCTCACCAGCCCCACCGCGATCAACCTCACCACGCTGACGTTCGCCGGAGCAGCGGGCATCACGGCGAGCGGTACGAACCAAAACGTTACGCTCATGCCCAATGGAACAGGCATTGTGAATGCGGCCGGTGGCAGTCTCCTCGTGGCTCCTACGGCGGTTTACGGCGGTGATAGTACTAGCGCTCGTGCGCAGGTAAAGTCCGGCCTCGATATATTAGGCCAGACTGGTGTGACTGGCGGGGATGCCGTGCTCTGGATGCGCACGGCTACGGGGAATGCCCAGTTTCTCTACTACGTGGACGATGCTAGCGGTTGGGGCGTTTTTGATGCTATCGCTGGAAAACAACCGCTCGCTGTGGCACCCGCGAGTCCAGACTACGCCCTGTATATTCGTCCAGCCGGCGTCAGCATCAACAGCCTGGCGGCGGCGGCGAGTAACTACCTCTGCTACAACACGACAGTAGATTCGGGCTTCAAGACCGTGTCAACCTGTTCGACCTTGCCGGCGAGCCTGTTGCCCGCGCCCACAGCGAGCACATTGGGCGGCATCGAGTCCATCGCCTCGACGAGTCATCAATGGGTCTCGTACATTGACACCTCAGGAGTACCGCACGAGTCGCAGCCAGCGTATAGCGATTTGAGTGGGTACCCCAGTCACACCAGCGTCGTGGGCCAGCTGAGCGCCGACGTTACCATGACGACCGCCAACACATTCTACGACGGCCCGTCCACGGCGCTTACGGCGGGAACCTGGTTGCTGAATGGTTCTGTCGACCTGCAGACGACGAGCGTCACGGCTGCGGTGAACTTTACCTGCAAGTTGTGGGACGGGACAACGGTCGGGTCTGCGGGATTCTCCGCCATCGGCGCCACGTCCAGCGCGGCGGTGAAGAACGTCCAGATGGCGCTGACCGGCATCGCGTCCCCGGGCGGCGCGGCCACCTGGAAGATCAGCTGCACATCGACGACGGCCTCTCAGCTGATCAAGGCTGCACCGAGCAGCAATTCGCCCGGCAATTACGCGAGTACCCTGGTTGCCGTGCGGATACAGTGACAGCGTCCCGAACGCGTGAGGTCTGGAATGTTGAATCTGGAGCCTGAAATAGCGACGGCAGGTAGGCGTGAGGGCTGGGAAGAGCGGTGCTCGCGGTCGCTGTAGCCACCCCAAGATTTGACCGGCTGGCGTGGAAGCGCCGGCGGGGACGGTCTTTGTAATCAGGCTAGGTCGCCCGGTGCTAGGCTCAGGCGATCGGCCTGACTTGCGTCTCTCCCTACCATTGAGTTGCAACTTTACTCCTGCCTATCGCGGTCCACTCCAGCCTATTTCGTCCCCGCACTCCAACCTACCGCGCCCCCCACCGACTTGGGAAGCGTGGTGCCCGCATCGTATAATCAGGGCCCTGTCGAAAGGGAGGCTAACCATGGATCGTCACGCGGCGTGGGAACTACTTTGCGAGTACACGAAGAACGAGAATTTGCGCAAGCACGCGCTAGCCGTGGAAGCCTGCGTGCAGGCCTATGCGCGCAAGTTTGGCGAGGACGAGCAGAAGTGGGGCGTGGTGGGGTTGATTCATGACTTCGATTACGAGATGTATCCGAACGCTCCCGACCACCCGCTGAAGGGCAGCGAGATTTTGAAGGAGAAAGGTGTTTCGGAGGAAATTCGCCGCGTCATTCTGGGCCACGCCGATTACACGGGAGTTCCCCGCGACACGCTGCTGGCCAGGACGCTGTTTGCGTGCGATGAGCTGGCGGGCTTCATTACCGCCTGCGCGCTGGTCCGTCCCGACCGGATCGCGAGTCTGGAAGCGAAGTCCGTACGAAAGAGAATGAAGGACAAGGCTTTCGCCCGCTCCGTCAGCCGCGAAGACATCACGAAGGGCGCGGAAGAGCTGGGCGTTCCTCTCGATGAGCATATTACTTTCTGCATTGCCGCCATGCGTAATATCGCAGATCAGCTCAGCCTCGCTTCTGCCAGTGCGGCTCCTGGCGCATCAGGCAGTCAATAGGGGCGAGCGGTCGGTAGCATCCTGATTTGGGCCCCAGTGTTCCCTCTGTCATCCTGAGCCCGTTCGTTTCACTCAGGGTAAACTCCACGAGGGATCGCTGCATCCGCCAATTGCCATCCACACTGTCACCTTGAGCCCGTTCTGTGGGCGAAGGGTCTGCAGTTGGTTCTGGCGCCAGGACAGAACTGCAGATTCTTCGTCGTCCCGATCAGATCGGGACTCCTCAGAATGACAGCGGCGCAAGGGTTTTTGGCAAGCCTGGTGATACGCGCCGAACAAGGACACTGCTCCGCGTTGGTTTCATCCCGGCTCAGCCATCTCACCAAGTCACCTGTTGAAGATAAGTCGGAACCGTGACCTCCCAGTGGAGCTGTCCCGCAATTCGCTGCCGAAGAGCTTCGCTCGCTTTGGGTTCGCCATGGACCAGGAAGGTTTTTCCGGGGGCTTTCGGGAACCGCGGCAGCCAGGCCAGGATTTCTCCGTAGTCCGCGTGGGCGCTCAAGCTCTCGATGGTCTCAAGGCGCGCGCGAACGCGCACTTCGTGGCCGTACATCTTCACGGCCTCGGCGCCGGATTGAATGGCCCGCCCGCGCGTTCCCGCCGCCTGGAAACCCACGAACAGGACCGTATTGCGATGGTCCGGCAGGCAACGCTCCAGATGATGGACCACGCGGCCGCCCGTCGCCATGCCGCTCGCCGAGATGATGACCATCGGGTACCGCGCCTCGTTGAGCTGTTTTGATTCGTCCACCGTCTTGTCAAAGTGCAGATCGGGCGGTGAGAAGGGCTTGATTCCCTGCGCTTCCAGCGTCTCCAATTCCAGGTCGTGCTCCTCTTCGTGCTTCTCGTAAAGATGCGTGACGTCGATGGCCATGGGACTGTCGACATGGATCGGCAGCGAGTGCAGCTTGTTCCGTTCGATCAATTCCCGAAACAGGTAGAGCAACTCTTGCGTGCGTCCCACCGCAAAGGACGGAATCACCACCGTCCCGCCATAGGCGGCCGTGCTCTCCACGATCGATGCCAGACGCGCGCCAATGTCTTCCTTCGGATGCAGTCGGTCGCCATAGGTGGATTCCAGCAGCATGTAATCGAACCCGTCTTCAGGCACCGCCGGTTCAGGAATGATCAACTGCGGGAAGCGGCCCAGGTCTCCGGAGAAGAGCAGTTTCTTGGTCTTTCCGTTTTCCTGGACCGTCACCTCGACCATCCGCGCGCCCAGGATGTGTCCCGCGAAGAAAAGCTTCAGCGAGAAATGCGAGGATAGTTCCTGCGGCTTCAGCCCGTCCACTGCCCGCAAGTATTCGAGCGACTTCACCGCTTCCTCATAGGTGTAAAGCGGCAGCGCCGGCGTATGTTTACTGAAGCCCTTTTTGTTTGCGAACGCCGCGTCTTCTTCCTGCAGATGGCCGGAATCCGGAAGAACGATTTTGGCGAGATCCACCGTGGCTGATGATGCCAGGATCTGGCCGCGAAAGCCGTCTTTCACCAGGCGCGGAACGTAGCCGAGGTGATCCAGGTGAGCGTGTGTCAGCACCAGCCATTGCACGCTTGCGGGCGGCACGGGCAGGGGGTTCCAGTTGCGCAGCCGCAACTCCTTGTCGCCTTGGAAAAGCCCGCAGTCAATCATCAAGCGCTCACCGCCGGCTTCCAGGAGATACTTCGAACCGGTCACCGTGTCCGTCGCGCCGAGAAAAGTGAGAGTTGCCATAGTGTGTCAGTCCCTGGGGACCGCCAAGAATCTCAACTCGGGCATGGGAAAATCCTTCGCATAGTCCGTGGCAAGTGGCAGATTCAAGCTGAGCGCCACAGCGGCAATCATCGCGTCAGGCAAGCTCAAAGTCTTGCCGCGTCGCCGCCACTTTGCTCTCAATTCGCCAGCATTCCGAGCTGTTCCGCGGTCAATCTCCACGTACTTTAGGTTGTCGAAAAACTCAGCGGTTGCCCGAACCTCCTCCGGGCGCATGCCTGAGTACACCTCTGCTATGTTGATAGCACAGCATGCAAGATCATGGCCCTCCCTAAGCAAACTCTCCAGCAATTCCTGGCGGCCGCGCCGACGCCGCAGCGTATCGATCATCACAGAAGTGTCAAGGAGTATGGTCATGGCCGAGCGCGGCGGGTGCGTCGCATCGAAGCTTTGTCAGCTTCGCGTCGCAGTTTCCTCACCCAGGCCGCGGCGCCGCCCGCTGCGTCGATGTCCGGATGGTCGTCAGGATTCCACGCGGGAGTCTCCCTTCCGAGAAAAGCCAGAAGACGGCGGCGCCTTACCTCGCGGCGGGCGACCTCTGCCAGGAAGGCGCTCCGGTGCCGCTTGCCGACCAGGCTATCGATCTCCACAACGAGATCCTTTGGCAAGATGATGTGTGCTCGACGGGTTAACATATCTAGTTCATTCCTAGTGTGCTTTCAATATACGCTAAGCCTGCGGGGCATGGCAAGTCTTCTTAAGTCACCACTGACTCCTGGTACTCTCCGAATACTTTCCGCAGCCGGTCGGAAATTTCTCCCACGGTGGCGTAGGCCTTGACGGCATCGAGGATGGCGGGCAGCAGATTGCGATCGGAGCGCGCCGTCTCCTCCACCGCTCCGAGCGCTGCGTCCACGCGTGCGGCGTCGCGGCGTGCCCGCAGCTTGGCCAGCCGCTCGACCTGCGCGCGCTCGGTTTCGGGATCGATGCGCAGGAGGGGGGGCGAGGCGCTGGTTTCGTCCACGTACTGGTTCACGCCCACCACCACGCGCTCGCCGGCCTCGATGGCCCGCTGATATTCGTACGCGGCCTGCTGGATCTCACGTTGCACGTAACCCGACTCGATGGCCCGCACCATGCCGCCTGCCGCTTCGATCTTGCGCAAGTATTCCAGGGCCTTGGCTTCGATCTCGTTCGTGAGCTTTTCGATCGCGTACGAACCCGCCAGCGGGTCTACCGTGTTCGCGACGCCGCTTTCCGCGGCCAGAATCTGCTGCGTCCGCAAAGCCAGCAACGCGGAAGCCTCCGTGGGCAGAGCCAGCGCCTCGTCCCGAGCATTGGTGTGCAGCGATTGCGTCCCGCCCAGAACCGCCGCCAGCGCCTGCAGCGTCACGCGCACGATGTTGACGTGGGGCTGCTGCGCGGTGAGCGTTGAGCCCGCGGTTTGCGTGTGGAAGCGGAACATCCAGGAGCGCGGGTCCTGCGCCTTGAAGCGCTCGCGCATCAGGCGCGCCCACAGCCGCCGCGCGGCGCGGAACTTGGCGACCTCCTCCAGCAAATCGTTGTGCGCATTCAAGAAGAACGAAAGACGCGGCGCGAACTCATCCACGGCCAGGCCACGGGCGAGCGCGGCTTCCACGTAAGCAATCGCGCCGCCCAGCGTGAAAGCCACCTCTTGCACGGCGGTGGAGCCGGCCTCGCGAATGTGGTAGCCGCTGATCGAAATCGTGTTCCACTCGGGAGCACGCTCGCGGCAGAAGGCGAAGATATCCGTCACCATACGTAGCGCGGGCCCGAGGGGATAAATGTACGTCCCGCGCGCGATGTACTCTTTCAGAATATCGTTCTGCACCGTTCCCGCAAGGCGACTGAGATCAGCGCCCTGCTTTTCCGCCACGGCAAAATAGAGCGCCAGCAGAATCGCGGCGGTGGCATTGATGGTCATCGACGTCGAGACGCGCTCCAGGGGGATTCCCTCAAAAAGCGTTTCCATGTCTTCCAGCGAATTAATGGCCACGCCCACGCGGCCCACTTCCCCGCGTGCCAGGGGATGATCGGAGTCGAGTCCAATCTGCGTGGGAAGGTCAAACGCTACGGAGAGGCCCGTCTGCCCTTGCGAAAGCAGATAGCGGTAGCGCGCGTTCGACTCGCGCGCCGCGCCGAAACCCGCATACTGCCGCATCGTCCAGAGACGGCTGCGGTAAAGCGTTGGGTAGACGCCGCGCGTGTAAGGGTATTCGCCGGGATAGCCGGCCTCGCGCTCGTAGTCCCAGCGGGCAAGGTCCTCCGGCGCGTAGAACCTCTTGAGCTCCAGGCCCGAGCCCGTGGTGAACTTCGAATTGCGTTCCTTGCCGTCCTGTGCGGCCATAGAAAGCAGCCCGCGTCGCGTCTGGCGGCAGGCCGTCGGATCGTGCCTTGCGGCGTTAGCGCACGTTTCGGGCCTTTACAAAAGAGTAAAGGCAGAAAATCGCCAGCAGTACGGTGAATCCTCCCAGCAGACTGAAGCGCGCCGGGCCCACCTCGGGAGCTTCCCGGTAATATTGCCATTCCGAAAAAGTCACCGCCGCACCGGCCACGGCCAAGAACATAAAGGCCAGCCCGACCAACATGTGGAACAACCGCTGCGTGTGGAGGAACCAACGACCAAGAAGATTTCCGAGTCGACTCAAAGTCTTCCTTTCCTGCCCACTGCGGGCCCTTTCGAGCTCAGGTACGCTATCGTAAGGACAAACGCCACCGCAGTCAAATATCCAGCCGCGCGTCCACCCGCTGGAGCGCCGGACCGGCGACGGCGTGCGGCAAGCAGGTTCTGGTGGCCCCGCAAGAAGCCGCCCGTCCTGCCGGAGCTGGGTTTCACCTTGACAGTCTTTCGCGGCCAATCCTAGAATGATGCTTGTACGCCAGCCTCGATCGTCCGGGTGAGCCTTGGAGCTCGACGAGAATTTCAAACGCCTGGTCAAGGAATTGGGCGACGCCATTAACGAGTCCCTGTCCGATTCCGAAAGAATCGCCGAGGTCATGTCGCGCATCCGCAACGCCGGCTATGACCTCTTCCTGGTTCTCGAAGTTACCATCGGCTTCAACAAGCGTGGCGAGGTTAACCTGGTGCATCGCCAGAAACTGAACGCCGAAGGGCGGCCCGATCCCCAATTCCGGCTGACCACGCAGGACACGCAATTCCTCCGCGCCCTGAAAATCAACGTGGATGAAGACCTCGAGCCCTAAGGGGATTCTTCCCTCCGGCATTTCATCGCCTCTCCCGCCCTGGCCTACCGGACCCGCCCCGCTTGACACACCCGGAACGTGAAGTTTAGGATTCATTCATGCAAACTCCCGCTATTCGACGCCCGGCGGTGGCGGGAAGATTCTATCCTGCCAAGCCGGAAACTCTGACCCGGCAGCTCGATCAATATCTCACTTCCGAAGGGGCTGCGACGGAGAAAAGCGCAGCCGCGCTGGGCTGCCTGGTTCCGCACGCCGGTTACATGTATTCAGGCCTTGTGGCGGGAGCGGTCTTTCGCCGGCTGCCGGCGCGCGCCGCTTACATCATCCTTTGCCCCAATCACACCGGGCGCGGCGCACCCCTCGCGATCATGTCCAAAGGCGAGTGGCTAACCCCCCTGGGGGCCGTGCAGGTGGACGGCGAGCTGGCCGGAAATCTGCGTCATTCCTGCCACCTGCTTATGGAAGATGCGGAGGCTCACGAAGACGAGCATTCCCTGGAGGTGCAACTTCCCTTCCTGCAGCGCAGCGTGGGCGCATTCACCTTCGTCCCCATCGCCATCGGCGTGAGTCGGTTGGCGGCCCTGGAAGCGTTGGGGCACGGAATTGCCCAGACCCTGAAGGGCTCGCCGGGCGCGGTGCTGATCGTCGCTTCGAGCGACATGAACCACTACGAGCCGGACGACGTCACGCGCCTCAAGGACCGCAAGGCGATTGACCATATCCTGGCTCTTGATCCCGCCGGCCTTTATGAGGTTCTCCGCCGCGAGGACATTTCCATGTGCGGTTACGGCCCCGCCATCGCCATGCTCACGGCGGCCAAAGACCTGGGTGCAACGCACGCTGAACTTATCCGCTATGCCACCTCCGCCGACACCAGCGGCGACCGCAGCGCCGTCGTCGGCTACGCCGGCATCATAGTTTCCTGAGGGCGACTTGCCACGCTTCCCGCCCGCACCCCTTGGGCTCGGCATCCTTGGAGAGCGGCGGCAGGACCGCTGGGCCTTGTTTCTCTCGCGCTTTTCGCCCGCCCTCCGTCCTCTGTCGTGAGAAATTCAGGTTACTTCCGCTTCCTCCGCTACGATGCCCGCTAGAAATGCGAAGGCGCGCTCACCTCTCGCGAGGATGAGCGCGCCCGGGTTGTTGTCACCCCCGCGCAACCTGCCTGCGGCAGGCACGCGGGGGGGCCACGGTATCCTGGGTTCCCGCCCCGACTGCGTCGCGGTGGGAATGACGACTATGACGCAGCAGAGCCCGCCGCACACACCGCGGCTCGACGCACCTTGAACCTAGTGATGTCCATCACCGGTAGTCGTGCCTCCGGCGTGGCCTTGTCCGCCCCCGCCACCCCCAGATCCACCTCCGGCGTGAACGCCTCCTGACACGGAGGGTCCCGTCCGAGCAGGTGCGACCGAAGGACCTCCCCGGCTTGCAGAGGGAGCGTGGATGCCCATTTCGCCCCGTGGGAACGCGTCCACCCGGGTCGCGGCAGCACCGGGCGCAGGCGCAACCGTGGTAGCCCGCGCGCCCCCCACCGGACTCGGGTGCAACAAGCCTGGGGCCTCCGCAGCGTGCATGCCTAGGTCGGGCTTCCCGCTCGGTAGTGGTTCGGCCAGTCCCGGCTTCGCCACCGGGGCGGCGGTCACGGTCGGTTCCGTCCGCGCGACCGGCGATTCCTGTGCCGGCGTCACGCGGCCGGTGTTCACGTAGCGGCCCCCCTGGGGATCATAGACGATGCCCGAATCGGGCGGAGCCACGCCGACCCGTCGTCCCGGCATCGCGGGCGCTGCTGCGCCCCCAGGGCCCACCACAGGCGCCCCCTGCCCAGCCTTCACCGTGAAGGTCTTGGCCGGTGCGGAGGGATCACCACGAGCCGGTCTTGGGCCATTGCCCAGGGTGATGGCTCTCACCGGAGCCTGCGCGGCGGGTTGCGGGACGGGCGGGCCCGGCAGCATCGTTGCCACCGTCGGCTGAATCCCCGGCCCTTCAATCTTCTCTCCAGTGCTCGGGTTGAAGCCCAGCGCGCTGCCGGGATTCACCACTCCGCCCTTGCGGAAGGTGTCGGCGCTCACCACTGCTCCGCCGCCACGGGCGCCGTCCACGCCGACATTCGGGGTGGGTTTCCCGTGCACCGGGTGCGGTCGCGGAACCCAAGTGATGCCGGCTCCGCCGGGATTCGCGGTGGGTGTCCCGTGCACCGGGTGTGGCCGCGGAACCCAACCGATCCAACCCGGGCCCGTGTACCATGTCACTAGGGCTGGCGACCACATCCCGCAGGCTTCGGGGAACCACACCCACCCCACTCCCTGCACAAACTCCCATGCCCCGCAGTGGTAGGGCAGCCATCCCCACGGCTCAGCGGAAATCCAGGTGTAGCCCCAACCCGGATACCAGCACCAGCGGCCCGCCGAGTAGGGCGCCCAACCGTAAGCCATCCCGGTGGGGATCCATCCATAACCCCATCCCGGCAGGTTAGACCAGTTGCCGTACTCCCCGAGGTCGCTCCACCCGTAAAGCGAATCCCCCGTGTTGCCCGTGTAGTTGGACGGCAGGGGACCGGTCTGCGCCGTCTCCACGCGATTCTCGCGGTCCTCCACCCAGCGGTCCCAATCGTCTTTGGTAATGCCCTGCGAGAGGGTGGCCGGCTCACTCGCGCCCGGCCGTAGCTCCAGCACGGAATTCTTTTCGAGCGCCCAGGTTCCTATGTTGCTCGCCACATCCACCGTGCCCTTGAAGACCTGCACGCGCTCCACGCCGCGGTCCAGGTCCACACGAAAGAGTGTGTTGTCCCGCGCCGTCAGCGTGCCGCTCGGCGTAACCACTTCATAGGAATCTTCGCCATTGTCGAGCCGCGCCTGGAACGTCGCGTAACCCTGCTCGAGCTGAACGTGATTGATCTTGCCGCCGCCCGCCGTCAGCGCCAACTGGGTGAAGTCCAGCATGGCGAGTTGGCCCAGCCGGATCGTGCCGCCATTTTCAAACTGCACTTCCGCAAAACTGTTTTCTCCCGTGGAAAGCTTGAAGCCTTCCTGCAAAGGCGTGTTGACCGGCGCTTGGGCCCACCCCTGCACATCGGGCCGCGCGACGGTCACCTCACCTTCCACGAAACTCAGACGAACGATGCGCGCGTGAGAGTACTCCTGCGCCCAAGCCGGATTTGCCGGAGGCAGAGAGAACATGCCTGCCACCAGAGCCAGAAGGAAGAAGCACCTGCGCGGTTTCATGGGGCACCTCCCCGCCATCAATTGCATGGCGTCCCACCCCTTGATCGTACACCTACCTAGACGTACCAGGTAGCTCAAAAGTTGCAGTCTGTGGCGTCCCGAAGGTCTGTCCGTACAGCGATTTACGGGCGTCACGGGCATGCCTGCGGCTGCTAGCATCCTGAGTCGGAAGTTAGCACACAAAGTCCTCCCGTTGCGGGCGGCCGTTCCACAGCCCCGACAGGGGCGCGAGATAGTAGCCCAGGGCGCGAGCCCTGGGGGACGGAGCCCTCACCCCGCCTTCGGCACCCCTCTCCCGCGCGGGCGGGAGAGGGGACGGGGATGAGGGAGGGTTCGCTAACCCACGGCTGACGCCGTGGGCTACCTTCTTTCGCCCCGATGCATCGGGGCTGAGTTCATCAACGAACTTCTGACTCAGAACACTAGTTATTCTCTTGGATGCGTTTCAGGATCTCCTGGGCACGGGACTGCGCCAGGTGTAGAAAGCGGGGATTGCTCACAATCTTTTCCAGCGTGGGGACCAGCAGCTCAGTCTCGAGCAAACTGTGCTCGTCGAGCTCGATTTGGATTTGGCGCAACTGCTGGGGCAAGCTCAGGGGGTCGTACTTGATGGCATAGTCGAGTTGGGCGATATGTTCCTCGACGTTGCTGATTCTCTCGAACAGGTCGGTGAGTTGCTGGGCGGTGCGGTTCTCGGTGTAGTTGAATTGCACCCGGCTGACCTGTCCGCCGGCTTCGTAGGTCAGGGTCTTTTGGCCCAGGTTCGCAACTTTGTGGCGACTTTCGAGGGTGAGGGAGCGAAAGTAGCCCAGTGACTCGGCCAGGGAAAAAAGGCGTTGCGTGGTGGCGGGAGAAATCTGCAACGGACGCGGGCTCGGCGCGTCAGCCAGCTTGCGCCCGTCGTACGTCCCTTGGCTGTTTGCATCCACGCTCAAGGCCACGTACTCGGGGACGCTGCCCTTCAGGGATTTGGTAAAGGCGAGCCGGGCGATGGGCCTGGAATCCTGCGCCAGCACGGCGTAAACGCACGGAACCAGCCCCAGGATTATCACCGCCAGGTGGAAGAAGCATTGCCGACGAAGGATTGACCGGAACGTAATCTCGGAACCACCGCCTTTCGTCATTTCTTCTGATTCCTGGCAAGGCGCAGACCCCAGCCGCAGGCTGCTGCTTCAGGCTGCGAGCCGAGTCTCGATCTGGGTGAAGGGGAATCCCCCAGCCCTTGCAGGTCTTCCCCGTTGGTTTGTGATGCACCAGCGGCGGAGGCGGAACACTTCCCTCCTAATCCAGGAGGGGACCCCGCTGGCCGCTACTTGGTCTGCGTGAGGGCGTGCAGCTCCGCCTCTTCGATGTCGAAGTTGGCGTACACGTGCGAGACGTCCTCGTGGTCTTCCAATTCATCCATCAGGCGCAGCATCTGGTCGGCCTGCTTGCCGGTCAGCTTCACGTAGTTCTGCGGCACCATGGAGACTTCCGCGGCCGCCGGAGTGATCTGCGCGGCCTTCAAGCGTTCCACGACGTTGTGGAAGTTTTCGGGACTGGAAAGAATCTCCCAGTTGCTGCCGTCATCGTTCATGTCATCAGCGCCCGCGTCGGTGACGAGCTCCAGCAGCTTTTCCTCGTCCGCCTTGCCTTTCTCCACAACCACGTAACCCTTCTTGTGGAACATCCACGCCACGGAGGCGCCAAACGTCCCGCCGTGCTTGGCGAAGACGTGGCGGATTTCCGAAGTCGTACGGTTCTTGTTGTCGGTGGTGACTTCCACGATCATGGCGACGCCGCCCGGCCCGTATGCCTCGTACACGCACTCTTCGTAGGTCGTGCCGGGCAGCTCGCCGGTGCCCTTCTGGATGGCGCGCTTGATGTTGTCGGCCGGCATGTTTTCAGCCTTGGCGGCAGCCACCGCCGCACGCAGGCGAGGATTCCCAACCGGGTCTCCGCCGCCCACCCGCGCCGCCACGGTGATTTCCTTGATCAGTTTGGTGAAGATCTTTCCACGGCGCGCGTCCGCCGCGCCCTTCTTGTGCTTGATGGTTGCCCACTTAGAATGGCCTGACATAGGAAAGCTGTCCTTTCAACTCGTTGGGTCGATTCTCATGCCAACCCGCTGCGACCGGAAGTGGGTGGCCCGAGAATGACCATAGCGCAGGGAAAATGTTACCACAAGCCCCCGCCGGAAGCTACGCGCACCAATTCCTGATGTGGGGACAGCCAAGGCTTTGATGCTCGCCGGGGACGGGATGACCTGAGGCGACTGGATCATCGAAAACTAGGTCGTGCGGACCGTCTCGGTCCGCGCCTATGTCCTTTCTGATCAGGGAGAATTGTACAGGCCGTTCGTTGGTTGCCCATCAAACTGCCGCGGCTTCCGCCGCATGAATAATCTTTCCGCAAGACATCTCGAGTCTCGTCCTGCGCGTCAAGCTCTTCCACCGACCGCCGTTGCCGTGGAGTTTTATAACCAGGGAGTGCGCGAAGGTTCGGCGCGAAGTAGTGTGCGGTGACGAATCGCACCACCCCCTCACTCGTCCCGGCTTGCCGGGACGCCCTCTCCCCCAAGGGGGCGAGGGGGGGCCGGGGGAGAGGAGGTCATAGGACGGCTTGCTAATACGCCACCCCAGTTGCGAAGTGCCACGCCAAAAAGGCTGTTCCTGGGCAAGGAATCCACACCCGTAGACGAGAGAAGGGACGAGACCGGAGCAGTGGGGACCCATTGCAAGTGGTGATTGATTCAATCGCACCTGACGCCGGTGTGGCGACGGACAACACTTCAGCGGACGCAGTAGTGATAAGATTGCTGGCTGCGTATGAAGTTTCCGGCCGAAAAACAGGACTGGCGCCTGATGCGCCGGATGTTCAGCACAATCGCCCCACGCTACGACTTCATCACTCGCGCTTTCTCTTACGGCATGGACCGCCGCTGGAAGCGTCTGGGTGTGAAGAAAGCGTCTCTCCCGAAGGGCGCGACGGTATTGGACTTGGCGTGCGGCACAGGTGACTTCTCCCAATTGGTACTGCGATCCTCGCCCGGCGCGAGAGTAGTCGCAGTGGACCTCACGGAGCAGATGTTGCGCGAGGCTCGTATTCGCGGCCTCACGGAGGTGGTCAGTGGTGACGCCATCGCACTGCCCTTCGCCGATGGGCTGTTCGATTGTGTTTTTGTCGGCTACGGCCTGCGCAACTTCCCCGACCTGAACACGGCGCTGAGGGAGATTTACCGCGTGACGCGACCGGGCGGGTTGATGGTGAGTCTGGATTTCTTCCTGCCAACGAACAGCCTTTTGCGCCAGCTTTATCTCGGGTACTTGTACGCCCAGGGCGCCTTCTGGGGCCTGTTGATACACGGACGTCCCCGCCTATACACGTACATTCCTGACTCGCTTCGGAGTTTCGTTTCGATGGAGGAGTTCTCTTCGTTGTTGCAGCGGATGGGATACGCGCGGGTGGACGCGCGCGCCTATATCTTTGGCGGTATCGGACTACACTGGGCGGTTAAGAGATAGTGCAAGACTGAACGCTCAAGGGAGATGGTCGCACTGAGAGTTTAGCGGGGCGAAAGACAACAGCCCACAGTGAAACCCTGCGAAAGCCGTGCAGAAAGAAAACCTCTCATTGTTCTCGCCCACGGCGGGCGTTCAATTCCAACCGAGCACCAGGTCCGCCCGCCGTGGGCAAGAGCGTATCTGCTTTGAGAGCTTGGCCTCCCATGGCTCTCGCCCCAGGCCAGATGATTCCGCCCGCTGCCCGGGCTCAGTGAACCGTGGCACGCTCTTTTCACGTGGAAACGAGAGCCAGCACAAAAGAAGGAGCGCCTCGTCGAGGCGGGATGCCCCTGCTACGTGGCGCGCTCTCTTGGGTGCCCCCGCAAACTCCTCCACCTCTACTTCCGCGCGGGCTTCAGGGTCCAGGCCTGCAGCTTGGCAAGTGACATCAGCTTTGGCGCCTGAAACCCGCGGGGAAAAATTACCCAGTCCCAGAGTGCCGGAGAATCCTCCGCCACATACTCGGCTGCCGCCAAATGCGCTGGCCCGAAGGTGACGCTCTCCGGCGGCTCGGCTTTCTGGGTCAGGGTTCCCGTGGCCTGCGCCAGTCCGACCAGATAGCTCTCCGGCGGGACGGCCCGGCTGCCCAGCCAGATGGCGTTGGGGATTTGCCCCGTCCTGTCCAGTTCGTCCTGAACATCCAGCACGGTGCGCGCCACCTGCTCCCAGGGTACGTCCAGCTTCGTCGTGAGCGGCACGGGCGCCGAGGCTGGCCCGTAAGGCGTGCCGTCCAAGATGAGCGGCTCCGCGCCCTTCCGGCGCACGATGTTCGCAAGGAATTTGTTGAGCAGATAAAAGACTTCGCTGGCGCTCAGGCTGAAGCGATCGCCCACCTGGAAAGACACCTCCGTATCCACCTGGCCCGCAATGCCGACGATTTCCGGCATCGAGAAGACGTGCTTCTGCGCTTGGTCCCGAAACAGTTGCGCCGCGTCGGAAGCCGTGAGGAAATCCACGCGCTGGAAGGACTTCATAAAGAGCACCAGATCCTCAAAGTACTTGAAGGCCTTCTCGCTCTCCTCCGGCGTCTTTACGGGCGGCATTTGCCATTCTTGCGGAGGCGGATTCGCTCCCTCGCGGAAATTCACGGCGTCCCAGAATTCCTTGTGTACGAATTCGCAGGGATGGAAATACAGGCTAATCACTCCGCCTTCCTTCCGCGACGTCATGCGCAGATAGAACTCCTGGAATTTGGCTTTGGCCGTGTCCAGATTGGACCAGCTTTCATCGGGACGAAGCTGCTCACCTTCCTGTGTGTCGAAGATGTTGAGCAGCCCCCCGTACCAAAAGGGTCGGCCTTTCAGCCCCACCTGCTTGCCCTCGTCGAGATAAACCTGCACGCCCCACTTCTGGAGCGCAGGGAAAACCTGCGGAGCCCAGGAAGCGCCCGGCTGTCCGTAAGCCACGGGGGCTTTTCCGAAGATGTGCGCCACGTCGTCAAAGCCTGGGCGTTCGCGGCGGGTGAACTCCTGCCCGCCCGTCGCCCAGTCGAGCGTCGATTCGTATTCCGCCACGGTGGGATGCTGGCTGTGCGTGTTGGAGTGATAGCCGATATCATGGCGGGCCAACGCGCCGATCACATCCTGGCGTTGGCGCCGCGCCAGCGTGCGCGCCTTCTCGCCCACCACTTTGAAGGTAGCGGAAATTCCCTGCCGCGTCAGGAACAAGGCCAGGCGTTTGGCGGCGTCGTCGCTTTGCGGCAAGATGTAGTCCTCGGTGTCAAACCAAAGCAGGATGTAAACGCGCCCAGGACTAGGGGTTTCCTCCTGGGTTCGCCCCGGCCGTGGACTAATCCCAGGGATCCTGATGGGAGGCGCGGTTGGATTCTGGCCTGGTTGCTGGGCTGGCGCCAGGGCCACAAAGGCCATCAGAACCGCTACCGCCGCAACCCATCCACATGCCCTCCAATTCCACGCCTTTCTGCTCACGCTAGTCGCCTCCCCAAAGTGCGACGCGAAAATCGCCCACGACGCCACCGCGACCTGCCGCCTGCTCGCGGATGTTAGCACCTTTTCAAGGGGAGAAGAAAGCTGGCAATGTCCCGGCCAGCCGTTTCGGAATTGACGCAGGGGGAAGCCACGTGAAGGCTTCTGGATGTAACCTTGGCGGGGATGTGTGCCGGGTCGCGAGAGACGTCAGCAAAGAACTCCTGAGCAATGCGAGGGCACGGGCTCGCCGCGCCGGCCAGACAATGTCTCCCCGTCGCGCGCACACTGACTACGAGGCCCTGCTCATTTGACATTACTTGGTTTATAATGCGCTACAGGTGGCCTATGCCCATTCTTAAACTTTCCTTTGGGAATTCCGTTTTGCGAGAGCTTCCGATCAGCACGGAACCGGTCAGCATTGGGCGGTCTCCCCAAGCCGACATTTTCATTGACAACCCGGCTGTGTCGTTCCATCACGCCAGGGTCTTCAGCCAAAGCGGCATCTATTACGTTCAGGACCTGACCAGCCTGAACGGAACGTTCCTCAATGGCGTTCGGATTTCGCAGGCGCCGCTCTCCCACGGCGACGCGATCACCGTGGGCAAGCACACAGTGCGTTTCTCCATGGATCGCCCGGGAGACACGCCGCCGCCCCCCACATCCCACCCAAGCCCTGAGGCGCAAGATTCGGCGCCGAAACTCGAGGGCACGATGATCCTCGATACCAAGATGCGGCGGGAATTGCAGGAGAGAGTCGCCATGGGGCAAGGGGCAGCATCAAGCGCGCGCGCCGCACGGGTGGGCAAACTGACCGTGCTCAAGGGTAAGACGGTGGAGAAGGAACTCTTGCTCACCTCTCAGACCTCCATGGTGGGCAAATCCGAAGGATGCGCGGTCAAGTTGAAGGGCTGGTTTGCGCCGAAAATTGGCGCCATCATCAACAAGCATGACGAGACGTACTACGTGTCTGCCGCGGCAAAGGAAGTTTTCATCAACGGTCAGCCCTTGACCGCTAAGACAGAACTCAAGGACGGTGATCGGGTGACGGTCGGCAAGGTGGAAATGCAGTTCACCTTGGTCGCATGGTAACTGGCGTCACGGGCTGCCAGCCTGTGGTCAGCAATTACCCCACCGGGCATTCCCCTCAAATGGCGCGGCACTGCTCACTGTGAAAACCCAAACAGTGATCTCCCGCCTGTTCGGTGTATGATTAGGGCGCGTCAATCGAGTAATCCTTTCTTTGATTCTGGTGTGCCCCGGAAGCCTGGAGTAATCCCTTGACCGGCCGCAGCGATCCCTGTCCTTAGGGAGGAAGAGCACGATGCCAACAAAAAAACAGTTTACTTGTGGACTCGCTGTGCTTTGCCTGGGGCTCATCTTCGCGACGAGCAAGCCGGCGGCAAGTCCTGCGGGCAGCCAACCCGACGAGACGCCGGGGATGCTGGCCCCAACTCCCCCGATGGGTTGGAACAGTTGGGATTGCTACGGACCCACGGTGACGGAAGAGCAGGTGAAAGCTCAGGCCGATTACATGGCCAAGAATCTTGCTCAGCACGGGTGGCAGTACGTCGTCGTCGATATCCAATGGTCTGAACCTGGCGCCGGGGCGCACGGATATCACCCTTTTGCCAAACTGGTCATGGACCCGTACGGACGCCTCATGCCCGCCACCAACCGGTTCCCTTCGGCCGCAGACGGCAAAGGATTCAAGCCCCTTGCCGATTACGTGCACTCGCTGGGATTGCGCTTGGGGATTCATATCATGCGTGGGATTCCCAGGCAGGCAGTGGACCAGAACACACCCATCTTTGGAACCAGCTATCACGCCCAGGACGTTGCGGACAAGACGAATCTCTGCAAATGGTTGACGGATATGGATGGCGTGGATACCACGAAGCCCGGTGGCCAAGCTTACTACGACTCGATCGTGTCTCTCTACACTCAGTGGGGCGTGGATTACATCAAAGCCGATGACATGAGTTCTCCCTTCCAGGGCCCGGAGATCGGAGCCCTCCACAGAGCCATTAGGAAATCCGGCCGCCCGATTGTTTTGAGTCTCTCTCCAGGGCCGGCGCCTCTCGACCGTGCAAAAGAGTTGGCCGCGAACGCCCAACTCTGGCGCATTTCGAATGATTTTTGGGACCGATGGAAGGATCTGAAGAATCAGTTCGACCTGTGCAAAGTCTGGGGGCCTCATAGCGGGGCCGGTCACTGGCCTGACGCGGACATGCTCCCCCTGGGGACAATCGGCCTAAAGGCGGAAGTCGGCAACCCGCGGCAGACCAACTTCACGCACGACGAGCAATTCACGTTGATGACCCTGTGGTCGATCTTCCGTTCTCCGCTGATGATGGGCGGAGACCTGCCCTCACTCGATTCGTTTACTCTCTCCTTGCTTACCAACGACGAGGTATTGGCCGTCAATCAAAAGAGTTCGGGAGGTCACGAACTGTTCAGGCGCGGCGACCAGATCGCCTGGGTGGCAGACGTTCCTGGCATGCGGGACAAGTACGTTGCCCTTTTCAACGCGGGCGAACAACCAGCTCAGGTGGACGTTCTGTGGAAGGAAGTCGGTTTGGACAAGAGTTGCAGGGTGAGGGACTTATGGCAACAGAAAGACCTGGGCAATTTGGAGGATAAACTCTCCATGACCGTCAATCCGCATGGCGCTCGCCTGTTCAGAGTCAGTCCGCTTACTTGAGGACATCCGCACACGAGGCCAGGAGATCACCTAATCCTCCCGGCCTCCACAACTGCCAAATCTTGGGGCGGGGCGGTGGGGGACACCGCCGTTGCTTCACGGTCACACCCGCCCGGATGGGTCGATTTTTTCGCTTGCCTATTCGCCTTTTATTCGCCTATAATCTGGGGTCAGCAGAAGGTCGTCAGCGGTGTTGGTCTGCGCAAAGCTGAGGGGCAGTGGAGACCACCGACAACTGGCGTTTCAAGGTTGTAGTCCGAGAACTGATGACCGATGACTGAGAACGGTTTTCCTTCGGAGATGGAGCCATGGCACTGACGCGCCGGCAAAAGCAGGTTTTTGATTTCCTGGTCGACTTCATCAACGGCCACGGCTACTCGCCGAGCTTCGAGGAGATCGGCGCGGGCCTCGGCCTGTCGTCGCTCGCGACGGTTCACAAGCACCTGCAGACCCTGGAGAAGAAAGGTTTCATCCGGCGCGGCTACAACCAAAGCCGCTCGCTGGAAGTGGTGGCGATTCCCGCTTCCGTGCCCTTTGGCAAGACCGCGGTGCGACCGTTCGGGCGGCGCAAGTCGGCTGGGAGCGAAGGCGACGGCGACCAAGCGGGCGCGCCTGCTCTCGTGCCCACGCCCGCGCTGGTGCTCGGCAACATGGAATTCCCCCTGCTCGGCCGCATCGCGGCGGGCCAGCCGGTCGAGGCGATCCCCAATGCTGAGACCTTCTCCTTCGGCGACTTCACCCGCGGGCGCGGCAGCCTCTTCGTCCTGCGCGTCAAGGGCGACTCGATGGTCGACGACCACATCTGCAACGGCGACTACATCCTGGTGGAAGGCGCGCAGACGGCTGACAACGGTGACATCGTGGTGGCGCTCATCGAAGGCACCGACGCCACGCTCAAGCGCTTCTTCCGCGAGGCCAACGGCAAAGTGCGGCTGCAGCCCGCCAACGCGCAAATGGATCCCATTCTGGTACCCGCGCGGGAAGTGAAGATTCAGGGACGCGTTGTGGGCGTGCTGCGAAAATACTGAGCCTGAGCATATCCGCATGAAACAAGGGCGCGCAACCCTTCGGCTGCTGGCGATAGCAGCCCTCGTGTGCTGGGCGGGAGCCGCCAGCGCGGAAGAGATCATCCTGAAAGACGGCCAAAAGGTTGTCGGAACCATCGTCGGCTACGAGAACAACATGTTCCGAGTCGAGACCGACTATGGCGTCGCCCTGGTCCGCAAAGACAAGGTTGCATCGGTTCAGGTCGCGAAGCCCGACGATGCCTCCGCGAAGGCTGGCGCCCCGAAACCCTCTGAAACGAAACCGAGCGGGGAGAAGCCCGCCCGCGCCGCGGCTGGGCCGGAAACCGCTCCCCGCGCGGGTGCCTCACGAGCGGCGACGGAAAAAACTCCCGCACCACAGCCCTCCGAAACGAAACCGAGCGCGGAGAAGCCCGCCCGCGCCGCGGCTGGGCCGGAAGCCCCTCCCCGCGCGGGTACCCTTCGAGCGGCGACGGAAACAACTCCCGCGCAACCTGCCCCGACCGCCGTGAGCCACCCGCTCGACGTGCCTTTGCCTGCCAATCTCCAGGAACACGTCGAGGGCAGCACCTACATCAACGACACGTTTCAGTTCTCCATGTTCAAGCCTCCGGACTGGATGATCTACGAAGGCGTGTCCAAGGAAACCGGGTCCGGCATCATGGCCATGGGCGCGGAGGATGAACAGACGCTGCTGTTTGTCGATCGCCAAGTATGGAGCGGGACTCCCAACCTGTCGAGCGACCAGGTTGAGGCCAAGCTTCGCCAGCCCTACCAGGAGTACCGGAAGATCTCCGAAGAGTCTTTCCAGTGTGATGGCTTGCCGGCGATTCGCCGGACTTTCACGGGAGTTCTGGACGGCGCCGAATGGCATGGCGTGGCGGTTTACGTCGCGCACGGGAACATGGTGTTTGGAGTCGTCGGGCTCACCTCAGCGGAGATGTTCGAATTTCAGCAGGCCATTTTCAGCAAAGTCATCAAGACGTTCCATTTTCTGACTCCAGCTCCGCCGGCAGCCGTTCTCGGCACGGCGCACTCTTCGCCCTGAGAATGGTGACCTCACGCCTTGCGCGCTCGGCCGCGCTCCAACCCTGGGAAAACGCGCACCCATTTTCAGAGGCTGCAAGGTTACAGAGCCAACCTGCAAGCATATGGCTTATAGCAAGTAAGTTGCAACTAGCAGGCGGCTACGAAACCCTAAGTCCTTATCTTTCAGCTGCCAATTGACACTTCCCCGGAATATCTCTGCCATCGAAGATGTAAGTCGTTGCTAATTCAAGGGGCGCAGGTTCTACTCTCCTCTCATGGTTCAATCTCTCGTCATCACTCTCCGCGAAGGGGTCGAAGCCGCACTCATTGTGGGAATCGTTTTGGGCTACCTCAGCAAGACGGGGCGCCAGAGCTGGAGCCGCTATGCTTGGTGGGGGTTGGTGGCCGCCGTCGCCGCGAGCCTCGGCGCTGCCTACCTGGTCTATCGGTTCGAGGTGCTGGAAGACGCCTACGAAGGCTGGCTCATGTTGATCGGCGCGGTCTTCGTCGCTTCCCTGATGTACTGGATGTGGCGAACCGGGAAGGGCCTGAAGCGGCAGATTGAATCCCGGCTCTCCGCGCTCTCTTCCTCGACCAGGCGCGGTGCCGCGTTGGGCCTCTTCCTCTTCGTTTTCCTCATGGTCTTCCGGGAAGGCGTCGAGACCGTGCTGTTCCTCGCTGCGGTTTCGTTGCGCACGAGCGAGCTGCTGAACTTTATGGGAGGCGTGTTGGGCCTTCTGCTCGCCATTGCGCTGGGCGTCGCTTTCTTCAAGGGCAGCCTGAAAGTTGATCTCCGGAGATTCTTTGCGGTCACCACCCTGGTCCTGTTTGTGGTGGCGGCGCAGCTCCTCGTTTCCGGCGTGCACGAGCTTTCGGAAGCCCAGGTACTCCCCTCCAGCCGCCGCGAGATGGCGTTGGTCGGCCCCATCGTCAACAACGATGCCTTCTTTTTCGTCGTCATCGTGGCGCTCGCGCTCTTTCTGATCATCGCGCAGCGCATTCAAGCCACCGGCTCCGCTCCGGGCGAGTTGAGCCGGCTATCGCCGCCCGAGCGCCGCAAGCTTCTAGCGGACCAACAACGCGAGCGTTTCTGGAAGCTCGCCGCCACCGCGGCCAGCCTGCTGGTGATCGTGCTGATCTCGGCGGAATTCATCTACTCGCGCACCGCGCACGCCATGACGCCACCCGAGCGCGCCAGCGTCGAGAACGGCGAAACGCAGATTCCCACGGTGCAGCTTGCCGACCACGACCTGCATCGCTTTGTGATCGAGGCGGGAGACACGGAAGTCCGCGTCATCGCCATTCTGGATTCCTCCGACACGGTGCGCGCCGGGCTTGACGCTTGCCTGATCTGCGGCCACCAAGGCTACTACCAGGACGGGAAGAACGTGATCTGCCGCCACTGCGGCGCGGCGATCTACATTCCCACGATTGGCCTGGCGGGCGGCTGCAATCCCATCCACATCAGCTACCGCGTCGAGGGCGACGCGCTGCGCATTCCCGCGTCCGCGCTCGCCGAGGCCGCCAAATATTTCCACTGAGTGCCGCATGCTATTCCGCATCGTTCTCGAGCCTCTCGCCCGCCGTCGCCGCCGCAAGCTGCTCAGCGTTCTCGCCGTCGCGCTTGGCATCGCCGTCACTGCGGCGGTCTCGACAATGGCGCTGGACGTGGGCGACAAGGTCAGCCGCGAGCTGCGGTCTTTCGGCGCGAACCTCTCCGTCACGCCGGCGGCTGACGGGCTCTCGGTGGCGGTGGGCGGCATCGACTACCGGCCTGCCGGCGCCGGCGCGTTTCTGCCCGAATCCGCGCTCGTGAAGCTGAAGAAGATCTTCTGGCGGAACAACATCGTGGCCTTTGCGCCCTTTCTCTACGTGCCCGCGACGCTTGATGGCCACCGCGTGGTCGTTATTGGAAGTTGGTTTGATAAGTCGTTGCCCGTAGACAAGTCCGAGGTGTTCGTCACGGGTCTGAAGAAGCTGCACCCCACCTGGCGAGTCACAGGCCAGTGGCCTGCGGACGATGACTCTGCGGGCACGCTCGTGGGAACTCGCCTGGCGGGGCGGCTGAACCTGCATCTCGGCCAGACGCTCACACTCGCAGGGACGGCGGTAGGCAGCCAGCAGACAACTCTCGCGCCACCGAAGGACTCCGCGCCCTCGCTGCCGCAGTCCTCCTCGGCCGAGTTCGCAGTGCGCGGGATTCTCGATACCGGCGGCCCCGAGGACGACCAGGTGCTCGCGCCGCTCGCGTCCGTGCAGCATTGGGCTGGCTTGGCGGGCAAAGTGCGGCGTGTCGAGATCAGCGCCCTCACCAAACCCGAAGACGCCTTCGCGCGCTCGGACGTCACGCGTCTTTCCGGCGAGCAATTCGATCGCTGGTATTGCATGCCTTACGCGAGCTCCATCGCTTATCAGATCAAGCAAGCGATTCCCGAAGCGCAGGCGAAGCCGGTTTACCAGATTGCGGAGACCGAAGGCCGGATTCTGGATCGGGTCGGCGTGCTGATGGGGCTGCTTGTTTTCGCGGCGCTCGTCGCCGCGGCGCTGGCCGTCGCTTCGATGATGCTGGCCACGGTCCTGGAGCGCCGGGCGGAGATCGGCCTCTTCAAATCGCTCGGCGCCACGAACGCCCGCGTGGCCGCGATATTCCTGCTGGAGGCGAGCGCCATCAGCGTCCTCGGTGGAGTGGCCGGGTATTTCCTTGGCAGTCTCCTGGCGTGGCGCCTGGCCCTGGCGGTTTTCGGAACCCCTGTGGGCGTTCACTGGGTGTTTCTGCCGGTGTGCCTGGCTCTCGCGCTGCTCGTGACTCTGGCAGGCACGGCCCTGCCCCTCGGCCGCGCACTCAAGGTCTCGCCGTCCGTCGTTCTACGGGATTAGGTGCAAGTGGGGGAAGGATGGCACGGTTGGCTCCAACGGTCCGGAGAGATGGTTATCAATCAAGCAAACACCAGATGACCCAATGATCTCATCACCCGATCACTCGATGGCTCGCCGCTCCATGTTCTGGCGCTTGTGGTGGCGCGCGATTTCCGTCAAGCGCCCACAGGCTGCGCTGGCCCTGGGATCGCTCGTGGTGGGCGCCACCATCTCCTCGATGCTCCTGAACCTATACGGTGATGTGCGCCGCAAGATGAGGGAGGAGTTCCGCGCTTACGGGGCCAACGTTGTCATTGCGCCCGCGTCAGCGGTAGCGGCGGGCGCGGCTGCCGCTTCCGGCGTTGCGGACGAAGGCGCGCTCCGGCCCCTCTCCGAGTTTGCGCGGCACACGCCGGGCACGATCGCGGTTCCGGTTCTTTACGGGGTCGTCCGGGTGTCCCGAGAGCCCGCTGATCCACGCTTGCCGGAGTTCGAGAACGCGGTGGCCGTGGGCGCGGAGTTTGGCGCGGCGCGCCGCCTGAATTCGGGCTGGCGCGTGGCCGGGGAAACGGTCTTGGGCGACCTGCCGGCCGGCGCTTGCGCCGTCGGCTCGCACCTGGCCGCGCGGCTGCACGTGCAGCGGGGCGACTCCCTTGGGCTCGAGCCCGTGGGGGATGCGAGTCAGGCGAAGTTGCCGCTACCCGAGAAATATCGCATTGCGATAGTTCTCGAGACCGGAGCTTCGGAAGATGAACAGGTCTTTCTCCCGCTCGCCTCGCTCCAATCTCTTCTGGGCATGAGCGGGAAGGTCAGCCTCGTTGAGTTGAGCGTGCCGGGGGAAACGCGCGAAGTGGAGCGCTCGGTCGAGCGGCTCGCCGGACTTCTGCCCGGCCTGGAAGTGCGCCCCATTCGACAGATCGTTTACTCCGAAGGCAAAGTCCTGAGAACCCTTCGCTGGTTGCTGCTTTCCCTTACCGTCGTGATTCTGGTTATCATCGCTCTCTGCCTCACGGCCACCATGACGGCGATTGTGCTCGAGCGCCGCAAAGACATCGGCGTGATGAAGGCCCTGGGCGCGGCGGACGGGCTGCTGGTGCGCCTCTTCATGATGGAAGGCGCAGGCCTGGGCTTGGCAGGAGGCGTGGCGGGATTCTGCGCGGGCGCACTGGTCGCGCACAGCATGGAGCTGCGGCTCTTTGGTGTCGCACTCAGTGTGAGTTGGTGGACGCTGCCGGTGGTTTGTTGTTTGACGGTTGCACTGGCCGTGCTCGCCGCACAAGTGCCCGTGCGCATCGTGCGTTCGATTCAACCCGCTGTGGTTTTGAAAGGCGAATAAGGGACTGCCACGAACTGACCGTTACATCGGCTGGCAAGCGACCCCCTCACCCGGGCCGACAGGTCGGCCCACCCTCCGAGGGGGGGAGGGTAGTAAGCTCGATTCAACTTTCCCCTCGGTCCCGCAGAGCGGGACAGAGGGGCCGGGGGGTGAGGGGGTCGTACGATCCGGGATGGAACAGTTACTCCATGACAGTGCCTAAGCTTCGGGCCCCATAGATGCCGCCCAAAGCAAACCCTGAAGGGAGAGAAGGGAATTGGCTTTTATCGAAGTTGAGGGCCTGAGCAAAACGTACGCCGCGTCACTCGATGCGCTGCACCGAGTCTCGTTTACGGTGGAGAAGGGCGAGTGGATCGCCGTGATGGGCCCGTCGGGCTCGGGCAAGAGCACGCTGCTGAATATCCTCGGCGGCCTCGACGCTCCGACGTGCGGCCGCGTGGCGCTCGAGGGCCAGGAAATTTCTCAGCTCTCGGCCAACGAACTGGCCCGCTTCCGCGCGGAGAAAATCGGCTTCGTCTTTCAACAGTTCCATCTGGTCCCGTATCTGACGGCGCTTGAGAACGTCATGCTGGCGCAGTACTTCCACAGCCTCTCCGACGAGCGCGAAGCCGCTAACGCGCTCAGCCGCGTCGGCCTCGGTGACCGGCTGGAGCACTTGCCGTCGCAGCTTTCCGGAGGCGAACAGCAGCGCGTGTGCGTAGCGCGGGCGCTCATCAATCAGCCCGACTTGATTCTCGCCGACGAGCCCACCGGCAACCTCGACGAAGTGAACGAAACCCTGGTGATGGGCTTGTTGACGGAGCTGCACCGCGAAGGACACACCATCGTGTTGGTGACGCACGACCCGGAAATCGGCCGCATGGCCGAGCGCCGCATCGAACTGCACCACGGCCGCCTCACGGAAGTCTCCGTTTTTCCCACGTACGAAGAAGAATTGATCGATAACCTGCTGAAGGGCGTCTGGCACGCGCAGGAGGACACGGCCCGCAGTGTTCTGGAATCCGGCGGCCTGCCGGAGTTCGCGCGCAACCGCGCCACCTTCCTGCTGATGGCGCAGGAAGGCTTGATCCGCCTGGAAGGCCATGGGCTTTCGTTTGCTCCGCGCGGGGAGGCTCGCGCCCGGCATGTCATCCGCCGGCATCGCCTTTCTGAACGGCTGTTCTACGAAACCTTCGGCCTCGACAAGGACCGGCTCGACGAACACGCCGGCAAGATTGAGCACTCGCTCAGCCCGGAAGTCACCGAAAAGATCTGTGCCTTCCTCCGGCACCCGCAGACTTGCCCCCACGGCTCGCCCATCCCCCGCGGCGCCTGCTGCCCGGCAGACTAGGTGCTTGCGCGGAAGCATCGCGAAAGGCTTTGCGATCCCCAATCGGTGCGCCGCAGGTGGCTTGTAGCACCGGCATCTTGGCGGCAAGGCGTGCTGCCGAGACGGCGGCGCTACGGGGCCGGGATCCGTCGCGGCCGGCGCCGCGCTACGCCGGGGCGATCGCCGTGTACCCGAGCGTGAGCAAAGCTTTGCAGGCGGCGCACACGTACTGAGGCGGGGCGGCATCGCCAATCGCGAACACTCTTGGCTCGCCGCAGCGTGCGCAGGGCGCCGTGGGCGCGCTGGGGTCGGGGTCAGGAGGGATTGCGAAATCCTCCGTGAGCTCGCCCACTTTGGTCGTTTCCAGCTCAAACGTCGTATAGCAGTTATTGCACACGTGGTTAAAGCAGCACTCGGGCTTGCAGGAATAGATTACGTCCGCCGAGCCGCATTGCGGGCAGGCAACGGAAATGGGTGTGAGCGTCATCGAGGTCCCAGCATGGCGCAGCGGCTCGGTCCCTGTCAAGGCATGTGCAGCCAGCACGATGATCCTCCAGCCGCACGGATTGCGACCGCGATGGGGGCGTATCGACGTGCACTCTTTTCTGCTTGTCAGCCATGCCGGGAGGAATGAAAATGTCGTGCAAATGATTTCCTGGCGCACCCGCTGGACATTCGCGCGGCCGCGGGGGCCGTTTCTCTCCACGAGCAGGATCGTGCACATGTCGATGCTGATCTTCGCGTTCCTGCTGCCGTGTCTCACCTGGGCGCAGGCTGCAGGCTGCGCGCTCCTGGCGTTGCTTTTCAACCTTGTCGTTCTGCCCCGTCTCGAGGTGGACTTGCGCAAGAGTCCTGCGAGCCCGCCGGACGCCGGCATTTGGACCGGCATGGTGATCTATCCCCTTTCGGTGCTCGGGCTGGTTCTTGTTTACCGCCACGACATGCAGGTGGTCGGCGCGGCTTGGGCCATCGTGGCGCTGGGCGATGGCCTGGCAAGCGTCGTGGGCGACGCTCTGGGCGGCCCGGCGCTTCCTTGGAACCGGCAAAAGACCTGGTCGGGTTTTATGGGATTCCTCGTTGCTGGCACGGCAGGCGCGTACGTTCTGACGCGTTGGGTGGCGCCAGCGGTGGCGCCGGATTTCGCGCTAGCGGTTTGCGCCGCCGCGGCTCTGGTGGGCGCCCTCGTCGAGTCCGTCCCGATTGGGCTGGATGACAACGCCAGCGTTCCCCTGGTGGCGGGCGCCTTCCTGTTCTGCGTGCACTTTATGGAGCGCAGCGCGCTGGACAGCAACCTGCCGTTCCTGGGGCGGCGCATCGTGCTGGCTGTAGCGATCAATCTCGCGCTGGCGGTGTTGGCTTTCGGCCTCAGGATGGTTACGCCCTCGGGCGCGATCTCGGGATTCCTGTTGGGCGTGGCAGTCTATCTTGGCTATGGCTACAAGAGCTTTCTCCTGATGTTCATTTTCGTCTTGATGGGCTCTGCGGCCACGCGGCTCCGATACGCGCGGAAGGCGGCCCGTGGGGTGGCGGAAAAGCGCGGAGGCGCAAGGAGCTGGCGCGAGGCCCTGGCGAATTCGCTGGCGGGGGCGTTCTTTTCCATCCTGGTTATCACCACACATCACGAAAGCGCATTTCTGATGGCCTTGATCGCGGCGTTCGCGGAGGCTGCGGGCGATACGGTTTCGAGCGAGATCGGCCAATGGATTTCACGCCGTGCATACTTGATCACCACTTTCCGGCCGGTTCCTGCCGGTGAAAACGGTGGCGTCTCTGCGGGAGGCAGCGTGGCAGGCCTGCTCGCTGCCGCGCTCGTCGTGGCGCTCGGCTATGGCCTGGGTCTGTGCGGGAAAGGTGGCGCCGCCATTGCGCTCACGGGTGCGGTCGTCGGAAACCTACTCGACAGCCTCCTGGGCGCCACGCTCGAGCGACGTGGCCTGGTCACGAACGGCATCGTGAACTTTGCCGGCACCAGCTTTGCCGGCGCGCTGGCGCTGGGCATCGCCCTGCACATCGGCTTCTAAGTGCTTAGTGCGGGACAAAGCGTGACTGTTCGCGCCCAGGGGCGGGGCTCCGGAACCGATCTGCCGCACCAATTTGAGAGGTTGCCTTGACTTTCAGAGCATACGAGCTTAAGATTCGCCCGATTGAGTCTAATCCCCCACTGACCAAAGGACAGCCTGTTATGATGCGCCCAGATTTTTCCATTTCAAGAATTCGGTGGGCAAGGCAGCTTGCGGTGTTCGCCCTGATATTGTGCGCCACGACGTTCGTGCCGGCGCTGGCGGCGCCCCAAGCTGACGCCGATATTTCTCCGGCAGCAACCCCGGAGATCCAACAAGTCAATCCGAACCAAGGTGCGCCCGGGGCCCACCTGACGGTCACCATCCAGGGGCGCAACTTCTCCCGGGGCGCCTATGTTTCCTCTCTGGGTACTTCCCTCCACATCGAGTCTTCGAAGCGCGTCAGTGCCACGCAGCTCGAAGCTCAACTGAGCATCAGCGGGACGGCTCAACCGGGGACGGTGAGCTTGTTAGTGAGCAACCCGGCCAGCCGGACGGCGGAGGCGCCGTTCACGATTGCTTCCGGACAGCCTCCGGCGCCTGCGGCTCCCACGGCGCCCGCGGCGGAGATTCAACCTTCCGCCCCCGCCACCCCGGAAGTGACGACGCCGGAAGTGACGGCGGTGGACCCCCCGCGCGCCGCGGTCGGCAGCGACACGACTGTGAAGATCACGGGTAAGAACTTTGTGCAGGGCACTAAGGTGAGCTTTGCGAATACGGGCATCCGGGTTGTGGCCGTCACTGCTTCCTCGAGCACGGAACTCGCTGTGCATATCAAGGTCGCGGGCGACGCTGCCCCAGGCGCCACGAGTTTATACGTAATCAATCCCAATGAGCGCGAGGTGGAGGCACGCTTCGAGGTAGCTGGGAAGGCTCCCGCCCCGCCCGCGGCGCCGGCCCAACCGCCTGCGCCCGCCACGACCAGTTCGGCGGCGACGCAGCGTTACGAAGCTTTCCATTTGGGAAATCCTGTAGAGGCCGTGCAGGCACACGGCAAAGTGAAGGGTGCTTTGGTGGTGTCGTCCGGAAAGCTCCGGTATGAAGAGGGTGGAAGAATCCTCTTTAACGTAGCTTTGAGTGACATCAAAGAAATTGAGATCGTTACCCTCGGGGGTTACAATACCGGCACCTTCCACATTATCCTGAAGTCAGGAAAGACCTATACCTTTGCGCCCGGTTCCTTGCATCCCTCCGACTCCCAGAAGATTGTCGATTCGCTTCATAAGGCGCTGCCTTGAACAGTTGACCTTGCGGAGACCACCACAGTTGGGAGTAGGTTGAGCAGCTCGGGCTGAGGTGGCTTGAGGTAGGCGCCGTTTCCGGGGGTGCTGCGCCCGGCTACTGATGTTGCGCCCCTACGGGGCTGGCGCGAAAGCCGGGGTGGGAGTCCCGTAGGAGGGGACCCTGCCTGCGCAGGCAGGCCCACTCATCGAGCCACCCACTTCGCGCGGTGTGTGGTTGCTGCGACCCTCGCGGCGGCAATATCCTGACGTCAGGTTTGCGCAGGGTAGTCAGGCGCCACGCATCTACGACTTCAATTTGCGGTACAACCCAAGGAGGGACGTATGTACAGGATGAGTCGTGTCTTGTGTGCCCGGTGTATCTGCGCGGTTGTGGCAGCGATACTGATGTGGGCTTCCGGGTCCTCGAACGGCGCCGCGCAGGTTGGCCTGCCGAAGCTTTCGGGGATCCCCAAAGGTACAAAGAAAGAGACCAAGCCCAGTCCGCCGGGGTCTCCCGAAATTAACCCCAGCCCCGGCGGTTCGATCGAGGTGCTGAGCATGATCAGCCCGGACGCGGCCCCCCCGGGCGGTATGGGCGAGGTAGTGGTGACGGGCGATCTCTTCAAGGGTGGCAAGGATCTTGAGTTCCATTGCCAAGGCGCCGAGTTCAAGCCTGACAGCATCAAGGTCGAGAGTCCAAAGCGAGTCGTCGCGCGCATTCACGTCCCGGTTACCGCGCAGGAAGGTCCGTGTGGTACGTCTCTGAGGAGCATGCCGGGTAAGGAACCCTTCCGGATTTCCACATCGGCCAGCATGCCGATTGGGGTGGGGGCCTATATGCTCGGCGAAGGCGATATGCAGTTCATGGAACTCATGATGAAGATGCAGCAGGTGATGGCGCCCGGATTCGGGAACCAGGGTGAAACGGGTCTGATTCTGCTGGCGCCCGGGTCGATCAAGTTCGTTCAGGGTGGCAAAACGATCTTCACCGAACCCGCCACAGGCGTCAAAAGCATGGCGGAGATGAAACAGGGAGGCCAGGCCATTGGGATCTTTCGGGTCGTCTTCAATGACGGCAAGATTTTCAATTTCATGGGAGCCAAGGCCGGAGGCGAGGAGAGTCACCAGACGTTCGAGTTTCTTAGGACGAAGCTGGGCAAGTAGGCGCACGGGAATTCACGGGAGAATCCCGACATGAAATTCCCGCGAGCGCTCGGGGCCGGCACACGGAATTGGACTTGGGAGGCAGGACTGTTGTTGGTCTTGCCTCTCGCTTTTTATCGGGGTTTCGCCGAGCAGTTTTCCACACCCAAATCCTTCTTCACCAAGTCTCTTATCATCGTGGGACTGGCCGTCTGGGCGCTCGGCGGCGTCGGGCGGCCGGCCTTTCGACGGGGGAGATTCTCCCCGGGCCTGTCGTTACTCGTTTTCAGCTTTGCGGCGCTGGTTTCCTGCCTGAATAGTCCGGTTCCTCGTTTCAGCCTGTTGGAGGTCGAGCTGGTCCTTTGCGGGCCTGCCTGGGTTCTATTGCTGGTTTCCTGGGACGAGGGTGAAACATCGGTTTCGAGAATTGCGATGTTGACCGGAGCGGCCGGGGCGCTGGTGGCGGGGATTGCGTTGCTGCAGCGACTGGGTTACGACCCGCTGCTTCTTGGAGGGTATCGCGTCAACTGGGGGGCGATGGTCGCACGCATGCGCCTGTACTCGACCCTCGGGAACCCCAACTTTGTGGGCGGCTACCTGATTGGGGCGATTTTCCCCGCGCTGGCGCTGGCTGCGGTTTCGAGAGCGCGCTGGGCTAAAGGACTTTGGTGGGGTCTTGCGGTCGTAACGGTAGCTGCCATCGTCGAGACGGGTTCACGAGGAGCGTGGTTCGGCTTGGCTGCGGGGCTGGCGGTCGCCGCGGCGATCGTCCTGCACAAGAGCAGTTCACGGACAGAAGTCCGGCAGCCCGGGGGTCGCGCGGGCAGTAACATCTTTGGGTTCGTAGTTCCCGTCTGGTGTTGGCCGGCTGCGCTCCTGACTCTCACCCTGACGGAGCGACTGGCTGCGCAGTTCCGCGGCAGGGTTTATTTGTGGCGTTTCAGTTGGCCGATCTTTACCGAGCATCCGATCCTTGGTTCAGGTTGGGGCACTTACCAACTTCTCTACCTGGAGTTTCAGGGGAAATTCCTCGCCGCTCATCCCGACTATGTTGGCTACTGGACGAACAACCGTCTTCTCCACAATGACCCACTGCAATTGCTCCTGGAGGCGGGACTACTCGGGTTCGGGGCGCTTGTCTGGGTTCTGTGGGAATACGGGCGCCAAGCAAGGCGGGTGCTGCGGCAGGCTGCCGGGGCGTGGGCGCGGGATGGGATTGCCGCAAGCGCGGGGGGTGTGACGGCCATCCTGGTGGACTCACTCTTCAATTTCCAGCTTGCCATCCCGCCGACTTTCATTCTGGTCTTCACGTTGCTGGCATTCCCGATGCTACTGCAGAGTAATGACGTTGAGGAGGGGGGCGAGGGCCAACCTGCGCCAACCTTGCCAGCGCGCCGAAGTCCCTGGCTGCGGGCTGTGAAACTGGCAAGCAGCTTGGCGATACTCGCCGCCGCCGCCGGGCTCCTGTGGCACGAGACTCGCGTGCTCGCTTCGGAGCGCACCTATCAGGCCGCGACCGTTCTTGAGGACCACAACAACTTAGGGGACGCGGAAACCGCTTACCGGCACAGTATCGATCTCAACCCCTTGAACGGGCGGGCGCACTTCGGCCTTAGCCGCGTGTGCTACCTGAGCGGCCGTTTTCCGGAAGCCTTGCAGGAAGTCGTGCTGGCCGAGCGAACCTACACCGACTCGCATCAGGAGGTCCTGCGAGCCCACATCCTGGACCGTTTGGACAGGGGCGAAGAGGCGCTCGCTGCGTATCGGCACGCTCTCTGGCTGGACCCCACCTTAACGAGCGTTCAGGCGGATATCGAGCGCCTCAGCGACGTGCGGTAGGGGGGCGCAACGAACACGGGGTGGCCTCCAGGACGGAGAGGTTGCGAAGATTACGGGAGCTGGGCCCTACTTCTGCCCGCTCAAAATCTTCCACATGGTGCCGGCAAAGATGTTGTCCTGCGCGGTCTTGGGCACGCCGCAGGCGTCGAGCATCTTGTGGTAGCGTTCGAGTTCCCGATCGAATTCCTCGAGCTCTCCATTGAAAACGTCGGAGCCGAATACCAGCCGCTCGAAGGCATGGGGGCCGCCGGCGGGGGTGTGCGGGCTCACCACGCCGGACCACCAGAAAATCGACTTCCAGAAAGTGGGATCGTCCTGCTTTTTGATGAGCGAGGAGCCCGAAAGGTCGAAATAGAGATTGGGGTTCCAGCGCGAGATTTCCGCGGCCCAGGCGTAGTCAGGATTTCCCAAGTGCGCGCCGATGATGGTCAGCTTCGGGAAGCGCCGGGCGATGCCGTCCAGCGTGGTGGGCCGCATGCGGTCCGCGCTGATGTCCGAGGGAATTTCTGGATGGAGCCGGTTGACGATGCCGGTGTGGAAAAGAATGATCATCCCGTATTTTTCCGCGCGCTCGTAAATGGGCCAGTAACTGCGGTCGTCGTAATTCTTGAGCGGAGAGGTTATTTCGCCCAGACCGCGGAAGCCCGCGGCGTGGAAGCGATCGACGAGCTCAACGGCCAGAGGATCGTCGAGTTGGAGTTCTCCCATCCCCATCAGCCGGTTGGGGTGCTTGACGATAAACCCTTTCACACTCTCTAGGTCCTTGGGCGCCGTGATGACGAGCGTGAGTCCATCCACCGAATCGAGCTTGGCGACGAGCTTCTCCAGGAACGCAGGATCACCATTGTAGTGAAGGTGCGCGTCGATAACATGGGGAGGGGTGGTCTGGGCCAGCAACGACCCAAAGTTCACCAGGGAAGTCAGTACAACGAGGAACAAGCAAGACCGGAAATTCATTGGACACCCGCTGAAGTGAGGTTGTGAGATGTGCATGGGCCTTCCAGGATGGCGGACGGCCCTTCATTCTGGTCGGGGCAAGAACCGATTGCAAGCAGGAAAAGGCGGAGCGGGCCCTGCGTCATCCCCACCCGAACGGGAACCGGCGTGTGCCGTAGCACGGCCATCCCGATCAACAACATCGGGACAGGTCCCTTCGGCAGGCTCAGGGCAGGCTCTGGTCGTGCACTGTCATCCTGAGAAATCCCGATCTTATCGGGACGACGAAGGATCCCCGCAGTGCCCTCGTCCAGCGCCACTATCGTGTCGTGCCGGGGCAAGGAGGCATACGATGGGCGAACCTCATCGGGGCGGTCCTAAAATCCGTGCTGGTGTCCCATACCCAAAGTGCTCTCCGAACAGATGGTCAAGGATGAAGTTAGGAAACCGGCGCTTAGAAACCTCCAGGAATAAATCGATAAGGCCGAGTATACCCGTTTCGCGCCCCTGGACGACCTCACCCCAAAGATCCTGTTTGTATCTAACACAGTTGCTCAGAATGAACATTGCGATGTAATCGCCGAGCGGCGGAGAGAGGTAACGCTTGGTGGGTACCCCGTTCCATAAGAACGGAAGGGCTCCAACCAAAAAGTTCCCAGCAACCACTGCATCATACAGCCCAAAATAACCTGGGGATTCTTTTACATGGTCTTTGGACTGAAACGCAAGGTCGCCGGCTACACCCGGGTGGGGCTGAAGGTCGAAGTCAACGGCTAGCTCCGGTATTCGACGATATACACGTTGTGGATCAGGCCCGGCCGTGCGAACTTCGAGGCGGAATGGATTGTTCGACAGGGCTTTCGTCCCATAACTATAAACTGATCGAGGTGGCTCATCAAAATACCGCTCATACATTTGCGCCAGCTCAGGTGAGATTGAGAAGACGTCTTTGATCCTAATGACCGCTCCTTTCGGATAGGCAAACCCTTGTACAACATTGCTGAGATGAGCGAACACTCCCTGGCTCGTTGCCGCGGTTTGGTTTTCCATCTTTGTCGAGGTATTTGACCTGTCACGCCCCAGACCGTGGGACTTGATGTTATCGAGCAGCGTATCGGGTTCGTTTGCGACGATAACAGCTTTCGCCAACGAGAGCATCCCATAGAAACAGAGCAAGGGGCTGGTATGAATCGTAACTGCTTCTGCGGCTTGGTAATATTCGTGAGCCTGTACAATACAGTAGGCAACCTGCCGTGCCTTCGCCTCAAGCGTCGATAAAGGTGCTGGGCAGAGGCGTCGTTGACTGCCTAGCTGCCCGCACAACAAGCTCCTGGCGTTGGTCGCGTGGGACAGGAGTCGGAGATGACTCCACATTGTTTCGTAGGGTTTCTCGGTCCATGTGAACATTTGAAGCTCCCTGGACCCCTGTGCACGAGAGGTCCGTTGCAGGATTTGCCGTCCCCAGTGCCGAGACGTTTCGTTTAAGCGCAGCGGGGCGTTACCCGATGTTTTTCCGGACGGGAAGCCCGGGCCTTCCCTTACGCTGCTTCGATGATTTTACGCTCCTCGTCGGTGATCGCGTAAAGCTCGTAGACGAGGTTGTCGATTTCCCCTTCCGTGGCGGCGATGTCGCGCTTGAACCCGCGGCGGTTCGTGACGGCCGAGTTCGTTGTATTATGAGGCTTACCGGCTCAAGATGGAGTGCGGTCCCACAGTTTGGGCACTAAACAACCGTGCAAGCTCATCGCTGGTGGGCGTCCTGTTGGTTGCGTTGGTGCGGATAAAAGGTCCATGATCCTTCAGGCTGTGCACCTGCCCTTTGGATTTGATCACTTTCACCAAGAACAAACTCTTTTCTTCATGCTGAACCACCTCAGTTTCTATCATCGGTGGCGGGTCGCAGTAGCTTCGAAGGACGTTGGTCACCATGTCGCTCAGCCCTTTAGTTTCGTATCCGACAACTCGGTGGTCGTCATCAACCCCGATTACGATCGTCCCCCCCTTGGTGTTCGCGAAGGCCACTGCAGTCTTGGCAAGTCTTAAGTGGCTTTCTTTTTGTAGTTTCTCTCGGAACTCCAGGGTTTCGCTCTCGCCGACAAGAAGCATTTGTTCAATTTCTTGTTGGGAGGTTTCCAATATGACATCGGGATCTTGCCAACCTCTTCCCTCCTGAAAGGACTTGATATGCAAGGTCTCTCCGGTGGGTTTGCTGATTAGAGCGACGGAGGCGAACGCTGGCCTGTCGTCAAGGTCAACCTGAATGCCAAGCTCGCTGGGATGAACTGTTTCCTGGGCGAGAAGCCGACCTGCATTCTCCGCATATACTTTGGCGACCAGTTCGTCCGGTCGCAGGAACACACACTCGAAATCTGCTTTCAAGTAGCCCAATGCGATCGTCAGCTTGGAAATCCTCGCCCTGAAATCTGGCAAAACGAGGACTACCTGTCCCCGAAAGTAGTCCATCCAACTGGGCGTCCGGAAGCCAAAGAATTGCCACAGAACGTGTTCCAGAGTCGGAAAATACGGAAGGCTAGCGGCCACCAAGGGGTCGTTAGTGCACATACCACAAAACTCGTCGCCGCGAGGGCGAAGATTGAAGATGTCGGACGGCCACTTATTCCACTCGCGAGTGTACCACCTAGTCTTTTCATGTAGTGGGAGTATTGGCTGGAAGGGCACCGCACCCAGTAAGGACCCGGTTTCGAGTAAATTCTCATCCGCAAGTTTTTCGAGCACCGAGGCTGCTTCGACATGCGAAATTAGGCGCCTGATGATCACCACGTCTTCGTACTCATAAGCGAGTTGGTCTGGACGGGATTTTCCTTTGCACACGAAGTCAAACTTAGTGAGAAGATTTCGCCACCCGGAAGTCCCTCGCGAAATGACGGTTGTCTGCACTCCAGTTTCGTATAACTGCCCCCAACGCTCCCCGATGAGCTGGAGCATGCGGCTAAGAACGGCCTTTTCCTGTTCGGGAATCGGCATGGCTCGTATAATATCCAGCTTGCCGTAAGAAATCTAGCTGGCGCGGCTCGTGTCGTGCGCAAACCTCCCCCACGGCTACTACGTTCCCTCAACAATCTTCCGCTTTTCGTCTGTAATGCCGTACAACTCGTAAACCATGTTATCAATCTCAGCGTCCGTCGCGGCGATGTCGCGCTCCGGGTAGTCGAGCGTCGACGTAGAGGCTGGCTCTAGGCTGGCACCGTCTGGAGTTTCCGTTCTCCAGAGTACGCACTGGGCTACTCTAACGCTTGTTCATCTATCCTCTTCTGCAAGGACTTCAAGGCTTCATACACTTTGATTTTCTCTTTCCTCGTCATTCTGTTGAGGTGATCTTTTCCGGTCTGTTGAATATAGAAAGCCCGCCGCTGGTCCTCAGACAGCCCGAGTGCTTTCGCGATTCCATAAATACCTCTCACCGCCTGTTCAACCCGTCTGTAGAGCGGCTCCTCATTCCGGCGCGCATAGAACTTTTCACGAAGATAGGTCATTGCCTCCCCAAACTTTTCCCGGGGCAGTCGATGATAGTGAGACACGTCAAAGTGGCTATTGAATTCGTTCCACTCTCGCTGGTAGTTAGGTTGTCTCCTCGTGCGGGCTGCTTTGTCTTCTGCCAGTTCATTTATCCAATGTTGGATATCCTTTCTCTCGTCATCGTTGACCCCATGTCCCTCTGCCGCATCCCCCGGTCGTGGCCGTCCCTGGCTTCGGTCTCGAATTGCCTTTTTGAGCTTTTCGCCTACATCCGCGATTTGGGTTTGGATCTTTTGTGTTCCCTCGTAGGCCTTCTTTGCAAACTCGGGGAAGAAGTCATCGACTAAGTCTGGTTGTCTGCTTATTTCCTCCTTTAGACGAGCCCCATCCCATATCACGATTTCGAACGTGCAAACCGCCCTCTGTGATTCAATGAACCTCCAGGTCTGCGCCGAGAGTGACCGACTGCATAAGAAGTGCCACTTCCTAAGACCCTGGAATCCCCGCACTTTATCCAAGTCGGCACGAATCTTGCGCAGCGCCACATTGCCCTCAGTGTGCGTAAACTGAAAGAACTCGCTCCCCCAGAGCGAGAATCCGTCGATGCCCTGGTCGCCGCCAGCCTGATTCACGGGGTGAAAGTCGGGGTAAAGGCGCGAGAGAAGCCGTTCACATAGCTCTTGAAACTCTTTGGGGGTTTCCAGCCTGCGAAAGTCAATCCTTTCGGCCATCTTGGCGCCTCCATTAGAATTCACGAAACTGCACGGCACGTTCTGTGCCCGTCTAATCCCCTCTGCTACGTCCCCTCAATTATCTTCCGCTCCTCGGCGGCTGTCCCGTAAAGCTCGTAAACCGGGTTGTCGATTTCTTCGTCGGTCGAGGCGATCTCTCGCTCGGTGCGGTCGGGTCCGGAGTGCGCTAGCTTTCCGGAAAGGGTAGCGCCGGCATCTCCGGTTTCTGGAGTCCGATGGACTCCACCGGAGTCCTGAAATCGGACCTGCCGGCTGTGCCGCCGAGACGACGGCGCTACGGTCTTCGGCTTGTTCAATTCCGGCATCCGCCCCGCCAGCGCCACCATTCGGTCGTGTCGAGCCTTGTCGCCAGAGTCCGAGAAGATGAGTTTCGCGATCTGAGCGCGGAAGGAGTCAAAGGTGACAGCCAAGGCATTCTCCGGGATCGAGTAGGAATGTTGACGAGAGTGTAACTGGAAGACGCGGCAGGTTCAAGGGGCTAAGCCAGCAAAGCTTCGGTCCCTCGGGGCGGGCTGAGATGCGACACTCTGGGCTACCCCCTGAAAAATGCCCAAGGCTGTCATCCTGAGGAGTCCCGATCTTATCGGGACGACGAAGGATCCCCGCAGTGCGCTCGTCCAGTGGGAAAGAGTTTCTTCGATCCCATGCCGGGATTCTCTGCGGATTTCACCCTGAGCGAAATGACAAGGATCCTTCTCCCGCAAGCCGGGATCAGGATGACAGCCTCCCAGCGGGCGGGTTCTCGAACAGTGTGTCCCCTCCGCCCCATTTTGTGTCTACCCGTAGGAAAAATCGCATATCAGCGTCTTGACGTTATACCCCTGCTTATTGCTATCCTATAGATGTGAGGAGTTGCGGCGTGGTGCGCTCGGACGCAACGCGTTTTGGAGTGCGGGCGGCTTGCCCTGTACCCTATGGTGCAGGGCTTGCCGCCGCTCTCCCGCTCGCCAGCTTGCTAACGGGGCGACCGGAAGCAGGCTTCCGGCCCCGAAAGCGGGAGCAAGCTCCGGCACTCCCAAGGCCGCGGCTGCGGGTGGGCCGGGGCTCGCCCCGGCCTAGGCCGCCCCTCCGATGTCAGGAGTCCGATGGACTCCATCGGAGTCCCGAAATCGGACAAGGGACGGCCCTACAACGGTGCTCCGTGAGGTTCCCATGTCCCTGGTGAAAAAACCGCAAATGACTGAGAAAAAACCGGCCGCGGTTCGGCGGACCGCGCGGCTATCCCCTGGCCCCACCCCGCCCGAGGGCAGGGAGCGCATACGCGCAGCCCATCTCGTTCACAGATTCTACAACGACCCAAATGCGCTGGTCATGCAGAGGATGGAAGATTCCAACTTTCGCCAAGTTTCGCGCGTAACAGGCCTGCTCATGAGGGTGAAACGCCAGGAGCGTCAGATGGAAGCTTTCAAAAGTACCGCGGTTTTCCACGATGTATTAGAAAAAAAAGAGGTTAGCCGTGGAGATCCAAAACCTTGCTAAAATCTATGTCATTTAACTTAAAGGAGTTAGTTGATTCTGCTGCAACTAGGCTGACGAAAAAAAGGGGGCCCCAAAATGAAGGTAAGTTAGGCGATGTTGTTGAAAACAAATGGAGAAAAAATGTCAATCTTCCGGTTCTCCACGATGTTGTTGAAAAGAAGCAAGTTATAGCCTTCCTCACACGATGTTGATGAAAGCAAAGGGGGAAAGTGGTAGCCAGTAGACGGTTGGCGGCACACGGGAGGTCGAAGGTGGTATGTGGCAGGTGGTAGATGGGGAAACCAAAGTGACGGCAGAAGGCGCATTCCACAGGCGCGGCGCAGCGACGCGCCGCCACACCACGAGCCTCCCAACCCCGCCGCATCGACCTCCGCACCCACCGGACAGCTCGAAGTTCCGAAACGGCCCTTTCGCTTGGCCTTCACTTTCGCGCCCGGAGGGCATGTGGTAGACTATGCCTCCATCACAAAGGACTGGACGGCTTCCGGAGTACCTTCATGAAACGGTACGGCGAGCATCGGTTTCCCGGGAAGCTTTTCGTGGTTGAGGGAATCGACGGCTCAGGAAAATCCACTCAGCTCCTGCTCCTCCATCAGTGGCTGCAGGCCGAGGGCTATGGAGTGGTCTTCAGCGAGTGGAACTCCTCCCCGCTGGTTCGCGAGACCACGAAGCGGGGCAAAAAGAAGCAGATGCTCACCCCGGCGACGTTCTCCCTGATCCACGCCACGGACTTCGCCGACCGTATGGAGCACAACATCCTCCCCTTGCTCAAGGCCGGCGCCGTTGTGCTGTGCGATCGGTACATCTACACGGCGTTCGCGCGCGATGTGGTGCGCGGGATGGGCCCACAGTGGGTGCGCGAGCTTTACAGCTTCGCCGTCAAGCCGACGGGGGCTTTTTACTTCCGCGTTCCGCTGGGCGTGGCCATGAAGCGTATTCTGGATGGGCGGAGGGGTGTCAAATTTTACGAAGCCGGGATGGACCTAGGTCTGAGCGAAGACCCCGAGGAGAGTTTCCGCGTCTTCCAGGGCCGGATCCTGGATGAGTACGAGAAAATGGTCCCGGAGTTCGACTTAACCACCGTGGATGCGACCCTTCCCATCGAAGAGCAGCAGACCCACATGCGCCAGATCGTGAAAGCCAAGCTGGCCCAGGCAAAGAGATTGAGGGTAGCGCCGTGAGAGAAACCTATGGGGCCATCCTGCCGGGCATGAACTTGGCGGAAATGACCGGCAAACTGATTGTCGTCGAAGGTACGGACGGGGTGGGCCGCTCCACGCAGATCAAGCTGCTGCGGCCGTGGCTGGAGCAGCAGGGCCGAGCGGTGCTGGACACGGCGATCAAGCGGTCGGAACTCGCGGGGAACGGCATCCAGCAGGCGCAGGAAGGGCACACGCTGGGGCGCATCACCCTGAGCTTGTTCTATGCCACGGATTTTGCCGACCGGCTCGAACACGAAATCGTCCCCGCGCTGCGGGCGGGATTCGTGGTGCTGACGGACCGCTACATCTATTCCCTGATGGCGCGCGCCATTGTGCGCGGCGCCGATGCCACCTGGGTTCGGAACGCCTATAGCTTCGCGTTGAAGCCGGATGCAATCTTCTATTTGCGCATTGGTGTGGACGATTTGATTCCCCGCGTGGTTTTCTCGCGCGGCTTCGACTACTGGGAATCCGGCATGGATATTCATCCCAGCGAGGACATGTACGACAGCTTCCGGAAGTACCAGACGGAGCTGTTGGGGGAATTCGATAACCTGGCGAAAGAGTTCAGCTTCGAGGTCATCGACGCCACGCCCGACCTCCGCACCGTGTTCGAGGGGCTGCGCGCCGGGATCGCGCGAGTATTGAGCGGCGAGCCGCGCGAACCGCTGTTTTCCGTGACGCCTCCGCCGCCCGCGGAGGCTCCCGAGGCCGCCTCGACGAAGGTAGTGGAAATGCCTGCGACGGGCAAGCCCGCAGCTTCTGCCGAGGACGAAACGCAGCCGGTTGCTCAGGCTTTGGCGAAAGCCGCGGAAGGCGACGCCAGCAGGTAGGAAACCCAGTCCTTCAGTCGGCGCATTTCGAGGGATTCCCGCGACATGCGGAAATACTTCTCTTCGAACCCCCCTTTGTTTTCCCGGTTCCGCAGGGTCAACCTTTCCACTTCCATGGCCAGGGGCAGGTGCTCGCGCAGGAATGCCGGCCGCGCGACCATCCCGATCATCATCTGCTCTAGAACTTCCAGGTCGTGCCAATCCCCCAAGTGCTGCTGGAGCTCGCGGAGCCAAGCCAGGGCTTCGGCACTGCCGGCCACGTCGAACTCGTGGAAAACCTCCACGAGATAGCGCACCCGCTTGGTGGCGATGCGCGCCCCGTGTATTACCGCGGGACGGGAATCGCCTTGCGAAAGCGTGACCTGATCTTCAAAAGCGGTCCAGACGGATTGGAGTACGTGCGTGAGGTGATTCGAGAACGCCGGGCGCGCCGCCGGTGAGCCGTGATGACCGTGCTCTGCGGAATGAGGGTGTGCATTGTCCTGAGCCATGAACTCCTTCAGGTTCACGTAGAAGACGGCCAGGTTGATCTTGCCGAATCTCCGCATGGCCCGCAGGAAACTCTCCGACCGGCGCAGCAGCAAGTAGTGTTGCACAGCCGTCCATGCCTCGCGTCGCGCGGAGCGCTTCCTTCTCAGAGAGCGTTCCACATGCTCCAGCAGGACGTCGCAGTTGCGGACGTCTCCCAATACTCGGCGGCACCGGCGAATCTGACGGCGTAGCCTGCGGAGTTCCTGCGCCCGGGGCTTGGGATAAAGCAGATCGAGCATCTGCTGCAACCTTCGGCTGGCCACGCGCATGTCATGGACGGCATCGGGATCGTCACCCTTCAGAACCTTGGCCTCGTAGGACATGAAGCGGTTGAGCTGCCGCAGCGCCAGTTCCCGAACCTTCTTCCAACCTTCCTCGTCGGACGGGACCGAAGCGCCCTCGGGGATTGACGGCTCTCGGTGCGGGGTTGGTTCGACAACAGCGGGTATGTGGACTTCTGTTGCCTGGTCGTCCATGGCAAGTGCCTCGGGGAAATGGGCGGAAAACGCGCCGCCCGGTCAACGTTTCAGGAGATGCCTCACCCGTGAGGATCCGAAAAAGCCTAGGAAGAATCTCAGCTTCTGAAGGCCCTAGTCTACCCCGCGCGCGGCCAACTTACAACGCTTGGTGGGGAGTCGTCCGTCATTAACCCCGATCCCGAAGTCGGATAGGCTCCACTGTGACTGTCCCTCTTCCCACCAGTGGGTTGGACTCAACTTCGGGATCGGGGTAGAGATCGGCGGACTTTCAGCCGCGGCGAGTTGCCACGGTTCGACTTTCGCTCACGGCTCGACTTATGCTCGCCGTCCCGAGCGACCGCCGTGATCCCTCCCTGTGGAACGAAGGGCTCGCCCCGCCCGTGGCCCAAGGGTCAGGCCAGCTTTCGCATGATGCGGGGCGTGAGCCACCACACCAGCCGGCCCGGGGATTTGGGTGGGAACTCATTGAAGGTGATCAGACAGCAGCCACCTTTCTTGAACGGCATGTTGGCGTTGCGGCCGGCCCCAATCAGCCGCGCTGCCAATTCGCCGAGGTCCGGCTCGTGACCCACCACGAGCACTCGGTGGCATTTGGGCCGCTTGGCAAGAAACGCGATCAGCGCCTCGCCGGATCCGCCCGGACGGAGCGCATCGCAGAAATCCAAGGGAGGTTTCGAACTCAACGCCTCCCCAACGATCTCCGCGGTTTCCACGGCCCGAACCAGTGGGCTGCTGACGATCCAATCCAGGTCAAATCCCATGCGCACCAGTCCGGAAGCGATATTGCGCATCTTCTGCTTGCCCTCGGGCGTGAGGGGCCGCTTCGTATCGTCGATGAAGGCGGTGGCGCCTCGCATGACGGCGATGCCGTGCCGCATGATGTAGAACTCGTAGTTGGCCGGACGCTCGGCCCGGCCCTCGTCGGATTCCTTTGTCGTCATAGGTCGCATCCCGGACGGATGTTTCAGAGGGCCCTGTTTTGACTTCTAGGGCTTGTCCCGTCCCTCGCCAGTCCACAAGGCCTCGAACTCTCGGGTGTAGGCCTCGACCGGCTGCGCTTCTTCGAGGATGACAAGATTCTCGTAGTTTTCGTCTTCAGATTCCAGTGTCCAGTTGTAGCTCCCGGTGAGGACGGTCTGCTGATCCAGGATTACGAACTTGTGATGCATCTTCGAACCGGGTCCCTGCCGCCCATACGCCAGCCGAAAGGGGATGATGGCACGGGCGAGGAGTTCCTGGGTGGCGCGGCCCTCGGTGTACTTGTTTCCGTCCACCACCAGGCGAATACGGACGCCGCGTTCCACCGCCTCTTCCAGCGCCCGCGCCAGCAGAGGATGGTTGAGGCGATACAGCGCCGCGTCAATGGAGCAGGAGGCCGCGCGAAGCAAAGACATAATGGCCTCCGCGACCGACTCACTTCGCGAGAATTTCACTTCCATCATCACCCTTCGAGTTGAGAACCGCGATTCTATTTGGAACCGGGCCAGGATTCAAGCGCCACCTGCGGAGCGCCCGACCCAGGTCAGGCCACTCGAGTTTTGCAGGGACCTCGGAGAAGCGGTGAAATAATCCCCAAGGACCCTCTTCCCCGCAGAGACGCGGAGGCGCGGGGCATTGAAAACAAGAGGCCCTTTCTTTGCGTCTCGGTGCCTCTGCGGTGAAGGCAGTCATTTTCTTGGCTGCTTGGAGGGCGCGTCGGTAAGGCGGTCAGCAGCGCGGGATGCGGCGCAGCAGATAGAAGCAACGGCCTTCGGTTGCCGGCTGCGGCGGAAGGAGATCCTCCACGCGATATCCCGCCGACAGATAGCGTTCAAAGATGCGCCGCGTTTCCAGGCGCCAGCGGCCGGCTAAGGGCAGGGCTCGCGACCGCATGTCATCGGTGTGGGCGGGAATCTCCACCAGCAAGCCGGGATGGGTCAGGTCAAGCCGAATTACGCGGTTCTCCGGAAATCCGCGGGTGGTCAACCGAGTCTCGTTCACGCGAGGAAGCGAAGCGTCCACAGGCGGAGATTCACCCTGCAGCCGCTCTCGAACCCGCGTCGTGGCAATGTGCCAGTTGACCACAAAGCGATCGCTGGGCAGGCCTTTCTCAAGCAAGCTCGGAAAGTGGCCGTAACAGTCCGGCACGTATTGATCGACGGCGGCGCCCAGGCGCGAGATGTTCAACTTGGCGTTCCGGCTCTGCAACGGGTCGTACGTCCAGCAAATGGATTTGAGGCCGCGCTCGAGCGCGAGCTTGCGGTGAAAGAGCTTCATCCGGAAGCCGAAGCCTTTGTCGCGGAACTTGGCTTCCACGGCCATCATGTGCGACCAGTGAACCAAGCGGCCGTGGTAACGGGCGAGAAACGCGTAGACAAAACCTGCGACTCTGCCCTTGACGATCGTCCCCACGACCGCCCCACCGTATTTTTGCGTTACCGTCATGACCTCGCTGCCCACACCGAGTGCGCCCCACACCTGCTTCTGGATGCGCTCGCATTGACGGTACTCCTCGAGATTTTTCAGCAGCCTGATCTCGGCCCGAGGCATCGGCATCTCCAGGAACTCTCAAGATCGGGAGATCAGATGATCCGGTGATCGGGTGAACTAAAACCAATTCGGCTTGGATTATTGTTTGTTCACCGGACCATCGGATCGCCAGATCCTCCGATTCCATTCTCGACCGTGTCCTCGCGCAGGCGTTCCCACTCCCGGTAGAAGAGTTCGATCGATCCGGGGGCGAAGCCGGCGTAATGATTATTGAAATATCCCAGGATGCGAATACCGCGCTTTAGAAGCTGGCGAATTACGGGGATCCAGGTCCCCATTTCATCTTCACGGTCGATGATGATGCGGTCCCAGCGCTGGGTTTTCGCCTCGATACCTTTGCGGTCGCCGAGCCAGCGGATGTACGTGAAGTCGGCGGTAACCACGTCCTGGCTGCTCATCAGTTGCCGCACGGGCGTCATCCAGGGGTGGTCGATCAAAGCCAGCGCCACTTTCTTCTTGCGGAGCAGGTCGAGCAGGCGCGCGTTGATCCAGTACTTGTTGCGGACTTCGACCGCGTAGGAAAATGCCTCCGGCAGCTCCTCGAGAAAGCGCCTGAGCCGGTCGAGGAAGTCCTCCGGGCGCGCGAACGCCTGCTTGTTGAAGTAAGGAAACTGCAGCAGCAGCGGGCCCAGGCGGTCTTCCAGCAACCCCATGGTGCGGAGGAAGTCCGCGAGCTCCTGGCGGCAGTCCTGCAGGACCTTTTCGTGGGTGATCACTTGCGGAAACTTGGCGGCGAAGATGAATCCCGGCGGCGTGCGGGCACGCCAGTTTCTGACCATGGACTCGGAGGGAATCCGGTAATAGGTGGAGTCCACCTCGACGGTGTCAAAGTGCTGGGCGTACTCGCTGAGGAAATCGGCGGGCGGAGTGCCGGGCGGGTAAAAGGGCCCCACCCAATCTTCGCTCGACCAGCTCGAGGTGCCGAGGCGCTGGTTGGGGATGCGGGGTTGGGTCAAGTTCCACTCGCAGGCAGGGACGCAACCTGAGTCGTCGTCCAGGGAAGAGCCTTCGCAGCACGGCCGGCGCCGCGGGAAGTGCGGCTCACTCGCCGCACATTCCGCGTCGCGCTGCGCCGCAGGCGCCGCAAGGGCCGGGTTCATGGGAGGCAGGAGAGCGCGACGATCCGACCACGGCGAAAACCGACAGCAACTTCTCCACGCGCGGGCTCGCACACTGCTCGCAGACCACGTCGGCGGCCGAAGATGCGACGATCTTCTCAAACGTCGTCCCGCAGTCCCGGCACTTGTATTCAAAGAGCGGCATCCGAACCTCCGGTTGGGAATATAGCCAAACCCCGGCAGGTTTGCAACCGCCGGACCGCGAATTTCGCGGGCGCCCTATGCGGGGCCTCCGCCGCAGGCGCATTTTCCGTGGCTCCTACGGACGCGCCAGCTAAAATGTCTTGACAGCTTGATGGTAATTGACTACATTGTCGCGCGGCAATCATGCAATGGCCCCAAGCGCAAACCAGTATTGACGAGAGGAGCACCAAATGGCGAAAGTGATGACCAAATCTCAAGTGGTATCACACCTGGCGGAGAAGGTGGGTATCCAGAAGAAAGCGGCGGCGACGGTTCTGGAAGAACTCGTTGGGCTAGCAACCAAGGAAGCCAAGGGAACGGGTCAATTCGTAATCCCCGGGTTGGGTAAAGCAGTCAAGGCGAACCGGAAAGCTCGGATGGGCCGAAACCCTCAGACCGGCGAGCCGATCAAGATTCCGGCCAAGACCGTCGTGAAGTTCCGTTTGGCCAAGGCGTTCAAAGACGCCGTCGTGCCTCCCAAGAAGAAATAGTCTTTCAGCCGCGGGTCGCCGACGCGATCCGCGGCGCCCACCTGCGGCGAAGGGCACACGACGAGTCCTGTGGTCCGGAAAGAACCTCTAAGTCTTCGGGCTCGGCAGAGAAGGGATTTATCCGCGCGCGCGTTAAGCCCGTCCGAGGGAATCTGCCCCTTGTCGTTGGGAGCAGTTCCTGTTTCTCGGAACTCACCAACTCACCAAACTGCTCTCGCCGGTTGGTCTTTCCCAGGTGGGGAAGATAAGCTTACCGCGTATAGCGTGCGGGCTGGGGGCCTTCCTCGAGCGCCTGCCGGTCCCAGATCATGCCCTCCCGCGTGTAGTGGGCAATCTCGAAGTCCTGCGTCAGCTCCAGCGCGTCCACCGGACAGGCGTCCTCGCACAGCCCGCAGAACATGCAGCGCGAGAGATCGTACGTGAACGTCGTCAGCCGCTTCTTGCGATCCTCCGTGCGCGCCCACCCCACCACAATCAGGTTCTCCGGACAGGCCAGCGCGCACAAGTTGCAGGCGATGCACAGCGTCTCGCCCGTCTCGGGATGATTGTTCAGGCGCGGTGCCCCGCGATAACGCTCTGCCACCGGAGGCCGTTCGAGCGGATACTGCTCGGTGTACACGGCGCCCGGACGCTGATAGGAAAACGTCAGCTGCAGACCTTTGATCAGGTCAATGAGAAAAATCCGCCGCAGAAAATCCTTCCAGTTCATGATAGCAACCCCATTGGGCCGCGGGCCTGCGACGCATCTGGGCCGAGCCGCGGTCGATGAGCGCAATCCTGCCAGACTCCGCTCCATTTGAGGGTACATTCCGGTTCCGAGCAGGCCAAAGACTTAAGTCGACTGCCCACCCCGCACATTGACAGCCCCGGCCCTTTGCGATAGTTTCGGCGCCTCAACATCCTTCGAAGAGCCGACGGGCTGGCAGCATATTGTCTTGTGGGAGGCCGTATGAATCTTGGCTTGAAAAGAATCCTGGGTCTTGCATCCGGTTTTTGTCTGATGATCGGGAGTCTCGTGTTCGGCCAGGAAAAGCGCGCGCTGAAGCCGGAGGACCTGGTGGATATTCGAACGGTAAGCGACATCCAGATTTCTGCCGACGGCAGGCTCGTGGCATTCGTGGTGACCGAACCCGCAGATCCTACCAAGCCGCAGAAACCGCGCGACACGAACATCTGGGTGGTGCCCGCCGATGGCAGCCTCCCTGCCCGGTTGTTCGCCGTGAGCCCCAAGAGTGATACGCACCCGCGCTGGTCCCCGGACGGCGGCCACCTGGCGTTTCTCTCGGACCGGGGCGAGCCCGCGGGCGACGAGAAAGAGGCGAAAAACCAGGTTTACCTGATGCGCACCGACGGCGGCGAGGCGGAGCAGCTCACGAACCTCAAGGGCGGCGTCGAAGACCTCCGATGGTCCCGCGATGGGAAAATGATTGCCTTCACGGCTCGCGATCCGGAGACAGACGCCGAGCAGAAAATGCACAAGGAAGGCTTCGACGAGAATTTCGTCGATCACCCTTACAAGTTCGCGCGGCTTTGGGTGTTGACGCTAGCCGATCGCAAGGCGGAACAAGTGACCAGGCAGAACCTGCATATCGGCGGCTTCGATTGGTCTTCCGACGGCGCCGAGCTTGCCGTGCGCGTTTCTTCAACGCCCCGCAATGACGATGTTTACTGGCATGCGCGGCTCGTGGTCGTGCGCCGGCTCACGGGCGAAATCGTGCGCACCCTCAGCGAGAACGATGCGGGGGACGCGCGGTGGTCACCCGACGGGCAGACGATTGCCTTCGAAGAGTATTCGCCCAACCGCATTGCTTCCTGGCTGGTGGTGGCCCCGGCGGCAGGCGGCCCGCCGCGGCCGCTGCTCAAGGATTACGCAGGGACCGTGCGAGCCTTCCAATGGGAAGCGGATTCGAAACACTTGGTGGCGGAAGTCAATGAACGGACTCGCGACAAGTTCCTGCGCGTGGATTCCGGGGATGGGGCGGTTACCGAAATCCCCCCCGAGACAGCTCTGCCGGGTTCGGACTTCGCTATCAGTCTGGACGGGCGGACTCTTGCCTACGCACGCGGGGCGGCGGATTTCCCGCCGGACGTCTGGGCGTATATGGCCGGCGGCACGCCTGGAAGGCTCACTGGTTTGAATCCCCCAGCCAAGAATTGGCGGCTGGGTGCGGTGAAGGAGATCAGTTGGAAAAACAAGCAGGACGGCACGACCCTATATGGCGTGCTGGTGACGCCGCCGGATTTCAAGCTCACCCAGGCGTACCCGACGATCGTGGAAGTCCACGGTGGCCCCGAGTGGGCGTGGTGGAACGGCTGGCTGGGTTCCTGGCACGAGTGGGCCCAGTTGCTCGCCTCGAACGGTTACGTCGTATTCCTGCCTAATCCGCGCGGCTCCACGGGGCAGGGCTGGAAGTTTACAGAAGCCAATCGCGATGATTGGGGCGGCGGAGACTTCCGCGACATTATGGATGGGGTTGATTATTTGATCGACCAAAAGATCGCCGACCCGAACCGCCTGGGCATCGGCGGGTGGAGCTACGGAGGATTCATGACGTCCTGGGCTGTCACCCAGACGAACCGCTTCCAGGCGGCGGTGGTGGGCGCGGCCGTGACGAATCTCTTCAGCTTTGACGGCACGACCGACATCACGCCGACTTTCCTGCGCAACTATTTCTTGGAGTTTCCCTTCGCCCGGCGTGCCGACTATGACAATCACTCGGCCATGACCTTTCTGAAGAACTGCAAAACCCCTTCGCTGATTCTGCACGGCGAGTTGGATGAACGCGTTCCCACCAGCCAGGGATGGGAGTTCTATAACGGCCTGCGCATGCTGGGCGTGCCGGCCGAAATGGTGACCTATCCGCGCGAGCACCACGGCTTCCGCGAGCGCGCGCACCAAATCGACCTGCTTACGCGCCTGCTGGCGTGGTACGACAAATACCTCAAGCAGTGAAGCGCACGGGACGCTGGCCCTCGTCACCGCGGCCGAGGTGGGTGTGTGTCTTCGCGTCTTCTCGGCAAGGGCCTTGCTTGACATCCTGGAACCCTTCGGCTAGTTTGGGTCAGAAGAACCTCGACGAGTCCCTTCTATGAAAAAAGCCTTGCGACGATGGGTGTGGCTAGTTGCGGGGGCCATCGTCATCGCGCTGGTCTTTTACAACCTGAGCCGGAACCCGGAGTGGCGCAATTTCCGCTGGGACCGCCTGTGGGCTTCGATCGCGGGGGCAAGGCCGGGCCTGCTGCTGATTTCCCTCTTGGCGGTATATGCCACCTACTTCGTTCGGGCCATTCGCTGGCAGTTTTTCCTGAATCCCATCAAGCGCGCTTCCCTATGGGTTTTGTTCGCAGGCCAGATTCTGGGTTTCAGTTCTATTTATCTGGTCGGTCGCCCGGGCGAGCTGGTGCGTCCGGCGTACATCGCCAAGAAAGAAAACGTACCCATGAGCGCCATGATTGCGGTGTGGCTGCTCGAGCGCGTGTTCGACACCGTCGCCATGGTGGCGCTCTTCGCCGCGGCTCTGTACTTCGAGCCCGTCGGCCCGGCCACCGCCAGGGGAGTCTCGATATTGAGCGTGATGCATAAGGGCGGCAACTTACTGTTCGGCTTCACGGGCCTGCTGGTGGTAGGCTTGGTGCTTTTCCGCCTGAAGGCCGCGAGCATGACCGCAGGTACGCTCGAGCTGTTTTGGTTTCTCCCGGATCGCGCCCTGCAGTCCTTCGGCCGTTTCTTGCGGTCCTTCGGAGAGGGCCTGAGCGTGATTCGCGACTGGAAAGGACTGGCGGGCAGCGTAGTCACGACCCTCGTTTTGTGGGCGCTGAACACCACCATCTTTTGGCTGGTGTTCAAGAGTGTGCGGCACGGACTCGGGCGCGTGTCGTGGCTCGGCGCGGGCCTGACGCTCTTCTGCGCGGCCCTGGGTTTGGTGATTCAGTTTCCGGGGATTGGCGGCGGCTACCAAGTGGGCGTGATTCTGGCCTTGGTCGAAATCTTCAACATCCGGGCTGAGCCCGCGACCGGCGCAGGCATTCTGATCTGGATCATGATGTCGGTCCCCTGCCTGGCGCTGGGACTGATTCTGCTCGTCCAGGAAGGCCTTTCCTTCCGCAAATTGGAGGCGATTGCAGAGCACGAAGAGCAGGCCGCGACGGTGGAAAAAGTCTGACCATCACCGGGCCGCCTTGGTCCGCGTGGTGAGCGCGAAGCTTTCCAACTTCCCGAGGTGAACGATCACGATGAAATGTCCATTCTGCGGGCACGTGGAAGACAAGGTGGTGGACTCGCGCGAGGCGAAGGTTGGTGACACGATTCGCCGTCGCCGCCAATGCGAAAAATGCCGTCGGCGCTTCACGACCTACGAGCGTATCGACGAGATCCCTTACATGATCATCAAGAAAGATGGCCGGCGCGAGAAATTCGACCGGCAGAAAGTGCTGGCGGGCCTGCTGAAGGCTTGCGAGAAGCGCCCCGTGCCGATGGGCAAGCTCGAGCAGATCGTCAACGAGGTTGAAGCGCACGTGGCCGAGTCGCCGGACCGCGAGCGCCCGGCGGCGGAACTCGGCGAGTTGGTGATGAACCGGCTGAAGAAACTCGATAAAGTCGCCTACGTACGCTTCGCGTCCGTGTACCTGGACTTCAAGGACGTCCGCGAATTCATGGACGAATTGAAGGATTTGCTTAAGGCGAAAGGGAAGTAACCGGGGCCACCACGACGAGGGCCTTCTCGTCGTGAGTTTTACTGTAGCGGCGCTTGGCGCAAGCCCGACCTGAATCTCTCACCACGCTGTGCTGCTTTCCCTCCGGCGGGCGGGAGGGCGGGGTCAAAACCCCGCCCCCGCCTCTGTCGTGAGAAATTCAGGCTAACTTCTTGCTCGTCACTGGTCCCGCCGCGGTGGGGCACTGATCTTCATTCCCCTGGTTACTTTTTTTGCAGCACGCGTTCGTAGTCCTGCTTATACTCAGAGTTCTCCGGCTCAAGAGTCGTGGCGGTGCGAAGTTCCTCGATAGCGCCCTCCAGGTCGCCCTTGCGTTCCAAAAACAAGCCGATTAGGTAGTGGGCCCGGGCGTGGTTAGGTTTCACCCGCACGGTTTCGCGAAGTTCCGGCAATGCGCCGTCCGGATCGTGTTTTAGGAGGAGCGCATTAGCGAGGAAGAAGTGAGCTGAGGCGTTGTCAGGATCCAGGCGCACGGCTTCACGGAGCTCCGTCACCGCGCCGTCCAAGTCGTCCTTGAGCAAGAGCATCGCGCCGAGGCCGAAGCGCACACTGGCGTCATGGGGATTCAGGCGCGCAGCTTCGCGAATCTCCGCAAGCGCGCCATCCAGATCGCCCTTCTCCTTCAGCGCGCCGCCCAGGCCGAAATGAGCCAGGAAGTTGTCCGGCTCCAGCCGCACGGCCTCGCGATACTCGGCCACGCCGCCGTCCCAGTCGTCCTTGTCGGTCAGGAGGCTGGCGAGTTCGATGTGAGAATCGGCATTCTTGAAGTTTAGGCGCAGCGCCTCGCGATACTCCGCAATCGCGCGGTCCAAGTCGCCCTTGCCCTTCAGCACGCGGCCAGCGCGCGAGTGCGCGACCCCATCTGCGGGGTTCACGCGCACTGCTTCGCGATACTCGGCCAGCGCACCGTCCAGGTCGCCCTGGCGCTCCAGCGCCATGCCGGCTAGCAGGTGCGCCGCATCGTGGTTCGGATTCAAGCGCAGGGCTTCGCGAGCCTCGCCCAGCGCCTCATTCGCCTTGTTCTGGTAGAGCAGCCCGTTGGCCAGAAGCACATGGGCGTCGGGATTCTCGGGGTCCAGCCGTGCCGCCGCGCGATACTCGGCTTCGGCTTCCGTGTATTGCTTCTTCCGCAGGAACTCCGCTCCCCGCTCCACGTGTTGTTCGATCTCAGCCTCCTTGGCCTCCACGGCCGGGTCGACGGTGGACGGCTTCGTCACCCGGGCAGATTGCAGGGTACGAATCAGCTCCTCGTCGCCGCCGGCCAGGCGCACAGAGGCGAGATAATCTTCTTTGGGTTCGAAGTCGATGCCGCGCTCCTCGACCAGCAGCGACACGCGGTGGGTCGGCACCTGGCCCGCCAGCAGCGCGAGGATCTGCACCTGATTGATCGGCTTCTTTGCCGGCTCGCCCCCCGATAGCACCTGCTTCACCCTCCGCAGGGCGCGCAGGAAAGCGTCGCTGGCGCCGGCCTCCTTGAGATTTCGCAGGAAGTCGTCCGCGGGCTGGAAGTCGATTCCTCGTTGGAGTAGAGTCGGAATGGCCACCTCGTCACCTACTTGGCTGCGGACAAGACTCTGGACTTGCTCCTTGGTGAAGGGTTTCTGTTGCCCCGCGGCGGGTGACGCAGGACCCAACACCACGATCAGTAAAAGAAAGCCGATGAGTTCTCGGAGTTTCATGGCGACCTCTCAAGGCCGATAGGAATGTTGGTGATTAGTAGCCACGACAAGCGTTCTCCTCCTCGTAGTGCTTTCATTCATGAATCATCCTCGAGACGATTGGTGCCCACGGCAAATCCATATTCCGATTTGCCGTGGGCTCGTCTAAACCACCTCCTCGCGGCTATAGACAAACGCTCCAAAGGTTTTGAAGGTCTCGAATCCTATTCGCTCGTAGAGCCGGACGGCGCCGGCGTTCGCGTCCGTCACCGTCAGCGTGACTTCCTTGAAGCCCTCCCAGGCCAAGTCTCGAAACGCCGCCTCCATCAACACTGAGCCCACGCCGCGCCCCTGAAAAGAGACGGCCACCGCGACCTGCGGAATATGCGCGGTGTGCGGGCGAATGCGTGTGACGGTGAGGATTCCCGCCAACTGCTGGCTGGGACGATGCACGGCCAGGCGCGACACGCGCGACAGGAACTCTCCGCACCCTTGATGGTGGACGATGTTCTCGATCAGGCGTGTCGCTCCCGTGACGGAGGCGTACTGATCATTGATGACCGCATCCACGTGGTGCCGATATGACTGGTAGAGCAACTCCGCCGCTTCCTCATCGAAGCGCCTTTCCCAGGGAATCAGTTGGATGTTTCCCGGCACCGAGGGCTCTTCGGAAGAGTGCGCGGCCGTGCGCTCCGGTCCTGCGGGGACCGAGTGCGGCCAGTTTTCCAGGGATAGGCTCATGAATCGGCGCAGGTAACCTTGAAACTGCCGGGACAGAAAGCGGGATTCCAAATCCTCCCGCTCGAAGTGCGGAAGTTGCGCTTCGACCCGGCGCAAGCCGGGAGTGCCCAGCAGCGTCTCCACGGCGTGATCCAGCAGCCGGTACTCATGGCCGAGTCCGGCCATTTCCGGGTGCACGAAGAGATCCCCGATCAGGCCCTTCTCGCCGTCGTAAAAGAAAAAGCAATAGCCGCGAATCCGGCCCTCGCCCACCAGGGCATACCCGGAAAGCCGTTTTTCGCGCAGGCAGGCGTTGATGATGCGGACCGAGGCGGCGAAGTCCCAGCGCAGGTTCTCGTACCAAGCCTGAGATTCGGCCTCCAACAGAGTCGAGAAGTCCTTGGGCTCAAACTGACGGATGTCGATGATTTCGAATCCCAAGCCGGGTTCCTTTCCTCCGTGGAGCCTTCGAGCTCCCCTGAAACCCGCCCTCCGAGGAGGCGAGGAAGGCAGATGGCGCGGTGCCGGCCGGACAACACCAGCGCAAGTATAACCCAATTCCAAAGGGCTACGTTGCGTTGGCGGGACCTCCATGGACAGGGCTGCCCACGGTCGCGTGGACTGGTAGCCCCGGCAAACCGGCATTTGCGGTGCTTCCGCACTCGGGGACGGGAGGGGCGCAAAGCGTTACGCGAAACGCTGTCCCGCCGGGGCTGAAACCCGTCCCTCTGATCCCGGAAATGGCGCCCTATTCTGCAAACGCTTGCCATGGCAGGGCGGACACAAAGTCGCTTCCCGCAGACTGGCAAAACTTTTCTGTTACTTCTCCCCGCGAATTGCATTTATAGGTGTGAGGTGAGGAAATGCACGCAGACTTGCGAGTCCAGGAAACTTGGTTGCGGTTGCTCGGCCGGTCCGATACTTCGCAAGCCGCAGGTGTGGAGAAGCTTGAAGAAGGCTACTACGCGGTGGTGCGCGGGGCTGCCGAGCCGGCACCGTCGCCTGTCGCGTGCGCCCGCACGGATTTCAGCGCGCTCGAATCCCTTATTCCCAACCTCGCCCGCACCCGCGCCGTTTACCTGAACCAGGAGAGTGCTTACCAGCTTGCGAAGACCGAGAGCCTGCGCGAGTGGGCAGGCCCGCTCGCGGAGCAAGTCGAGCGCGGGGTTCGACATGCTTTCGCCGTCGTTGACCCGGAGATTTTCGCGCGGCGAGTGAGCGTCGGGCTCCAGGCGTCAGGTTGGAAGGTCGAACACCTGCAGCACGACCTGCAGGTCAACGGGGGGCGATTTACGGAGAACGCCAACCTGCTGCGTGCCATCGTACAGATGGTTCTCTCGCGGGGCAGCTTTGCGGCAGCCGCGGTCGCCCTGAAGGCCGAACTCAGCGAGCGATTCGCCATCGATGCGAGGTTGTTCATGTGCTTCGCGGAGCTTTTTGCGAAATACCGGCCTGCGGTCTTCGAACGCTACTTCACGGCCTGCCCGGAATGCTCCTGCGTGGCCGCGGGTTGGGACTACTGGCAGGTCGCCGGCCACGACGCCCACGAGGCGACCGAGATCTTTGAGCAGGCGATGAAAGAGTTTGAGAGTTTCCTCGCCATGCCGTCGGAAGACTGGCTTCCAGCCTTGGCGGTGGATTGTTGCGAACCGAGCATTGCAGAAAACTGAGGTGACCTATGATCGAAGGCAAACTGCGCTTGACCACCATCGAAGGTGCCGGCCGGCAGTTCGTGGCGCAATCGGGCACGGGGCACGCGTTCGTCATGGACGACGCCGATGGCCATAGCGGTCCCAAGCCTATCGAACTCGCGCTTCTGGCTCTGGGCGGCTGCACGGCTTTCGACGTTATCGGCATCTTGCGCAAGAAGCGTCAGAAAGTGACCGGTTACGAGATCGAGCTGCGCGCGGACCAGAACCCTACGCCGCCGACCTATTTCACGCGCGTAGAGATCAAGCACCGGCTGCGGGGCAAGATCGACCCCGAGGCCGTGCAGGCCGCCATTCACCTTTCGGAAACCAAGTACTGCGCCGTGGGCGCCATGATTGCGAAGACCGCCAGGATCGAGACCACGTTTGAAATCCTCCCGGAAGAAAGCTGGGAATCTCATAGCGAGGCAGCCTGATGACGCGCGCTTTGTTGGCCCGAACGCTTCTGGTGTTTTTCCTGTCCGCGCCGGTCGTCGCGGCCCAGGCACCGGCGCCCACGCCGCAGAACTTGACACTGGCGGAGGCCGTGCGCTTGGCGCTCGAAAAGAATCCTACCGTGCAGGCCGCCGACGCCTACGCCCGGTCGGTGCAAGAGGGAATTGGGGAAGCCAAAGCCGCGCGAGCTGAAGCCCGGCAGCCCGTATGGTGGGGCTGCGGTCCCGAATCAACCGCACAAGAATAGCCGCGGATCTGCGAGACGGGTCCGCGCTACGCTCGCTCCGACCGAGGGGGCGATCGGCAAGCCGCCTATTTGCCGGCCCAGACGTAGTGGCCTGGCTTGGAAGTGATGGAACGGAAGCGTTCGCGGGGCACATTAAGCTTGCCGCGAAGTTGTTTGTGGCGGGGCTTGAAGGCGGCTTCGTCGTCGGGGGTGGTTTCCTCCTCAATTGCCTCTTTCAGGATGGGCTCGAACTTCTTGCTGCTGGTAGCAGATGACTCGTTGAAGGCTTCGACAGCGGCTCGAACGCGTTGGTCTTTCCACAAAGCGGCGGCCCAATCTTCCAGGGAGATTGGCCCGCCATGAGCTGCTTGCTCCAGGAAGAACTCGGCCTTTTCACGCAACCACCACTTGAAGGCTTCGGAGAATTCCTTCTCGTAGTCCGGCGGCACCCAACGGCGCTTATACACCGGCTGTTCGATCCGCTTGATGTGCTCGTTGGTGCTTATCGCTTCCAGCCGCGCCAGCCAAAGCTGCTTTCGTTTCTCATCCCAATCCGCCGGAGGCCCAGCATGGGCCGTCGCAAGCTCGAACGGCCGCTGACCAGGCGCAACCTCCCAAGGATGGACTGCGTCCATCGCTCCCAAGCCGACTGCCGGATGATCTTGCGGAAGCAGCTCGTAAGCCGCGTAAACCAGCCAGTCCATCTCTTCCTGAAGCGCAATCATTTCGCGCCGCAATCGCTCGCGCTCGCCCCTGGCCCTAGCTTTGAGTGCGAGAATGTCGTGTGCCGCGTCAAAAGGCTGGGTGATCAAAGGATGAGGAGCGCCATGTCCCGGCAACGCGCGATTCCAACCGTCGTACGCCTCGCCGGGCGAATGAAAGAGCTTCTTGAATGCGAGACGAGTTAGCTCCTCTCCCAGCCGTGTGCAGTTAAGGGATAATGAGCTAGCGCGCATGGGTAGGGTCTCATCCTCCAGCATCCTTTTCGAGATGGGTGCGCTATGCAGCTTGTTGGCCTGGAACTCGTAGCGATCCTTTTCCTCTTCGATGCCAGCACCTTTGTTGAAACAGACCTGCTTCAACCAGAACAACATGGAGCTGGAGTTCATGGCAGTCACCAGAGCCCAGTAGGTCTCCAATTTGCTTTCAGGCACTGCCAGGTGAAGCAAAGGTGTCTTCTCGTTGAAAACCTTGGCGGAGAGGGAAAGCTGGAAGTGGTTATGAGTTGTGATCTGCGGATAGGCAATCCTAAGTCCGAGTCCCTCGCGGTGGTACTCGCGGTACTCGAACCATTCCAGGCCGGCTTCCAACTGCGTCTTGTGAAACTGCGACCTTACCTCAAGGTGCGCCCGAAACTGTTGGAGATAGTCCTCCAACTCGGGGCAGATCTGTGGCCTGGCTTTAGCGTTGTAGGGCCATACGGCAAGCCATTCGGAGTGAAATTGGTAGTCACGGACCTCCTCCCCGACGACCAGGCGTTTCAAGTGCATGACGGGCATTCGGAACCGGCGGGCCAAATGCGGGGGCACGAAGTAAACGTCGTTCGCCGCTGTCACACAGTCGAAGCTAATGTCGTCATCCAGGAGCGCGCGCAGCTTGCTGTGCTCCACGGATTCCATTTGTGCCTTGGTCGGTTCGTTGGCCACGTTAAACAACCAGGGATGCACGTCGAACTGCTCTCGATCACGAGCAGAAACAGCGACCCATGCATCGGAATAGCCCGGCTCGTCGAAATGGGTTCGCAAGGAATGCCAGAGTCCGCTGCCCTCGGGGGGTGTCTTTAAGTCACCTCTGAGCCCGGCAGCCAACCGTATTTGCGATCCCTGAGGGGGTTCGTTATTTCCAGCAAACACGATGCAGGTTGGTGTCCCGTGGCCAGGGAAGGAAAGCCCGCTACAATCCACAACGTTTCGAAGGCCCTTCTCGGGGAGAAACTCTTCGACGACTTTCTTTCCAAACTCCCGCTTCGTGAAAGAATTTGAAACGATTAAGCCTAACCGACCTTGAGGCCTCAAGAGCTGAAACCCAAGCTCAAGAAATGGCACGACGAGCGAGAATTTCCCCGATGCGGTCGGGAAGCGCTCGCGGTAGGCGTCTCGCACCTCTTCATTTTTCCCGAGAACGAACGGTGGATTACCGAGGATGATGTCAAAGCCCGGAAGCCTCGCGCCCAACTTGCCGGTTGAGCCAATTGGTCTACCGAAGCGATCGCGCCAGACTTCCGGGAATTCCAGTTCCCAATGAAAGAAACGGTATTCCGAAGCGGTCTTTTCCACTGCTTGAAGCCACCCAGGCAGTTCAGAGGGAACCGGCGCCATGATGTGATCAATCCACTCGTGGAGAGCTATGTCAACGTCGTGTCCGAAGTCTGATGCGAGCTTCGAATCGTAGGTGAGGCGAAAACGCCGCAGGTGCTCGCGGGCAATGCGAAGGTTCTCCTCCTTTTTGCCGATATCACTCAGAGTCTTTGAATAATTCTCGTTGATATAGCGGATGAAGCTCACAGCCAGGGCCATTTGCTGAACTAATTTTTGCGCGAAGAGGTCATGGTGAAACTCGTTCGAAAAGACCCCCAACAGGCTGTCGCCGCAGCGCAGGTGGTGATTGAGGAAGCTGAGCGGTACGCCCTTCGCGGCCGTCGCGACCCACAGCGAAAGTTTGGCGAGTTCGACGGCGAGCGGATTGATATCCACGCCATAGATGCAGCGCTCTGCAACACGCGCCCGGACAAACTCGATCGGCGCGTTGAGGGGCACTGGCAAGTTTCCTTCTACGGCCTTCTTCTTAACCTTTCCGTTGACCTTCTGTTGCGCCCGAATCCTCCCCAATTGCTTGTAGACGTAGTCGGCCAAGTATTCGACAGCAAACACCAGGAAGTGGCCACTCCCCATGGCCGGATCGAGAACGCGCTGGTCCAGAACGCGGGCGACAATCGTCGCTGGTTCATTCCCGCATCCCTCTTCGATCTCATTCAGGAGCGGCTTCAGTACGTTCTCGCCGATGAATTCAACGACATAGTGGGGCGTGTAGTAGCTGCCCGTGGCTTTGCGGTCGGACTGGTCCGCCACGAGAGTGTAATCGCCGGCCTCCACCGTGCGCGTGATGTGTTTGTCGCCGAGGAGTTTTGCGGAGCCTGCCTTGAGTTGGACGGGAGAAACCGGTTCCAAACTCCACTCAAGCAAACCCTCATAGATGGTGCCAAGTTCGCGCACGCGAAGGGTGGAGTAATCCACGCGCACGGGATGGAATTTGTTATGCCCGTTTGGCTGGTAAACGCGCAGCAAGCGATCAATGGCGTTTGCCACAGCCTGGTTGGGCAGCACCACGCTTTCGAGAAGCGCACGTGCGGGAGCAAAGTAGTCGACGCCTTCGTCGGCGGCAGGGCTGGAGGTGGGCGGCTTGCCCTCAAAGAGGTGCCCGTTGTATTCGGTGGCGATGGCTTCGAAGATGTCACGCAGCTCGTGCCAGAAGTTTTTCCCCTCCCACTCTCCGCCGCCGATGGTGTCACCGTTCTTCTCGACAATGCGGTCAGCGATATCTTCGGAAAGGGTACGATGCTCTAGCAATCCGTCCGCCTCGGCTTTCAAGATGAACAGCAGCCGGAAAAGTTGAATTAGTGCGGCCTCGTAAGCCAGGGAGGGGGTCGTCTTTGGGCTCGCTCGCATGATAGCCGAAGCAATAAGCTCGACGGCCCCGAAAGCCTGGCGACGCAGTTCCGCAGTGATGGCTGATGCGTGGCGCGTGGCCTCGTCGTAGATCTTGTCGAGCCGCCCGCCGTGCCGCAGGGCCTCAACACTGAAAAAATAAACCAGCAGGTTGAACGCTTGCCGTCGCTCCTGGTCGAACAACGAGGACTCTGTCGGCAATTCGATTTCTATGTAGTCGTGACGAAGGGGGTCCGAGTCGCCGCAATAGAGTCGCCACGTGTGGCCGTTGGTCAAGATCCCCCATCGCGGGCCGCCGCTTCGGTGGGCATTCTGGAGGTAGAACTCAATCTGGAATATCGGGTCGCTCAGGTCGAATTTCTTGGGCTTGCCAGGGAATTCCTTACCCCAACGCTCAGCTTCCACGATGCCGCAACTGATCTTGAGGGCGTCAAGTTCTCGACCTTCGTTAATGAGGGGTTGGGCTTTGGCAAGGTCTTCCTGATTCTTGAATAGGGCGTAATCAAGCTCCTTGCCGAAGTGCTGTATGGATGGTGACCATGGCAGACCCAGGATGTCGAAAACGCGATTTAGGAACTGGTCGCGGACAGCGTCTTCGTTGCTGCCCTTGCTCGCTGGCTTGTTCTTGGAGAGCTGAGGTTTGACCTTATGGAAAAGCGTCTCGATTTCGATGGCGAGTTGGTCCTCGCCGACTGACTTCCAATCGTCCCGCTCAAGAAGCTGATGGGTGAGGTAGTGCTGCGAAACCAGTTGCCCGCGAACGAGCCTGGTGATCGAATCGGAGGTTGGAGCGCGTGCCATGTGACGACTGGTCTTTATTTACCAGTCTTGAAACCGTTTGGCAAGCACGGACTAGAGGCCCAAGCCATTTCCAGCGACTACGCGGGTGGCGCATACATGTCATCTATGTATGCGCCCCACGAACCCGCGCAACGTCTCTGTCACCGCGTTCTATCCCTGGCCTGTCCTGGCTTCCTACCGGCCGCCGACATAAAAGACGATGTCGGCGCCACCCGCGCAAATCTCGACGCAATTCTGTTGTGACAATCCACTCCAGTGGGAATAGAATCGCGGGTTCACGTGTTGCGGGCTGCCGGCTCGGAGGTTTCCGTCGCTTCGACATTCCTGCCGGCTGCCCAACTCTGAGGATTCCCATGATTGTTCCCTACTTCGATTTGAAGCCGCAATACGCCGCCTTACGCGAGGAGATTCTGGCCGCACTCGACGGCGTGGGTCAGAAGGCGGCATTCATCCTGGGTGAGGAGGTCCAGGAATTTGAAAAAGAGTTTGCGGCCTGCTGTGGTGTGAAGCACTGCGTGGCCGTAAATTCCGGGACCAGCGCCTTGCATCTGGCGCTGCTCGCAGCGGGCGTGAAGCCCGGCGATGAAGTCATCACCACACCAAATTCCTTCATCGCCACGGCGGAAGCCATTTCCTATACGGGCGCGAAACCCGTGTTCGTGGATATCGATCCGCGCACGGCGAACATCGATCCCGGGCAAATTACCCGAGCTCTCACTTCTCGCACCCGGGCAATTCTGCCCGTGCATCTTTACGGCCTGCCCGCCGAGATGGATCGGATTCTGGAGATTGCCTCACGCCGCAACCTCGCCGTCATCGAGGATGCCTGTCAGGCGCACGGCGCGCGCTACCACGGCAGGCCCGTGGGCAGTATGGGGAGCGCTGCGGCATTCAGCTTTTATCCCACCAAAAATATGGGTGGCTATGGAGAAGGTGGAGCGCTTACGACGAGCGATGACGACGTGGCAGCTCTGGCTCGCACGCTTCGCTCCCACGGCGAGGCGCGCCGCTACGCGCACGACCACATCGGATACAACTATCGGATGGATGGCTTCCAGGGCGCGATTCTGCGCGTCAAGCTGAGACGGCTTGACCCATGGAACGCGCGTCGCAAAGAGATCGCCGAGATCTACCGTCGAGTCCTGGCGGGCGCGCGCGTGGAGGTACAGGAAGGCGAGGGGTGTGACGAGAGGGTCTATCACCTGTTTGTCGTTTATGTCGATGACCGCGACGCCGTCCGCGCGAAGCTCGAGGAACGCGGTGTGCAGACCGCGATCTACTACCCGCTCCCCATTCATTTGCAGAAGCCCTATCAATCGCTTGGCTACCCTAAGGGGAGTCTGCCGCACGCGGAGCGCGCCTGCGAACGCGTCATCGCCATGCCGCTTTATCCTGAGCTGACTGATGAGCAGGTAACCTACGCGGCGAAAACTCTTTTGGGAATTGTGGGGGAGAAATAGCAGAAAAGAGTTTTCAGTAAACAGTCATCTCCGATTTCAGGAGTCCGATGGACTCCATCGGAGTCCAGCAATCGGACAGTTCTCAGCAGGGCCCCCAACTGACTACTGAGATAACTGACTGCTGACCACTGACAACTGACAACTTTTGTGCTACCTTCGCCAGCGAAATCGCTAGTGGCAGGCTCCAGGAACGCAGACCTTCTTTGGCAGCGCGGATGATTTCGGTCGTCATTCCCACGTACAACGAGGCGGCGGCTATCGAGGAGACGCTTCGGCGCGCGGCCGCCGCGCTGCGCAGCGCATCCGAAGACTTCGAACTTGTGGTGGTGGATGATGCCAGCGCGGATGGGACGGCGGAGCGGGCGGAGTTGCTGGCGAGCGAAATCCCCGTACGTGTGTTGAGGCGCCCGGGGCGACTGGGACTGGCCACCGCGGTGCTCGATGGATGGGCCATCGCGCGTGGGGAAATCCTGGGTGTCATGGACGCGGACCTCCAGCACCCTCCCGAGGTGCTGGCAGGTCTCGCCCAGGCGATTCGCAAGGAAGGGGCGGACCTCGCGATCGGCAGCCGTTACGTGCCCGGCGGTGGTACCTCCGATTGGACCTGGATGCGCCGCTTAATCTCCCGCACGGCGACGCACATGGCGGCGACGGTTTTGCCGCTCAAACTCGCGGCGGTCGGTGACCCCATGTCGGGAGTGTTTCTGGTTCGAGCTTCAGCCCTTTGTGACGCCCGCCTAAACCCGCTGGGTTACAAAATCTTGTTGGAGGTTCTGGCGAAGGCGCATTACCAGAAGTTGGTGGAAGTGCCTTACATTTTTCAGGAACGTGAACGCGGCAGTTCGAAACTGGGCGCGCGCCAATACCTGGAGTATCTCCTCCACCTCGTGCGGCTGGCAGTGGGAACGGGCCAGCTCTATGCTGGGATTCGGTACGCGCTGGTGGCGCTGGTCGGCGCGGTGATCGATGTCGCCTTGTTCTTGTTGCTCGTCGGGCGCGCCGGGTGGCCGACGGCGGCGGCTTTATGTGTTGCTATCCAGGTCGCGTTGCTGAGCAATTTCCTTGGGAATGACCTTCTCACTTTCCCTTCCTCGCGAGCGCATGGCTCTCGGCACGGACTCCTAGCGCGAGGGCTGCGGTACGAAGGGGTCTGTTTGCCGGGGGCGATCCTGAATGCCGTGCTCACGCTCGCGCTGGTATCGCAAGGCGTAGACTTGCTGATCTCCGCTGCCTGTGGCGTTCTCGCCGGCGGAGCATGGAACCTCCTTATTTACATCCCTGCGATATGGAGAACGTGGGCCGACTGAACATCAAACTCCCCCTCGGCCTTGTCTGGCCGGACAAAGTTTTGCTCTATCTAATCGCAGCCGCCAGCAAGTCTGTGGACTAAGAACACTGGCTTTGTTGGAGCGTTGCACACTGACAGGGCCCGGTGTATGTTACCGGTCGGGCCGGAGGTCGATAATGGAAATTCCGGCTGAAAGCCCCGCCGAGGGAATGCTAACGGAAGGAGGGCGTGTGCCGGCGCAATAACTCATCAAAATCGTCTTTATGTTCTCTCATTTCGATTGCCAGGGCAGGTCGCTGCGGGTTTGCATTGATCTCATGATCAATTGCATGGTGAAATCCTTCGCTTTGCAGGCTGTGCTTTCGCTCTAAGGCTAAGAAGCGGCAATGTCAATGGGCTGGTATTTCGCGTTTTTCTTCATCTCGGGTTTTTGCAGCATCCTTTATGAACTGGTCTGGCTGCGCTTGACCATGGCGCAATTTGGCGTCACGACTGCGCTGGTGTCCATCGTACTTTCCATGTTCATGGCGGGCCTGGGTGCCGGTTCCTGGGCGGCCGGGATTCTGGTGCGGCGCTATGGTGAACGGGTAAGCTTCCCTCCACTTCGCTTGTACGCTCTCGCGGAGCTTTTGATCGGTTGCTCCGCCCTGGCGGTTCCTCTGGAACTGGTCTGGGGGCACGGCCTAGTAGATTGGATGGCCGGACGAACCGCTTTGTCATCGGCAGCACACTATCTGGCTTCGGGCACACTCGTGGCGCTGATCGTGATCCCGTGGTGTGCGTGCATGGGCGCCACGATCCCGTTGGCGATGTTCGCGATTCGCAGAGACTCACGCTATGAGACGCGCCGCTCGTTTAGCTTCCTCTATCTGTCCAACGTGGTCGGCGCGGTGGCTGGTGCTATTGTTCCGTTATTTCTGATCGAACTGTATGGATTCCATGGCACGCTGCGCGTCGGAGCGCTCCTCAACGCCGCCATAGCGGCTTCCGCTTTTGGGCTGACGCTCGCGCAACACGGGCGGGGCTCTGCGCCAGCGCCGGCGGAGGGCAAGACGGCAACCCATGTTCCCGGACAGCGTAAAGGAGTGCTGGTCCTGCTTTTCATGACTGGACTTGCCACCATGGGCATGGAGGTCATCTGGATCCGGCTGTTCACGCCTTATGTCGGCCCAATCGTCTATTCTTTTGCGATCATCCTGGTGTCCTACCTCTTAGCCACCTTCGTGGGCTCGACCGTGTACCGGGATTCAAGCCGCAGGCGCGATCCCGACAGCCAACTCGCCTGGATTATGCTGGCGCTTCTAGGACTCTTGCCGCTACTTACGTCCGATCCCCGGCTTCCTCTGGGCCAGGCGCTGCGCGTTTTGCTCGGTGTTGCTCCATTTGCCGGAGTGATCGGCTTCCTTACGCCTATGCTGGTGGACCGCTGGTCTGCGGGCGATCCTGACCGCGCGGGACGGGCCTATGCCGTAAATGTTCTGGGCTGCATCCTTGGTCCCTTGCTCTCCGGTTTTGTCTTGCTACCCCTCGTCGGCGAACACGTCTCCATGCTGCTGTTCGTCCTGCCCTGGTTTGCGATGGCAGGCCCCCGGCTCGAAGGTCGTGAGCTCCGCATTGGGTTGCGCACCTCGGCCTATTTCATCGTTGGCGCGGCGTTAGTGGTTTTCTTTTTGACCAAAGATTACGAGACGCGCTTTCCGCAACGCGAGGTGATGCGGGATAGCACCGCCACCGTCATCGCGACCGGCACTGGCATGCAGAAGCAACTTATTACGAACGGGGTTGGGATGACGTCGCTGACTCCAGAAACGAAAATGATGGCGCACCTGACCCTCGCCTCGCTCGATCAGTCGCCGCGCAATGCGCTGGTCATCTGCTTCGGAATGGGCACAACTCACAGATCTGTGATCTCCTGGGGGGTCCCGGCGACCGCGGTCGAACTGGTGCCCAGCGTGCCTCGGCTGTTTTCCTACTACCATGACGATGGCGCAAGAGTATTGGCGTCGCCGCTGTCGCATCTGGTTATTGACGATGGCCGGCGTTACCTGGAGCGCTCGCCCCAGAAGTACGACGCTATCATCATTGATCCACCCCCACCGGTCCAGGCTGCCGGATCCAGCCTGTTGTACTCGGAGGAGTTCTATGCTGTCGCCAAGGAGCGCTTACAGCCGGGCGGCATCCTGCAGCAGTGGCTCCCGGAAGGGGACAATGCAGTACAAGCGTCGGTTGCGCGCGCGCTGAAAAATTCCTTCCCCTATGTGCGAGTTTACCGATCGGTCGAAGGCTGGGGTTGGCACTTCCTGGCAAGCTTGCGTCCGATTCCTGCTCGCAGTGCCGCGGACCTGGTAGCGCGCATGCCCGCTGGCGCCGTCGTCGATTTGATGGAATGGGGACCGGCCAAGACTCCCAACCAGCAATTTGATCGTGTGCTTTCGACAGAAACGACAACCGGGCAGATGATCGCCCTTTCGCCCAGTACTCCTGCGCTGCAGGATGACCGCCCGATCAACGAATATTTCCTGTTGCGAAAACTCGTCGCCACTCCGTGAATCTGCACCTAAGGCTCAATCCTGACTCTGCTGAAGCGCACGCCGGACTTGGTGTGGCGCGTGAAAAGAAAGGCGACCGCAACGCTGCCCTTGAAGAAGATGATCTGGACCTGCGCGGAATCAGCCTCAGGGCGTTCCTGGGGCGGGCGCGGGAGTCCGCTGGTTCGCCGGAACAGGATAGGGCGACAACCTGGGAGGCGCAAGGTCCGGTTCCGCAAGCCAGACGCGTCTTTGCGGGAAGTAGCGGACTAACTCTTGATTTCCGGAGTCGCCCATGTCACGCGCCCACACGATTTTTGCGGTGTCGATATCCGCCCTATTATACACCCATTCATTATCCACATTATGATATTGATTGTAACGCACAATGACGAGGTGGTCTCCGGGTAGTGCCTCCAATTGCGCCAAGGCCTTGGCACGGTCCAGGTTCTGATAATGCTCGGAGTCCCAAGTGTGCTTCCATTCGACCGGGGTGGGAATGTGCAACTGGGGCGCGACAGTGCGCAGCAGGAACAGCAGGACGCAGATGGCCGGTATCGCCCGCACCAGCCCCAGGCCGGCACGTTTCCCGCGCCAACGCCACAGCCGCAGGTGCCGCATGCCCTGCAAAACCAACGCATAGATCGATGCGGTGATAGGCGCGGCGTAGTGCGCGATAAAGTAGATGGGCAGCGCGACCCCGAAGAAAGTGGCGCCGCACACCGCCACCAAAAAGCCCGTCTTGCCCGTGATCGACTTCCGGAAAAACTGCCAGGGGTTGACAGCCAGCATCACTACCAGGGGCAGCGCGAGCACCGGCCCGAGAAAGAACCGGTAAATATCCGCGAGTTTCCATGCCAGCACGTCGAAGGGAGCCCTTCGGGCGTGGTAGTAAAAGTACATCTGCCAACCATGCAGATAGAACCGCTCCAGCACCAGATGGTGATACTCGTGCTTGAGGTTGAGAGGCTGCCAGGGAAAATACGGCACCGCGACGTAGGTATCGAGATTGACCTGGTAAGGAATGCGGAAAGGGCTGCCCGTGACCCTCCAAAAGAAGTAGGCCATTCCCGCCACCGTGACCGCCAGGAGCAGGCCCATGGGAAGGACGATGCGTGAGGCCAATGGACCCCAGGGCGGGCGGTGCTTTCCCAGAATCCACATCAAAACCGCCACCCCGATCGGAATACCGAAGAACAGACTCTCGTAGGGCCGGGTGTTAGCCAGAAGGGCTAAACCCACTCCCATCAGCAGGGCATCCTGCACCCGCCGGCGCCGCTTAATTCTGGTTAGCGCTCCCAGGACGAGCGCTCCGCCGATTGCCGCCAATGCCCCTCCACAGTAGCTGTTCACCCAATAGGTGAAGGTAGCAAGCCGCATAACGGCCAGCAGCCCACCCAGCAGAGCCCAACCCGGCGGCAACCATCCTTGCAGCATCCAACAGATCGCCGCGCACATGGCGCCCGCGCTGAGCCATACGCCGATCCAAGGGTTTCCTGCGATGACCTGGCCCAAAGCCATGACTAAGCCCTGGGCGGCATAGTACATCGGCATGTAAGTAGGTTTCTGATTGATGTGGATACTCTCAAAGTGAATCCCCATCGGGTGAGTTGGATTCGCAAGGCGTCCGTGCGCGAAAGTATCCGCTGCCAGCAGGTAGCCAAAATCATCATGAAATCCCGGCTTAGGAACCGGCACGTTGGGCAGCAGGGCCGCGCGTATCGCCAATGCCAGGACGCCCACCACAAGGACTGCAAGGGCGCGCCTCCTTGCCAAGCGGCTTAGGTATTGTTCCGCAGCCTGAAACCACCCGGAGGGGAAGCTGCGAAGGAAATACGTGGCCACGATCAGGATGGCCACCAGAATATACTCGAAGAAGAAGAACATGCTACGCCCCCGGGACTTTACAGGCTGCGGAAAAACCGCCAAAACTGTCATCCTGAGGAGCCGCAGGCGACGAAGGATCTCCGCATTTGCCTGATTCTACAAATGCAGAGATTCTTCGCTTCGCTCAGAATGACACTCCCGACGGGTTTTTCCGCAGCCTGCTTAGCCACGTTCTGAAAACGCCCTTTCCTGTCCTCTCTCCTTCGGGATGGTCCAAGGTCTGCCGCCCTCTCGCGGATCCACTTTGATGACCAACTGGAGGTGAACCGGGAGCAGTTTAGCATGAAGCTTCAGCCGCGGCCAAGAAGCGTGCCGGAACAGTAGTGGTGGAGTTTGATTCTTGTGCGGCGGTCAATGACTACCTGATCGGCGCTCATAGAACTCCGCTACAGCAAACTGCGCGACTATCGCCCAAGCACGTCCTCCTTGTACCCTACGACCGGAATACTGTAGATTGGGGAGCCGGCTTGACCTAGGCTTGACCGGCTCACCGGTTCAGCCAGGAAAGCGTCGCGCCGGAGAAGATACCTGTGTGGGTGTTACCAATTTGCCGGCCTCCACTCGCTCGCGCGCTTGGCTCTATGGGACGCTAGGTCTGGTATTCCTGCGCGCGTTGCCGAACCTCCGCTATCCCCTCGGCCGGGACCAGGCCACCTACTGTGTGATTGGGCAAGGGCTGCTGCGCGGTCAGCTCCTCTACCGCGATCTTTGGGATATCAAACCGCCAGGTATCCTTTACATCTATGCGGTCATCGTCAAGGTTTTTGGGCCTGTGATGTGGTCGATCGGTATTGCCGACATCCTCTGGCTCTTGGTGATTTCGATTTGCATCTTCTGCTTTGCGAAGCGCTACCTCGGTGCGCCGGCGGCTGCGATCGCCATGGTCTTTAACGCCGTGTGGCACTGCTCGTGGGGTTACATCCATGCCGCGCAGGCTGAGACTTTCCTGACAATGTTTGTCTTCCTGGCATTCTTCGTCTTGATGTCCGCAAGAGCGCAGAACTGGGTGGGCAACTTCGTTGCCGGTCTGCTTTGCGGCGCGGCGTTCTGGGTGAAATACAACGCCGCACCGTTCTTTCCGGTTTTGACATTCCTGCCCTATGTGGATATGAGCCGTTTTGATGAACATCCGCGCCGGCTCAAGTTGGCCATTCCCTGGCGTGTGTGGTTTCGACGGACAGTGGTCATTGTGGCGGGCTTCCTCCTGATGATTGTCGCAGTCCTTGCTTACTTTTGGGGCGTTGGCGCGTGGCCCGCCCTGAAAGAAGGGCATTTCGAGGTTCTGCCTCGCTACGGCTCGATGTTCGTCCAACACATGCGCCATTACCCTCTCTTTGCGCTCACCCTGACTCGCTTTAATCTTGGGGCCTGGACGGAGGCGGCATTCGGAGCCGCGCTCGTGATCGCTTGGCGGCGACGCGAAGTGCGAATCATCGCCCCCGTGGTCATCATGGCCGTGGCGGGTTTCGCCTCTACGGCTTCCCAGCCACGCCTCAGCTCGTACAGCTTTGAAACGGCCTATCCTTTCTTTGCCATGTTCTGGGGGTACGTGATCGTCAAGCTTTACGAAGGCTTTGTGTATCTCCGTGAATCCTTTGCCCGACGAAGCTGGCGCGTGGCGGGCGTGCTATTGTGGCTGGTAGCGGCGGAAGTGGTTTACTACCCGCTGCCCGGCTATGCTTTCGAAATCGCTGAGGAGTACAAAGGTTTGGCCGCATGGATGCACGATCCGTACGGCTCCTACGAACGCTATTCGTTTCCATTCTATCTTGAGAAGCTTCACGACCAGATGGCGATCATCGATGATCTGGAGGAGAATTCTGCCCCCGACGATGGAGTCTTTGTTTGGGGCACAGCACCGCTGATCAATTTTCTAACGCAGCGTCCAAACCCCAGTCGGTTTGTCTCGAATCATGCATTGATTTCCCCCTGGGGGCCGGCGCGCTGGCGGCAAGACCTGATTGCCGAATTGAATCGAAAGCCGCCACGTTTCATCGTCGTGGAGCGCCACGACCAGATCCCCCCCGTGACTCTTACATATGACGATTCCGAGCAGTGCCTGAGGAAATACCCCGCCTTGGCTTCGTTCATCGCGGGTCGTTACGAGTCCGTCAAGAATCTGTACGATTTCGAGGTTTATCGCCTCAAGCGACCGTGATCTCAGCAAAGCTGCAAGAGCGACCTGCTCGGGCGCACGGATCTTGGGCGGCGTCGCTGCGAGCACACCGTATAGCGGGTTTCCAAGCCGATGATGGATGAATCCGTACCGAAGCTTCACCGCTCCCGCACTTGGTTTTTCACCGGCCTTGCGTTGGTTTTCCTGCGCGCCCTGCCCAACATTCGTTTCCCGCTCGAACGGGATTCGGCCACCTACTGTCTTGTCGCGGAATGGATGCTCCATGGACTGCGCCTTTATCGTGACCTCTGGGACAACAAGCCGCCCGGCATCTTCTATCTTTACGTTCCCATCGTGAAGCTTTTCGGCCCCGTCATGTGGTGCGTCGGGGTGATGGACGTTGTCTGGCTTCTGCTCGTTTCCTGCTGCATTTTTCGTTTTGTCCAGCGCTACCTTGGGGCGCCAGCCGCCGCCATCGCCATCCTCTTCAACGCGGGATGGCATTCGACTCAGGGTTATGTCCACGCGGGACAACCTGAGACCTACCTGATGCTCTGCATCTTCACCGCCTATCTGTTGATGTCACCCGAAGGGCGCTGGCCGCGGGCGCGATGGTTTCTTGCCGGGTTGGTAATGGGAGCGGCCTTCTGGCTCAAGTACAACGCCGTTATCTTTTTCCCCTTCGTGGTGCTCCTTCCTTTTGTGGATTTTTCCGGCCTCGACCACGCGCCGTGCCGCGCAAAGCTGGCAATCCCGTTTCGCCAGTGGATCCTTCAATCCTTCGTCGCGGTTGCAGGCTTCCTCCTGGCCGTCACCGCGATGCTCGGCTACCTCTGGATGATTGGGGTCTGGCCATGGTTCAAGGAGGCCCAGATCGAGGTGCTGCCTCGCTACGGCGCCATGGTGTTTGGGCGGGCCCACCCGCTGTTGCTCATCGCGATTTTCCAGACGTATCGCCACCTCCTGCCCTGGAACGAGGCCATCGTTGCGGTCGCTCTGTTGATCGCCTGGAAGCGCAAAGAGCTTTCCGCCACAGCCCCGATTTTCCTCATGGGCCTTGCCGGCTATATCCTGACCGCATCGCAGGGACGCTTCCACCCCTACTACTTTGAGACGACGTATCCTTTCATCGCTATGTGCTGGGGATATGTGTGGGTCAGAGCCTTTCAGGGCTTCAAAGCTCTCAGCAGGATGTTTGCGCGGAGGCGCTGGCAGCTTGCCCGGGTGATACTGTGGCTGGTGTTCTTCAACCTCATTTACGCAAGCACGATTACGGAGATCTTCCGGATTGATGAGCAGTACCATTCCTTGGCGTTCTGGTATCGAGAGCCCGAACGTTCTTATGCGGAATACCTGTGGCAGATGGATTTGGAGAAGCTTCACGACCAGATGGCGGTGATCGATTATCTCAGGATGGACTCGGCGCCTCAGGATGAGGTCTACCTTTGGGGCACGGCCCCCGCCATCAACTTCCTTTCACAACGGCGCCCCGCAACACGGTTCGTATCGAACCTGGGGCTGATCTCGCCTTGGGGGCTGGAGCGATGGCGCACCGAACTGGTGCACGATCTGAGGAAGAATCCTCCACGCTTTATCGTGGTTGAGCGCCATGACGCGATCCCCGGGGTCTCTTACACTCGGCTGGACTCCGAAGAAATGCTGCATAGCTTTCCGGCGCTCGCGGAATTCATCGGCAGTCAGTACCGACCGGCGAAGAACCTCACTGACTTTGAGATTTACCGTTTGAAGTAGAGTGCGATCAGCGCCGCCAGGGTGGCGAGCGAAATGATCAGACCCCCACGCAGACCTTGCTGGCGATAGGCAAAACGAATCTCGTGGTGCCCGGCGCCGGCATAGACAGCGCGAAAGATCTGGTTGGCGCGCCAGACGGTCGTTTCGCGGCCGTCGATCGTGGCTTGCCAACTCGGATCGTATCGGTCCAGCAGGACGACGTAGGCGGGGCGGGAGAGCTGCGCCTGAAGGGTGATCGAGTTGGGATCGCGGTGCACGATTTCGACTTGGCCGGCGGGTCCCGCGCCGCTCACGGCGGGCGAAGAGTTCGCCGGGGCGGCGAGAATAACTGTATTGAGCGCGTCGAAATCCCGCGCCGCGAGTAGGTTCAGCGTCTCGAGGGAGTTTGTTGAGAACAGGGAATTGCCCGCCACGTAGGTGCGGGGGACAAAGCACAGGTCCTCATACAAACGACTTGGCAGCGGGGAGCCATTGAAGACGTCGCCGATCAACCGCGTGGCAGCGGAATCGGCTGGGGTGGGCCGAATGATGTACTTCACATTCGTGCGGCCGAGCAGGCAATCGGCGCGCAAGGGGTTCGCAGCCTCGCGGCTGAGGTAGATTTCGACGTCGTAGAGATAAGGCGGCAGCGAGCGTTCGAGGTCCAGGTTGATGCTTCCCTCCACCTGGTTGAGCATGGAGCCGGTGGCCAGTTGGACCCGGGCTTGGAATGCTCCTTGAGCAATCGGCGCCAGGTCTGCAGCTTCCGGGATGGATTGAAAGTTGATGTAGGTTTGCAGGTTTTTGGTGTCGGGCGTCAGAGTGATAGGCCAGAAGGAAGTGACGCGATAGGTTCCAGGCGCGTCCTTGAACTCGGCAAGCACCGGGGGGCGATAGGTGAGGAAGCTCTCCGGTACCGTAGGGTTTGCTCCGGAATTCACCAGAACTAGTTGACCCATGGCCAGTAGCGCAAAGACGTACAGACCCGGACGCGCCCACTTCTTCCCTTGTTCCAGGCCGGACGCCAGCACGAGCCCGCCCAAGCAAAACCCGGCCAGCCCGGGAAGCTGAAACCGGAGCACGGTGACCAGAAAACCCGGCATCTGGTCAAGGTTAAACGGGGTTTCTCCGAGGGCGTGGAGCACAAAACGGGTAGGCGATGCAATGAGAACGGGCAGCAGCCATGCCACGGCCAGAACGATGACGACACAGCCCAAGGAGATCTGCAGAGGGAGCACCAGCCGCCGGCGGTGGGCCTTCCACGGGCAAGTGGCCGAGCGCAAGGCGTCGAGCCCCCAGCCGGCCAGGATCGCCACAAGGAACGTGACGAGCACCAACAGCTTTATGGGATAGCGCACGAACATCAGGGGCGGCAGAAGTAAATACCCCAGGGCGAAGATAGGCGTGAAGTGACCGAAGGAAAACAACAGGAAAATCCCCGCGGCACCCGCGACGAAATTGCGGCGGCGGTCAGTGCCCAGGCACCAGCCGCCCAGCGCAAAGTAGAGCGGCACGAATCCCAGGAATACCGAAAGAAAATAGGGAACGTTCCGGTCCGACGTCAGCCAGAGCCAGCCGGTGGGATCAGCAATGCCCGAGCCGAAGAAATCTGGTATGACGATTTCCGGCAAAGAGAACGGATTCAACGCCCAATTGGCGGTCTCACGAAAGCGCAAGCCTTGCACGCCGCGACGAGAATGGCTGAGCAGGTCGGAGGCGGGCAGAAACTGGACCGCACAGAGCAACAACATGCCACAGCCGACCAGGAAGAAGATCGCGACCAGCCGCAGGTTCGGCTTGGACCAGAGTTTGTTCAATGTGCCGCGCTGATAGAGAGCGTAGGCGAACGAAAGGCCGAATGTCGCGAGCATGGTCATCGGCTCTCCGGCCAGCCATTGGAGAGAGAAAACGGCGATGAGCAGTATCCACGGACGCAGCCGTTGGCTCTCCAGAGCGTGGTCGGTGGCGAGCAAGGCCCAGGGAATCCAGGCAGAACATGCCGACTGGTTGTAGAGGTCTCCGAGGGAGAGTACCGGCCCGCTGAAAGTGAACACAAAAGCCGCGAAAAAAGCCGCCACGTACGTCTGCCCCCACCTGCGAGCTAGCAGGTAGGTTCCGATTCCCGCCAGAGCAAAATGCAGCAGGAAGTGCAGAGTGTACGCGGCGTCGATGGGAAGAAGAACGATCAGGAGCGTGAAGGGATAGAAGAAGAGCAGATTGGGATTCGCCAGCACCGGCTGGCCGTAGTTCAAATAGGGATTCCAGTAGGGAAGCAAACCCTGGCGACAAAGCTCGTGGATGAAGCGAGCGCTCGGATAGGTGTAATTGTAGACGTCGCGATAGAAGAACATCGCGGAGGTGAAAACCACACGCCAGAACACGCCGAGGAGGCTTGCCACGAGCAGTGCCATTGCTGCCATGTCGCGGCGAGTCAGCCGGACAGGATTCGAGGTTTCATGCGGTTCTGGCGGCGGGGTATCGGGAAATAATGCATCCATAGTGCGATATAAGGGAAGAGATCAAAAACACCAGCTCTCTCCCCAGGGGAGAGGGTGGCCGACGGAGGAGGCCGGGTGAGAGGTCACTTTTGATCGCCGCATGACCTGGCCTAGATGGCTTCCCGCACTTTGGCTACGAACTCCTCCGGGTCTTCCAGCACTAACCCATTCGTAATCCGCAACAAGCGTATGCCGAGAGTTCTCAAGTAATCCTCTTTTCGAGCGTCTTTCCTTATTTGACTCGGCTGCGAGTGAACACCGCCATCCAGCTCGATCGCCACTCGATGCTCAAAGCAGTAGAAATCGACAACCCAGCTATCGATGCGGCACTGGCGGCGGAATTTCGCGCCCAGGCGCCTGTCGCGCAGTAAATACCATGCCACCTTTTCCGCTTCAGTTTGGCTACGCCGCAATTCGCGGACGGGCCGGACTGGGATCCGCATCAGCAGAGTATAACAGCTCTGCGAGGAGTCGCGTGAGCCGTCGAAGTGACCTCTCACCTGGCTCTCCCGCACGGCGGGATCGCCACCCTCTCCCGTGGGAGGCTGTCTCAGAACTCAGGCGCAGCAGAGGTGGGGGAGAGGAATTGGGCCGGAGAGGGGTCCGGGTGCGGGTTGGCCGCGTGCTGTCGGGGTGACGGGCGGCCG